>JAAUYJ010069475.1_pt1 | contig 12156 bp, 11 predicted proteins | sample 7278031 | NCBI WGS metagenome assembly JAAUYJ01 (sample SAMN14350222, study PRJNA611818) | marine sediment metagenome | isolation source: surface marine sediment (1.8m) | place: French Polynesia: Moorea | collected 2018-08 | reverse complement strand
GCATGAATTTACTTACTTTCAGGTAGGGAAAGATAAATTTTATAAAGCTCAAAATAAGGTATTTTCGTAAATACACAAAATGGCACAGTTGAGAATGAAATAGCCCTGATATTATACTGATACGAATCACCAAAAGTAATCCTGTACTTCAGCTAGACTTCAACAGTTAAATAGTTACCAAGATTTTAAAGTATTTTTTTGACAATTATTAGTCAGTTAGTAGAAATTTTTCCTACTTTTAACTTCTCCCCCCTCCTCCCATACTTCTGTAAATAGGTTGGATACAAAGTCACTATTTCACCCAATCAGATATAGCATTATTTTTGATAAATCGTATTAGGGGTACAGTATTTATTGTGCTTCTATTTATTTGGGATTATTTTATAGCATTTATCAAGCTCGTGAAGTGCATTTATATTTTGTATTTTTTTTATTCCCTGTTCCGTCAAACCTAAAACTTTGTAGCTTACCAGTATGGGAACTAGTATATAGCAATCCTATTTTATTCGTGTACAAAATTTTAATGGCTTTTAGGGAATAGGGAACGCTTAACAGGGAAAAGTCAAGAGTTTCAGTTTTTTTATTTACTTTTTGATTACCCGCAACCTATACGCGGATTGCTATATATTATTTTGTATTATTTATTTGATCTTTTCCAGCTAAAACCGTAAACTTATTTTCTTGTACCCAATATTTTTAAATAAAAAATCTCAAATCGAATGACTAAGACACCTGAAGAATTATATCAAGAAGGATTAGAAAGATATAAAGCTGGAGAAGAAGCACAGACTTTAATTCCATTATTTAAAGAAATTACTACTCGTGCCCCTAAAAATAGTAGTAGTTGGGTGAGTTTGTCATGGCTATATCTACTAGAGAAAAAACCAAAATTGGCTTATAAAGCAGCTAAGACAGGAGTTAAACTTAACCAAGATGATCCCCAAGGTAGAATTAACTTGGCTTTAGCAATGTTGGAATTACAAGAAAAAGGTGTCAGACCTCATATAGAGAGAGCCCAGCAAATGATTATGGCAGATTCTGATTGGCTAGAAGAAATTAAAAATAATATTAAGGATGGTTTTGAAAAAAGACCAGACTGGCCGAGCTTAACTAGAATTCAAAGTTGGTTGTTTGATTTGTAACAAATTATTACCTGTTATTACCTGAGCTTTTACCACAATGGTAAAAGCTAATCTTTATAGAACATATGACTGTTAAGAAAACTTTATAGATTGTATAAAAACTTTATACCTACCCTCAAAATATCATGTTATGATTTGTAGAACTTCAGAGATTACTTATCACTGTATATAGATGTAAGTAGAAAAACCCTAAGAGTATTATAGCTCTGTTGGCTATCTCTAACTATCTGGTATCAACTCGATAGATGCTAATTTCTAGTTTTAATTAGCTTAATTAGCATTAATCAATACTTGAAGTTGAAAATTATATTGCCAGAAAAATTTAATGAAATCAAGTGGAAAACTTTATTAACTTAAGTTTTCTATAATTAAAGGGACTAGCTAAACGAACTTTTAGGTGCAATCTTGGGTAGAGATAAATAGCTTTAGTAATAGTCTATTGCTACCTCAAAGTTGCTCTGACCTGAAAGTCATGAAAATTAGGTAGTCTAAAAACAAGTAAATCAGAGAAAACATTTTTTAGGATGTGAGGTTGGCACTATAAGTGCCCTATATCGAAGTTAGCTTGAGAATAGTTAACCTCTATATTTTTACTAGAATCTGAGTTTGGAGAAGTAAAAGTTCTCTTTTGAAAAACTCAATAATAGAGCCAAAGATAATCAGAATAATACAAGGAGTTGAAAGACAATGAAAAATAATAATGATGTTAAAGTAAAGCCGGAAACTCGTAATCATAAAGGATTTTTTATACAACAGGCAGATTATAAACTGATGAGTATTGATGAATCTGGTTGGGCTTTAATCTGTTTAGATGACGCGGTTTGCCACTATGTAGATCCAGATAATTTAGAGAAATTAAAAGAACAAATGAATGAATCTGTAACTGTTCAGTAATAAAAATTCTGAATTACGTTACTTAACCTATCAAAAAAAATTATCAGGCTGCCTTAAATTAGCTTCTGAATTAAGGCAGCTTTCTGGTGGAAAAAATCAAAAAGTTTTAAAAAGTTTTAAGCAGAAGCCAAAATATTTTTGAGAGCAGCTTTAGCATTAGGATACTGATATTCAAAACCAGAAGCTTGAGTCTGCTTCGGCAGAACTTTTTGACCCTCCAACACTACCACAGCACCATCCCCCAATAAAATCTCAATGGCAAAATCAGGTACAGGCAACCAAGAAGGGCGATTTAAAGCTGATCCTAAATCTTGACAAAATTCTCCCATGCGGACAGGATTAGGAGCAGTAGCATTAAATACTCCTTGAATTTCTGGGTGGCGTAGAGAATGTAAAATTAAACTCACCAAATCATCCCGATGTACCCAAGAAAACCATTGCTGACCACTACCAATAGGCCCACCAGCAAATAACTTAAATGGGGTCAACATTTTCGACACAGTGCCCCCCATCCCCAATACAATACCAATGCGCAAAATCACCAACCTCACTCCCACATCCTTGACAGGTTGGGCAGCAGCCTCCCATTTTTGGCACACCTCTGCCAGAAAATCATCCCCACTGGGACTAGTTTCATCAAAAGTCGCCGTTTCACTCGTGCCATAATATCCCACAGCCGACCCACTCACCAATACCGATGGCTTAGAATTAGCTTGGGCGATCGCCTCAACCAACTTTTCAGTAGTCACCTGGCGACTCTCCATAATCTCTCGCTTCCGACTAGGACTCCAGCGCTCATCCGCAATACCAGCTCCCGCCAAATTAACCACAGCGTCGCAGCCATCTATAGACTGTTGCCAAGCACCTGATTGTTTTGGCTGATAGCCAACCACCTCTAAATTAGGATAGGCTGAAGTAGGAAAAACCCGTTTAGCTCTCTCTGGGTTGCGGGTCAAAACCAATATTTGCTCTCCCTCCGAATGTAGACGCTCCACCAAGCGACTGCCAACAAACCCTGTTGCTCCTGTAATAGCTACTTTCATTACTCAAAACTCTAATCACAATACTTTCATTTATATCTGGACTTATATCATGTCTGGTAGCATCGGTTTCCTTACTTCTACCATTTGTAATAAACATTTATGACGCTTGGTATTACTTAATTTTTTTCCGAAAGTCCAGTTAAGGACTCACCAGAAGTTTTCATAAAAAAGAGACTTAGCATTGATAAACTATTAAGTAAACCTTGTAGAAAGAACAGCAGGAAAATTATGAAAAAATTTCTCTACTGGCTCATGGGTGAAAAAGCGGGAAGAGCGATGGTTGGAACTTGGAATTGGCTATGGGGAATCCCAGTTGAGTCTGGCGGTCGAGTTTCCGTAGAGGTAGCAGAAGAATCTCTGCGTTCCATGCAAGAATCAGTGCAAAAGCTGGCGACCGCCGTTGCTACTCAAGTTAGCGCTTACGAACGGGCTAAACAGAAGTATGAGGCGAAAGTTAAGGAAATGCAGACCTTCGAGAACCAAGCAATGATGGCTCAACGAAATGGTAACGAAGAGGCTGCCCGACTGGCGATGTCTAAAGTAATTCAAACAGAACAAATCTTGCCCCAGTTAGAAGCACAGGTGTTGCAAGCTGAAAAGTATGTTGAAGTTTCCAAAGATAAGCTGAGGCGGGAACGACAGAAGTTGGAAGAATATAGGACAGACCTGGGTAATATGAAAGATATGCAGGAGATTAACAAAGCTTTGGGAGAGATGGCCAAAGTTAATAATAACTTAAATATTGATTCAGCCCGGTCTCAATTCGAGCAGGCTAAGAGTGCTGTGGAGCGTCGCAACCTGCAACAAAATTCCCTGGCAGAGCTTTCAGAAGACCCTACAGAAAAGCTTAAAGCAGAGCTGGACAATATGGTTGTAGATGACGAAGTGAGTCGTCGCCTGCAAATTCTTGATAATGCCAAACAATTACCACCAGAGTAATAGACATCTGGTGAAAAAGATATAGATTTTTTGCAGAAGTAGGGAACAGGGAAAAGTTCATTAATTGATAATTGATCAGGGATAATTGATAATTACCTCTGGTTAAAACCGTTACGGAATTATAGCTCAGAAAATATTATTATTATTATTTCTTTTTTTCCCCTTAAAAGGGTCGGCTTTCAACCAGAATTATAGCGCTGTGCGCAGGGAACAGGGAACAGGGAACGGGGAAAAGGGAGAATAAATTGCCGATAATATAAGGCTTTTAGCTCTTGGACACCTCCTGCAATTTGTAAAGCGTGCCAGCGCACATTGCTATATTTAATAATTAAATAATTAATAATTCGGTAAGACATTTTTACGAAAAAGGCAGGAAAAATGATTTTTAATGGTGATTTTTTCTTTCTTTAGCTGATCTAACTAAGAGGTTTATTTATTTTCTAGAGATGTCTAAGATCAAATTGGTGGAAGACAGAACGGCAAAACGGAGTTCTATCATTAATTATCTAGATATACATACAGCCTATTCCATGTAAGTGTGGTACAGTCATTTTATTAGATGGGCTGAATACAGGCTATTCCATGTAAATGTGGTAAACCTAAAAGAGTGTTTATGCCTGTTTTCTAATCTCCCCTACTCCCCACTCCCTACTCCCTAAAACCGTAAACATATGTACTTTATTAATTAGGAAACTGCTGTAATACTAAGGAGGAAAGATTATGGCTAAATCCAGCGGACCGCCACCAATTGTATTTATCTTAGCATTTTTGCTGCTCGCGGGTGGTGGCTATTGGTTCTTTGTTCACAAAAATAAGCAGCCAGACTCTACAGAAACTCAAACAACAACCACTAATACTTTTCCCCCACCAACCAATGTTGCTAGCGGTACTGTAGTTCGCGTGGATGGTTCTACTAGTATGGTGAAAATTAACCAAAATCTCAAAGGTGGTTTCGAGAAACAGTTCCCCGGTACTAACATTGCTACTAGCGCTAGAGGTTCGAGTCAAGGAATTCAAAGTTTACTAGCAGGTAGTGTGGATGTTGCAGCTTCATCGCGCCCTCTGACTTCTCAAGAACAAGCTCAGGGTTTAGAAGCAATACCTATTGGTTTAGATAAAATTGCGATTGTCGTGGGAATTAATAATCCTTTTAATGGGAGTTTGACTTCCGACCAAGTAAAGGCAATTTTTCAAGGGCAAATTACTAATTGGTCTGAGTTGGGGGGCGCTAATGCTAGAATTCGAGTAATTAACCGACCTCCTGTCAGTGGTACTCATCAAACTTTTAAAGAAATGGTCCTAAATGGGGAGAATTTTGGTAATAGTTCTAATATTACGACATTGGAGAGGGATGCGACGACTCCCTTGTTGAGAGCCTTGGAAAATGATGGAATTGGTTATGCCACTTATGCTCAGGTGCAAAATCAACAAACGGTGCGATCTCTCCCTATTAACAATTTGCTCCCTAATTCTCCCACTTATCCGTTGAGTCGCCAGTTGTTTTACGTTTATCAAAATCCTCCTACTCAGGCGGTTCAAGATTTCTTAGGTTATGCTACTTCCTCTCAAGGGCAACAAGCGATTTTTGCTGATTGATACTAAACCTGACACAGTAGGGGCGTTGCAGATAACGTCCCTATTTCTTCTCAATCAGGAAACAGAAAATATAAATGGGTAGTAATAATTGACATACTCCCGACGTTGCCCTTACGGGACAAAGCGGGATTCTTCAGCCTGGGAAACCCTGACCGCTGTTTTGACAGAGGTGATGTCCTCCCCCTGTATCAAAATAGTTTAGCATAGTTTAGCCTACCAACCTACTTAAATTATGAAAAAATCAAACGTTTTAATTGCTGGCGTTGCCATTATCGCAGCAGGGGGTATTGCCACATATCTTTACTTTAGAAATGTCGCACTCAAAGTATCTGACCCTCTTAACAGCGCCCAAATAGTGCCCGAATCTGCAATTATGGCCAGTTTTTTCGAGCCTAATCCACAAGCTTTAGATAAATTACAACAATTTGGTACACCTGAAGCGAGGAAATTAATTAGTCAAAGTTATCAAAAATTTGAGCAGGAAAATTTAGCAGAAACTAACATTGACTGGGAAAAAGACCTCAAACCATGGGTGGGAGGAGTAATGTTAGCTTTTGTGCCAGCAGAGGTCGCAGAAAATACAGAGCCTGTTAATATTTTGATGGTAGTAGGGATTAAAAATAAACTGGAGGCTTTGAAATTTACGAATAAATTAAAAAAAGATGACGAGGCAAAAGTTAAAGAGAGAAATTATCAGGGCGTAACTATTCGCGAAGTTACTGATGAGACTGGGAAAACTTATAGTTTAGCAATTTTGGGGGATTATTTAGCGATCGCTCCGGTTGCTTCAGTAGTAGAAGCTGCTGTTGATACATTTCAGGGTGATAAGTCTTTAGCAATGAGGGTAAATTCTCCTGAGAATATACAGCAAAGTGCGGGAGTTGAAAATCCACTAGTTACTATTTTTGTTCCTAACTACGCGCAGTTGATAACAAAATTTACCGATGAGTTGTCGGAACAGGAAAATTTGCCTACTTCCAGTTTAGAGCAGTTGCAAAAAATTGATTCTGTAGTTGTAGGGATAGGGGTTGATGATGCTGGGGTGCGGTTGCGCGCGGTGACTAAATTGGCTTCTCCCCTAGCTCCAGAGTTAACTTTACCTGCATCCGGTGAGGTTGTCGAAAGGTTTCCGGTGGAAACGATGATGTTAATAAGTGGGATGGGTATGAGTTGGGGGTGGTCGCAGTTTGTGATACAAGCGCAGGGTAATGAAGATTTGCAGGATGTTTTGGAGATGCTGAGAAAGTCGTCTCAGGATGTGGGTTTGGATCTGGATAAAGAAGTGTTTGCTTGGATGGATGGAGAATTTGCTTTTGGTTTGATAGAGTCGAAAGAGGGGATTTTAACTCAGACTGGTTTTGGTGCTGCTATGGTATTGGAGACGAGCGATCGCTCTCTAGCTGAGGCAACTTTGAAGAAGTTGAATAAGATAGCGGTGGAAAAAGGCGGTTTAGCAGTGAAAGAGAAAAAAATGGGAGCGCAGTCGGTGACGGAATGGCAGATGGCGGGTATAGGTGCGTTTTTTGGTTATGGGTGGTTAGGTGATGATTCTTTATTTGTGGCGTTGGGCGAACCGTTGATATCGGTGATGATGAGTATACCTGGTAATGGTTTGGTGGGGAGTGAGAGTTTTCAGGAAGTTGTCGGTTCTTTACCGGAGGAAAATCAGGGTTATTTTTATTTGGATATGGATCGGGTAATGGTTTGGGCGAATAGTTATCCCTTAGCGAATATGGTGATGCCACCGGATGCGAGGGCGGTTTTGGGTTCTATTCGTGGTATTGGGGTGACTGCAAGTTGGTCTGATGAGTTGACGAATGAGATGGAGATGTTATTGGCGTTGTAGGGGAGAGGTTGATTTTTTTTGAGGGGAGGGGTTGCTGTTTTTTTGTTTGGGTTGCAACCCCTCAAAAATAAGCTAGAATTTTCACTAATTTATCTTTTATTATATCAACTAGATAATTGATCTGAAAGACCTATAGCAGTATCGAAAAAAAAGACGTTTTTTGCAACTAAATCGTAATCGTGTGTTTTATTTCTCTGATGCTCTAATTCTTTCTCAGTTTCTTCTAAAGTTACGATTCCAACAATATAAATAATTGCAGCTTTTACCATTCGTAACAAAGAATAGGTTATTTCTCTAAATTCGCTTAAACTATAGCTTTTAATTTCTTCATCTAAAGAACCGTACCAAGATAATACTAATCTTTTGTGCGTGGCTTCATTTCTTAGAGTTTTATATGGGAAAGGATATTTACCTTCATATAGATCGCGTTGAATGTCATACAATGCAGCAAAGAAGCGATTTGAATTTAAAAGTTTTTCTACTTTGGGGTGTAGTCCCTTATTTTCTTCATTTTTTTTATATTTAAGATTTTTATACCAAAAATTACTGAAAGTAACACGATCTTCTTCATTTTCTAATTCAAGATATAAATTTAAAAATACAGCACATTTATCTAGTAAATCTGCGGATAAGCGAAGACTTGACTTCAGAAGACCAGATTTAATCCCAAAATCTGCATAATCAAGAGTATTTATATATGTAGTTATACTACTAACTTCAACTAATTCCAGATTTTCAGACTGACTTTGATAATAATAATAACGTGCTGTAGCAAAATCTTCTTTAATATTATTAAAAGTGTGACATAAACGTTGAAACAAAATATTTCCATCACCACTAGTAGGAACAAACATAACTTCAAAAACAATTTCATCCTTATAGTCAGATTGACAATCCGATAAAAATGGATTAATTGTTAATAGCAATCTATCTTTCTGAATTTTTCTATGTATTGATGATGGTTTCCATGAAGTATCTACAGTATCAGGGTTGATGGTCAATTTTTTCAAGTCTTCTACTCCATTAGGGTATAGTTTTGATACAGTATGCTCTAGTTCCTCCAGATATTTTCTATATCCAAGCAGTGCTTTATAACCTGATTCTTCAGTGACTACTTCTTCAAGTTGAATTGCTTGATTTAATAGTCTCCAAGATTCATAGAGTAATTTATGATTAACTTTTTTAGAAATATCAAATAATCTTAATCTTCCTAAAGCAAAACCACAATTTCCCATAGCAACTGCATGGTTTGGAGTAATAGCTAAACAATCATAATAATGGTCTATCGCTTCTACTATTCTACCAAGTCGGTCTAGTAAATTAGCATAATTAATAATGACACTGGCTAGTAAATCAGGCTCAATATTTTCTTTTTTTAGTAAAGCTAATTGTAAATAATGTTTTTGTTTTTGTAAAGCTTCTTTCATTAAAATTAAATCATTATTTTTCTGGTGTAATGATGATTTTGTTCCATATCCATTAGAAAGATTGTAATACAAGGTTACTAATTCATTTGCAGACGAATCTTTAGATGTAGTATTTTCTAGATAATCTTCAATAATATAAATCCCATCGTTAACTGCCTCCAAATTATCAAGTTCAGTTCCACAGTCAATTAACAATCCCGAACAAGTTAAGTTTAAGTAATGATTATCTGAATTATTTTTAAGAATACCTAAAGTAATTTTCAGAGCTTGTGTAGCTTCACCTTGTCTTAGAAAATTATTAATTTGCTCAATTTCTTTAATATAATAATCATGTAATTCATTTTGACTCATAATTTTTTTCCTAATTTATTTGTTATCAACTGTATCGCATTATGTATATTATAATGTTTTTTTTATAACTGATTAACAAGGTTCGCTTATTACCATAAAATAGAAAAAATTGAGGTTTGAGAATTGATACCCGAAATACCTATAGAGAAATTGTCAAGCGAGTAATCGAAAAATATGCTCAGTTACCTCCCTCTTATGGAAATATTCGACTCAATACTGTGTTTGATGAGAAGAGTGACTCCTGTTTCATTTAAAATCAGTTATTGTGATAATTTATCTTGTTAATCTAACCTAAATCATGTCGATGAAAACAAAAGAATTGCTTATTAAAGAAGTAGAAAATAGTCCTGATTTTATTTTACAAGAAGTTTGGGATTTTTTACAATTTCTGAAAGCTAAATACCAGCAAAAGCAGTTAGAAGTGAGTCTGCTGAGTGAGTCTTCTTTGCAAAAAGATTAGTTACAACCAGAGGAGGATGAAACGTGGCAGAATTTGTAAAAGGTGATGTGGTTGTTGTCCCGTTTCCTTTTTCAGATTTAACACAGGCAAAATCGTTTTTTTACTGCTGATAGAGGAATCATACTTTATAAAGCAGGTCAGATTAAGTCTGAAAAGCTGGGGGAAATTATTGCTAAAATACTTGAAATTATTTAGCAGTAATTCTCTCAATGAACTGTTGCAAAATCCTGTGTAAAAACTCAAATGACATCCCAATTAAGGATGCCATAAAAATCTATTTATAATTAATTTAATTAATTCTGCTCAATCTTATTTTGCTGCATCCAACCTAAATAAAAATGATTGAGTAAATCTGTTTTATTGCCAGAAACAGGCATAATGCTAGGTTCAATTAATTCTTCTAATACAATTTCTGGTTCCCTTTGTTTAATTTCTAACACTGCTACACAAACTCTAGGCTCCGGTTCATCTTCTACTGTAGATGGTTTTGTTAGAGTAATTGCTTGAATTACAATTGCATCTATAGCATCAGGATAATCGCTTGGTTTTCTAACTTTATCTGGTACTGATTTTGAATCAAAAGATTTAATCCAAGCTTCAGAAGTTAACATTACCACTGCAGGAAATACTGGATATCCCCAATGTTCATAAAAAGCACCACCAAATCTTTTTAATACCTGACGACGTTCACTAGAATTATTAAAGTCAACATCTTCATCTAAAGGAATAATTTGGTGAGTTTTGTTAGTATCTAATACCTGAAGAATTGGTGGGATATTTTGGAGCTTTTCTTCACGAACAAAGTTTTGAATTGTATCTAGTTCTGAGCTAATAAGAGATAAAAAATCTGAATCTGTAACAATTGAATCTTTGATATTTTCTAGCATAGTCTGCCCTATCTAATTACTACTTCGGATCGGATGGCCACTATTGCTTTACTTAAGTTGATAATTTGTGGTATTGTGTTCTATTTAATAGGTTTTTTACCTTAATTTAAGTTATGGCCATCTCTTCGTTAAGATATTTTAACATAATTTAAGGAAAAATTCATAATTCCAGATTTTTTTGAGTTCAGCGCTCTTTTAAGCACCAAAAAGAGGTAATATATTTTTGAGTTTAGAATTTCCTCAACTCTAGTTAGTTATCAGTCGTTAAATGATTGAAATTCTTGATAATTAACTATCACAAAAAAAATCACAGAAGTTATTGATTTTAATAAATAAAAATATGACTACTACTCTCAAAAAAAGGTCAGACTTGGCATCACAGTTAGTGAATGGAATTCTCTCGGTTAAACCTCTGTCTAATTTGGCAAAAAGTCAAGCCAGAAAAATGATTATTAAACGTGCAGAAAAAATAGGTGTTCCATGGCGGAAACAAGCAAAAGAACTTTCCGAGCGAAACTGGGATCGAGAATGGGAGGCGGTACATAATCCTGATGTGAAATATCCAGAATATTACCTTACTTCATTTCATGCTTATGAAAAGGGTGATTTAAGTTGGGAAGCTGCAACGGAAGTGGAAGTAGCATCTCTGGCGGTTCATGCGGGTATTTGGCCGGAGGAAGGTATTAATGGAGATGTGAGATTTCGTCAGGGTTATTCTGATATTCTCAAGGCAAAAATTCCTGCACCAAAAGATATTTTAGATTTGGGATGTAGTAGCGGCTTAAATACTTTTTACCTGCAAAAACTTTACCCAGAAGCTAAGTTGACTGGGGTAGATTTATCGCCCTATTTTTTAGCTGTTGGTTTGTATCGTTCTCAACAGCAAAATTTGGATATTAATTGGGTTCATGCTACTGCGGAAGAAACAGGTTTACCTGATGCTTCGTTTGATTTAATTTCTATTTCTTTGGTATGCCATGAATTGCCACAAGCAGCAACTCGAAAAATCTTTCGCGAGGCAAAGCGGTTGTTACGTCCGAATGGTTATTTGACAATTATGGATATGAATCCTAAGTCTGAGGTTTATGCTACTATGCCAGCTTATGTTTTTACTTTGTTGAAAAGTACGGAACCTTATTTGGATGAATATTTCAGTTTAGACATTGAAAAAGAATTGATTGATGCGGGTTTTCTAGCTCCAGAAATTATTTTGAATACTCACCGTCATCGCACAGTTATTGCTAGAAATAAGTAAGAAGTAATACCATTTTCAGAAAATATTTCTACATTGCTTGATTATAGGTTTTAGGTGGTAGGTCTGAGAGAGTGTTTGAAAAGTCTATGATGGTGTATCAAATATTTTTAGATCCCCCTAACTCCCCCTTTTAAAGGGGGACTTTGACTCTATTTCCCCCCTTAATAAGGGGAGTTAGGGCAGGGCTATTTCATTCTCAACTTTTCCATTTTATATATTTACGAGAATACCTTATTGCCAGCTTTAGACAACGCATCTTTAGCTATCTGTAAAGCCAGTAAATTCATTCCCAAAATCTAGAATGAAATGACCCTGG
>JAAUYJ010124380.1_pt1 | contig 12157 bp, 9 predicted proteins | sample 7278031 | NCBI WGS metagenome assembly JAAUYJ01 (sample SAMN14350222, study PRJNA611818) | marine sediment metagenome | isolation source: surface marine sediment (1.8m) | place: French Polynesia: Moorea | collected 2018-08 | reverse complement strand
TTTGCATATTCTTGAGCATCACTATTTGCTTTTTCTAACATCTGTTTTAACCCCTCTTCATTACCAATAACTGACTTGACTTCTTGCAATAACTCAGCAAATTTTTCTCCCACAAAATCACTATGCACAATAAACTCCTCTGCCATTAAATTTTCTATTGCTTCTTGAGCAGAATTAACCACATCATCCTCATCTAAGGGGTCGCGAATATTCAACTTTTCCTCAGCTTGCAAAATATCATAAATTGCTTGAGTCCAACGTAAATTACTTACAATTTCTCCATCGGCAAAAATTACTCCTATTAATTCATTTCTTACCCTTCCAGTGCGGGTGGTTTGCGCTCCATAATGACGAGTACGAAGAATGTTATTAAACACATACAAAAAATTTGCTTCGGTGGGGTCTTTTAAAGTAACAATACTAGGGAAAAAAACCTGGGGTTTTATATGGTCTTGCTGATTAATTCGACTCGTAACTTCTCCTGGTTTAGAATTATTTTCACCCTTAGATGTCATAGTGCCATTTTCAAAGGGAGCATTGAGAGTAAAAGTTTCGTGAGATTCATCAAAAGCAGTAATAGAAAAGGCAGTATCTACTACAACTTTTGACTTTTCCGAACCAGAGTCACCTATGGCAAAACCATAAATAATACAGTCAGGATTATCCATTGCAAATTTAACGTTATATTCGCAATCTTCAGCATTCATCAAACCATAATTGCGGAGTAATTCTCGACCTATTAAACGTTCTGGAGTAGATTGTTTTCTCTTAAACATACTCAGGCGACTAATAGGATTTCGATTTTCTTTCTTAATACCTGCTCTTACTCGTGCTTTATTTAGTTCTTGATCTGTTTGAAATAAAGGGTAAGATTCGGTAATGCGAATTGTCAGGAAGTGAACGTATTTTCCCATTGGTTTGTAGGGAATTTTGTCGAGGAAAAACTTAGAGTCAACTGATTTGAGAAATGTCATTGTTTTTTTGTCTCCTATTGAAAGTTTTTTAGGAATGAAAAAAGTAGAAATTTATGAGATTGCTTCGGGGTGTTAATACTGAATTTGAGAGATTAACTGTTAATATTTCCCCTCGCAATGACAGTTATTCAATAAAAAATTTGGAAATTGATGAGATTGCTTCGGGGGTATTCATACTAAATTTGAGAGATTAACTGTTAATATTTACCCCTCGCAATGACAATTATTAAATGAAAAATTTGGAAATTAATCAGATTGCTTCGGGGTGTTAATACTGAATTTGAGAGATTAACTGTTAATATTTCCCCTCGCTATCGCAAAGCTACGCTAACGCAATGACAGTTATTGTATGTTGGGTTTAGGAAAAGACAAATTTCGAGTGAAATGATTGAAGAAATGCCATTGTTTTGTTTCTTCTTTTGAAAGTTTAGTCAGTATTTTCCCAGTCTTCAAGGTGTAATCCTTCAACACGAGAAAATTCTCGAATGTTGTGGGTAACTAGGATTAAATTTTGTGTCAAAGCTATGGCCGCAATTTGTAAATCATAAGGTCCGATGGGTGTTCCTAAAGCTGCTAATTTAGCGCGTATTCTTCCAAAAGTAAGAGTTGCAGAATCATCAAAAGGTAGAGAAGTAAAACGATTTAAAAATTCTTCTTGTAATGCCAAAGTGCGAGTAGGATTATTACTTCTCATCGCACCATAAAACAACTCTGCTTTAACTATTGAGCAAACTGCAATATCACTAGGTGATAATTCTTGTAAACGTTTTCCTACAGAAGAGTTAAGACGTTTAAGATAAACAATACAGGTATTAGTATCTAGTAAATAAATCATTCAATTGGTTCCCTATTTTCATATTCACCTTGTGGATATATGACTAAATTTTCATCAGCTAAACAACCAGCAGTTTTTTCAAAAAAACCTGGAGGCCAACCTAATTCTTCAGGTGTTTTAGCAGACTTTTCTAATGTCTTATGTTGATAAACTAGAATTATTTCTAGTTCTCTATCTGCTAAATCTTTGGGAAGTTGTATTGTCAAATTTCCCTCCCTATCTACGCGAGTTGTTAACTTAATAGTTTCCATGATTAATTTTCTCCTTTTTACTTGATAAATGGTTGATTACTTGGGAAAAATTATGTTCGGTTTCGGTACTTGAACCTAGCAGTCAAAATTACTCACTTTCATCATCTACTTGGTTAGGATTTTCTTTATTTTCTTTGTCATTTTCCAGACGATAAAGAAACTCGCAAGTATCGCGAATTAAATTAATTTGTCTTCCGGCAAGACGGGCACGATCGCCTGCAAAAGTTTCATAAAAAACGTCTTTGACAAAATATTCAGCAAATTCCAAAATTGCCTTTCTTTCTTCCTCCCTTTTTTTGAATATCCAACGACCTTCGGCAGTAGAAGCATGAACCCGATCCATTAATTTAGAAACTTCGGCAGCTACAACATTAATTAAAGTTTCACCTGCAAAACTACGGTCAGCTTCTAAAATAGTTTTTGAGGCAACATCTATAGGTTTCAACACAGCATTAGTCTTGGGATTATACCTTTTATTTGCCCGATAAAATTCCCGATATAATTCTGTCAGTTTTTGTGGATGATTCACACTTGATTCTTCTGTCATAATTTCTAATTTCTCCTTTTTTTGCTTGTATTTAACATTCGGGTCAAATTTATCATCTACTTGCTTTGGTATTTCTCTATTTTCTTTGTCATTTTCCAAACGATAAAGAAACTCGCAAGTATCACGAATTAAATTAATTTGTGTTCCTGCAAGACTTGCACGATCGCCTGCAAAAGTTTCATAAAAAACGTCTTTGGCAAAATAACTGGCAAATTTCCGAATTGCCTTTCTTTCTTCCTCCCTTTTACTGTATATCCAACGACCTTCGGCAGTAGAAGTATGAACCCGATCCATTAATTTAGAAACTTCAGCAGCTACTACATATACTAAAGTTACACCTGCAAAACTTGAGTCAGCTTCTAAAATAGTTTTCGACGCAACATCTATAGGTTTCAACACAGCATTAGTCTTAGGATTATACTTTTGATTTGCCCGATAAAATTCCCGATATAATTTTGTCAGTTTTTGTGGATGATTTAAACTTGATTCTTTTCCCAGAATTTCTAATTTATCCTTTTCTCGGTTATATCTAACTTTGGGGTCAAAACAAGGATAAAAATAATAAGTATAAAGCTTAATTTTTTCAATCCTGGCAGTTTCCACTTTTTGATTTCTTACCCATTTATTTAAGTAGGAAAAAACATAAAGCGGACTGGTTTCAAAATCTTTGGCAAGTTCGGTTAATTTTCCCCAGTTGGCATCGTAACCACCTTTTCCAACTTTGGCATTTACATCTAAATGGATGGCATAAGCAGCAGTCAAAACATTTAGGGGAGCAGGATATTCCTTCCCATTTTCCTGCCAACCTTCCAAAATATAGTCCAGTCGGAAGCGATCGCCTCTAGTCAACGATCGAAACGCCTGGGGTGCGGTATCCAGAAACACTGTCTCTTCAAATTCGCTGCCGTCGTTAAAAGGTGGAATGGGTGATTCAGAAACGACGGTTTTGACATCCAATATCATTGGAAAAGCAAATGCTAACCAACTTGCCATTACCCAAGACTCGGTATCGGTGTCGCCTTTACTGGGTGGCATCGCCATGAAATAAAATGTCAAAGGTTGGTCTTCTGGGTAGGAAAGTTTAAAGGTGCGGTCTTTTTCCGGTTCGAGGTTTTCATCTATTAGGAAAGTATCAACACTTTGATATTTTTCTCTAGTAAAGTTTGCCTGAAAGTCTCGGTCGATAAAATGATTTCTGATGCTAGTAGAAAACCTCGTTTGGGCAATGTCGTTATAAGCTTTTTGGAGGAATTTATTTGTTTCGGGGGTGCAATAATAGGTAGGGTAAAAATATAGATACCGATACTTACTATCCTCGAATTTTTTTCCCGTTGCTTGAGTTTGATTCATCAATATTTGACGCAACATCATTTCTATTCCGGCAATACTAGAAATATTCCGTTTAGCATTTGAACCTCCTAACATTTGTTTGTTGGTATAAACCTGGGGAGTGAACAAAACGGCAGATTCCATTTGTTCGGTAACTGAGTAGGGAGAATGGGAAATTGAACAGATTAATTTTCGCCCTCTTCCTGGTTTCTTTGCTAACTGATAATTTGACAATTCATGGAAAAATACTTCTGCGGATGTTTTGGTTATTTCTGTTTTTCCAGGTAACATGACGACTTGCCTCACCCAGTCCCGCAAGTCATCCCAACCATCGGCAAATTTATATTGTTCTAGTATGGGTTGAATGAGTTGGGAAATCTGAGAAATAGTTTTCTGACAAATTTCTTTTACATCCTCAACTCCAGGATTACTTTCTAAATATTTAGCTGCCAAAAAATACCAGTCATAAGGTACTCCTCCAGTATTGCCTTTCAATTTTTGTGCTTTGAGACTTTCGTTAATATTTTGGATTTCCCGAATTTGGGGAATGTATTCTGATACTTCCCAGTATTCGGCAATTTGATGTACTAAATTTTTCGTTTCTAGGTTAGCTGGTAATTCTGGTAAATCTTTATTCTGCTTCCTTGCCTTATCTATATTATTAACAACTTCTCCCCAAATATTCCGAGTCATTACATCTCCAAATTCTGCAATCTGGTCAATTCTCAAGTCGTCATCAAATCGAAAATTATAATCTGCGGATAAAATTTGCTGTTGCTGAAATTTTACTAAATTATCGCTGCGACTTTTAGCTACAGATTTTTTGCCAGAATGTAAAATTCTTAAAGTTGCTTCGAGGGCAACTTCCATTAAACCAACCGTGTCAAAAAATAGGTCGTAATAATCTGCATATTTCATGCCTTTGCCGTCTCTACCAAATCCAGTTTGTCGGAGTCGGAGTTGCTTTGCGCAAAGTTCTTTGATTTTACTAACAACCAGTTCTGGTAAATCTTCTTCTGAAATGGGTGGAGGATTTTTTTGTGTTAGGTAAATAACTCCCGTGGGTAAATATAGTAATGGCTGATAATAGATTTCTTCCTCAGTATTAATATTTTGATGAGCTGCCATAACGGCATTATTAACTATGTTGGTTAGTACGCCCCTATTTTCGGCGATGCTGTGGTAAGAAAGTTCTAACTTTCCATCACTAAGTTGGTGAATAATATTATGGAGGCTGGAGTTTTCCGCATCTTGAGGATGCTTAATAATAGATGATAATAAGTCCGCTAAAAGAGTTAGGTTGGATAGACAGATAAGGGAGCGATCGCGCAGTTTTGGATTTAAGCCACTTTCCGATAAATTCAAATTAGTATCGTTACGTTTTTGAGTATTATAGGCAATGAATAATAAATCTTCTAAATATTCAATCCACCCATCCGGTTTTTCAGGATTAATCAATTTATCTAAACCCAACAATGGCACCATTACCCGAAAAATTTCTTTGTGATCTGCAATAGAAAGTTTCCGAATATCTTGCTCAGTATCTTTGTCTATATCTACATATTTTTCTGGCATTCCCGGAAATAAATCATACTTAAATTTCTCAAAGTCGTGGAGAAGAAAACCAGCGATTAAAATCCGGCGTTTGATTTCTTTATCCCGCGCCATTTCTCGTTTAACTGTGGTGTCTAATTCTTCCAATCTTTGAGCAATTAAATTTGCTGGAAATAATCCATTTAAGATATGAGTATTTAAAGATTGGTCGGCAGCATTGTTGCGTTTAACTTTTGCTTTGCCTTCTGCTTCTCGTTGAGAGTCGATTCTATCAAAAAATTTCCCTCCTTTTGCAGTAACACCAATGGCAAATTTCAGCAAATTAGGTAATACATATTCGGCAAATTCTCTAATTACTAAATCCTCTTGATTCTCACTAATTATTGCATCTCGTAAAAGTTGGAGTGTGAGTAATTCTTTATGAGCAGGTTCGATGTCACGATTAGTCGGTTCAAAACTCAGACCTAACTCTTCATCTTCTAACCAATCATCATCAGAATCATCAACTGCTTCAGGATTAATATTTTCCTGATTTTCTGTCATATCGAATAAAGATAGTTGTTCAAAGTCATCATCAGATTTTTTCTTTTTTCTAGGCATTATCTACCTCTAGTGAATCTATATAATTTGTAATTTGCCTTTGATAAATTGGATAATACTGTAATTTCATGTCAATTGCTCCATGCACTACTACTGGGTCAATTTCGTCGTAAAGATGAACTAATATATTTCTTAAACTACCTGACTTTGCCAACCTGCTTGATAATTCTGGAGAAATAATCCCACATTTTCCCATCTCGATAAAAATCTCAAAATTAGTAGCTCTTGCTTGGTCTACTCCTAATTCTTTCAGTAAATACCTATTAATGTCGATTGCTCCTTGAAAAATTAGCTGCAATAATCTTTCTACTACTAACTGTTTATCAAAATCATCTAAATATTCTGTCAAAGGTATTGATTCAAACCGCTTGAGTCTTTCCAAATGACTTGTCATCAAATCAAGTTTAGTAAAAATCCTAATTGGTTCAATTTCTGTCATACTCCCCACCTTTGCAAATTTGCTTCAATTTTTGCTCGTAGTGCTTGACGAATTTCTTTAAGTTCTAAATCGCTTTTTAAAGCTTGTTTCCGAAAATCCTCAAAAAGTCCGGGTTTATCTTCATATAATAATTTTCCATCACGGGCAACAAAATGAGCAATTGTTGATGAATAGTTTCTCAATTCTACGACATCTATATTATCGCTATTAAGGTTAAAAAAATCTCCTAACTTTTGCGGAACTTCAAACCAAGCAAAAGCATTATCTCCCATCATTTTTTTGCGAATTTCTTCATCATATAGTGCAGCAAAATCCCAATCACTTTTGGCATGAGTATCTCCTCTAGCGCGAGAGCCAAATAATACCAACATTTTTAGGTAAGGGATTTTTTCTGGTAGTTGGGGAGAGAGTTTTTTTAAATCGGAAAATGATTCTGTTTTCATAGAAATTTCATCACTTATTATTTTTAGGACTTACGGAGAAACCGGGTTTTTCAACGAAGCTTTGTTGTTTGAGAAATAATCAAGCAATAAACCCGGTTTCTTGGTTTGTTTGCGTAAGTCCTGATTTTGTCGTTTATTGTTTTTAGTCACCATTCGGTTACTACTCATCGCCCTAATATGTAGCAGAATTTATGAGCGCATCGATCGCTTTAGAGTCATTGCTATTATCTCTTCTACTGTAAAATCTGAAATACAATCAAGAGTAGGAAGTATGTCAGCTCCAGCTAATACCAGTGGTAGTTCCTGGTTTTCCCATACCCAGATTCGCTGTCGCTGAATATCAATTAACCAAGCAAGTTGAGTCCCGTTGCTCAAACAATGCAGAATTTTGTTCTGTAAGTCCAATGTGCTTTGATCTGGGGAACGAATTTCTATTAACCAATCTGGCGAACCTTGCAGTGGCCCATCTTCATCCAGGAGGTGATCGCTTTTAACAACTACAATGTCTGGTACAAGGGATAAGGGGGGAATGATGCACCAGAGTTCTTGAATAGCTTCGTATGCTTGGGTTTTATTATTGATAGCGTTGACAAGGTTGCGCTGGAGGCGGGAGTGAAACAGAGTTGGCATGGCTTTTTGTTTTGCTTGTCCGTGAATGAATTCCCAAGCAGGAGAAGTTTCTATATTAGGTTGTTGGAAAAAAGTCTCTAAGGAATTAGTAAGACTAGGCGATGGTGTCATAATTAAGTTATCCGCAAAAACATATATTTACAGTGGAATTTCAGCAATTAACAATCTATTGTGTTCGTTGAATTAAGGTATTTTTTCTGGTAGTTGTGGAGAGAGTTTTTTAACTCGGAAAATGATTGTGTTTTTATCTTTAAAATATGTTTTGAGAAATTGCAAATTTTGACAAAGAAGCTCTACAGACTCTTTGTAACATTAACGTTACTTCTGTAGAGCCTTATCAAAAAATATTTAGAGGTAAATTCTACTTAGCTCCTTCTACTAGAATTAAAAATTCATAAGTAGCAAGTCTTAGTTCCTCTAATGGAATTTCATTCCTTTCAACTGCAACTAAAAGCTGCTTTATAAATTTCTGCAAAAGCTCAGAAATTTTTCTGTTTTTACCGCGTACTTTCTTCTGATTTTCCACAACTAATTTCTCAGAGACAATCTGTGGAAATATATTCAGTTCAAGTTGTATATATTCTATACATTCAGCATTTTTTTCTAACTGTTCTTTTTCATCTTCACTCTCTAAGGTATTAAGTGGTGTCGATGTATAAAGATTCAGATCGAAAAGTTCTAGCTGTACATAATTGTCCATCTAGTCAAATCTCCTTTTCTACTTTCTATCAATGGAGACTCATGGTCAAATTAAGAATATTGGTGACGCTAGAAAAGTCCATAAAATGGTGTCCAACGACTTTCCGTTTATGTACTCGACTCTAAAAGCCTTCCTTACCCATATCCTAACATGAAATTTACGAGAACAGTATCAGAAGACAGTAATAAATTTTTATCCAAAATCTACTCCCTAATCGTGTAATATAAATAGTTAAATGTAGGCCCAAGTGCCTCAATCGGCAGGTCAGTTCAATAAATCCCTATCAGGGATTGAAATTTCCGATACTGTTCTCGGGCGTAAACGCCTTCCTGCCTAAACTTGCAAGTTATTAAGTTATTGAAATAAAGCTTTGCAAGATTTTTATTAATCCCTATCAGGGATACCAACCTCAAACAACCCATCCCTCACCCCCTTTACTCGCCATCCGATAAGCCAAAGTATCCACCAATAACGCCGACTGCCCAAAAGCAATAGAATAAGGTGGAGTCTTATCGTGAATACTCCCAGAATCACAAATCCCATAAATCTGAAAGTGCATAGGTAGTTGTAACCGCCTCCGCACCTCCTCCACGGGATGCTCCAACACATAACAAACCAACCCCCTCCGACGTAACCGTTTATTAATCTCCCCTATCCAATTATTTTCTGGTTGCCAAACCTCAACCCCTTGCAAAACCTGCACCTTCCCAGCAGAAGCAATAGACTCCAAACTTCCCCGATAAGTAAATTTCCAATCTAACCTTTCCTCCCGATAACTCCGCAACTTCATAAACGCCAAACAATATTCAAACCTCCCCTTAGCGATCGCTTCCCCAGTCTTTTCCGCCGTCTCATCCAACAACTGCAAAAAGTCTTTTTTAGTCATTGATTCAATTTCCAAATTACTCAAAATTCCCGGTAGTTCGTAAGTCTTAAATCTATCCAAATTATTACTTTCTGTTAGGTCGTAAATTCCACATTGTAGGGAAGTTGCACCCCGAAAACTACAAGCATCTTCAACTATAGGATTTCCGGTTTTATTTCCTGATAATTCTTGCCATTCCTCGCGCCAATTTTTAATATTACCCGCCACCTTTCCTAAACTTGTTTGAAATACCAATTGATAACCACTACTTAATACTTTTGCACTTTCTCCATACTGCTGTTTAAGTTTATTTAACTGGCTACAAATTTTCACAGACTGTACCGCTCCCCATTTCCGATAATAACCGTCAAAATTATTAATTTTTCGATAATTTTCCCGAATCATTTCATGGAAAAACGGGCGATTATAAACACCCTCAGATGCCAAAGGTGGAGACTCAACTTCAAATAATCTTTCTACTAAAAAATTAGGTATTAAAGCATAAGCAGTAAAATTATTAAACCTAATAAAATTCCCTTCCTTCTCATAACCATCATGTCGCCCCAACCGCCCCAAACGTTGAATAAAATTACCTGAATCTGCCGACTCAAACAACAAAAAATTAATCTTAAAATCTACTCCCACATCAATAGTGCTAGTACCAATAACCAAGTCAGCAGCAAGAGATTTTTCCTTAGTTTCTCTTCCAGATAATCCTGTATTTTCTCCTACTGTTAAACCATCTTTTGCCAAGATTTCCTGATATAAAGGTGTTAAACGTTTCACCGCAGCAATTGAATTTAAAAGAATCGCGCCTTTAGTGCCAGGATTATTTTGAAAATGCTTTCTGACTAACTCAATATTTTCCTTCAGCCAAATTTCTGAGGATTTAGAGTTAGCTTCTAGAGAGATAAAATTGAGAGATATTTCCCGCGATACCTGTCTAAAATTTTGCGATTCTAATTTTTGTGCTTCCTCTTTATTCTCAGGAAATAGATATTTATTTTCTGACAACGGATTAATTTGCCGACACCGAAAATTTGCTTTTTCTAATCGCTCAATTAAACCAGGATTTGGAGTTGCCGAAAGAAACACAAACTTTTTCCGATGATTAGTATTTTTAATTAACAATAAAGTATTAATTACACCAGCAATTTGTGGTGCTGAAAATACATGAAATTCATCAAAAATAAACAAATCAAAATTCTTATCAATCCTTCCCCAAAGTATGTCTGGATTATCTCCTTTAAATTTTTTAGGAGAATTATTCTTAATGATATATGCACCCCGATGTAGATAATGCAAAATATCTGGATTAGTCAGTAAAATATCAGAATTAAAAGCCCGACTTTCAATAGCAACAGCTTTTTTTAATCCCTCATTTTCTGCATAGATTTCTAACTCTTGCCCGCTTAAACGTACAACACGAGGTTCGTATTCTGGCTGAAAGAATTCTATGTATTTTTGTATTTGATTTTGTTGGTCACGGGCAAGTTCATTAGTAGGATAAAGACCCATTGCTAAAAAGTCAGTTTGCATTGTTTCTAGATAAACTGCCAGACTTTTTCCTTCCCCAGTCATACCGTAATTAAAAATAATATCAATATTAGGGTCGCGTAATGCTTTAAGAGTTTCTGCTTGATGCCAATATAAAGAAAAATTAGGAGGTAATTTTACTTATTTTGGTGTTGATACTGTTTCAGAATAAACAGGTTTGAGAGTAATTTTATTGTTAGACATAATCATTATTTTTTTGAAATTTTGTGGTTCTATAAATTACTTATTCAATCAAAAATCAAACTCAGCAAAAATTCCTATGGCGATATACGCAATAAAAAACATTCACTATTTTCTACAAAATCAAACTCAGCAAAAATTCCTATTGCGATATACGCAATAAAACTATTTACCGCTCAACTAAACTTACTCAAACTTACTCAAAAATCTGAAAGCTTAATTGTTCGTAGTGGATCAACCACCACAGGGTTAAACGGCAAACCCTTTATTCCCTGGTCAAAGACATCAGGAATTACTTTTTTAATAATGTTCAACGACCCATTTACATCTGCATTTAATAATTTATTTTCCCTGGTTTTATACAACCCTCTTGTTACTCTTTTTCCACTAAATTTCGGTTTTTTATCTCCATATTTCGGCAAATCATCTCCATCTAAACAGCTCGATTGAGATGTATAGGATTCTTCGGTAATTATTACTTTTATTCCTCTTAGTTGAGCTTTATACGTTAACATCTCTATTAACTTATAGTGAGGGATATTCACAAATTGTTGATTATTCTTTTTCCCTAATTTTATCTCTTGTTTCCAATTCTGATTCTGCCCAATAATTAAGGTTCCTATTTCATGGTTGATGCACCAGTCTATTACTCTTTTACTTCCTGTATGGAGATAGTTTTCTACTCGACAATTTCGTTTGTGAGTTAATTTTTTTAACCGATGAGAATGACTTTGATTCTGGTTAGTTTTTAATTGAGATTGTAAACAAGAGCGCTGTTTATTATAAAAGGTATTAATCGCTTTTAATGGTCTGCCTTTAATCAAAAGAGGTGAAGTTCCTGTTTGATTTGTCGTTACAGCTATTAAATTATTTACTCCTAAATCTACTCCTGCTATTTGTTGATTATTTGTTATTTTCTCCTGTTTTTCATAGACTATTTCTATTATGTAACAGCTACTTTTGGGGATAATTCTTGCCTCTATTATTTCTGTCTGTGAAGTGGGGATTTTTATTTCACTCATTGACAGATGACAAATTTCTTTTTTTAAGGCTTTCTTATAAATTGATTCATTAGGATAGGGCAGAATATTTCGGCCTTTTTTCTTATGTTTGTATTTGGGAATTTTTGGTTTCCCTAAAAATTTATTTGGCTGTTTTTGCCACGCTTTTAAAGCTGCAAAATAACTACTCCAAGCTGAGTCTAATCTTCTGATTATTTGCTTGCTAACTTTAGTTGGTAAAGCTTGATAATC
>JAAUYJ010059197.1_pt1 | contig 12168 bp, 13 predicted proteins | sample 7278031 | NCBI WGS metagenome assembly JAAUYJ01 (sample SAMN14350222, study PRJNA611818) | marine sediment metagenome | isolation source: surface marine sediment (1.8m) | place: French Polynesia: Moorea | collected 2018-08 | reverse complement strand
ATTGCGCCGGACATATCGGTTGTGCCGCCGGCTGCGGCGGCTCAGGCGATATGTCCGGCGCAATAGCGGTTTTTCTGCTGTGGTGTGGATTGATCTTCGCAGTTCAGCGTGTAGTGGAAGCCATCCTCAATGCCGAGTAGTTGGTCAATCGAAAACAACAGCGGCAGCCGGGACGGCGCAAATGGATTGATGTTCTCTTTGGCGCACGCCAGCCGCCATGCGCGTTTGATTCCATCTTGAGCCAGGGTCGGCGCCTTCATGGCCTCGGTCGGCGTGTGATGGAGAAAGCGGCCGATGGCTTTCCTGGTGAAGATTTCATAGCTTCGAGTGAAGATGATGAATTCGTGCCAGGCCACATCGACAACCTGAGAGGGCATCGCGACCATGCGTTTTCTTGCTTGATTGCAGAGGGTGAAATAATCCCTCAGTGCATCGAAGACCATATTCAGATTATCCTCGCTGAGGTGAGGGTACCTTTGCTGGACCTTCTTGCGGATTGTGGGGTGGAATTGATAGGAGTGGATATAGGCCAGTTGCCTGGATCGTCTGCCTTTGTTTAAAAGGTACAGGGTGACGAACAGGAGACCAAAAAATACCAGTGTTTTGAATACCATGTTTATTTCCGGATTCGCTCAGAAGGTTTCACAAATAGGCCGCTTATGGGCGTGTTCAGCTGCTGTTGGACCAAACATTTGCGGCTCTAACTGAATATAGCTGGTATCGGTAGGTTTATCTGGAATCAGCGGTAGGAGCGGCTTTAGCCGCGAACGAACTTCGAGCTCGTCAAAATCGCGGCTGAAGCCGCTCCCACGAGAGACTCAAATCATTGCTGCTGGAGTTATCTAACGGTCGATGCTTTCTGTGAGTTAGGCATCACAAACAATTGTCAGAAAGTAACTGGGTTCCGGCTAGAAACGTGCTGGAACGACGGGTAGGCGCTAACACGCATTTCTCATCGGGCAACGAAAATACTCAATCCCACCGAAACAGCGCGGCGGCGATTAGCAGCAGGATCAATCCCATACTGCCGAGGAGAGCAATCTCGGGCAGTACCTGGGTAAGACCGGCGCCGTCGACCATCACGGCGCGGGCGGCATTGACGAGGTGAGTCAGCGGCATGAGTTGGGATAGCAACTGTGCAGCGGCGCTGGTGCCTTCCATCGAAAACCAGACGCCCGATAGCAGCAGCATTGGCCAGGAAAATATATTTAGCAGGCCGTCAGCGAGTTCCTCGGTGCGCAGGCGAGCGGCGATGATCAGGCCCATACTGATCAAACACAAGGCACCCGCGATATAGACAAGGAATAATGCCAGATAGGAACCGCGCATAATGAAATCGAGGAATAGATCAGCGCCGATATAGACGAGGCTGGTGGCAGTTACCACCACCAGTAACCTAGAGAGAACCTGGGCGGAGAGGAATTCGAATGCACTCAAGGGCGTAGCCTGCAGACGTCTGAGCACGCCGTTCTTGCGGTAACGCACGATAACCCAGCCGACGCCCCAGAAACAGCTGAACATCATGTTCATCGCAAGAATGCCGGGTATGACCCAGTCGACGTATCGCAACGCGCGTCCAGTGACTGTCTGCCTCTGCGGTTGCGGGCCTCCGGCGTCGGTGTACGCAGCTAACATCAGGCGTTCAGACAAATACCCCTTTTGCGAGTGCTCATTGACCCAATAACGAGGCGCGCCGGATGGATCCAGCAGTAAATCCAGTTGGTGGCGTTCGACCTTGGTAATCGCATTCGCGGCGTCATCGATGATGATGAAATCGATATGTTTGGTATCAATGAAAGGTGATACCGTGTTGTCCATCGCCTGTTGTGGCGTCAGGATGCCGACCTTGAACATGGCCTGAGGATCGCCGCTGAATATCACGGCGAAGCCGAAGACGAATACCACCGGCATGACGATATTCCAGCCGAGGCCGGCTCGATCACGGTAGAATTCGCGATTGCGCGCGACGAGTATTGCCAGTATGCGGCGCCACATGTCTTGATGCGTGTTATCTCATCTGTGAAATGGGGTAGCCATTATTATTACTTTAGCTGGTGCTGTCCAGCTGATCCGTTCGTTTTAGTGGTCTGGATGTCATCCCAGCGAAGTTACACAGTTTTTACCACGTAGTCGTTGTGACGTTGCTGTCGTGAGGTGGCAATCTTTGTGCTACTGCGCACCTGTTGGGAGATTGCTTCGCTTCGCTCGCAATGACGGGACTATGATGATGCCATCTCAAATGGAGCTATGAATAATCACCGTCATTGCGAGGAGCGAAAGCGACGTGGCAATCTCCATCAGGCTACGCAAGTATTGGGAGATTGCGTCGCTTTGCCCTTAAAGACGCAGTAGGTGTCATCGGCATCACATCAAGTTTTTGGTCCGCTCCTCAAATATTATTCTCAAAGCCGATGTGCGTTGGATCGTCATCCCCGAATGTTATCGACTGGGACAGGGATCCAGCGTTTTTGCCTTGTAAGGCACTGGATTCCTGCCAGAAACATGCGGGTACGACGATCTGAAGGCGATTGATGAATGCCCTGCTAACTTCGCAACGCATGGCCCGTGAGTTTCAGGAACAGGTCTTCGAGGTTGGGGGTTTCGATTTTTAGATCGCCGAGATTGGCGCCGGAACGTTCGAGTTGATCAAGCAGTACGTGCTCTTCAGCAGCGGACATTTCGATGAAACCGTTGCGCAATTCGCTGTTGTCCGGCAGGGCTGTATCCTTGGGCCAGGCACTTACCGGTAGACGAGCGATCACTGGGGGTAAATGTTGCTTGACCAGGGTCAGCGGCTCGCCGCGAGCGATGATGCGGCCCTGGTCTACGATCACTATTTCGTTGCATAATCGCTGGGCTTCTTCCATGTAATGCGTTGTCAGCACAACGGTTTTGCCACGTTGCAGTACCATTTCGATCAAGCCCCAGAAGTTGCGCCTGGCTTGCGGATCCAGGCCCGTGGTGGGTTCGTCGAGAAACACAACCTTGGGTTCATTGACCAGCGCAATCGCCAGCAGCAGACGTTGGCGCTGACCACCGGACAGCTTGCGGGTGTCGCGATCAAGGATATCCTCGAGGTTGCACAATGCGATCAGTTCATCGAGATCGGCCGAGCGACGGTACAAGCTGGAAAACATTCTCAATGATTCGCGCACGGTTTGATAATCTTGCAGCGCAGTGCTTTGAAACTGGATACCGATGTCTTCACGAAAGTCTCTGTCGAGTGGATGCCCCTGATAGCGAATTTGTCCTGAGCGTGGCTGGGAAATACCTTCGAGCATTTCCATTGTGGTGGTTTTACCGGCGCCGTTGGGTCCTAGCAGACCAAAGCATTGACCGGCCTGGACTTCGAAGCTGATGCCATCGACGGCACGCACACCGGGGAAGGTTTTTACCAGATCAATCGCTTCGAGCAGCTGCGCCATCACAGTTTCTTATGGCTGCGCTCAACGCGGTCTAACGACCTACGTGTAGTTTTTATCTCTCGCAAAGACGCGAAGGACGCAAAATTGCTTTGTTTCATAGGCGAATAATACAGATAGATTTTTATATTCTACCTTGGCGAACTTCGCGTCTTGGCGAGAGACTGCAAGTAGACTGAGCTCGATTACTCTTGCATCAACTGCCTGATCTGTTTTTCGACTTCGGGGTGATCGAACTCCCGGCCGCCGATGGCGCGATAGCGGATGTTGCCCTGTTTATCGATCAAATAGGTGGTCGGCAGGCCTTTGACTTTAAAATCGCTGGAAACCTCGCTGTCCTTGTCGAATAGAATCGTGAATGAAGGGTCAACCTCCAGCTGACCGATGTAGGCGAACACGTGATCCGCGTCCTCCATCTGATTCACGGCAATGACAGTGAAATCATCGCCGTTTAGCTTTTGGTAAAGCCTTTCCATCGACGGCATCTCACGCCGGCACGGCGGACACCAGGTCGCCCAGAAGTTCAATAAGACGACCTTACCACGCAAATCCTTGAGACTGTGGGGCTCTTCATCCATGTCTTCCAGTGTGAACACGGGGGCTGCGACTGCTTTGGGAACCGGTGTCAGCTGATAGCCGAGCTTGGGTTGATCTTCCCATGCGGCGTGTGCATCCAATGCCAGCAGGCTGGTCAACAAAAACAGAAAAGCCAGATTACTGAGTTTGTGTTTCAGGTAGGTTTTCAGGTGCACAGCGCAAACCCTCGAAGATATCAGTGTGTTCAGTACCATTGATCGACCATTTGTAGGTCAGTGTGAACGCGCTTTCGCGCGGTAGCTTGATTGTCGTGAAACCCTGCTGCCAGTCGCCCTCGTAAAACGTGCCTTTATCCGGAAGCAGCGTCCAGGAAAACCTGACGCCGGCTTTTTGCCATTGTTCTATCCAGTCAGACTTTGTTTTAATCGGATGCTTGTTGCCGTTGCTGTCCGTGTAGTACCAATTGGCGACATCGTAATCCAGTTGGTGCGGCGAGGTGTTCTTGATGACCGTGCCGAAAGCACAGTAACTGGCAATATCCTCGACTTCTGCAGCTGGAAAGTCATGCGACATGTAAATCGCCCGGATAAAGTCGGGTAACAACTGAATCAGTTCGATACTGAAGCCGTCGCTTTCCGCGACCCAGGAGTACAACCCGCTGGTTTCGTTTTTTTGCGTGGTTATTTTCGCGGCCACCGACGCTGTGCTGGCAGTGGATAGCACCAGTGCGACGAGCAGGCAGGTATGAATGTGGGTCGTTTTCATCATCGTAAACAATAGCAAATGTCTATCGTCGGGCCCATTCGACTAAAGCAGGGTTCTTGAGCACGACACTACTTGGCCACGCCCAGTACGATACCGTAACGCTGCAGCTCGTGCATGGCTGACAAACCACCGTCGATGACCAGCTCCGGTTTTGGATGCCCGATTTCCTGAACGATCTGATTCAGTGCCAGTTCGCCGGTGATCTCCGGGTTTTCCTGCAGCAAATTGATCAGGCGTGCCGTGACCGGATTGATTTCCAGGAACTTGACCTCGTCGTTGCGGTTACGGTAAACAACCAGATAAGTTGGTTGATCGGGCGGTGCTTCAGGCAGATAATTCGGGCCCATCCTGTACACAGGGTATTGATAGGCCAGCGGCCAGGCTAGCGGGGACAATACCGGATGCCCCCTGAGTAAATCGCCATTGGGATCTATGCCGTTCAGGTCAATGTCTTCATCTGCTACCATCAGCGCCAGTTCCACCCATTCGTAGTGCGCCAGTTCCAGCAGACCCTGGGGATCTTCCGCTTGCGGTTCGCGCTCACTTTGCAGATAGTCGAGGAATTCCTGCGAGATCTCCAGGAAATACGGCGTGGTGCATTGATGATGGGCAAAGAAATCGCGCACCATTTTGTGCCAATCGTCATCGCTGTAGATCGAACGCAATACTGGAAAGCCGTTGGCGATGAAGCCTTCGACATTGTTGTAAAGCAAGTCGCGATAGATACCGATACGGCGATCCTCGATGCCCGCAGGTGCGGGATTGTGCTCCGGGTCGCGCAGATGCGCGGTGAAGTCGTACTGGTGTTTTTTAAAAGCGGGTTCTGTCATCGCTATGCGCTTATCGCGAACGACCGAAAGAACGTTGTTCGTTATCCGCCCATTTATTCTGATAGTGCACAATTTGGTCGACTTCTTTGAGGAGCTTTGCCACTGGCGGAATATTGAAGTCACGCTCGAGCAAGGTCGGGAATACGCCAAAGTGTTGGTAAGCTTTATCCAGCAGGTCCCAGACGGGGTCGATGACATCAGCACCGTGCGTGTCGACGATCAGATCTTCGGCTTCGTTGTAGTGACCCGCGATGTGCGCATAGGCAATCCGTTCTGCCGGCAAACCCTGCATGAACGTGAGCGGATCATACTGGTGATTGACCGAGTTGACGTATATATTGTTGATATCGATCAACAGGTCACAATCAGCTTTATTCAACACAGCGTTGATGAAATCGATTTCCGCCATCTCCGAACCGGGTGCCGGGGTGTAGTACGAGGCATTCTCCATCGCGATACGTTGTCCGAGTATGTCCTGCACACGCAAGATGCGGTCGGCGACATAGTCGACGGCTTCCTCGGAAAATGGAATCGGCAACAGGTCGTAGAGGTGGCCGTCATCGGAACAGTAGGTCAGATGTTCCGAATAAACTTTAATCTGGTTCTGCTTCAGAAATTCGCCGATTTGTTTGACGAAAGCTTCATCTAGCGGTGCCGGACTGCCGATTGACAGTGACAGGCCATGGCAGACGAAATCATAGCGCTCGGTGAACTGCCTCAATTGTTTGCCGTAAGTGCCCCCCACGCCGATCCAGTTTTCCGGAGCGACCTCCATAAATCCGACTTGCGGAAGCGGTGTTTGCAACAGCTCTTTGATGCTTTCTCTGCGCAGTCCCAGACCGGCGCCGCGAATTTTGTATTCTTTCTGATGCATAATCATTCTGTGCAGTTGGCGTAACGTTTACTAATCAGGTGGTCGAGGCTGGCCTTACACGGACCGTAGAAGAACAATACCAGCAACATGATAAAATAGGTAGCCGCGAACTCAATGCCGTTGTTGAGCACAACGAAGCTGCCGTTCTCGGTCAGCCACTGGTAATTGCCGTGTTCGCGCAGTAAATCCTTGGCGCGGTCGAGACGCTCGACCGCCCCCATTGTACGGTCAGTTGCGAATATGCCGCTACCTTCGGCTATCGCGAGCCAGCCGTTTTGCAGGTGCACAGTCACGGCGGCCACGACCATCGTGATCATCAGAGGGATAGATATCCAGCGCACGCCCAAGCCAATCAGCAGTGCAATCGCACCGACCGCTTCGGTTAGCGAGGCGGCCCACGCCATCAGTGCCGGAAAAGGCAGTCCCAGGCCCCAGTCGGGATTGCCGAACCAGGCGATGGTATCCTCCATCGAACCCAGTTTGTTAGTACCCGCCATCCAGAAGACCGGTACCAAATAGAGGCGAAGCGCCAATGGCCCAATAAAACCGATCGAACGGGTGGCGTTCAACATCGACTGGGCCTTGCAACCTAGTGCCATGATTTTATCCATAACCGTCCATCCACTTGCTTGTTTTCGTTGGCCTAATCCGATTGACCTGAGAGTTCGAGACGAGTTCAGTGTCATGCGCGGTTTGCTTATTGGTGTCATATCTGAATGACCTGGACCTAGCCACAAAAAAAACGCGAAATGACGGTTATTCGCGCGTTGCATCGACCGTTTGCTAACTACAGCGATTCGGGTTAGCCGCGCACCTTCATAGACGCTTTGTCATCTCGACCGCAGGGAGAGATCTCCCAACCTTCAGGAGATCTCTCCCTTTGGTCGAGATATGACAGTGCTTTTGAAATTCGCGGCTGAAGCCTCTGCGACAGCTAATTTGAAGCGATTAGGTAACTCGGGTCAGATCCTCAGTTCAATGAACGGACGACGGGCATGGGTAGATTTCAGCCAGCGAGACACTGGTGCCGTTTGCCAGCACGACGCGGGCGTGATTGCGATTCAGTTCGCGCGGTGAGCGCACACCGCAGGCGTGTGCGATTAGACCGACTTCATGAACGATGTTCTTTACGTAATTATGGACGCGTGATGACTTTTGTTCGGCAACCAGGCCCTTCTGCAGTTTTTCGTCATGGGTCGCGATCCCGGTCGGACAGGTATTTCTATTGCATTGCAGTGCCTGTATGCAGCCCAGGGCCAACATGAAGCCGCGTGCGGAAACAATGAAATCAGCACCCATGCACAAGGCCCAGGCCACTTCGGAAGGATTGATCAGTTTTCCCGAAGCGATGACTTTTATGCGTTCTCTGAGATCGTGGTTCACCAGGGAATCAACCACGAGTGGTAAGCTTTCCTGGATTGGCAGGCCGACATAGTCCATCAGGCTCTGCGGGGCGGCACCGGTGCCGCCGTCAGCACTGTCGATGGTGATGAAATCCGGTGCGTACTCCCGTCCGCGTTGATTGATGCACTTGCACAGCTCATTGATCCAGTGGGTGTCCCCGACAACTGCCTTGAAACCCACAGGTTTCCCGGTCACCGTGCGGATGTGATGGATCATTCTGAGCAGATCGTCGTTATTTTCGATTTCCGGAAAGCGGTTTGGGCTGATGGACTCTTTGCCCTCTGGTATGCCCCTTATCTCGGCGATGGCTTCGGAAACTTTTTCAGCCGGCAGGATGCCGCCCTTGCCGGGTTTGGCTCCCTGCGACAGTTTCAGTTCGAACATCCGCACCTGTTCATTAGCGGCGACCTGCCGCAGTTTTGCATCGGATAAATTGCCGGCTTTGTCGCGCACGCCGTACTTGGAGGTGCCGATCTGAAACACGATGTCCGCGCCGCCTTCCAGATGAAATGGTGACAAACCGCCTTCACCGGTGTTCAACCAACTGCCCGCTTTGTGTGCGCCATATGATAAGGCTTGTACCGCTGGTTTTGAGATTGCGCCGTAGCTCATGCCGGAAATATTGAAGATCGATGACGTGGTGTAAGGTTTATCGGCAAACGAATCACCGATGGTGATGTTTCTCGGTTGCATAGCGTCTTTGCCCAGGGTCGGGAAGGGATGATTGACGAATAGTATCGTGCCACGGGGATGCAGGTCGCGTGTTGACCCAAACGCAATCGTATTGTCGATGTTCTTGGCAGCACGGTAGACCCATGAGCGTTGGGCCCGGTTGAAGGGCATTTCTTCGCGGTCCATCGTGAAAAAGTATTGGCGAAAGAACGTACCCAGATGCTCGAAGAAATAACGCAGATGGCCGATGACCGGGTAATTTCGACGAATCGCGTGTTTGGTTTGGGTGATGTCTGCAATAAACACGCCGATCAGGAACAGGATCAACACACCGACGACAAAAATGAAGACTGCCGCCAGCCAGCCGAGGGCTTCAAGACCGAACGAATCAGCGTGGAACATGACTTTTCTACTCCCTTGCAGTTATGTTTCTTATAGCACTTGTAACAGCGACTTTCGATTGAATTGCAAGTAGGAGCGGTTTCAGCCGCGAATGATTTTATCGAGAAAGGATAGGGTGGTTCGCGGCTGAAGCCGCTCCTGCACGTCCCCTGAAACGCTTAATGTTCCACAAAAAAAACCCCGGACCTTACCGGGGCTCTTCCTCGCGGTCGATGGCTGGGAATCAGCCTTTGCCACCGCCGCACTTACCTTCGCCGCACTTGCCTTCCTTGCCTTTATCGCCGCCGCACTTGCCCTCACCGCACTTGCCTTCCTTGTCTTTGTCTTTCATACCGCCGCCGCACTTGCCTTCACCGCATTTTCCTTCCTTGTCTTTGTCTTTCATACCGCCACCGCACTTGCCTTCACCGCACTTGCCCTCGGCCAGCTGCACATAGCCACCTGACAGGTTCTGCATGCCAAACGGGTTCGTGTCAGCGTTGGCAACCGGTGAAGCCGATAGTGCTGCTGCAAAAGTGGCGCCCATGGCAATGGCGAGCGGTTTCTTGAATGATTTGTCGGACATAGAGTTTTCTCCGTTAGTTTGTGTCACCCCGCTATGGCAGGAGCGATCGAGTCTACAATGATTACGATCTAAATGACATTCATTTACAATTGAAGTTCAGGAAATTAACCATTCTCAACAAGATTTCTCAGGCACGCCAGATAGGCGGCTTCGTCGGGCGCCGTGTTGTTACGCTGGGCCTGCCATATTGCTTCCGACAAACAATTCATCATCTGGTGTTCGGCTGCGTGGGCGGAACCTAGCAAATGGGTCAATTGTTGATGGTACAGACGGATGCCATCAGGTCGATTGGTCGAGATCTGTTCGATCAGCGCGATGTGCATGCTCATGTGCAGGAAAGGATTGGTTTCGCCCTGAGTGGGATCGAAGTCTTTGTCGAGATTGTCGGCCGATTCAAGTAGCCGATGGTACTCGGGGTGCTGTTCGATGACCCCGACGATCATTTGTTGCAGCGCATCCAGTTCAGCACCCGCCTGTTTCGACTTCCAGCTGTCATGAAACATTCTCCGAAGTTCGTTGCGATCGTTACTAAACATTATGCTGTCTTGTGTTTGAATTCACACAGGTCTTCGATCACACAGGATCCGCAGCGGGGCTTACGCGCTACACAAGTATAGCGCCCGTGCAGGATCAGCCAGTGGTGAGCATCGCGCCTGTATTCGACGGGGACAAACTTTAACAGTTTTTTCTCGACTTCGAGTACAGTCTTACCGGGTGCAATTCCGGTGCGGTTCGAAACCCTGAAGATGTGAGTATCAACCGCGATGGTCTCGTGACCAAACGCGGTGTTTCTGACGACGTTGGCTGTTTTGCGACCAACACCGGGCAGAGCTTCCAGCTGTTTTTGCTGTTCAGGCACCTGAGCATGGTGTTGTTCGATTAATAGCTGACAGGTTTTGATAATGTTTTTGGCCTTGCTATTGTACAGGCCGATGGTCCTGATATAGTGTTTCAAGCCGTCCTCGCCCAGTGCCAGCATCGCTGCGGGCGTATTCGCCTTGGCGAATAGTTTCTCAGTGGCCTTATTGACACTAACATCGGTGGCCTGCGCCGACAGGATCACTGCTATCAGCAATTCGAACGGGCTTGAATACACCAGCTCAGTAGTCGGCTGTGGATTTTCCCGCTGCAGACGCGCAAAGATTTCATGACGCTTGGCTTTGTTCATTCGCAATAGTCAACAGTTTTCCCAAGACGTTGTCAGTCATGTCGTTGTTATTGGGCGTAAAAATTTCTCGCCAAGGCGCAAAGGACGCAAAGAATTTTATTATGGATGGCGTTCAATTTGATACAAGAATCCATTGACAAGATCTTTGCGTTCTTAGCGTCTTTGCGAGAGTCGATTAGAGTTGATGCAGTGGTGTGCAAGCGTTCCGCTGTCAACCCGATGGTGTCTCAGCAGACGCTGCAGTGACGATCGCTGGCCTGGGCGAGGCCAGGCGCTTATCCAGGTGATTCTTGACCGCGATCAACAGACCGAGACCGATGAAGGCACCCGGTGGCAGCACGGCCAGCAAAAAACCGGGGTAGTCGTCGCCCAGCGTCAGTACCATGGATTTAGCGCCTTCACCGAACAGCAAGTGCGCATTGGCAAACAACGTGCCGAAACCAACGATCTCGCGCAGGCTGCCCAGCGTAACCAGTACCAGTAGAAAACCCAGCCCCATCATGAAACCGTCGATAGCAGAATCGAGGATGCTGTTTTTTGACGCGAAGGCCTCGGCGCGTGCGATGATCGAGCAGTTGGTAACGATCAACGGGATAAAGATGCCGAGAATCAGAAACAGTTCGTGAAACCAGGCGTTCATCGCCAATTCGATCGTCGTTACGATCGACGCGATAATCAGCACAAACACAGGGATTCTGACTTCGGGTCTGATCCATTGACGAATCGTGGATACCGACACATTAGATACCACCAACGTCAACAGCGTCGCCAGACCGAGGCCGAGGCCGTTGATGAAGGTTCCGGTGACAGCAAGCAGCGGACACAGACCAAGCAACTGAACCAGTGCGACATTGTTGCCCCAGAGGCCGTCCTTAACTATCTTTACCTGTTCTGCTGCCATCGTCGGTTTGTCCGAATATCTTTTTACGGTTTTGCTCGAAGTATACCAAAGCGGAATGCACGGCTTTTACCACGGCTCGTGGGGTTATCGTCGCGCCGGTGAATTGATCGAATTCACCGCCATCGCGTTTTACTTTCCACTGCTCCGATGCAGGAGCTTGCAGCGATTTGCCATTAAATCCGAGTATCCAGTCAGATCGTTGTGATTCGACGGCGTCACCCAGCCCGGGTGTTTCCCGGTGTTTGACCACGCGCACGCCAGCCAGGCTACCGTCGTAATAGATACCGACGAGCAGGTCGATCGGTCCGCTATAGCCATTGGGAGCGATCGCTGACAGCACGGCTGCTACCGGCTCGTCGTTTCTGTAGGCCAGGTAGGCTTCGGAGGATTCAGCGGTGCCTAGCAGCAGGTCACGCTCGAGCAGGACCTGATCATCGAGTAAATCATTGTCGTACTCAGACGGTGACAGAATCGTATTCAGTTTGCGCAACAGTACCAATTGCTCGTTGCGTTTGATCTTGTCGTAGGTGCCCTCATAGGTCATGCCAACGATACCTGCGCCGATGATCGCAAAAAACATCAATAGCACAGCCGTGGTCAGGACTTGCTTGTGCGTGTTCACTCGTGT
>JAAUYJ010066015.1_pt1 | contig 12170 bp, 10 predicted proteins | sample 7278031 | NCBI WGS metagenome assembly JAAUYJ01 (sample SAMN14350222, study PRJNA611818) | marine sediment metagenome | isolation source: surface marine sediment (1.8m) | place: French Polynesia: Moorea | collected 2018-08 | reverse complement strand
TCGACGCAAGCGACGTCGTAGCGTCCGGCCTCGATCCGGGACAGGTCGAGAATCTGGTCCACGAGGCCGAGCAGATGCCTGCCGCTTTGGTGGATGTCTTCGGCATATTCGATGTAGCGCGGATGCCCGAGTTGGCCCAGAACGCCGCTCAACGCGATCATCGGTTTTTCCGAGATCCTCAAGGACGGCGTTCTGGGCCAACTCGGGCATCCGCGCTACGTCGAATATGCCGAAGACATCCACAAAAGCGGCAGGCACTTGCTCGACCTCGTGAATCAGATCCTCGACCTGTCCCGGATCGAGGCCGGACGTTACGACGTCGCTTGCGTCGAGCTGAGCGTCGGCGGGCTGGTCGCCGACTCGTTGCGGCTCATGGGCAGACAGTTTGAGACCGCCGACTTGCAGCTGCATTGCGATGTGCCCGAGGACCTGCCGCCCATCATGGCCGACGGACAGGCCTTCGTTCAGGTTTTGGTCAACTTGCTCTCGAACGCAGCCAAGTTCACCCCCGCCGGCGGCCGCGTCCGCCTCGAGGCGCGCCGCAGCGGGGACTGGCTGTCGCTCTCGGTGAGCGACACCGGGATCGGCATCCCGCCGGACAAGTTGCCGCGCCTGATGAAGCCTTTCGAGCGCGTCGACAACGAGCTGGACCGGCAGACCGACGGCTTCGGCCTCGGGCTGGCGATCGCCAAGTCCCTGCTGGAGATGCAGGGCGGCCGCCTCGAGATCGACAGCGCCCTCGGGGCCGGCACGACCGCCACCATTTGGCTGCCCTACGGTGCCCAGGCACTAGCCGGGACAGCGCCGGCGGCCGACTGCGAGCCGCGCCGTGCCGGCTAGAGACTCGAGGCCCCGTTCAAGTTGCCGAATGCGGCCGATTGCAGCCGTTTAAGGCGAAGCTCCCATTTCGCTAACTATCTGATCTGTTTGAAAAAAACTTGGTGGGACGGGCGCCGCATTGAGCCCATGTAAGGGTTTCATTAACATTACGAATATATGACAGCAGTCGAGAGGCTGCTCCAGGGCAAGTGCCCTGTCGATTGCGGCTCGGCGCCGGTTTCAGTCCGGGACCACCGCCCGATCGGCCTCCACTGCACCAACGACAAGCGGCGGAGAATTTCCCGGTGTCCGGCCACATGCTGCTTTTGAACCTGGCGGGGGGCGTCGCGCTCCTGCTCTGGGGCACGCGCATGGTCCGCACCGGGGTGATGCGCGCCTATGGCGCGGACCTGCGCCGCACCATGGGCCGCTGGACCCGCAACCGGCTGGGCGCCCTGGCGATCGGCACGGCGGTCGCCGGCCTTCTGCAGAGCTCGACGGCGACGGCGCTGCTGGCGGTCTCCTTCGCCGGCCGCGGCCTGATCGCCGTCTCCGCAGGACTGGCCGTGATGCTCGGCGCCGACATCGGCTCGACCCTCGTGGTCCAGCTGCTCTCCTTCGACCTTTCCTGGGCGACGCCGGCTCTCTTGCTGATCGGCGTGATCAGCTTCCTCGGTTCCAGGTTGCCGGTGCGCCGGCACATCGGCCGCACATTGATCGGCTTGGGCCTGCTGCTGCTCGCCCTGCAACTGATCGTCGGCGCATCGGAGCCGCTGCGCGACAGTGCGGTCCTGTCCCACATCGTAGCGCCGCTCTCCCATGATCCCTTGCTGGCCGTGCTGCTGGCCGCACTCTTCACCTGGCTGGCGCACTCCAGCGTAGCCATCGTCCTGCTGATCATGAGCCTCACCCTGGTGGGCGTCGTGCCGCCGCTGCTCGGCTTCGCCTTGGTTCTGGGCGCCAACATCGGCTCGGGTCTGATCCCCCTGGTCCTGACCCTGAAGGGCCCGCCCGCAGCCCGGCGAATACCCTTGGGCAACCTGCTGTTCCGCGCGGCGGGGGCGCTTGCGGTCCTGCCTCTGCTCGGTTTCATGGCGCCCTACCTGGCTGCCCTGGATGCCGATCCGGCGCGCCAGATCGCCAACTTCCACACCGGATTCAATCTGCTCCTGGCCGCGGTCTTCCTGCCTTTCGTCGGAATCATGGCGAGCTGCACGGGACGGCTTTGTCCGGACAGCGAGGAGGGCGAGGACCAGGCCGCCCCGAAGTATCTGGACGATGACGCCCTGGCGACGCCCGCAATCGCGCTGGCCGGCGCGACGCGCGAGCTGCTGCGTATGGCCGACATCGTCGAGACTATGCTGAGCGGCGCGATCGAGGTGTTCCGCAACGACGACACCAAGCTCATGGCACGCTTGTCCAAGCTCGATGACGACGTCGACGCGCTGCACCGGGCGATCAAGCTGTATCTGACCGAGACGAGCCGGCGCGAGCTCGACGAGGAGGACAGCCTGCGCTGCGTCGAGCTGATCGGCTACACGACCCACCTCGAGCACATCGGCGACATCATCGACAAGAGCCTGCTGGAGCTGGCGGGCAAGAAGGCCCGGCGCAAGCTGAGCTTCTCACCCGAAGGCTGGCAGGAGATCGTCGACATGCACGCCAAAGTCCTCGGCCAGATGCGGCTCGCCTTGGGTGTGCTGGTCTCCGGCGACGTTGAGTCCGCCCGTCTGCTGATGGCGGAAAAAGATCGTTTGCGCGAGCACGAGCGCGAGGTCAGCGAGCGCCACTTCGACCGCCTGCGCGGCGGCAGGATCGAGACCATCGAGACCAGCGCTCTGCACCTGGATATCCTGCGCGACCTGAAGCGGATCAACTCGCATCTCACTTCGGTCGCTTATCCGATCCTCGACGCCGAGGGCCAGCTCAGGCACAGCCGGCTCAAGGCGAGCATCGAGGACGAGATTGCCGACGCGGACGATGAGGAACCGGAGGTCAGGCGCGCGGTCGGCGGGCTTTCTTGATTGCACCGGAGGGCATAAAACCGTAACAGTCAGGTGCGATAACACCGCCGAACAAGGCGGAGAGCAAAGGCGGGCCGGGTCTCAGCCGGGAATGAGGGGGCCGACGATCCGCCGGAAACGAGCAGCAGGGAGCGAAAAATATGACAAAGGGATTCTTAGGCCGGCTTTCGGCCGGTGCCGTCGTTGCAACGGCTGTGAGCCTCTTCGCGGCCCAAGCCTTCGCCAAGACCGAGCTCACCGTCTATACGGCCGTGGAGGCCGAAGACCTCAAGCGCTACGCCGCAGCTTTCAACGAGGACTATCCGGACATCGAGATCAAGTGGGTCCGCGATTCGACCGGCATCGTCACCGCCAAGCTGCTGGCCGAGAAGAACAACCCGCAGGCCGACGTGATCTGGGGCCTGGCGGCGACCAGCCTGCTGCTCATGAAGGGCGAGGGCATGCTCGAGCCCTACGCACCAAAGGGGCTGGAGAAGCTGGACCCGAAGTTCGTCGACAAGGACGACCCGCCCTATTGGACCGGCATGGACGCCTGGGTCTCGGCGGTCTGCTACAACACGGTCGAGGCCAAGAAGTACAACCTGCCGGTTCCCGCCTCGTGGCAGGATCTGACCAAGCCGGTCTACCAGGGCCACCTGGCCATGCCCAACCCGAATTCCTCGGGCACCGGCTTCCTCAGCGTTTCGAGCTGGCTGCAGATGAAGGGTGAGAAGGCCGGCTGGGCCTATCTGGACAAGCTGCACGACAACATCAGCCACTACACCCACTCGGGCTCTAAGCCCTGCAAGCAGGCGGCCGCCGGCGAGATCCCGATCGGCATCTCCTTCGCCTTCCGCGGCGCCAAGTCCAAGGCCCAGGGCGCGCCGATCGAGATCATCATCCCCTCCGAGGGCATCGGCTGGGACATGGAGGCGACCGCCATCGTCAAGGGCACCGACAACATGGATGCCGCCAAAAAGCTGGTCGACTGGTCGATCACGGAGAAGGCCAACAAGCTCTACAACGAGGGCTACGCGGTCATCGCCATCACTGAGCTGGCCAAGCCGGTCGAGCATTTCCCGCCCGGCATCGTCGAGGCCATGATCGACAACGACTTCGAGTGGTCGGCCAAGAACCGCAAGGCGATCCTCAAGGAGTGGCAAGGACGCTACGACGCCAAGTCGGAACCGAAGAAGTAAGCCCCGCAGAAGGGTCACATGGGAGAAACCGGCCGCCGCCGCAACACCGCGACGGCGGCCGGTGCTTTTCTGGCCCGATCGCTCGAGGCGGGCCTATACTTGCTGCGGAGGTCGTCGCGGGGAGGGCCGGACGATGAAGGCTGAAACGCCCGGCGGGTCGGGGCCAAACGGCAGCGGGAGCGGCGCCGCGCCTTTTCTGTACATCCGGGACCTGAACAAGCAATTCGGCGCCTTCCAAGCGCTCAGGCAAATCTCGCTCGAGATCTTCGAGGGCGAGTTCATCTGCTTCCTCGGCCCTTCGGGCTGCGGCAAGACGACGCTGTTGCGCGCCATCGCCGGCCTCGACATCCAGACCACCGGCAGCGTGCATCAGGCCGGCCGGGACATCTCGGCGCTGCCGCCGTCGGAGCGCGACTTCGGCATCGTCTTCCAATCCTACGCGCTGTTCCCCAACCTGACGGTCAAGAAGAACATCGCCTACGGGCTTGAGAACCGGCGGGCTCAGAGGAGCGACATCGAGCGGCGCGTGGCCGAGCTCTTGGAGCTGGTTGGCCTGCCGGACCAGGGCGACAAGTATCCCGCGCAGCTCTCCGGCGGCCAGCAGCAGCGCGTGGCGCTGGCCCGTGCCCTGGCGCCCTCGCCGGGCCTGCTGCTCCTGGACGAGCCGCTTTCCGCGCTGGACGCCAAGGTGCGGGTCCACCTGCGCCACGAGATCAAGGAGCTGCAGCGCCGCCTGGGCGTGACCACGGTGATGGTCACGCACGACCAGGAAGAGGCGCTGACCATGGCCGACCGCATCGTGGTCATGAACCACGGTGTGATCGAGCAGGTCGGCTCGCCCCACGAGGTCTACCGCCAGCCGGCGACCGCCTTTGTCGCCGACTTCATCGGCACCATGAACTTCCTGCCCGGGCGCATTGTCGGTCCCGGACAGGTGCGCCTGGGCGGCGCGGAGCTCGTGTGCGAATCCGACGGCCTCGAGCAGGGCGCCGACGTGACCATCGCCATCCGTCCCGAGGACATCCTGGTCCAGGGCGTCGAAGGCGGTGAGGAGAACGCGCTCCGGGTGCGCATTGCCGCGATGGAGTTCCTCGGCTCCTTCTACAGGGCGGACCTGGCCTGCAATGGGGTCGACTCGGGCCGGCTGCGCGCCGACTTCTCGATCAACCTGGTACGCCGGCTCGAGATCGAAGAGGGCGAAGAACTCTCGGTGCTGATGCCGAAGGAGCGCATCCGGATCTATCCCGGCGACGCGCGCCATGGTTAGCATCGCCCTGCCGGGGCGGGCGCGGGCGGTCAAGCCCAAGGTCAGCCGCGATGACTGGATCATGCGCGGCTTCATGGGCGTGATCGGGCTCTATCTGCTGATCACGCTCGCCTTTCCGCTCTACGCCATGATGTCGAAGTCCTTCGAGGCCTATCGCTTCGAGCTCGAGCGCATCGAATTCCAGGTCGACGAAGGGCAGGGCTGGGGCGAGACGCTGAACGCCCTGGAGCTGGTCGAGCGGCTCGAAATCCGCACCCGCGACCAGCTCGACGCCTCGGCCAACGACCGCCTGTCGCCGGTGGATTTCTTCCCCGATTTCAGCTTCCAGGCGCCGACCAACTACCGTATCCGCAACACTCAGGAGACCGCCGGCGGCTTCATCGTCAAGGGCGACGCGGTCACCTCGACCGAATGGGTCGAGCTCTCCAGCAACGATTTCCGGCGCGTGCTGATCCGCCCGGCGGCGAGCCCGGGCCTGCGCAACTACGTTGAGTACTTCTCGACGCCCGCCCTCTTCAAGTCGATCTTCAACAGCCTGTCGATCGCGGCCGTCAGCACCGTGGTCACGGTCTTCCTGGCCTTCCTCTACGCCTACGCCCTGACCCGCAGCTGCATGCGCTTCAAGGGCACCTTCAAGACCATCGCCATGATTCCGATTCTCGTGCCCTCGCTGCTGCCGGGCATCGCGCTGGTCTATCTCTTCGGCAAGCAGAGCCTGATCCTGAAGATCCTGGAGGGCGTATTCGGCGCCGAGAACACGGCCTGGCTCTGGCAGGCCCTGATCAACGGCCCCTACGGCCCGTCCGAGATCTACGGTCCGGTCGGCATCGTCATCGCCGCAGTCTTCTTCACCTTTCCCCACGCCCTGATCATCATCATCACGGCCCTGTCGATCTCCGATGCCCGGCTCTACGAGGCGGCGGTCGCGCTGCGCGCCCCGAAGCCCAAGATCTTCTGGACCGTGACAATTCCAGGCGCGCGCTACGGCCTGATCTCGGCGGCCTTCGTCGTCTTCAACCTGGTGATCACCGACTTCGGCGCGCCCAAGGTGATCGGCGGGCAGTACAACGTCCTGGCCGTCGACATCTACAAGCAGGTGATCGGCCAGCAGAACTTCGAGATGGGCGCGGTGGTCAGCGTGGTGCTGCTGATCCCGGCGCTGTTGGCTTTCACCATCGACCGCATCGTGCAGAAGAAGCAGGTGGCCCTGCTGTCGGCGCGCGCCGTGCCCTACGAGCCGAAGCCCAGCCCGGGCTTCGACCGCCTGATGATGGCCAGCTGCTGCGCCATCGCGGTCTTCATCATCGGCATCCTGGCGGTCTGCCAGTACGCCGCCCTGATCAAGTTCTGGCCCTACGACCTTTCGCTCAGCCTCAACAACTACAACTTCGACGTCATGGACGGCGGCGGCTGGGACTCCTTCGGCAACTCGATCAGGCTCGGGCTCTACACGGCCTTCATCGGCACCGTCGTGGTTTTCGTCGGCGCCTACATGGTCGAGAAGGGGAGGGGCTTCCGCAGCGGCCGCGCGGGCTTCCAGCTCCTGGCCATGATGCCCATGGCGATCCCCGGCATGGTCCTCGGCCTGTCCTACATCTTCTTCTTCAACGATCCGGACAATCCGCTGAGCTTCCTCTACCAGACCATGGCGATCCTGGTGATCTGCACGGTGACCCACTTCTACACGGTCTCGCACCTCACGGCGGTGACCGCGCTCAAGCAGATGGACGCCGAGTTCGAGTCGGTCTCCGCTTCCCTGAAGCAGCCGTTCCACAAGATGTTCGGACGGGTCACGGTGCCGGTCTGCATGCCGGCGATCCTCGACATCTGGATCTATCTTTTCGTCAACGCCATGACCACGGTCTCGGCGGTGGTTTTCCTCTACAGCCCGGACACCACGCTCGCCTCGGTCGCCGTGCTCAACATGGACGACGCCGGCGACATCGCGCCGGCCGCGGCCATGGGCATGATGATCTTCTACACCAACGCCGCCATGCGCCTGCTGCACGCGGGCCTCAGCCGCGGCCTTCACCGGCGGACGCAGGCCTGGCGGAAGCGGTAGGCGGGCCGGGATTCAGATCGCCCAGAGCCCGGGAGCGGTTTCCAGGTGGCGGCGCAAATGCCCGGCCGTCGGAAAGGACTCCCGAATCAGGCCGTGACGCAGGCCGCGGCAGACCTTCTTGATCTCGTCCGGCTGGCGCGCGTAATGCCGCTTACCCCCGACCATCTCGTAGAGCAGCTGGACCAAGCCCAAGATGTCGTCGCGCCGGTGCGCGGCGGTCGATTTGCCGAGGTTGTAGAAGTCGACCAGCTTGACGTCGAAGAAGATACCGCGCGGCAGCACCAGGATGTTCGAGGAATGGATGTCGCCGTGGTACTCCTTGCGCCCGTGGATCTGCTCCAGGCCGTTGACCAGCGAGTAGAGCAGGTGCAACGCCTTGAAGGCCGGGATGCGTTTGCCCGGATGCGAGGAGATGAAGTCGGGCAGCAGGATGCCGCCGACATACTCGCTGATCAGGCAGGTGACCCGGGTCTCCTGGATCGGCAGCCATTCGGCGTGGTGGTACTGGATCACGATCGGGCAGGCGCGCAGCTTGTTGAGCCGCTGGGCGTAGATCCGGGCCGCGCTGTTGCGCACGTTCTCCTGGGGATAGAACAGCTTGGCGGCACGCGGGATCCGGGTCTGCAGTTCCGTGACTCGGTAGACCTCGCCCTGCAGCCCGCCGCCGAGGTATTCCTCGACCCGGTACTTGCCGCCGATCCTCTCCCCGGGCTTGAGCCCGAACTTGGCGATCTTGATGGTCCGTTGCCGCATGCCGCTCAGACGCCCCCCGGGCCTGGTCTTACCCGCTATATGACCCGGCAGGATGCGTCCTGTAAACGCAGATCGTTGAGCTTCTACCTGGACGCCTCCGGACCGCCATGTCAGAGATCAAGACGCAGAAACGAGACGCAGGGGAGCGAGACATGTCCGCAGACAGAGTCGCGATCGTCACGGCCGGCGGCAGCGGGATGGGCGCCGGCGCGGCCCGCAGGCTGGCCGCCGACGGCTTTCGCGTCGCCGTGCTGTCGTCCTCCGGAAAGGGCGAGGCCCTGGCCCAGGAGCTCGGCGGCATCGGCGTGACCGGGTCGAACCAGTCGAACGACGACCTGAAGCGCCTGACCGACCGGGTCATGGAGGCCTGGGGGCGGATCGACGTGCTCGTCAACAGCGCCGGCCACGGGCCGCGCGCGCCGCTGCTCGAGCTGACCGATGAGGACTGGCACCGGGGCATGGAGGTTTACTTCCTCAACGTCGTGCGCCCGACCCGGCTGGTGACGCCAGTCATGCAGGCGCAGAGGTCCGGGGTGATCATCAACATCTCGACGTTCGCGGCCTTCGAGCCCGATCCCGTGTTCCCGACCTCCGGCGTCTTCCGGGCGGGTCTGGCGGCCTACACCAAGCTCTTCGCGGACCGCTACGCGGCCGAGAACATCCGCATGAACAACGTGCTGCCCGGCTTCATCGACAGCCTGCCGGAGAAGCCCGAGTTCCGCGAGCGGATCCCGATGGGGCGCTACGGCAAGACCCAGGAGATCTCCGACGTGATCGGCTTCCTCGCCTCCGAGGGCGCCGGCTACATCACCGGCCAGAACCTGCGGGTCGACGGCGGCATCACCCGGTCGGTCTGACCGGCGGGATCGAGAATAGCTCAAGCATCGGCGGCCGGCAGCAGCGCCAGGAAGGCCGTGACCACCGGCGTCTCGCGCCGGTCCCGCAAGCAGGCGGCGTACTCGGTGGCGGCCAGGGTGGCGTCGCGCAGGGCGAGGGGGTGCAGCCGGTCGTCGTAGCCGAACTCGCTCTCGAACACGGCGCCCACGCCCAGGCCGGCCGCCACGGCCTCGCGCACCGCCTCGCGGCTGCCGACCTCGAGCGTGCCGGCCGGGCTGATCTTGTGCTTCCTGAGCGCGGCCTCGAACAACGCCCGGGTGGTCGAGCCGGGCTCGCGCAGCACCAGGCGCTGATCGGCGAGCTCGGCCAGACGGATCCCCCGGCGCGCGGCCCAGGGATGCGCGCGGTCGACGAAAACCACGAGGCGCTCGCGCCGGAACGCAAGGGCGTGCAGGCGCTCGTCGCGCGGGATGTCGGGCAGGACGGCGATGTCGCTGCGCCGGGCGAAGAGCTCCTGCAGCACGAACTCCGAGTTGCCGAAGGCGAGCGCCAGCTCGATGCCGGGATGGCGCCGGTTGAAGGCGGCGAGCAGGGGGATCACGTGATAGGGCGCGTCGGCGCCGACCCGCAGACGGCCCCGCTTGAGGCCGCGCGCGGCCGCGAGCAGGCCCTCGGCCTCGGTCTCCAGGTCGAAGATCTGGCGCGTCACGGCGTGCAGCGCCCGGCCGGTGTCGGTCAGCGCGACGCCTCGCCCGGCCCGCTCGAACAGCTTCACGCCGTAGGCCTCCTCCAGCGCCTTCACCTGGCCCGAGAGCGTCGGCTGGGTCACGTTGAGGGCCGCGGCTGCCCTGGTGAAACCGCCCTCGTCGGCGACCCGGTGGAAGGCCCGGAGCTGCGCGTGATTCATGGCTTTCACCTATATTTGACATCGGAAATATCGATTTGATTTATGCTATTGGCCGGCAGCATAAAGGGCAAGCGCGCCCACCGGGCTGGAAGGACCCTCGCCCATGACCTCCGCCTCCGACAGCGGCTCCGGGCCCAAGCCCGCGGCCACGCCGACCGGTGACCCCTGGCTCCTGACGCCCGGACCGCTCACCACCTCGCCCGAGGTCAAGCGCGCCATGCTGCACGACTTCGGCTCGCGCGATCGCGACTTCATCGCGCTCAACCGGCGGGTCCGCGAGCGCCTGGCGGCGATCGCCGGCGGCGGCGCGGACTTGGTCTGCGTGCCGCTGCAGGGCAGCGGCACCTTCGTGGTCGAGGCCATGATCGGCAACTTCGTGCCGCCCGACGGCAAGCTGCTGGTCCTGATCAACGGCGCCTACGGCCACCGCATGGCCAAGATCGCCGGCACCTACGGTCTGGAGACCGCTGTCGTCGAGACGCCCGAGAACGTGCCGGTCAACCCGGCAACGCTCGACCGCGCGCTCGGTACCGACGCCACGATCAGCCACGTCGCTGTGGTCCACTGCGAGACCACCTCCGGCATCCTCAACCCGCTCGAGGCGGTCGCCGAGGTGACGGCCCGGCACGGCCGGCGCCTGCTGATCGACGCGATGAGCGCTTTCGGGGCGCTCGAGCTGGACGCCGCCAAGGTCCCCTTCGACGCGGTCGTCGCCTCCTCCAACAAGTGTCTCGAGGGGGTGCCCGGTCTGGGTTTCTGCGTCGCCCGCAAGGCCGTCTTGGAGGCGACCAAGGGTAACTCGCCCTCGCTCAGCCTCGATCTCTACGACCAGTGGCAGGCGATGGATAAGAATGGCCAGTGGCGCTTCACGCCGCCGGTGCAGGTCGTGGCCGCTCTCGCACAGGCGCTGGACGAGTTCGAGGCCGAGGGCGGCGTCGCCGGCCGGCACAAACGCTACGCCGAGAACTGCCGCATCCTGGTCGAGGGCATGCGCGGGCTCGGCTTCCAGACCCTGCTGCCGGACGAATTGCAGGCGCCGATCATCGTCACTTTCCACGTGCCCGCAGACCCGCGCTTCGACTTCGAGGATTTCTACGCGCACCTGCACCGGCGCGGCTACGTCATCTATCCCGGCAAGCTGACCGTGGCCGACAGCTTCCGCATCGGCTGCATCGGCCGGCTCGGCGCCGAGGAGATGCGCGGCGTCCTGGCCGCCGTCGAAGCCGTGCTCGACGAGATGGGCGTGACCGACCGCTCGGCCGCGGCGGCCTGATCGGAGAGACGAAACCGAAGAACCAGATATCGGCCCGGCGTCTCATGCGCCGCGGCGAGGCCAAAGGAGAAGGTCGATGAGCATAAAATCTGATTACGTCTACCACAGGGGCTACCGCGGCAAGATCAAGGGCGTCGTGCTCGACTGGAGCGGCACGACGGCCGATGCCTACGTGATCGCCCCCGCGGTGGTCTTCGTCGAGGTCTTCAAGAAGCAGGGGGTGGAGATCTCCATGCCCGAGGCGCGCGGCCCCATGGGCCTGCGCAAGGACCTGCACATCAAGGCCCTGACCGAGGAGCCGGCGATCCGCGAGCGCTGGAAGGGCGTGCACGGCACATACCCGGACGAGGGCGACGTCGAGCGCATGTTCGCCGACTTCGTGCCCATGCAGCTCGACTGCCTGCGCGAGTACACCGCGCTGTTGCCGGGCGTCGCAGAGGTCACACAGCGCCTGCAGAAGGACCACGGCATCAAGATCGGCAGCTCGACCGGCTTTACGCGCTCCATGGTCGACATCCTGGAAGAGGAAGCGAAGAAGCAGGGCTACGTGCCCGACGCCTCGGTCGCCGGCGACGAGGTGATCAACGGCGCCCGGCCCAAGCCCTTCATGGTCTACCGCAACCTCGACCTGATGGACGTGCATCCGATCCAGGCGGTGGTCAAGGTGGACGACACCGTCTCGGGCGTCGGCGAGGCCCTGGAAGCCGGCTGCTGGGGCGTCGGCGTGGCGCGCTACAGCAACTACATGGACATCGACACGATCGAGCAGGCCGAGCAGATGCCGGCCGAGGAGATCGAGCGGCGCGTCGCCCTGACCCGCGAGATCCTGCGCAAGGCAGGCGCCCACTACGTGGTCGACAGCATCGTCGAGCTGCCTGAGGTGATCGACGACATCAACGAGCGATTGGCGCGGGGGGAACGGCCCTAGTCTCAACTCGGGCCAGCTCGCGGCGTTGCCCTTTTTGCCGCTTCGCGCCGCCCCCCTCCCGGCGCTGCGCGCCGACCTCCCCCTTGAGGGGGAGGGCAATCGCATATGGCGTTCGGCGCGTT
>JAAUYJ010096249.1_pt1 | contig 12182 bp, 7 predicted proteins | sample 7278031 | NCBI WGS metagenome assembly JAAUYJ01 (sample SAMN14350222, study PRJNA611818) | marine sediment metagenome | isolation source: surface marine sediment (1.8m) | place: French Polynesia: Moorea | collected 2018-08 | reverse complement strand
CTTGCCCCACTCCTACAGAGAGAAAACCACCGTACCCAAGTATGGGCGTTGGCAATATTTTTATAAAAAAAATAGTCTCACTTTCTAAAACAAAGTGAAGCGCACGTGAAAAAAAAAATACTTTCTTCGCATTTTCTTTCTGGTTTCTGAAGCTGTTCAGTAGTGGGATTTGCTTTTTGTGGCAAAGTCTTCTTTGTCGCTATTGAACTGAAAATCTAATTTTCATGAACTTCTGTTGAGCCGACTAAAAATCAATGGAAAAGAGCAAGGTTTCTAAAAGACAGCTCTTTTTATGATCCAGTGGGCTTTTTTAGCCTTGAAACTTTTTCGTATCATCAGAAGACGGCAAAACTTTGACAGTCAGTCGGCATTCACATTGGATGTTCTTTTTTGTTCGAACGTGAGTACTCCAAAACCAAAGTGGGCAAAAGCTAACTGATGAACGGCAAGTTTTGTATATTGTGCTCCAGCTAGGGTGACGAGGCAAAATAAACTTTTTTGGAAAGTTAAAATCAATCGCGATATTAAACAGCAGTTCTTCTTTCTGTTTTTTGTGAGAGGTAATAGGTATGTTCTCATCCCGCTTCAGAGCCCTGGATCGAAAAGATGGTGTATTTTGCGCTGCCAAGCACGTGGAAATGAATACTTAATGTTTCGCTGTAACACGTGAGAGGATTTCGCTTGCTCCCGTTTCACGGCCAAATTCCATATTGTGTATGGAACACAAAAAGGCGATTTCTTTTCCCCAACATGCGCAACATCAGTTTAAGAACATGAAAACAGAGTCTGCAAAGTTGACCCGTTTTTTTCCCGCAGACTAATCGATGTCACGTTGCCATGCCGTGAGCCATTCTGGAACGTGCTTCAGTGTTTCAAAGTTCAGTTTCAATGCTTCAAAAAAAGAAAGTTCCTCTGATTTCTATTTTCTAGTAATTCCGTCCAAATGCGCTGACAAATTCTGCAGCAATTGAAGCATCGAGATGATGACGCAGTCTTGCGTGCGCCGATATCATGGGCAACAGAAGCGACAGAGATATAGTGAGTATGCGCAAGGTTGATGAAAAAAAACAAATCGATGGATTCATCAAATCAAGTCATCAATGTACCACTTTTCCCCACAATATCCCACTTGAGCTTACGTTTTCGTTAGTTTCTTATCCAATATCTTCGGTCGGTCGGCTGCGACAAACAAATTGCTGTACGCAACCGTTATTAATTTTTTTCCAAGCAAATCTTCACGTACGTATGAACTGACAATGGGCGGCACCAGCTAAAATTCGAACTTTGCCTCCGCGTGAACAAAAACGCCAGCGAAACATCACACACAGTTCGACTTTGAATCGGGTACAAAATATATTTCTGTGAACAGTATATAGGGTACAAAAAATCTATCTGCGGATTTCTTATTCGAGGAGGCAACAGGGATCCTCGACCTCGAGGGGGTCAAAAGGACATCGTCATTGGAAGACCCGCTAAAAGATTTCCGAGCGGAGTTTGATCTCTCCGGATTTGCAGCTAGCATATCGATACGATACCGTACGAGATTCTCCTCCCCCTCTTTGACTTGCTACTAAACCACCAGTCCCTCGCAGGGAATCTTTGCCAGGTTCCTGGCCGTGAGCCCGACCTCTGCCGCCGACTTCTTCTTCCCCTCCTTCTCCTCTTCTTCCTTCTTGGCTATTTCTGTCGGGTCCGCCTTCGGCCTGTAGGTGTCTACGCACTCCACCGGCAGCCTGTGCACCTCAACGCCGTTCTCCCCGTCGGCGCCAAGGGTCACCTTGAGCACGCAGTGGAGGGGGACCTTGACGTAGGGAACCTCTCGGCCAGAAGTGCGGAGGAGGAAGGCGAGGACACAACGTATCACGGCCTATATGAAGAAAAGAAGGGAATCAACCATTTGAAATAATTGTTTTTACTTTATTTTTTACTTTCTTCGGTGCCAACTTTCTAGAAACGATTAGTGAAAAGTACGTTGAGAGTTGTCGAATTCCGCACCTGGTGGCATATGAGCAGCAGATTGTGCTCCTTGTCCAGCACTGGCAGGAGCCTCTCCAGCCTCCGGCATACGTCGACGTACGATTCCCCGCCCGGGTACCGAAAGGTGAGCTTGTTTAGCTCCCTCTGCCTGAAGACTGCCGGGTGCGCAGCCTCGAACTCTGCGTAGGTCAGGTCGTCAAAGTCCCCCGAGTCCAGCTCGTTGAGCTCGTGGTGGCTCGTCTTGGGGGCCGAGATGAAGGCGCTCGTCTGGTGGGTGCGAAGGAGCTCGCTAGTCCAGACCTTGGAAAGAGGAGTAGAACAAAGAACATTGAAATACCCGTTTTGCAAAGTACAGAGCACAGACAAGACGTAAAAGTTTTGATTCTTTTGTTGTTGTTGTTGCTGCTGGTGCTATTATTGCTGTTGCTGTTGCTGCTGCTGCTATTATAGTTTCTGCTGCTGCTCGTTCTGCTACAGCATTTAATTGTTATAATTATTACCTTGAGCCCTTCAATGTTGAGGGAGTTGATGTGTGATCCGAGTGCCCTGGCGTATTTCTGTCCCCTTGGGCTGAGAGGCGGGTTCCCCCCGATCCGGTTGTCCAGGTTGTACATGCTCTCTCCGTGCCGCGATATGTAGAGAGTCCTCCCCTCCGACGCCGGTGGCAGGCGGGACAGCAGGCGGTGGAAGATGGGCCGGCTCAGGAGCGCCGAGACCTCCTCTTCGTCCTCTGCGCACATCCCGAGGCCGCTGTCGGTGCTCCCGGAGGAGGAAGACTGGCTAGGGTACTTGCAGCGGGAAGGGGCCAGGGTCGGAGTCTTCTCGAAGTAGGGAGACATTGTGGCGCTTTTCCTCTTTTTTAAGGGATTTCCCTTTTGGTTTTTTTCGAACGGTAATTTTTCCTCCTTTGGGGTTTTCCTCAAGCCGCTGCCGAGGAGGAAATGTGAGCGCTGAAGTACTTCGTTGCACGTGGAGGATGTATTACGTCTTCGCTTCGCTTCGCTGTACGATGATGTCGTCGAGTCTAAAGTTGGGTGGAGGCGATGATGAGCCGAAGCGCTCCTCTCGGAGAATGTCCGCAAACTAGCCTTGGGTTGTACGGACGGGCGGACGGGCGGATGAGTTTGGGCAGTCGGAGGAGAGTGCTTTTTCCCTTCTCCTCCCCCTTCCCCCTATAGCGATGGACGATCGACCAAGACCAGTTATCCAACAACAAAACGGCGGCGACTGCACCCGATCCCTCGATCCAACGCCGCGTCCAGTTCCAACTGCTCCCAACACACTTCACTTTGTTCGTCCGTCCGTTCGTTTTTGGGTACAGACGGAACGAACGAGCGAATGTGGCAGTAAATGAGGTAAAGTGTATGAAGCCACTTCGTCCTGTTCCTATAGACCGATCCCAACTTCTTTTCTTGAGATACCCGTTCTGTTTATTGTTTTTTTGCGAGTGTTAGGAGGTTTCTGCTGCCAGGCCTCCTTTTTCTGCGTGCACAAATTTCGATTTGCAGAGGATTTATCGCAGTAGCAATAGGGCTGGGTATTATCTTGGTCGGAACAGCTACGACTGACTGACCGTTCGAATGCCCAAATGTGTTTTTGTCGTCCTGGATTTGGGGGCGAGCGCGTGTCACGCGTGTGTGAGAGGGGGGGGGGGGGCATTCGTACTGCGCGTCTCTTCCTCCGCTCTCCCCCACCTTGCGTGTGTATTGCATACTACTGTTGTGATGATGTACTTCTGGCCTGGCCCAGGGCCACACTCATCCTCTCTCGGTCGCAGTTCTCTTTTGCGTCTCGGGCGGGACGATAATATGAGAGAGAAGGAGGGAGGGGGCCCAGAGAGGAGGAGGAGGAGCGCACTTCGGACGATAGCATTTTAGAGAGGAGAAGAGAAAGCAAGAGAGCTCTTCGATGCTGTAAGGCCGCCCTCCCTCTCTCCCATCTGTTAGCAGTAGTAGGCCTTACCTTTCCCCCTTCTCCTCTCTCGTGACTCCCTCCGCCCCACGTGCGATTTCCCTGTCGTACGCAATATCCTCCCTGCCTATTCACTTTCCCATCGCATCTTTTTGTACCCTCCTCTTTCCCGTTCCGGTTTTGTATGACAGATTCTGTTTTCGTGGTACGATGGGAACTTGGGATAGTTGTTGTCTGGACTGCATGATATTGTTAGTACGTTTCCTGTTTTTCCGATCTTGATGTTCCAGCTGTGTGCAAACAGGCACCTCAGAGAGCAATCAATTATAAGGAACTATTTTTGTCATAGCCTTTGTTATGTGAAGGCTGTTGAGTATATGCCATACTAAATCTACAAAATGTACGCCGTTTTCCTTGTGGAGCGAGTTTTTTTTAGGGCACCGGCCTTTTGCGACTCGGTTTTTAAGCCTCTCCACATCTCTTCCCCGATTGTTGTGGAGACTGCCCCCGTAAAGTTCTTCCTCATCGTCTTGAATTCCTCGGAACGAGGGAACATCAGCACGAAGAGAGAGGAACAACCGCGGGACAAAGTGCACATTCGACTTGATCATGCTTATAATCTGATGAAAACAATTCTGGCTCTGGCACATGCCGCAAAAGACACAAGACGAGGACGACGACGACGACGACGACGACGACGACGCTTTGTCTCCCAGAACCCGTTGTGTACATCCCATCTGGACCCAACGAAACTGGCCTGGCCCTCTCTGCTGTCGTTAACTGGGAACAAAGTCGGCAAAAGCGTTTTTCTTTCCTTGTGCATGTGTACTATCGCATGCAGGCTTCGCAGCGAAAACGTTCCCCTGCCAACAATGGGGGAGGGGGTGAGGGGGTCACATGAACACGGTATTCAGAATTCAGACTAGACGACTGGGAAATGAAGTCGCCGTCGCTAGCCCCTTTTTTCTCTTTCCCGAACGTACCATGGAAAAGATCACCCCATACATAGGCCTTCTTTGTCCTTGCCTTCTATGCAAATTCCTTTTTTTCCGCCCCCCTTTTCCTTCAATGCATTTTCCCCTAAGGGGAGAGAGACGGAATTTCAGAATGAAGAAAAATACAGTAAGCGGCCTCAGACTTCGGACCATACAGTTCACGACTTCTCTCCAGAGACTTTTGGGAGGGAAGAGTAGAGAAATGTTCCTTTGACGTCACGGAAATTCGAAAATAGGAACAATTGGGGCCAACAAACCGACACGTTCCAGTTTCGCTCCACGTATACACATCTCTCTCGATCGAGGTCTGTTTTGTCGCGCACAAATCGAAGTGTGCCTTGTTGTTTTTCGCGGGATGGAGGGGATAAGTCGGACTTTGTCGCCAAGGGGCCGAGGGTCCACCGAGCCCAGATGTGAGCTTGACCAAGTTCGGTATTTTGGCTTCGCCGCGGATCGAAGGAAGCCCCGCGAAACATTCGAGAAGAACAAAAACAATTGTCGAACCGCCCCCCTCCCCCCCTCGGTTTTCGCGGGGTACAGTTTGCCTTTTTCAGAGAACGGGAACAAAAAAATGCACCCGATTTATTTCTTCCTCCGAACAAACCGCCTTTTTCCATCAACAAAGACCGCAAATTCCAAAACGAAGACATATACCGAACTGTATTTTTTTTGCGAAATGACACCTACTTGAATCTACATTCAAAGGAGCAAGAAAATGGAAGAAAATGGACAGAGAAGCATTTTGCGGTGGAGGGAGATTGACAAAACAGGGATTTGAGGTTTGGATCCAGAGGCAGAAGAGGAAAAGAGAAGGAGGAGGAGAAATCGCGAAAGTCAAAATTAGAAGAGGCGAGCGAAGCAGGCAGGCAACGAAACCAGAACAATGAGAGGGGGAGAAAAAAGAAAAGAGAATTGTGAGGGGAGGGGAAGGACTACACTAAAAGGGGAAGGGAGGATGACAGGCGATAATCGCAGCAGGAGAGAGAGAGAGAAATCCGAAACCCCTAAAACGGACGAAGGCGAATCACCATTCGAAGACCACCCTTCCACCTTTCCCATGTAACTATGGCCCCGGACAACATCAAAACTTTGCGCTACATCACTTTTCTCGAAAGACACTTAAACTCAATTCTTCAGAGTTGGTACGAGTGCCGGCCCGCAGCGGAGAAAGTGATGTTTGGCAGTTTAAAGGGATCGCCTTTTTTCAAGCCGTGTTTTTCCTCGGCACTACAATACCGCACCACAGCAGATGCTACGTGTTGTTGTTCTGTTTGTTGCCTGGAGGAGGAAAAGGACATTTTCTTCACGCTCTCATTTCTCCTCTCGACAGTTTGGTTCGTTCGGTCCAGCTCTCCATCCACCCTGCAATTATTTTCCGCCCTCTGACTCCTTTCTTCCGTCGCTCAGTCGTCGCCTCTTCGTCCCTTCCCTTACCCCCTCCCATGCTGTCTGCCTCTCAATAATTGATTGTTGGGTGAAAAAAGGTTACTCTTGTTATGTAGCTCAGTCCTACTTAGAATTTTTCCCCTATCCAAACAACCGGACTGCGGCAGGGAAAAAATCTTCTGAGACTATCAAATTGGCTTACTTCATAGCCAGGAAGTTTCGGCCGGACCCCTCCTTTTTTCTCGAATCCACACAATACCTTTTCCTACATTGCGACACCTTTTACAAGGCGGTGGTGGGCTCTAGCGTGAGATTTGTGCCTGAGAAGAAAAATGGAGAAAGAGGACGAAGAATAATTTTCTTCAATTTGTCTCCACCTTCTTTCCCCTTCTCTTCTCGAGAGACAATTCGCCGTGATGACAATTTCACCCCTCCTTATTCTATCATCGCCACCGTCTCGACGAGATCGAGGCTGAGCAGGGACCAATTGCCAAGAAGAAGAAAATCTGGGACGCAGTCGACTTAGAAGATTATCCTTTCTTTTCGCACCTCTTTTAATGACGCTCGACATTGAAACGAAATAACAGTTATATAGGAGTAACGAGAATCGGATGGAGTTTGGAAGAAAGCACGCTGATGAAACAATCACGCCGAGAAGAGCGTGGATACGAAGGCCATCCCCGACGCGAGCGGCGCCACCCTGTCCACGATGGCCCTGAAGCCGTCGTTGAGGTGGGTCCTCCAAGTCGAGGGAGGAGGGGGAGCGCCACTTCTATTCTCTGCTGCTGCGTTCCTCGGGCTCCCCTCCATTAAGAGTGGCAGGGGCTGCGGGAGGTGAGGCGGAGGGGACGGTCTCCTCGGCGGACGAGGAGGAGGAGGGATTCGTCGCGGAGGTTTCTTGTCCTCCTTGCGTGCCGTCGGCGCCTGTACCGCCACTACGACGGAGGTGGAGGAGGGTGAGGCGAGGAGGCGAGGCTGCTTGAGGAGGTGCAGAGGGGGCGAGGCACGTTGTAAAAGGGCCGCCTCCTTCGACCTCTCCTCTGCCTTTATTTGTAGCAGGATGGAAGGGGGAACAGAGGGTGGCTCAGGTGGAGTGGGCGGAGGGGGGATCATCGGGGGCCGCCGCGGCAGGGATACAGCCGGAACAACCGAGGACTCGCCAGTTTCCATATCCTGTAGCTCGTCTTCGTCCGATTCCCCGTTTAGGTCTTCCTCAACCGTCCCTAAATGCGGTCCGGCGCTCGTTAGTGTTGGTGATGCCGAAAGATCTAGGACGGGAACACTGTGCACAACAGTCACTTTGCCTTCGACGTTCTCGTAATAGCCATTTTGCCCGTTTTGTTGTTGTTGGGGGTGCTCTTGCTTCAGCTTCTCGTGCATTTGAATATGTTGTTGTTGCTGCTGCTGCTGTTGTTGTTGCTGCTGTAGTGGATGTTGTTGCTGCTGCTCCTGCTCCACCAGCTGCCTCTGCATGGGAAGTGGTAGCTCGGACCGCAGCTTGCCCTCCCACTCTCCCGGTCTCAGCCGCTGGTGGTATGGCCCAATTCCGTCCAGCACCAAGCCTGGACGGGTGAACTCCTCAGTGATGGGCGAGGGAATAACAACGGTGGCATGCTGCTCCGATCCAGCCATCGCGATTCCAGACCCTCTTCCTCCAGAGTAGGTCACTTTTCCACCTGCTACCGCCGCCGCCGGCCTCTTTCCACTCTTCCTCCGGTCCTTCTTCTTGTTGCCCTTGGGGTGCCTGGGTAGGTGTGCGGCGGCGGCTGCTGCCAAGGGCAGCCTGTGGAGCCTTCTCAACCTCCTGAACCTGTCTATGATCTTTTGCGGCATCTTGGGCCTCCGCGGAGGACTGGGCTTCTTCTTCTTGGTCCTCCCCTCGCCCCTCGCCTTCTTCTTTTTCTTCCCCGCCTTGTTCTTCCTCCTCCTCTTTGGTGCGTTCTCCCTCGCCCCTCCTGCTCCTCCCTCTCCCGCCGTGGTTGAGATGCTGTTGCTGACCACGATCTCGTAGGTCTCGTGCGCCCTTCCCGGGATAGGGACCGGCTTGGGCATGGGGCCGAACACGGGGAGGACAGGAGGTTCAGCCACAGCCACTGACGCTGTTCCTACTGCTGAGTTTCCAGGCGCTGGCGCTACAACTAATGTGTCAAATTTCTCCTCCTCTTTTGCCCTCTCCATCTTTTGCTGCATGAATTCCTCGTCGGAGATGGGTCTGTTTGAGTAGTGAATGGCCTTCTCGCCGGCGTCCTCCTGGCTGGCGTGCATTGGGATCTGCCTGGAGGGGACGAAGACTCCCCCTTCGCGGATGAGGTCCTCCACCCTCCGCTCGGCCTGCCGGACTTTCATCACCTGAGGGCCGGCGATCATCTTCTTTAGTCTGTCGCGGCTCTCGGCGATGATGCTGTCCTTGTCGGTGACTCCGGCGGCAACCTCAAAGTCGGTGCCGCTCCGCTCGGTGATGCCGATGCCGACGATGTCGATGGTGTTGGAGTCCTCCCCGACGCGAACGGCCTCCTCCTTCTTCCTCTTCCTCCCTCCCTCGAACACTAGCCTGCTCGGCCTCGGAAGCCTTCTCGGTGTCTTCCTCATATTTTCCTTTTTGGTCACCGTCCTTCGAGGAAGTGTGGTGGTTTTAATTGCAGGTGTCTCAGTGGTGGGCTCGGTGGAACTTTCCTCCTCCTCCTCTACGTCGAAATCAACAGTCGTGGGCGGAGGATCGGTTCTTTCTTCATATTCGTCAGCCAACGTGGTGGTTGTGACGGCCCTCCACTCGAACTGGTCCCCCTCCACGTGACCCGCCCTTTCCTTCTCCATGACGTTGAGCTCCCCGCGCACAGAGTGCAGAGTGCGCACCAGGGAACCGAAGTTGGGGGCCACCACAACCTTTAAGGGTTTCGGCAGGCGCTCGTACACGTCGGTGAGAGAGCGCAGAGCCTCGTCCACGGGACCAGAGTCGAGCAGGGAACCGTGTCGGCGGACGAACGTCTTCACGTAGTCAAGACTGTGGCCCACCGTGACGGTGTGGGGAGGGGAATGTTCCTCGGAGGGATCTGAATCTTCGTCGTCTGCTGAAGGCTCTTTTTGTTGGGAGGTAGGAGAGGCAGAGAGGGAAGATGACAGTCTTGGCGGAGGCTTGCTGTAGGTGAGGTGCTGTCTGGAGGCCGTCATCATCAAGTCTTGATCATCGGAGAAGGACATTTCCTCAACCTGTCCTTTGGAAAATGCTAGACAAGAAACCAGGACAAAGAAGAGCCCTAGCAACTTTCTAGGCTGCGTCATTTTTGGCAAGTGTATTTGGCTGGATTTTGAAAGCAATACAAAGCACCCCCTTCTTCCGGGTTTGGTAGGAGCTTTTCCCTCGTTGTTCCAACGGCACAATGAGCGCTAATTGCAGTTGCATCACAGCCACACCACTTTATACCATACGTCGATACGCACCGCGGGCGTACGATGAAGAGGGCACTCAGTCGTCACCGACTAACTCATTCTTCTTTTGTTCCATTTGCTCCTTCCGCCTTTCTTCCCCCAGCAGTTTTGCAACAACTCTCTTTGCACAATGCACAACTGTCAAAAAGATATGAGAACTTGCCACCAAGGCTCTTCTCCCATTTTGCGTTCGAGTTCACAAAATCTATGTCACTTTTCTTTGCACGAAAATACTTCAGCAATCTTTCGCCCGTTGCCAGAAAAATTCGATTTAAATGAGTAGGTGCTCTCAAAAGATTTTCCGATATTCTTGCCCGATCGAATCTTTGTGTGAACGCCTCAGAGTCGCTCCAGGAACTGAGCTCGTGGTTTTCAGCAACGGACGCAAGTCACGTCAGCCAGAAAGCGCTTTCAATCTCGGTTTCTCCACCCCCGCGCGTTAGAGTCACCACTTTCTTTCAGCAGCACTCGCCCTGCAGAACCAATGGCTTGAAATATTTTCATTTGCTAAATGCAATATGCAATGTTCTTTCTGTGCAGTTCTCTAATTCTCTAAAAAAACCTCACTGATTTCCCCCTCGTTTTCGATCCTGTGGCGGAGGTCCGAAATCCCCTCCCACTATCCCCGCGCCCGCTCCAAGGGAGGAGAAAAGAAGAAGAAGGTAGAGAAAACAAAATAAGAGCGCGGGCGGAGGATGGCCATAGAATCGCCAAGTCCAAACGGACCAAGAAGAAAAGAGCCCCTAGAAGGCTTCATTCTGCAGGCGGAGCAATTGCCTCGGTCGACTTTGTACTGTACTACTGTACTGTATAGAGTGCCGGCCGGGAAGAATAGTTGAACCCAGTCGAGGATGTCTTCTAGTTTCAGCGATACATTGCTCTGAGGCGGTGGGTCACCCGTGCGTGGCAAAACGAGAGCGCAGAGATGCTACAATTATCTTGTGGGACATGCCTCCCCGCTTTAATTTTGGCCTGTCTTTCCATTTGACTTGTGCGGCTGCGGCGGCTTCGTTGCTCCAATTTCACTCGCCTCCTCCTCCGCTCTGTGAAATTGGGCCTTAAATTAAGCCGCCTATTAAGAGGCGCACGGTACCTTGGCCCCGGCGGAGGTCTGACGGCGAGGATACCAAGAGGAATTTTTACGGCACCTCGCAGCCGTTACTCTTACAGGAACCGTAAATTTACTGTACATGCATGCACAAAATAATGGAAGTCAACATCGGTGAAAGCAAGCTAATTTACTACCGCGTCACTTAGCACCTCCAACAGGAAGGGGAAGGAGGAAAAGTGTTCAGTTTGACTTCTATTGCCCCTCTCCCTCTCATTGCATGATTTGTCTTTTCGCCTCCCCCCCGTTTCTCCCCTTCCTCTACACACGTACCTGGGCGTGAGAAAATGGTTCCAAAAAGTTTTTTCGGCTCGATCGCCGCTGAGCACACATTACGCACGCATACTGCAGACATGGGAAGGGATGAGAGCAAATAGCGAGAGCGAGATGGAGGGTGGTAAAAAAGAAAAGGGAGAATCGCAATGCGGTTCTCCGGTGAGGGGAAGAGGGAGGGACAAAAAAATCCATCTTGGTGTAAAAATACTCAGCCGCTGCCCGCGACTATGATGGAAAGTTACCTTTTCCTTTTCTTTTTTTTGCGGGGAAGGAAGAAGATCGCATTTCGTCCTGGTCGCGTCTTGGGAAGCAAAGGACGGAAGCCAAATAAGGGCGAGGAGGGCGTCAGGTGCGCATTAATACCCGGAGCTGCAGCTCAGGAAGTCGAAAAAATTTAATTTGAAAGGGCCCCTTCCAACCTTGCACTGAGGGTAAGCATAAAAAGTGCTCTATCAGAAAAACGCCAGTGTAACTACGAAACAAACGTCGGCGGTGCAGGTGGCTGCGGCGTCACTACGGCTATACCGGTAGTCGTGACACCATTGGTCAATTTCCTTATCCTGTCCAGATCTCGAAATTGAGGAAGCGGCCCCGATCAAGCAGAGAAAATGATAGTAGAGCAGATTTTTGACGGTGATATGAGAAAAGAGAGGGAGGGAGGGAGGAGGCGTGAGAAGAGTGCACAATGAATAAATTCGTGCCAGATAGGAAATCCACCTGACCGAACGAGAAATGCTTCGGAGATCTGGACGATCTTTAGGGTCTGTTCAGTTAGTTCCAAGGCTGTGGTGGCCATTCCGGCGGCCCCACCGGTCACCAGGCATTAAGATTTCGACACAGAGGCGGCGGCAGAACAAAAGTATTCTGGATAAAAGGTATTCCTGCTGCAGAACACAAGAGGACAGGGAAGGAAGAGAAAAATGGCAGTTTTCTCTTTTCCTCCTTTCCCTGGACGACAGGGCGGAGCGGCCGAAGGAGACACGCCTCCTCGTAAAAAAACCCTGAAGACGACTACTGCTAGCCATGGTTTCAAGGGAGGGAAGAGCCCATCCATAAGTCCACTGATCGACCGTGAAATTGGAGGTGCTTTGTTGCTCCTCCCG
>JAAUYJ010044053.1_pt1 | contig 12182 bp, 17 predicted proteins | sample 7278031 | NCBI WGS metagenome assembly JAAUYJ01 (sample SAMN14350222, study PRJNA611818) | marine sediment metagenome | isolation source: surface marine sediment (1.8m) | place: French Polynesia: Moorea | collected 2018-08 | reverse complement strand
AATTTTCAAAGATCCAGGATTTCCTTTATTATGGGGCCTCCTCGCCCTGCCAGAGGGTAGAGGGGTCCTTGATAAAAGACCTCACAGTTCAAAAGTATGAATACAATTGAAAGATACAATCAAATCCTTGCCTCTCTCTCTATAAATTTGGCGTTTATTGTATGTATGTATGTCTGTATGTATGTCCTCAATTTTCTCCCAAACTATTGGAGATAGACCATGCAAACCATATATATTATGAAAGCTAATGGTCCAAGGATGGTCATAGGCTATAAAAAGTTTGGGTCATACTGTGACCCTAAATGACCCCATTGGTAGTTTCCTCCCTGGGTCCTTGAAGGGCCCGCCCCTGTTTGATTTTGAATTAAAGTTTGATTATTTTTCGCAAAACCAAAGTGTGTCAAAAAAGACCTCAAAATGAAAATTTCAAATAATTTTTTTAGCATTATGTGGGAATTCACATGTTTTTTCTGAATTTGTAATTTTGTATAAAAAAGGATCTAGGAAAGTGTAGTGAAACATTTTCTCAATTTTGTAGAATCCATGCCCAGCGAAGCCGGCCAGGACGGTTAGTTTTTCAATACATTTGATCTCCATGTAAGAATACCTAATTTTGATCTCTCTTTTAGGTACGGCGTGCGATCCCGCCTACAAGGATGGTGGCTTCAAGGATTGCAACTTTTGCGTGTGCCACTCTGACGGAGTCGAGAGGTGCTCGGAGAGGGACTGCTCTGGACAGCAAGGAAGTGAGGACTTGTAGTCTTGTTGTTTTTCGTCTTTTCAATATATTGCCTTCTCGCAGCCCGCCCTTGTCTTCACGAGAACGGATCCTCCATGAAGCACCTTCAGGTCTCCCACTCCCTTGACCACGACGAATGTCGCCTGTGCGGCTGCTTCGACGGCGTGGCAGCCTGTATGAGCGGCGGCCGCGCGGCCTGCTCCCGCCGCCGCTCCTGCCTGGACCGGGACACGGGCCTCTACCGCGACGACGGCAGCGTGTGGGAGGTCCCCCTGGCCGCCGAGGGAGACGAGGAAGAGGGTTGCTCCAAGTGCACTTGCAGCGGTGGCCACGTCGTCTGCAGGAAGGAGGAAGGCGCTGAAAAGTGTCACAGGCGGAAAAGGAGCGGAGGGGGATAGGATGCAACACAATAACGGATGGAAATAACTAAATAGACGAAAGACCATTCTTATTTCCACCACTGTTTCGTCTTTTTTTTTTTTTCGAATACGACCTCATCTCCATTTCATAAATCTGCTCAAGCGCAATTTACAACAAATATTTTTTTAAAGCTCAACATTTTGATCGGGAAAATGTTGCAACTTGAACTTTCAAATTTAAAATTCTGCTGGGATGTTGTTCCTTTCGCAGAATGTTAAATGATGTACTCACTGAAACCCCGTTTTGGAATTCGCAGGAGGGATTATTATTCCGATGTCAGCCAAGCAGCAAGAAAAATCCGACGAAGCAATCGCCAAGGACATTGACTACCTTACTCTGCCAGTCGTAATCGTCCTCAGCGCTTGCTACGTGCTGGGAGGCCTTTTCCTTCTCCCTAGGCTGCCGGACCAGCTGCCGTGGTACCTTTACCCCATTTCGTTCATCAGGATCCCCACGCAATATCCTACGGACAAGTTCTTCTTCTGCTTCCTGGTTGCCAGCCTCATCCTCAATTTCAGCGTCTTTCTCAGCCCCTTCCTGCGCCACCAATCCGGCAACGGTCTCTTCCAGCGCGCGCTGGGCGCCAGCTCCTTGTCGGATTCCAGAGCAGCCGACGTGGTGAGGTTCTTCTGCTGGTCCAAAGCATTCTACTTCTTCCATCGCTCCTTCGACATCCTTGGCATCGCCCACGACGGCGAGCGAACCACCAGGATGGTCTTCCACATCCTCAACTGCGTCATCAACCCCTGGCTGGGTCAGACGGGCGCTCCTGAGCAGATTCCCCTCGGAGTCCCCTTGTCCCGGGCGCACTTCGCCATCGAGAACGGCATCAAGGCATACTTCGCAATAGAGAACATCCTCCTCAAGTACGTGCTGAACAGCGTCTTCCTCGTAGACCAGTGCGTGGCCGTGTTCACCCTGTGGCAGCACCTCTTTGCCGGCGCGCTCATCACGTGGCTGTTTGCCCTCGCAGACAAGGAGTCGGCGAGGGTGCCAACGAAGCAGCATCCTCAGCAACACCGCTTCCTGTTCATGTACTGGGTGTGGCTCTACTGGTTGGCGGTTGCGGGGATGCTCGTCCTCATCCTCTACGTTGGGACGGATAGGGACGACATTGACCCTCCCTTCTCCTTTTATACTTTTTGAATTCCCATGCAAAAGTTTTTCCAATAATGGTTTGCTTCTGCTCTTCCTTCCAGCGAGCCCCACGTATGTACGGTATACGTGTTTTGCGCATGATATAAAGGCAACAATAATTTTTGAGATACGTGGAGAAGAAAGAGCCAACTACCGGTAGATGATCCATCTACTGTAAAGTTCGTTTCGAATCGAAACTGCATAGTGTTTGGCATTCATTAGGTTCATTTCAGCTCCCTGTTTCCAGCTTAGACCGGGGCTCCACCTTTTATAGGTGCATGTGCGAGAGGTTATGAAGAGAGTGTCATGGAGTACCTGTTGAGTACTTCTCACCACTTCTTCCTATAAGGGAGGGAGGTGGGGGCTCTCCTTGTCCCCCTTTGCTTTACACGTATGCCCCTGTGCACACTGCAACACTTGAATTTCCCGTCCTCCCTGCCGGAGCGGAGCTGCTTCTGTATTCTTCTATTCTTCGCTGCTGTTTGCACTGCGTGCGTATCCCATTCCCTTCAAACGGTCTCCCTCGCCGTCATCATGGCTTACGCTGCCCCCGCCCTCAACGTCGAGCTGTACACGACGGACCAGCCGCTCCAGACCTCAGACGTCGCTTACAAGGGGCTCATCATGGTCAACAAGGTCAAGACAAGGAATGTGCTGGTATGACCGTGAATGAAACGTTTTTTTGTCATGTTTTGCTACTTTCGATATTGCTGCTACAGGTGTTTGTCATGCTGTTGCTGTCCGTGCAACGTACTTCAATTGTTGTCGCCTGTATTTTTTGTTGCTCCTAATGTCCCTGTTGCTCCCGTTGCTGCCACTGTGTATGCTGCTCAAGCTACTGTTATTGTTGTTGTTGCTGATGCTAAAGTAGCTGCTGCTGCTAAAGTAGCTGCTGCTGCTAATGTAGCTGTTGTTGCTGCTGCTGGCGCTTCTGCTCATGAAGCTGTTGGTGCTGTAGCTGCTGCTGTTGTGGTGGCAATAGGTGCTGCTAATGTAACTGCTGTTGTGGTTCTCGCTGCTCATTTAGCTGTTGTTGTTATTGCTGCTGATTCTTCTTCCTTTTCGATTTTTATTCCTTTTCTATTGTTGCCCTTTCTCACTTGTCTCTTCTGTTAGTCTCGGATTAGGATCGAGGATCTGAAGGATACTTATGAATATATCATTTCTTCCCCTCATTGAATTTAGTCTGACATCGGCACCGCCTTCAAGGCGATCGGCGGCGGCGAGCTCAAGAACCTGACCAAGCTGACGTCTCAGGTGCGGAACGAGCTCATCGAGATGGCGGTCGAGCAGGCAAAGCACATGGGCGCGAACGCCATCGTCGGAATAAGGCATTATTGCAAACAATTCCCATAATAGTTTCGATGGATATTATACGAACAATTGGTCGATATCAGGTTTGAGTGCAACACAATCTTCGAGGGGACCCTGGACATGGTCATGTACGGGACTGCTGTCATGGTCACGAGGTGAATAGGATGACGTGATTTTATCTGTCATTCGGTAATTGACTGAATTTTTTTCTCCTGTCATGCAGGTAAAAGGAGAGGCGAGTGGTGCGGTTGCTTTACAGTATGCATATGGAACAAAGGATCTGCCGAAGCTTGGACGTGGAAAATGCAACTACTCACGCATACACACGCATTGTGTACAACAAGCACACTTACTACCTGCACGTGCAAAGCCATCATTTCTACGCTTTACATCGTCGTCTTCCCCGCACAATTCAAAGTATTTTTTCCTAGATGAAATGCACACATTGCGCAGTGCGCACTTTATATAAGTTGTTGCTCCTTCTTTATTGTTTCGTCGTTCTCGAAGTCGAAATACTTTCTCTCTCTCGATTTTTCTGATACATATCACAGCACCGTTTCTGTTTGTGAGTCTGACAAGTGTGTAAGGGTTTCAAAGTGCGACTGGAATAACGGGGAGGAAAATAATACAGACTAGACTTTTGGGGCTCCTTCCCCTATAGGTTTGAGGAAAACGAGGTTTCATGGTGAGAATGCCCTAGTAGGACTTCTTGACGCTGGTGTAAAGCGGCTTGGGAGGGTACGGGTGGTACCTCTCCGCTGGGTGGCTGCAAGAAAAGGAAAAAATACGTTTTTTGTTATTTTGCTAATTTTAAAAACAAGTTCTTACCAGATCTCCCTGGGAATGGTGAGCCTGACCCTCTGGCACTTGTCTTCCGAGATTCTGTGCGAGCACTTGTACAGCTTCTGCTCGCTCTGAGACAGCTCTGGAACATGAGGGCAGAGCTCAGCATCCTTGTCCCAGCAGGTAGTCCTGGGCGTGGGCACCAGGTGCTCCTGGCAGTTGTCCTCCAGGGTGGCCATCTTGATCTTGATGGGCACCTCCACCTTGCGCAGGTGAGGGGCATCGTAGCAGGTCTGGACGGGCCGAGTGGCGCACTGCTGCTTGTATCCAGGGGCACCGTAGCGGTATCCTGGGCGGCACTGGGTGACGTAGTGGGTGTCACAGCGCTTGACCAGCTCCTGCTCGTAGAGGGTGGCCATCAGGTCCGAGCGGTGCATGCGGACGCGGGTGGAGCACAGACGGAACTGGGCAGCATCGTCGGTAACAGAGCAGTGGGGCAGCTTGGAGGGCTTGCACTCGGGAGGGTTGTACCCGTCAAAGCCCGGCCAAACAATCTGGCGGACGCCGAGCTCAAGCTCTTCACAATCACGCTCTAGAAAAGGAGGAAAGAAAGGAAAGAAAAAATAAAAAATCGAAAATGTACGAAAATTTGGTAAGAATTTTTTAAGTCTTACCCAGCTCTGGCTGGCACAGCTCTGTGTCGGATGCCCACTCCTTGACCTCGCACTTTTGATAGTGCTGCGGGTGCTTGGGGGGAGGGGGAGGGTACTTGGGCTTGGTCTCCTTGTAGAGCGGAGGGGAAGGGGTGGGGTAGGGCTGTTCGTAGGGGTTACCGTACGGGTCAGGCTCGGGCTGGTAGGGATCGGGCTTGTACGGCTCTGGTTCGTACGGGTCGGGCTTGTAGGGGTCCCGGTAAGAGGGTGGCTCCCTGTAGGGCTCCTCGTACGGGGTGGAGGGGTGGGCGGTGGCAAGCCCAAGGAGGCCCGTCAGGAGCAGGAGGGTCTAAAAAAAGAAAAGTAATGAAATGACAATGTTTAATTGTGTGACATGCTTCCTTACTCTTTTCGTCCCCATGTCTGCTCGCATGTTTGTAGGGGAGGGGAGTGGGGTCCGGCGGGCGGGGGAGGGGGCGCTTTTATATCCGACGCGGAAACGGACGGAGGTCGACTGGTTTCCCGCTTTTCCCTCTTTATTCGGGGGAAACAGATTTTCTCTCTTCGTTTTCCCTCTTCCCTCTCCGCTTCTCTGGGTTGGCGTTGTCGATTTGCGTAGAGGTGTACTTTCCGTCCCTGGGCTACAAGTGAGAAATGTTTTGTTGTCGCTGTTTGGTTGGATGTTGCTTCTCCGTAGTCCGTACCCAGGCAATGTTTTTAATGTCCAAGTCCAAAAGTAAATATGTGGATAATGAGGTTTCATGCGCCAACATTTGCAAAATATTAGATGAATATCGTCATTCCTAATTCCGGTGTCATACATAGCATTTGCTTTGCATGCAAAAGCCAAAAGAAAATAAACATGCACTTTTAGAGTCATGCAAAAACTTTTATACAGACAGCAGCTCGCACTCATCATTTGAATTTTAAACCTTGAAACCCCAACGTCCTTGCACAGTCCCCGTCGGCTTTTTTAGGAGAGAAGAACGAGGGCGACGGGTCGGTTCGCTACTCATCCAGTTTGCCTTCGACCGTACTTTGGACGACCCCCAATTTCTCTCTCTCCCATCCAGTAGACCGACTGCACTTAATTTCCCTCGCGTCCTGAGGCAGAAAAAAAACTCCAAAACCACCGCGCGTAGAAATCTCCATTTCGTCTTTTGGAAAAATACTTTGGCGCCGAATTGAATGGCTCCCTTTCCGAAATGTCACATTGTTTGGAAAGCCTGACTCCCTAAAAGAGCAGCCAAAATCAGGAATATCTGGAAAGTTACTTTTTCTATTCGCCGATCGTTGTTTATGGGTCACGAATCACCATGATGCTCGTCTGTGTGCCAAGTCGGGGGCTGCAGAAAAACAATGCCAAGACGAATCTGTTTGGAAGAAGATAATGGAGGGGCTGCATGCACAGCACACCTCTTCAAGCGAAGGCAACACAATATCCATTTCTCCCTTCTCCTTCTCCTGTGGCACCAACACGACCGAAAAGGATCGAGTCTTACGTCAAACGCACACGAGGGTGGTGGAATCCTCTTCTCACTAGGCTCATGGATTACGTCTTGCTTGCTACAAAACACCGCTTTGCCCAGCTAGAATTCGACCACCATCCTTTCAACTCATCTGCCAAGTGAGCCGCCTCCCTTTTTTCTCCCTATCCATTTCCCCCTTTTGCGTAACATATGCAAAGGCATCGACACAGCACCGTCTTCTTCTTCTTCAGTCCTGCCTCGCCATAGCCCGAGTGAGGACTCCCCCGCCTCCAAAACCTTCTCTCCTGCCCCCGTAACTCCCCAGAGTCTTTAAGCAATACTCCTGCAAAAGAATCAGAAAAAAATATCGTCCTGAACCATGCGTCTTTTCGGCTGCGCCGCGCTCTTCCTTCTCGTCGTCTCCGCCGACGCTCAAAGGGGAGGTGAGTAAATAAGATGAAGGGAATTGAATTGATATAATATTGGAGTAAAACTGCAAAAGAAATGGTAGAAGAATGTAATTGAACCTTTGGGCCAAAGTAAGAACAACATCCTCTTCCATGCTCCTTTTGGTAGAAACGTAGAGGTATTGGCATTTCCTGAGAAGGCCGGGGACATCTCTGCTTTTACGGTGAAAGCTTAGCTATGTCACTATGTGATGCGTTGACGTTGTTGCTGGTTGTCAATACTGCTATCGTTGTTGTTTTTGCTGCTGCTCTTAGTACATGGGACTGTTGTCGCTTATATACTGTAAGAGACTACATGCGGGATTCTATCGTAAGTACAATTTTGTTTTCCTCTCTCCCCACCCAGGCCGCCGCCCCATCCGCCAGCGAGGGCGCGACTCCTCCTCCACCGTGACCACCAGCCCGGACGGCCTCAAGAAGGAGCGCCTCCGCCCCCTCGTCCCCTGCAACAGGTTGGACAGGGCAGAGGCCGGAGACAGGGTCTTCGTCTCCTACACGGGCTCGCTCCAGTCGGACGGCAAGGTGTTCGACTCGACCGAGGGGAAGGACCCGATCTCGTTCGAGCTCGGTTCGGGCCTCGTCATCAAGGGGTGGGAGAGGGGCATCGAGGGGACGTGCCCCGGGCAGAGGGTCAGGCTAACCATTCCGCCCGAGCTAGGGTACGGGTCGGAGGGGGTCGGAGAAGGGGTCATTCCGGGGGGAGCAACGCTGGTAACAAATATGTTATTTTAGGTCAACAATGTACATTGTTTTTGCTGCTGCAGCTTTCCACCTGTCGTTTGTGCAATGCCTCAATTCCATTATGCTTTGTTGATGATGCTTTTGTAGTAAGAAGACCTGATTTTTCTTATTTGGAACTTGCTATTGTTCCAGATCTTCGACCTGACCCTTGTTGACGTTGAGAAGCCCGGTCTGGACATCGAGACCATCTCCGGCGGGGAATGCTCGGAGGAGGACCGCGTCAGGAGGAAGGACAACGTCACCCTCCACTACACCGCCAGGCTCGCCGCCGACGGTATCCACCCTGGACTGTACAGTAATAATAATAAAAACCAAAAGTAGAGGGATAGAACACACAGTTTTGATTTTTTTAAACAAATTATTGGCGTCGAAAGAAAAGCGAACTTGCAACATTTTGGCTAATTTTCCCGTTGTCTTCTTTGTAGATAAGGTGTTTGACTCTAGCTACGATCGCGACCAGCCGCTGAACATGATCGTTGGCAAGGCCGGCATCAAGGGCTGGGACGATGGGGTCTACAAGGCATGCAAGGGCGAGGTGAATAGAGTCTTAACAGCCAAATTGGAGAAATTAACGCCCTTTCTTAATTTTCAGCTCCGCCGAGTGATCGTTCCCTACCGCCTTGGCTACGGAGAAGAGGGCATTCCCGGCATCGTCCCGCCCAAGGCCACAATCATCCTGGAGATGGAGATCCTGGACATTGGCAACAGGGTCGACCTGTTCCTGCAGCAGATCAGCCAGGGGCTCTTCGGACGCTAATTCAGAACAAGACTCTTCAACTCACTCATTTCTGCCACATTTCTAGTCGATACATTTATTTGGCTACACTCACTTCCAATCTCTTTTGTCAGTTTTCTGCCATTTCAACTCTACCGCAGGTGGGCCAAGAAGCAAATGCAGCTTTGACAGAACCTGCGAGTTACTACTAAGCGGCGAATATCTTGATTCCTGAGTTTTCAATTTCCCGTGGCGGCTGGCCCTCCTCCGTTGGCAGCGATTCCGGCGGCTCTACACCAAAATAAGTTCATTTGAAAACTTTTCGACACTCAGATAAAATGATATCTACCTCGTCTGCCTTTTGACAACTGAGGCGGCCGCCGACTCCGCCGCGGATGCTGAGGCCTCCTGCTCTGATATCGAGCTGGAGGACTTCCTCTTCTTGCTCTGTCTGCCTCCTCCGCTTTTCTTTGCGATGGATGCCGCCGCCGCGATCTTCTCCTCCTCCTGCTCCTCGATGGTGTACGTGGTGGGGCTGAAAACGTATGTCTCCAGTTCCTGGTTGGCGTGGTAGTACTCGATGTGGTGGCGCACGGCGTTCCAGATCTTCTCCTCCTTCAGCAGGCCGGTCACGGCCTGAGAAGAATACGTGTGTGGGATTGGACCCGAAGTAAACTTTAGCAGCAGCAACAACCGCAGAACAAGAGCAGCACCAGCACCATGATTAAAAGAGCAGTAGCAACAGCAAGAACGATAGCTTCAGCAGCAGTAGCAACAACAAAAACAACAGCTTCACCAGCAGCAACAACAGCAACAGCACCAAGATCACGAGCAGCACCAGCCACATCAGTAACATCATCAGCAATAGTAGCAACAACAACAATAGCAGCAGCAGAAGCAACAACAACAACAGCAACAGCACAAGAACAAGAGCAGCACCAGCACTATCAGTACAACAGCAGCAGTAGAAGCAATAACAACAATGGCAGCTGCCGCAGCAACAGCACCACTGGCACCAGTAACAAGAACAAGAGCAGCACCAGCACCATCAGTAACAAGAACAGCAGCAGCAGCAGCAGCAGCAATAGCTTCAGCAACAACAGCACCAACAGCACCAACAAGAACAGCACCAGCACCATCAGAAACAACAGCTTCAGCAGCAGCAACAACAGCAGCAATAGCTTCAGCAACAACAGCAACAACAGCTTCAGCAACAACAACAGCAACAGCAACAACAGCAAGAACAAGAACAACAACAGCACCATCAGTAACAACAGCAGTAGCAGCAGCAGCAAAACAATAGCTTCAGCAACAACAACAACAACAGCACAAAGAACAAGAGCAGCACCAGAACCATCAGTAATAACAGCAGTAGCAGTTTCAACAACATCAATAGCTTCAGCAGCAACAACAACAATAGCTTCAGCAGTAGCAACATTAGCAACGGCTCCAGCAGCAGCAGCAGCAGCAGAAGCAGTGATTTTTAAAAACCTTTCCCACCTGAATGTCTGGCGACATGTATCTGTCCTTGTCCCACGGTCGCACCTTTGACCTGACCACCTTGTAGACCTCCTCCAGCGGAACAGTCGTCTTCAAAGGGCGGAGGAACTCGATGGCCTGGCAGGCGGCCAACAGCTCGATAGCAATCACTTTCTCGACGTTCTTGACCACCTAAAAGGGAAAACAAGTGATGGTCTCTTTATTTCCTTTTTGTTAATGATTTTCTTACCTGCAGTGCCTTCCTCGCGGCGAATCCGCCCATGGAAACGTGGTCCTCAGTCCCTGCGCTGGTCGTCAGAGAGTCAACACTGGCGGGGTGGCACAGGGTCTTGTTCTCAGAGACTGGAAGAGGAGCGACTTTTCAGTAACATATATGGAAAAACTATTCCGCCGCCGCATTTCTTTGAAAATTACTACATAAATTGGAGATGCGATAGACGCTTTACGGAGGATTTACGCCCTCCGCATTATGGGCAAACAAACTTGAATTACGGTTCGTTGAGGTGCATCAGGGACGACAAGGTGGCAAGGTGATTTCTTTGCAGCATTATGAAAATGGATTGCTGAAGATATCAGAAGAAGCTTTCCCTTGTGGGGTTAAGCTGAGTAGAAAAAGCTAGCTTTGGGATAGCACGGACTCTTAGTTGATTAGTACTTGCATTGCTGTGGCAATCGGCGGGTTCCACTCATTCTTTTAGGCAAAATTTGCAGTAGGGGTGCTTTTTGGAGTATATGCAAAGGACTTTAAAATTTGACCAAGGTTTTTTCCCGATTCAGGTTTTCAGTGTTCTCTTGAGTTTAGATTCAGTAAGCGACACCTTTGTATTCATGAATGGCTCCTTTGTGGCCCCTGGAGAACTTGGCCCTTCAATATTTGTCAAGCAAAATAGATAGCATGCAAAAATTAGGAATCTTTCAAGCATCTAAGGTAGTCCAATTGGGTGCTACAAAGCTCAATTGCTGTAGAGCTCTTGGAAAAATCCTTGGGAAAAATATCCTAGTTTTACATGTATGTACACTTGTAGAATTGCTCTTATTTTTCCTTGGTTCAAATTCTCCTCTTTCAAACTGTGTTTAAAGACATTTACAATTTTCCTTTCAATTTTTCCCAACAGACTGCTGTAGACATTGAGTAGCCATTGAATTTAACATATTCTTCTTGCCCCCGGAGGCTCATGTGTCAGGGGCAGAATCAAAAGCAGCAAGTCTGCTTGCAGTGTTTCCAGAGAGGCTCACAATCCTCAGGGGCATGTTGAAGCAATGTCTATTTTGTCCCCATTTCACCTCTAATGTCATAGAATCATTGCTGGTCATTCATCAGAAACAGCAAAGAACTCTTAGCTATGATTTCATGTCAAAATCAAACCCCATGCTGAACAATGCAGCATTTCCAAACCTACCATGCAACACTTTTTGACACCACCTCTCATCTCTGGTAAAACATACTTGTTGTCTATCCATTTTGGCTGCCCAAAGCTTATATCCATTGGTCACACTCTTTTTGCGGCTACATGAGATTGACCTCATATTTCTTGGTCACAAAAGTAATGTATGCTAGCATTGGATTTTTCAGTTTACAAAAATTAGAGCATGTTTTTATTGCAACACTCTTTGGTGCAATAGAGGGCTTGATTATTCCCCAGCTTTGGTGACAATGTTGAGAAGAAGGTTTCCATTTTGAATCAGGGCCAGCAGCAATAGTTCCTTGCTACATTTTCATTGGTCCAGAAAAAATTGTAAGGGTTCTTTTTCATGCTTCAGAGATCTGTTCACAGAAATCTGTGTGAGCTTTGTGGAAAGAATTCTTAATGAAATACACATTTTTTGGAACTTTCTGATAATTTTTTGTGGAAGATGCACGTTTATTGCCGTTGGCTCCTGCGATCCTCATGCACTGTCTTTCCAAAACAAAAACCAGGCGCTGCCAACGCTGAACAGGATTGCAGGCTGCAAAGGGGTCAATGACGTCAGGGACCTGTCCCAACAAGAATTTCACCCCTGGGGACCTCTGTATTTTGAGACTTGTTTCAAATTTCACGGAGCTACACTTTTTCTTCAAAATGTCTAAAATGCCGATGAAACGGGCTCCGTGGAACCTCCGCAAAAATATAGGAGGCCAAAAAATTTGTCTATTTCAGGCAAATATACTGGTCACAGGGTCACTAAAATTTGCGCAGATTATATCACGAGTGGTACCTACAAATCTTATTTCATAAGTTTTCTTCTCACTCAAAAAACTTTTTT
>JAAUYJ010183488.1_pt1 | contig 12184 bp, 12 predicted proteins | sample 7278031 | NCBI WGS metagenome assembly JAAUYJ01 (sample SAMN14350222, study PRJNA611818) | marine sediment metagenome | isolation source: surface marine sediment (1.8m) | place: French Polynesia: Moorea | collected 2018-08 | reverse complement strand
TAAAAGTTGTTACATCTTCCTTATTTCGATTTTCGTCTTCTGTCCCAAGAGCGAAGTCCAACCAAGTATAAGTAATCAGAATTAAATTAGAATTTGTTATAACAAATTCTATGCTAAAAATAGACCAAATCAGTTTTACAACATTCATTTTTTCCCTTAATATCAAAGATGGAAAAAAAAACAGTACAAATCTTCTGGCTAATCAAGCCTAGTAATTTGTATAAGTTTAAATTATCACAAGACTATAGTTCAGGAGAAAAAAATAAATGGCTACTTACAAAGTTACCCTCAAGACACCAGACGGTGAGCAAGTAATTGACTGTCCCGATGATGAGATTATTCTTGACGTTGCTGAAGATAAAGGATTCGATCTTCCCTACTCCTGTCGTGCAGGTGCTTGTTCTTCCTGTGCAGGAAAGTTAGTATCAGGCACAGTAGACCAAGATGACCAGTCTTTCTTGGATGATGACCAGGTAGATGCAGGATATGTGCTAACTTGTGTTGCCAAGCCTACCTCTGACTGCACCATCGAAACTCATAAGGAAGACGAACTTTAGGATGGGTCATCAAAACTAATTTTGAGCTAATGGCTGAGAGTTGATTTCAAGTCAACCATCAGCTATTAACTTCCCCAATGAATCAGTGCTTAATATCAGGCACTGGAAATGATGTATTAGCATTTGCCTTAGCTATAGACGGCATCATGCGATCGCAACATTGGGTAAATAAATTTGGGAAAATTTAGGTAAATTTAGGATATCTTACCATATCTCAGAACTAGGATAGATAATATATCCTTTATCTGCCAGTAAAATTTGATTATAGGTATAAGTAATCAGAATTAAATCATAATTTATTTTAATGAATAAATTAGATGCTGAAAATACACTAAATCAGTTTTACAACATTCATTTTTTCCCTTAATATCTAAAAATGTGTCAAACAAGTTTACAAATCATTATGCTAATCTAGCCTTTTGAATTGTATAAGCTTGAGTTATATATTTTGTATTATTAAAACAACGAGGAACATAAAATGGCCGAGTACAAAGTTATCTTTAAGACTGATGAAGGAGATGAAGAGATCTCTTGCCCTGATGATATGTTTATTCTAGACAAAGCAGAAGAGGAAGGACTAGACTTACCTTTCTCTTGTCGTGCAGGTGCTTGCTCTACCTGTGCTGGTAAGTTAGTCGAAGGATCAGTAGATCAGTCTGAGCAATCTTTCTTAGATGACGATCAGATTAGTAATGGTTTCGTTCTCACCTGTGTAGCATATCCTACATCTGACTGCGTTATTGAGACTAACAAAGAAGAAGAGCTCTACTAAAAATATAGTCAGTCTATCTCTATCTATAAATATCTAAAGACCCCAAAACTGTATGATTTTTTTCTGACAGTTTCAATGCTTAAATTGACTAAATTTTAGTACATACCTTGTGTCAATAAGTTCTAGATTAAGGTTCAAAATACGCACTCTAGAAGTATCTGTTTGTATCAGATGAATCCCAAGATTTCCTAGTCCCAGGATAAATAATTCTCAGATATGATTGAGATTAACCCTCAAACAGGGAAGTAGAACAAATCTTACTATCAACAATAAATACCACCTTCGCTTTGCCAAAGCAATGTGGATAATTTTAACCTGAAAAAAAGTTTTTTAATAGTTTAGAGAGGAAAATTCAATGGCTACTTATAAAGTTACCCTCAAGACACCAGATGGGGAAAAAACTATCGAAGTTGCTGATGGTACATATATTCTAGACGAAGCAGAAGAGCAAGGACTAGACTTACCTTACTCTTGTCGTGCAGGTGCTTGCTCTACCTGTGCTGGTAAGTTAGTATCAGGTACAATAGACCAATCCGATCAATCCTTCTTAGATGACGATCAGATGGAAAAAGGATTTGTATTAACTTGTGTAGCTTATCCAACTTCTGACTGTGTTATCGAAACTCACCAAGAAGAAGGAATCTACTAACTAACTTGGCAAAAAACTACAAGTTAGTAAAAAAACAGAAAAATTTGTCTAACTGTCCAACTATTGATTTTGAGGAAAATTAAATGCCTACCTACAAAGTTACTCTGATTAATGAAGCAGAGGGAATTAATCAAACTATTGATTGTCCCGATGATACCTATATCCTAGATGCTGCCGAAGAAGCAGGTCTTGACCTACCCTACTCCTGTCGCGCCGGTGCTTGTTCTACCTGTGGCGGAAAAGTAGAAGGTAACGCAGATGACGTTATAGATCAAAGTGATGGCTCTTTCTTGGATGACGATCAGATCAAAGCAGGATATGTGCTAACTTGTGTCGCCTATCCTAAAGCTGACTGTACTGTTATGACTCACCAAGAAGAAAATCTCGTATAATTAATTGACCAAGAATTGATTGTTTATAGTTAACCGATAAACTATAAACAATCAATTATTATTTGAGTCCAAAAGTAACTGACTCGCTCAGAGATTGAATCTCTGTTCCTGGAAAATAGAAGCTAAGAATGCGATCGCTACTCCAACCTAACTCAGCTAATTTAATAGAACCTTTCTGACTAAAACCTACTCCATGTCCAAATCCTCCCCCTACAAAAGTATATCCCCATAGAGTTTGATCAGGTTCGTATATAGCATCCAAGTAGAAGAGTGTACTCCAAGGCACCCAAAAAGCATTTTGCACTTCATCCTTATTTAATTCGATCAGACCCATATCTGTTTCCACAGTCATTCTCAGCACTCTACCAGCAAGCGATCGCTCCACCACCTCCACCTTTTTCACTGTTTTAATTTTCGCCCAGGGGCTTTTTTTCTCTCGGAAATAACTCTGCAAATAACTAGTTATACTAGGCAAACTGACTACTTCTCGCCAACGAAACTCTACCCAACCTTCCTCATTAAATCCTTGATCAATACTCATAAACCGACGAAAGTTTTGCTCCGAAGCTAAACTGTTAGCAGATAAATCCCAAACATTATTAGCAGAGTCCACAACTGGTCGTAAATAAGGACGATCATTACCATTCCACAAATCATTATAATCTGCAGTCACGCCCCCGCTCACAGCAAAATAAACTGCATCTATCAACTCATCCTCATAAGTCAAAACTTTTCCCCTAGTAGCTGCCACTGCTGCATCTGTTTCTGGGTAAACATCTAATCCTTTGTATACTTGGCAGTGAGTATTAGCACATAACTCATAGTTATCTGCTGCAAACCTATGTAGATTTCTCAGTGCATAAGTTCTAGCCAATATTGCTTGAGCTTCCAAAGATGCTTTCGGTGGCCAAGCCCCTAGTTCGTGGGGTACTACTCCTCTCACATAAGTTTCTACTGGTACATTATTAACCAATGTGTAAGTACCATAAGCATTAGGCTGTAATCGTAATGAACCAGCATAAGGTCTTTCTTGGGGTGTTGCTGTGTCTTGGTTAAATTGATTATTGACTATAATTATATTTTTTTCACTAGTAATATCTAGTTCATGGCGATGATAAGTGAAACCATTCATCTCCCAATAAGCAACAGGTTTTTGTTTGAGAGTTTGAATATCGAGATAAATGTTTGTATTGTTTTGAGCTTCTAAACTTTCTAATAACCACCGCCGTAATAAAGGGGTTTTATAAACTTCTCTTTTTGCCCAAACTTTCCATCTTCCTGGTTGAGCTATTTCTACATTTATTCCTTGCTTTTTCCAAAAATTAGCATCTTGTTCAGCGTTTTCATAACTGCGATGACTACTCAAAACTAACCGCTCTTTTAAAACTGGTGTTTCTAGCGGCTTCATTTTAATTTTGATTTCAACTTTTTCTGTTGTGAGTGTTTCTTCTCCTTCAGGAGTTTTGAAACGCAAAGTTAATTTATCTCCGGGTAGAGCTTTAAAGGATATTTTCTCTGTTGGTTTGGCTCCAAATCTTTGGATGATTCCTATCTTTAGATTATTATATTCTTCTACATTAGCTCTTCCTATTTTAATATTTAATCCTAGTATCAATGTTGTCATTAATACTGTGGTCGAGATTATTTTGTGAATTAAATCTCTTTTATATATTTTAGTCTGCAAAATATTTTACCTCCTAATCGTACCCTTCCTCAAAATTATAGAAAAGATAAATTTATTTTTTTGTGCGATTGCCATTGTTTAATCAAAATGGTATAATACCAAATTTTTAAATGTTTGCTACAAATATTATCAATCTTGGGTGTGGGGTATTGGGTGTGGTGAAATCATCGGAAAAACAAAGAAAAAGGCTGATTTTAAAAGGGATAAAGTGGAAAAACTTTATTAATTAGTTAATAGTTGCAGTTTTTTCAAGCATAACATTCTTTTTTCACGCATGGTATAACTAGAAATCTCCGGAACAGAGGGAGGAGGGAGTAGGGAGTAGGAAGCAGGCAGAAATAATTGATGTTTTTTATATGATACTTGATTTGATTTTTTATTATGGGATATATCTATGGAATCCTAAATAGGTTGTGACCAATTAAAAAGTAAGTAAAAAAGTTGAAACTCCTACCTGTTCCCTCACAGGATTGCGGGTTCGCGATTCGCCGTAAGACGACGCGGGGTCGCACCGCTACCGCTGTTCCCTATTCCCTAAAAAGCAGTAAGATTTTTGCCCGGAATAAAATAGGATTGCTATCTTGAGTCTATCAAAAAAATACATTTACAGGAACCAATCTAAGCATTAGAAGTAGATGGTAAATCTTATGGTTTTTATGGTTATCGCAGATATGAAGCCTGCCTAAAATTAGAGATAAAAACTATTAATTTTAAAGTAAGAAAAGCCTCTAACTCTGTTCTCAGAATGCAGTTAGCATAACAAATTATTTAAGTCAGATATCTATATCTATAAAATTCAGGGAATGGAATTATTTCAGCCTAAAAAATGAGCGTCATATCAATTTATATTTACTATTGACTACTGTAGAGACAATTTTCTACAGAATACTCCGCAAACGAGAACCACCCCTACTTACTATTGAATGCTAGAAAAAAAACAAGTATTTGTAGCAAATATTTATCAATTTGCCCTAACTGCTAAGTATATCACAACAATAGGAAGTAGTTGTGATATATTCTAGGGCAGACAATAGTGTCTGCTCTTTTAGTTAGTATTTGGCGAAATGATTAATGACTCCTCCCTACCAAACTACACCTCTCAGCTACAAAACTTGATGCACAAATCAGGTATTTTTAGCTATAAAGAATTAAGTCAAAAATCGGGTGTTTCAGAACTGCAGCTAATTAGGTTGCGACGTGGGTTAGCATTACAAATGCGAGTAGAAATTTTACTCAAAATTAGTCACGCATTAGAAATAACTTTAACAGAATTATTAGCTAATTTTTCCCCAGAATCTGTACAAAAATCAGAGGCAACTGCTACATCAGCAGCACAACAAGAATATCAACGCCTCCAAGCAGAATTAGAGCAACAAAAAGAATCTTTAATGCTTGAGTTTCAACATTCTAGCCTACAGATTTTAGAATCTTGGTTACTACAATGGCCAACAGTTGTAGAGAAAGCAAAGAAAAATCCCCGCCTAGCAGCAGTCAAAATATTACCCTTATTACGTCCAGTTGAACAACTAATGCAAGAATGGAATATAGAGGCGATCGCTCCTGTCGGGGCAGAAATTCCGTTTGACCCACAATTACATCAACTTATGGAGGGGTCTGTCCAAAAGGGAGACTTGGTAAAAGTTCGTTACACAGGTTATCGTCAGAGAAATAAACTGCTATATCGTGCTAAAGTTAGTCCTGCAACTTGAACCGTAAGCTGTTTCACAATTTTTAACACCTTAGTTATCCCATACCAAGTTACTATGGGTCTTGTGTTTCTGCTGTTTATTGGCTTAAATAGAGAATTCTTGAAAATCTGATTGGATTTAATCTTAGTCATGGGATATACTAATTATGGCTTCCTAATAGTTAAAGTTATAGCTTTTAGAAAATATGAGTACAGTTGTTAAATATATTCAACCTTCTGGCATTTTAGACGGTACTAAAGCAACTCAATTTCGCCAAGAAATTAGCGAACAAGTTGAAGCAGGAGCAGATATTATATTAATAGATTTTCAAGATGCAACTTTTATGGATAGCTCTGGTTTGGGTGCTTTAGTTTTGGCTCTCAAAACAGTAAGGGCTGCAGGATGTCAGTTGGTTGTATGTTCAATTAATGAGCAAATTAGGATTTTATTTGAGCTAACTAGTATGGATCGGGTTTTTGAGATATTTCCGAATCGAGAAGAATTTGAAAAGGCAAATATATCACCTAATACTAATCTTCAAGCTGAATCTAATACAGGTGTCTAAAAAGCCAAATATCTACAAAGGCAAAAACTTGACTTTTTACTTACTAGGCAAAGTTTGAGATTTTTAGATGAGTGGAGATAATTAGGATGATTAGTGTTGGTCTCAGTATAAATTAACGACTGAACTGATTTGAAAAAAATATTACTGGAGATTTTAAATCATACATGGGTGCATCTAAATCAAACGGGTTTTTAATTAATTGTTAGTGTTAAAACTCTATGAACTAGAACAAATTTAGATTTTTAATTTAACCCTGTAATTTATAGTTAATAGATATCTGCTAAATCAAGCTAATTTTGAAAATAACAAATTTAAGGATAAACTAGCAATTAAACTTAGGGCGTTGCTGATGCTTGGGTATGATTTATATTTATTAGCGATCGCTAAACTATTAAATAGTAAGTATTCTAGATTGTTGAGTTTTTATTTTCATACCTTGATTCAGCAACGCCAAATTTAGCAGTTAAATTATTAGATATCTATAGATTTTATAATTCTCCACTCTCTTCTAATCTCTTCTAAAAATCGAAGATATAAAATTAATATAGTCTCAAAACCAACTTCTAAAACTTACTCAATTGTTTTTATTTCCTTGCATAAATCATCATCATAGATTTATTTTGTTGTCAATTAATATTTTTGATAAAAATTCACTGTATCATTAACTAAAAAATAACTTTTAATAGAGAAAAATCATCATTAAGAATATGACTACAATTCAACTTCCTGACATACTTTAATACTTCTTCTAAATCACAATATCCAGTCTTGTTGTATTCCAAAAGCAGATTAATAAAATCATCTATGCTCCAGGTTTGCCCATCAGGAAGATGAATTTCATAAACACCATCACTAAAGATATAAAGGCCACTTAACTTCTCAATATCGCAAGAATCATCAATATAAGTAGCTTCTGGAAACATTCCTATCGGCATTCCCGGAGTTTTGAGCTTATTAACCTCAGTTGCTTGACCATTTCCTGAGATTAAAACAGCCGGTGGATGACCAGCACTACCATAAACTAACTGACTTTGGGCACGATTGTAAACCCCATACCAAATAGTAAAGTATTTGTCATTTTGATTAGTCATTTGGTAAGTCTGATTTAAGGCCCTAAACACATCACTAGGCTGATGATAATCAATATTAGGTATTGCTTTTGACCTCAGTAAATTTAACACAGAAACTGAAGGAAGGGCAGCTCGTAAACCATGGCCAGCTACATCCAATAAATATATTGCTAAGTAATTTTCATCTAACCAATAATAATCAAAGCAGTCACCTCCTAACTGCCGGGAAGGAATAAACTTTGATTCAATTTTAACAGGTTCAGTTAAAGGCTCCGGTAAAAGCGACTGTACATAATCAGCAGCTTCAGCCAACTCTGCCTCCAGTAGTTTCTTTTGAGTTTGTAAGTCCTGAGATAGTTGATGTTGTCTGAGTCCAGATCTAACTCTAGCCTTCAACTCATTCATTTCTATCGGTTTAGAAATAAAGTCATCAGCACCAGCATCAAGACCTTTAACTTTATCTTGAACTGTTCCTAGAGAAGTTAATAAAATGAAAAAAGTAGTGGATAGGGCGGGACTTGCTTTAACTCTACTGCAAACTTCTATACCAGTAAGTCGTGGCATAATCCAATCACAAATTATTAGAGCAGGCTGAAACTTTTGCGCCTGTTGAAAACCTTCTTCACCATTACCCGCTACTGTAACTTCATAACCCTGTTTCCGGAGAACTCTTTTGAGTAATTCCTGAATGGCAGTGTCATCATCAATAACCAGAATTTTATACATAGAAACTCAGTTCTCACCGTTAGTGAGTAAACCACCAGGATTTTGTATTTTAAATTATTTACATTAATTTTTACACATATACTCTACAATATAACTTAAAATATATCCAAAATATTATTTAATAAATTACTACTGAAGTGTGACTAAATTAAAAGGCTCCGATCAATTACCAACCTTTCGTAAAGCCCAATTGCAAGTTATTTCAGACCTTGAAGAAAACGACAAAGTTTTATCATGGTTTGAGCAGTTGCACCAGACACCTATTCCCAAAACAGTTTGGTTACAATGCGAGCTAGCTTTGGCTGAAGGCTTTACCAATGCTGTTCGCTATGCCCACAAATGTTTGCCCAGGGAAACACCAATTGATATTGAAGTGACAATGTATACTGATCATGGAGAAATCAGAATATGGGATTATGGTCCCGAATTTGACATAGCAGAATGGTTCCAACAGCACCCTGAAACTGGGATATTTGACCCTGGTGGTAGGGGTATAAAACTAATGTATGCCATAGCAGACCAGATTAGTTATACACATACACCTGATAACCGTAACTGTCTGTTCATATCTAAGGATTATTGGGCCCATGCTCAACCAGAAAACAATATTAATAGTTAGTATTGAGGATTTTTGATACTAACTATTAACTATTAAGAGATTTAATCAGTCTGAAATTACCTCTATCGAGAGATTTTATATCAATTGCCAAAAATCGCGCTATACTTGCTCAAGACTTTAGTTGTTAAATAATTAAGTAAGGTTCAGGAATGTTTTTAACGATTCTAGGCATTAAACAAAAATATCTTATTTATTTGGTCTAACCCTACTCCCTATTCCCTACTCCCTACTCCCTGGTTTCAAGAAAATTTAGCAAGACTTTTAAGAAATGGTATTATACAGCGGCCAAAGGGTTCAACCAACGAAGTATTTCACGTTTAACTTGATTTAAGTCCCGATAAACTTCTTGTTTTAACCATTGACCGATCGCATCTACAGGAGTATATACTTGTCCCGCAGTTGGCCAAACAAAATCCTGACCTAGTGGTGTTAAATGATTTCCATTCAATCTCTGAACTGTTACCATACTAGGGAACCGGATTCGCAATATATCGCTTAAACGAAGGGTTTGGTCTATATTATCATCATTAAATTTTATTAATAAGTTACGTCGAACCTGATAACGCTTTTGAATTAAGCGGTTAGTCATTTGTGGCGAAGGGGTAAATTCGACTTTCATTACAGAAGATATTTGCTCCACTAGAGGTATAGCATCTCTGGCCGCAAAGTTATTAAAAGAGATGAGAATATTACCAGCTCTTTCTACGGGGAAAAAACTACCTATCAGCAAATGTAACTTGGAACCCATACTGTGCCCTATACCATAGATCGGTAAGTATTTTTTCCGCAATATCCTACTAGCATATAAATTATTCAGACAGTTATTAAAACTGCTGAAGACATCTTTAGCGATCGCCAAATGATCCAAAGTATTCACAAAAGGAGTTGCTATGACTGCATATCCTTGATTTGCCAACATCTCTAGTAGCCACCGATAAGTCACATGAGGTGCAGTCGCGACAAAGGCCCCTCCCAAAAAATGTATGACTGCTTTGGGATGAGGAGGAATTAATACCCAATTACCGGAATTTTCTTGCCATTCCATAAATACCACCGACAAACAACAATAAATGTGAGACTATAAAAGTTTCTTATTGACAATTAAAGAGTTTAATGCTGTTAAAAAAAGCAAGTTAACTTTGATACAATTTTATATTAATTTTGTATATAAGAGACGAAAACTTAAACACAAAAATTTTAAAATGTATTATTTCTTAATTATATTGTAACAATAATTGAGGAAAATTTAAGTAAAATCAACTTTCAGGAAAATTAAAAACTGAAAAAATTAAAAACCAGCTAAACTCACTGGTTGAAAATCAGCAAATCTCCATAACATAAATATTGGTAAAATAAAAAGTTAACTCCAACGATTGCGAAATGCCCTCTATTCGATACCCTAAAATCAAAAACCAAAACTTCACCATCATATTTACCTGTCTGGGTGTTTGCATATCACTATTTGGCTGTACTTCCAACTCTCAAAAATCTACATCCCTAGCAGAATTAGAAACTAGCAAACAAGGTATGGTTGTCTCAGCTCATCCCTTGGCCAGTGAAGCAGGGCAATTAATACTCCAAAAAGGAGGAAATGCAGTAGATGCAGCCGTTGCTACCGCCTTCGCCATTTCAGTCGTAGAGCCATTTTCTGCAGGTATCGGTGGTGGGGGTTTTTTGCTGTTGGGAACTCCCCCAGAAAATTTAGAAAATCAGCAAAAGTATAAAATTCAAGCTCTAGATTTTCGTGAAAGAGCGCCCAAAGCAGCAACCAGAAATATGTACCTCAACCAACAAGGGGAAGTAGAAAAAAGAGCAAGTTTAGATGGTCACTTGGCAGTGGGAGTACCTGGAACTGTTGCCGGGTTGTATACTGTTCATAAGTATTATGGAAAATTGCCCTGGTCAGAATTATTACAACCAGCCATTAACTATGCTAGTAATGGGTTTGAGGTGAGCGATCGCTTCCGAGACAGACTAGAAAGACGCTTAGATATTATCAACAAAAATCCTGAAGCCAGAGAAATATTTACTAAAGACGGAAAAGCATATCAACCAGGAGATGTGCTAATCCAAAACGACAAAGCCCAAACCCTAAAAACCATTGCTGAAAATCCCCAAAGCTTTTACACAGGAAAAATAGCTGAGGCGATCGCTACTGACATGAAAGCAAATGGAGGATTAATCACCCTAGAAGATTTAAAAGATTATACCCCTATTTGGCGTAACCCTGTTTGTGGGAAATTTAGACAAAACAAAATATGTGCCATGCCCCCACCATCATCAGGAGGCGTTCATCTGCTACAAATATTAAATATAGTGGGAGATACTAACCTCAGACAGTGGGGTAGAAAAAATCCCGATACGATTCATTTACTCGCCGAAGCAATGCGCATTGCTTATGCCGATCGCTCCAAATATTTAGGCGATCCAGATTTTGTCAACGTGCCAGTCAAACAGTTGACTAGCCGTGGTTATGCTCGAAAGCGCCGTCAGGAAATTAACCAGAAACAAGCTAAACCTTCTAGGAAAGTGCAGCCAGCAGCACCAGAAACTTTAGGGCGTTATATTTGGGAGTCTCCAGACACTACTCATTTAACAGTAGTAGATGAGGAGCGCAATGTTATTAGCATGACATTTACAGTAAATGGTAGTTTTGGTGCGGGAGTAGTGGCTGCAGGTACAGGAATATTGTTAAATAATGAGATGGATGATTTTGCTGTCGCCCCAGGAGTGCCAAACTTGTATGGTTTAGTGGGGGGTGAGGCTAATGCGATCACTCCTGAAAAAACTCCTTTATCAAGTATGACTCCAGTTATTGTGACGCGGGATGGTAAGTTAGTGATGGCAGCAGGTGCGCCGGGGGGAAGCACAATTATTACGACAGTTTTGCAGGTAGTATTAAATGTGTTGGAATATAAAATGAATGTTGCTGAGGCTGTTTCTGCACCACGTTTTCATCATCAATGGTTACCAGATCGGTTAATTTTGGAAACAGGTGGGTTTAGTGAAGCAACAGTGGATGAATTGCGACAGCGGGGGCATAATATTGAAATGTGGGATGGTTGGGGAAATGCGAATGCAGTTGTGGTAACTGAGAATGGGAAATTGGAAGGTGCTGCCGATCCGCGCGGAGAAGGAGAAGCGAGGGGAGTCGGGGAGTCTGGAAGTAGGGAATAGGGGAGATAGGGATGGAAATTTTTGGCGTTGCATATTTGGATGAATTAGTGTGGGGGGTGTCAAGAGTGTGGGGGGTGTCAAGAGTGTGGGATGAATTATAGTTTTAGATAAAGAGCAAGTAAAAGATGGGATTTACCTTTTTATCTAACCAAGGTTCAGCAACGCCAAATTTTTTGGCGTTGCACAGTGACGAATGATTCTGGATTTTGGATGGTCGAATTTGAGATTGGGGAATTACTAAAATGATTAGTTAATGGTTTTTTTTCAGTCAAAGTCCAAGCCAAT
>JAAUYJ010050108.1_pt1 | contig 12191 bp, 8 predicted proteins | sample 7278031 | NCBI WGS metagenome assembly JAAUYJ01 (sample SAMN14350222, study PRJNA611818) | marine sediment metagenome | isolation source: surface marine sediment (1.8m) | place: French Polynesia: Moorea | collected 2018-08 | reverse complement strand
CCGGGAGGAGACTTAATAGATCTAGATATTGAACCCAAAAGAGGAGGACACGGGTGAGCGGGAGCACGGCTCACCGTAAGATGTCCGTATCGGTTTTGTAATGAAGTCTCCGAACCGCCCCACACCCTTCCTTACATTCAAGTTTCTTGTCACCCCGTCAGTGTTGCTAGTCAAGACACGCACTTCCTGTACGCGGTTTTTTGTTGGTCAGGATTCATCTCCCGACATTTAAGATAGAGAGAAATTCCTAATTTTAACTCTTATGGCAGCAGCAGTAGATAGCTTTGTCTTTGATTTGACCGTAGTATTAGGGTCATCAGCTTTAGGAGGATTTTTGGCGCATAAATTACGTCAACCAGTACTTTTAGGCTATTTAGTCTGTGGTGTAGCCATTGGTCCTTTTGGACTAGGGTTGTTAACAAATCTTGAAGATATTAAATCGTTAGCAGAAATTGGTGTGGCATTTTTGCTTTTTGCTTTAGGGGTAGAATTTTCTCTGGCAGAATTAAAACGAGTTCAAGATATTGCTGTTAAAGGGAGCTTGCTACAGATTGGGCTAACTATTATAGTAGTGTTTCTGTGTGCTTGGTTGAGTGGTTGGGTAGAAACACCCATTCAGGGCATCTTTTTAGGGGCGATTTTATCCCTTTCTTCCACCGCAGTAGTTTTAAAAACCCTTACAGAAAGGGGAGAAATTAATACAGTTCATGGTCAAGTAATGCTGGCAATTTTAATTGCTCAAGATTTAGCATTAGGACTAATGTTAGCTATCCTACCAGCCCTTAATGAACCAAGTAATATTGCTGCTGCTTTGATGGGAGCAATTTTTAAAGGGATTCTCTTTTTTGCTAGTGCTTTTGCTTTTGGCTATTGGATAGTTCCCCCTATGATGAAAAGTGTCGCCCAGACTGAAAGTAGTGAGTTGTTTTTACTGACAACAATTGCTCTGTGTTTAGGAGTGGCTTTAGTTACTGCTAGCCTCGGCTTATCCATAGAAATGGGGGCTTTTGTAGCTGGATTGATTATTTCGGAAATTGATTACTCCCCTCAAGCTTTAACGAAAGTAATTCCCTTGCGAGATACCTTTGGTAGTTTATTTTTTGCTTCCATTGGAATGTTAATCGATCCTCATGTGTTATGGGAAAACTCAGGAATTATTTTAGGTTTAGTAGCTCTAATTATGTTGGGTAAAGCCGTGATCATCTTTCCCATAATTTGGCGGTTTGGTTATTCTTTTAAAACTGCAATTATATCCGCTCTAGGATTAAATCAAATTGGAGAGTTTTCCTTTGTCCTAGCTTTAGTAGGAAAAGAGTTAAATTTTATTACCAAGGAAAAGTATTTATTATTAATTGGTACTACAGCAATTACTTTGGTTGTCACGCCGATGATTATGGAATTTTCAGGTCAAATTGCCGAAGAATTAGCCAAAATTCCTGGTATTGCCCGTTTTATCGACTTTAATAAAAGCGATCGCGATATGTTGATTCCCGAAACGATTTGTAATCATATAGTGGTAGCAGGTTACGGTAGAGTAGGACAAGTGATTGTGAAAGTCTTACGCGATCGCCAATATCCCGTTTTAGTCATTGAAAACAGTGAAGCTGCAACTAAACATTTACGAAAAGAAAATATACCTTATATATTTGGTGATGCAGATGCAGAATTAGTCCTCGAAAAAGCCCATTTAACCACAGCTAAAGCTCTAGCAATTGCTTTACCCGATCCTACTAGTACCCGTATCTTACTAAAACACGCCCTAGAAATAGCTCCACAATTAGCTGTAGTAGCTCGCTCCCATAATAATAGCGAGATTGACATACTGAATCAGATGGGAGCAAAAGAAGTAGTACAACCAGAATTTGAAGCAGCTTTGGAAATGGGAGGACAAATTTTAACAACTTTAGGGGAAGCAGCACCTATAGTAAATTCTGTCTTACACAATATTCGTAGCGATCGCTATATTAGTGTTAGAGATCGTTAAATCCTATAAATTCAATAAACTTTGGTTGAGTGAAGGATGAAGGATGAAGGAATAAGTAATAATTAGCAACTAACCACTAACCACTAACCACTAACCATCAACCATTAGCAATCAGCAATTAGGAATGAACAATCAAACAACAATTCCCACCCTAGAAAGTCTAGCTTATCTTCCTTATTTAGATAGTGAGGGTAATATTAGTGAAGATATCCAAAAGCAGATTGGGGTCTATGGTATTTTTAATCAAGATAAAATATTACAATTTGTTGGCTATTCCCGTGATATTTATCTCAGTCTCAAACAACATCTGGTACGTCAGCCCCAAAACTGTTATTGGCTTAAAATACAAACTATCCAGCGTCCTAGTCGCAGCGTTTTAGAAGCTATACGTCAAGCTTGGATCGCAGAAAATGGGGTAACTCCCCCTGGGAATGTCCAACAGGAGACATTATGGACTAAATCTATAGATGCTAAACCTGCTATGACAGAGTCAGAAAAGGCACAATATAATCAGAGTGATGAACTAGGAAAAACTAAAATACTAAAACAAGTTTCTAGGAGATTAGAAGCAGAAATCAAGGAACAATTACGCGATCGCGGAGTCAATATGGATATCCGTTTTAATCCTAAACTCAAAGAACAAGGTTTATTAGATTTAAAATAGAAATTACTCTTTACTGCTGTGCTATTAAATAATCGCTATCAGATTCTGAAAACTTTAGGTAGAGGTGGTTTTGGGGAAACATACCTCGCAGAAGACACCAATATGCCCTCGGGAAGAAAGTGTGTCATCAAACAGCTTAAACCCGTAGTGCAGCAACCCGAGATTCCCCAATGGATGCAGGAGCGATTTCAAAGAGAAGCTGCAATTCTAGAAGAGCTAGGGGAAGAAAATAGCCAAATTCCTCGTCTTTATGCCTATTTTTCGGAAAATGATAAGTTTTATCTCGTTCAAGAATGGATCGAAGGAGACACCCTCGCCCAAAAATGGGAAAAAGAAAGTAACTTAAGTTCTCAGAAAGTAACACAGATACTAGTTGAGCTTTTACCAGTATTAAACTACATTCACTCCCGCCGTATAGTTCACAGAGATATTAAACCTGAAAATATTATTATCCGAGATAAAGACCGCTTTCCCGTCTTGATTGATTTTGGTGCAGTGAAAGAAGCTGTAGCAAATACATTAGAAAGTGTAAACAGTAATGCTTTGTCTGATTCCATTGGCACTCCTGGTTATATGCCATCAGAACAAGCAGCAGGTCGTCCCCTCTATTCTAGCGACCTTTATAGTTTAGGATTAACCGCTATCTTCTTACTCACAGGAAAATCCCCTCAAGAATTAGACACTGATCCTCAAACAGGAGAAATAATCTGGCATAAGGATGCTAATGATGCAGAGCCTAATTTAGTAGCAGTATTAGATAAAGCAGTTCGATTTCATCCTCGCGATCGCTATGCTACAGCCCAAGAAATGCTTAAGGCTTTACAAGCTCAAACCAACTATCAAGATGTCGCTAATGCAACAGTAAAAGTTTCTCCTGCTGCTACCGACCAAATTTATCAAGACTTCAAAGGAACAGTAGCTTACAATAATCGTGTTCCCCAGTCAAAATCCCGTCCGAAAATTAATTGGTTAGGAAAAAGCTTACTCTTTTTCTTAGTTACAGGAGCATTAGGAGTAGGAACATTAGTTTTTGCTGTTACAGCATTTCTCAATACTGTCGCCCCTACTCGTTATCAACCTGCTCCCCAAGCTAAAGTTGAACCCAGTAACCCTAAGCCATTATTCCCTTCACCCACTGAAGAAATAATCCAACCAACTGAACCAGAAACAGAAAAAACTACTGAGGAAAAAAATCCTGAAGAAACCATTACTGAAGAAACTAATCCTGAAGAAACCAATACTATAGACAACATTATCGAAGCGATCAAACCCAAAAAACCCGAACCCCCAGAGGAAGAAAAAACCCCCCCTGAAATAGTTATTAATCCCAAACCTCAACCTCAAATACCCCAACCTCAAACACGCAGACCTAAACCACGACCAAGACGAGAAATTGACATACCCATCTTGACTACAGGAAGTTCGGAAAATCAGCTTGTCATTACTCTAGGAGAACCTACTTCCGAAAGAAATGACTGGCGCGAAAACAGTCGCATCTTAGTCTATCAAGATGCTGTACCCGATATGGTAAACCTAAGTTATCGTTCTGATAGTACAGGAAAAATCCGCCAAACTGACATTGCACTAAATCAATCTCTGACTCTAGGAGCAATGCAAGATACTCTAGCTCAATTGCTAAGAGGAAATGCACCTTCTGCTGTTAAAGAAAAACTTAGAAGGATATATAATCGTCAGGATAGTTTTAGTTTCTTTAAAGTAGACAATCTAGAAGGCAAAATTCAGCGAGACTCTAAAGATAGAGTTACTATCTCTGTTTGGGAAAGTGGTTTTCAGTAAGAGAATAGGGGATTGTGAATTGTAGATGAAAGTAAGTAATGCCGTTCGCCATTATGCCTTGAAAAAAAATAAAACAAAGGCATATACAAGCATCTGTAGTAACATATTGCACAGTCTGTTAATCTATTATGATGATCTTTTCTAATAACTCTGCCAAAAGTTAGCTAGTTTTGTTGTTTCATGATTTCTCTTTCGCTTTGCCACAGATTTTCTGCTAAACGCTCGTAAATACCTTTATCCCTTTTCATTAGTTTATAACCAATAAATTCGCGCCTCAAAGTAGCACTATCTGGATGATAGCGTTTGAGAATTTCATTTACTTCTTTTTCAGTATAAGTTCGCCCCAAGTCGAATTTATTAACTAACCATTTAAGTATTACTAAACGCTTTTTACGGGAAGCTGGAATTTCAGTCAAGCAATCGCTATTTATATAACTTCTTAAAACTTTTTCTTCCCACGCTTCGGTAGGTATATCTTTTGTCCAGTTTGCCATTTGTTCTGAAGTAAACAAAGATTTATTTAAATAAGATAAAGTATCCCCATTGAGTTTATAGAGATGTGTATTACCTTGCGATCGCATTTCAACTAAATTCAACTCCTTTAACTTCATGAGATGATGGGATATTGTCGGCTCTTTAAGATGCAAGCGTGCAGCTAAGTCTTCTACGCTACATTCAGTTTGAGACAAAATACCCACCAGCTTTAAGCGATTTTCGTTAGCCAATACTTTAAAGAAATTGAGCAGGGTATCGAAATCTGGAGAGTTCATAGAGCTAATTTAATATTTTTCTAATTAGAATTATATCTAATTAGTACTTAAATTTGAAGGACGGAGCTTTACGGGAGATATGGTAAGAGTTCTACTGCAAACTCTTATTGACTTCCTAGAAGTTTACTATTGCTTAACTCTATGCACTGAGCTGTTTTGCAGCTCAAGGAGTTCCGTTTCGTCTAAGGCTACTATCTCCAACAACGAGCGCTTTAGCTCTGACACCTCAAGAGTCGGTTCAGTCGTTAAGACCAGTAACAAGGCATCATAGAACAGTTTCTTTCTCTGATAAAGAATTGCTCGCTGTGATTGCTCCTGCACTCCTTCCAAAGCTACATTCAGCTCGGCAGGAGTTGCAATCACTTCCATCTCAACTTCCGCATAGGGGTTGCCAGAAGGTCGATTCGGATCGCAAACCTGTTCCACTTGCCAGAGATATTTTTCCCCCACAGATAAAGGAGGGATAGAATCGAATAGAGATAATAATATAATTCCAGAGGAACTTTTGATGTTATCAACCTCAGCAATCAGTTCCGCTTCATCAAGGGCTGAGTCATACTTGTAGAGTCGAAATTCCAACGGCCAAGAACGACTATCTCGTACAAACCAGGCAAATTTTGGTTGAAGAGAAACAGTTTTAAATTCTGCCTGAGTTGGGGCTAAGAGAATTAAAGCAGGTAGGGTACTGCTACTATTGGTCAACTCTATACTACAACCTCTAGAACCCCCAGAACGACCGCTGGTATGGGGAGGGGGGTCATCGATCTCAGCTTTTACCATTGAAATCGGGGAACTCGTTAGCACAATACTCAACAATAAGTAGACTATTGTTTTAAACGTAGGTTTTTGAGCCATCTTTTTATTCTCCTAAAATGATTGAAAGTTGATTCCAATAAGGCTAATACACTTGATTTTTGGACAGGCCAGGTCAGTTCACAAAGTATTCCTCGGGGAGAATTTTGCCGTCGCCCAAATCTGCCTTTTAATTTTCGGGCTAAATTATCCGCTTGCTTAGTCCCTTGACCTTTCCCCATGTGAACTGAAGATAATTCCGTTGGGTTCTTGCCATTATCGACAATTTGCAGGTAATATCTCCCTGCTATTTGCCGACAAATCACATCTAAACGAGTGGGGTTAACGGCATGTTTGCCCACATTACAGAGGGCTTCTTGAAGAAAAACACACAATTCTCGCTTTTGTTCAGAATTGAAGTTGGAGTTTTTCAAACATGAGAAATCTGGAGGAATATAGGTTAAAATCGTCTTAAAGCCAGGAAAATCTCGCTCTAGGGTTTGATCGTAAACTTGATACAGTAACTCTGAAATTGGAGTTTGTAAGTACAACACCACATCATCTTGCAGATAAAAGCTTTCTTCAGGATTACCAACTTCTTTCCGCATCGACTCATAAATATTGCGGAGTTCCTGATTGAGCTTCTGTAATTGTGATCGCAATTGGGCAGCTTCAGCTGTCCCCTGTTCTGTGGTTCTCAGAATTACAGCCAAATGTTGTAGTGGTCCATTATGAACAGCATTATAGGTTCGCTCAATAGTTTGCCGACGCTGCTCCAGTTCAACCCGCAAACTCCGATCAAAAAAGGTCGTCGTCAGACCAGCAGCTGATAGAGCAAGCATTGTGGGAAATAGGGGAATCCACCAACCCACCAGCAAAGCGAAGTAACATATCAAAAATAAAGCTACTCCAGCAATGGTAATACAGAGTAAACTGATGAAAGGAGACGAAATGATGATTCCAAAAGCGATACCCAAAAAGCCCCACAGAATGAGCCAAAGATATTCTGTAAACTCTGACCAAGACTTTAATAGGGGTCGTCCATCCAAGACAGCTCGAAGAATTTGCTCCACCGCATGAGCATGAATCTCAACTCCGTAAATGATTTTGTTGGCTGAGTCTTTACTTTGTATTTCTGAAGAAACTAATGTTCTTTTTACTGCTGCGGTCAGGAAAATATCTTTATTTCGGGCAGCTGTAACCCCCACCAAAACAATTCGATCTTGAATTAGATCTGGAGAAAAATTTTCCTCAAGTAAATCCCGTACAAATATAACTGGAAAAGGTTTTGGGCTAGTGTTGAAATTCAAGAGCACCTGATTTCCATTGGCATCTGCATCAATATATCCTCCCGTATTCTCAAGAAATCGAGGTATTTTTGTTGCGCCAAACTGAATCGGTTCGGTAGATTTAAGATTAGCCAATATAGTGGGGTCTCTTGGTAAATTTGGTTTAAATTCAAAAGACCCGTGATTTAAGTAGATGCCCTCAGAGTTGAGATAAGCTTGACTAATTTTTAGCGGGAAGGAATACTTTAACTCTTGATTAAAGTCCCGACTACTCAGTAAACTTCGACGCAGTTTTCCATCACGATCTTCAATTAAATCAGCAAACCCAATTCTTTCTGGTGGAACTTCTTTGGGAGGCTGAATGTTGAACGTGGGATCGGAATTTAAAGCCACCTCAATGCCGATCAAATTTGAGCTATCTTGCAAGGTACGAATCAGTTCCTTGCGCCCTGACCCCACTGGAACATCAGTAAATAGATCTAAACCAATCACTCGGGGGTGATACTGATTAAGAATCTGTATCATTTTTGCCAAAATTTGATCAGGTAAGGGATAACTTCCCATCAATTTGAGATCGACTTCATCAATTCCTACGATCACAACTCTAGATGCATGAGCTACTGAAGGACGCAGTCGCATCAGATGATCAAACGCCATCCACTCTTGCCCTTGCAATACTCCTGTAAATCTTAGCAACATAATCAAGCAAACGATCAAAGCCCCTGGCAATATGGCTTTTCGCCAAATCTTCCCTTGGTCAATAATCGTTTTCCAGATTTGATTCTTCCAGCTTGTCACTGATAATTTGTCTCCCGATTTAAACCCGATTAAAAATCGTGCTTCTCTAATTTGATTATTAATTTATCGGAAATAAAAGGGAATTTCTTTCCAAATCTGGAAAATTAACGTCTTGTCTAAATAAGTCCCCCGTTTTTAACGATGGGATGAATTTGGACGCAGGGTTTGTCAGTTTACAGGTTAGATACATAATCTTTATATAACAAGGCTTTCAGGTGTCGTATAATACTTGTGTACGAGACATCGAGCTATAAATTGCTGTAACTTCGTACAAAAGTACGCACCTTGAAAACTTGGGTACGGGTTCGACTCAGAAGTTGAGTCGGTAAAAATCCAAACATACTAAAGATGTATGAGTATTTCCAAAATACGAGTAGTACCGCAGGACTTGCGGGGAAAGAAATTGTCTGTAAAGTCGTACTGTCGGGGATATGTGATAGCTGTCATATATCTAGATAAGTGGCGCAGTGCAGAAAGCTCTCAGTCGCGAGATTGGGAAGCCCTCGTTGAAAACGAGGAAGGAAGTCACTTATTCAATTAGTCCCATTTTTCGAGCCACAATTTCAATTTGAACTCGTAGATCCTTGTCTGGTTCGTCAGCAATATTTAAAGTATCTTGAACTCGAATCCAATAGTTACGTATAGTGCGATCGCTGATCTTCATTTTTTTAGCAATTGCTTTATCGGTCAAACCCTCTTTAAACTTGAGTTCCAGCATTTCTAACCATTTAGCATTAAACTCAGGGCGAGATTTCACAGATTCAGGTAAATAGATTGAACCCCGCAAAACCACTGAAATTAAATCTAACATATTGGCGATCGGCAGGGATTTATCCATAGCTGCAAAACCCCCTTCATAGACGCTAATTTTTGGTTTCAAGCGTATTAGGGGTTTAACGTTGGTACTGAGGACCAAAATATTGGGTGCGAAGCTACTATTCATTAGAGTTTGTAGCAGTTCTAGTCCCTTTTCTAATGTTGCTGGAAAACCGAATTTCTCTGGAATACTCAAGTCTAAGATGACTAAATCAGGACGGTAAAGTTCTGCTATTTGTTTGGCATCATGTTGATTTTGAGCCGTCAGCACGTTAGTTTCTGGATAATTTTCATGTAAAGCAGGGACAGTTCCTTCTAAAATAGCTGCATGATCGTCAACTACTAAAAATCTTTGCTGGGTTTTTTGCTTTTGGGTCATAAAACTTGCTATTTGGGGGAAAATGAGAGTTGAGCTTAGAATGTTGAGTAGTTAAGGGGCTGGACATTCTGTACCTAGAACCAAACGACCATCTTCCATTTGATAAATGCCTTGAGCTTCTAGAGGCGGTATTTGGACATCTTGGGTTTTAAAATTAGATGAAGTCTGATCTGACAATACACTAAAGGTTTCAAATGTAGAATCAGATAAATCATTGGGTTGATTTGGTAAACCACCAGTTCCTCTCACTACAAACCGTCCCTGTTGTTTTTTACTGGGAGATAAGCAACTCTTGGAAATCAATTGTTGGAGGTCAATAATATTTGAGGGGAGTTCAATTTCAGCTTGATTAGGATTAGCTTCTGGTTGATTAACTTGGATAACTCCATCAACGCCCAACTCAGAGCTAGCATCAATTCCACTACTATCTGTCAGGAAAATACCTTGGGCAAAAATGGTGATATTGCCTCCAGGACCTTCTACGGCATTAGCTTCGATTTGGCTATCGTTTCGAGCTAAAACAAAATCATTGTCAATGGTAATATCTCCTCCACCCCCTATACTGTCAAAAACGCTAGTACTTATAACACTTGCATTTTGCATATTTAATAAATTAGCGGTTAAGTTAATATTACCCCCTCCAGTAAATAATGAGGTTGCTGTAATTTCTCCTCGATCAAGTTGAATCTGTTTTGCACTCACCCTAATATCACCAGCCTGCCCTAGAGCTTCACTACGGGTGGAAATTACTCCTCCATTACTTAAATTTAGAGTTTCATTCACATAGAGATCAATATCGCCTCCATTTCCCGTAGATGCTCCTCTTGCTTGACTCACAATACCTCCATTATCCTGAAGATTGACGACATCAGCAGAAATAACAATATCTCCAGCGTTGCCTTCACCACCAGTATTAGTGTTAATTAAAGCTTGATTTGTTAATTTAAGTTGACTGGTATTAATAACAATTCGTCCACTCTCACCAATAGTTAAATTATCAGAACCAGCAAAGATTCCGCTAGATATATCAGTATTAATAGGATTAAAACCATCAATTTCGATAATATCAGAATTAATTGTGATGTTACCTGCATTGCCTGCTCTGCGATTACTGGAACTGATTGTTCCCCCATTTGTAAGAGTTAGTTGATTGGTTGTAATATTAACGTTTCCAGCTTGACCTCTATCAAAGGTAGTGCTAACGATTCTGGCAGTGTCAATCACACGCAATGAATTGGTTGTAATATTCACGTTTCCAGTTGCTCCAGTTCCGAAGGTGGTACTTAAGATTCCAGTAACCTGGTTGAGATCTGGACCTGGGGGTGGAGTAGGTGACTGTGAACGAGGGGCTGGAGGAGGTAGTCGATTTTCTATGCTGCCTACTAATTCAATAGACTCTGATGAGTTTACTGTCAAATTTCCCCCACGACCTGAACTAATAGTACTTGTTGAAATTCTTCCGCTTTCTGTCGCTTTCAGTCGAGCCGTTTTAATGGTTATATTTGCTGCATCTCCAGTTGCCAATGTTCGAGTTACTAACCCGGAGCCTGTGTCATTGGTAACTCCAGCTAATTCAACAAGCTCAGTCCCATTGACAGTTAGATTTCCGCCAAACTCATCCCCTGAGTTACTTATCAACATGAGAGAACCTTCTGTGAGACTTATCCGTTGTCCTTGTACCCGAATATCCCCTCTACTAACTCCACTGGTATTGACAGAAGCTGCTTGAAATAAGCGTACATCTTGAAAGGAGTTGACCTCCTCATATCCCATTAACCAGCCAGAATCAATGGGAGTCAAACTAACAATGCTATTATCACCGACACTTCCCAGTTCAACTCGTCCACTTTCAACTTGTAAATTACCTCCATCGAGTACAACTTCACCACCAATTAAGGCTAAAGTTTCACCAGAAGCAACTGAAAGTCCAGTAAATTCTGTTTCCAAAATAAAGGCTCTTGTGTTTGGGTCTTCCCGCAAATTATGACCATTACCTTGAACTAAAATTGTTCCAGGATTTGAGCCATACTGTAAGCCAATTGGGATATTAATGGTTAGTAAGGGAGGTGCTTCAGGATTATTGGTGCTATAAATCCAATTATTATCAAACAAAACCCCATTAGCTGTGCTGCCAATGAAAGAACCAGAGACATCTAGGCGAGCATCGGAGCCAAAGACAATGCCATTGGGATTAATTAAAAATAAGTCAGCGTTGCCATTAACTCCTAAAGTGCCTAATATTTCTGAGAAATTATCTCCTGTCACCCTGGTCAAAATTTGGGAAATACCTTCTGGATTACTGAAGTAAACTGTTTGTTCTGGGGCAACGTTGAATTCTAAAAAACTATGAAATAAATTGCTATCTCTAATAGCTCCTCCCTCAATTAAATCGGCTAAAGTATCGCGGACAGAAACATTTGGCGAAACAACTGAGTTTTCATTACCCAGGGTACTGTCAGGAAGGAGTTGAGCCATTAGGGGAGTAGCAGGAGACCCTAAATTCACAATACTTATTGCAGCTAAAATCATTTTTATATTTCTTCGATGATGTCTCACAACCAATTACCAATTTCGATAAATGAAGCCCAGTAGCCTGGATGATTATATCGTCCTTTTGAATATTTCTTTAACCATGCTACTTGAGCCATTTGTAAAGATTTTGCCCTACCTATACCTTGCTGCAAGTTTTGATAGAACTGAATAATTAAGTTGGCTGTTGCTCGGTCATCAACTTGCCTAGGGTTGCTACTGCACTTTCAACACCAGCTTGCAAAGCGACACCTGCTAACCCTAGCGCATCCTGACTACTTCCTGCTGCCGTTTCACAAGCTGTCATAGTCAGTAGGATTAATTTAGTCGAACGATTTTGATTTTGAAGTAGTTGATAAAGTCGATTTAAAGT
>JAAUYJ010173419.1_pt1 | contig 12204 bp, 8 predicted proteins | sample 7278031 | NCBI WGS metagenome assembly JAAUYJ01 (sample SAMN14350222, study PRJNA611818) | marine sediment metagenome | isolation source: surface marine sediment (1.8m) | place: French Polynesia: Moorea | collected 2018-08 | reverse complement strand
ATTGATGTCGTTAAACAGTATTACTACAAGCAGTCTCGGGAAACAATGGTAATTCGATATGGGGACTGCTATTGTATTTGATGACAAGAAGCTGCGTCTTCTGGAGTACGAGTAGCAATATTGTTAGTAGAATAAGGAGTTAGAATTGCTGTTCCATCTTCTCTTACTATGACTCCTCTAGCTGGATATATATCACCCTGTGATGTTTTAATTGGTTGAATTTGAAATGTATTATTATTAATGGCTTGCTGCTGATTTAACTGGGAAAAGTTAGGTTTAATTGGTTTGCCATTATCCAGTAGTACCTCGGCACTTAAAGGAGAGTCAGGAGTTGGTGGGATTCCTCTCTTACCTTTAAGCACTAACCCCGATGCTCTAGCACCAGCAGCACAAGCATCTTCTACTACTGATTCTGCTGAAAAGACATTACTGGATAATTCGGCAGTTTCTTGAAAATTGTTAGTATCAGGAACATTAAAAGTTACATTACCATCCAGACCAAACTCTGAACTAGCATCAATATCATTAGTCCTGTTTCCTGGCGTAGCTGTACGTTCTTCAATACCTAAAAGAGCTTGTGCTGTAATGTTAATATTACCCCCCATTCCTTGCTCTGCACGAGCAGTAATGTCGTTACCATTATTGTTGCTAGGAAAAGCGACTATAAAATTAGTATTAATAGTTAAGTTACCGCCATTAGCATTATTTAAAGCCTCAGCAGAAATAAAACTGTTATTCCGTAAAACAATTTCATCGGCAATTTCGAGATTAATGTTGGCACTATTACCAGTTTCAGCTTGAGTATTAGCTACAATTCTGGCTTCATTACTTAGATTAAGAGAATTAGCTTGTATATTGATATTGCCTGGTTCTCCTGTACCTGGAGAAAAACTATCAAACTGATCAAAGTTTCCAGCTTGAATAGTTCCAGCATCATCAATAGTTAGTTGGCTAGTAACAACGTTTATATTACCTCCATTACCATTACTCATAACTCCATTAGCATATAATCCGCTACGAACATTTATTATTTCTATTTCTTGAGTATCTGGATTAAAGATGGGGATTAATCCGCTACCACTAATTAGGATTGATTCAGTAGCATTAACGTTTATATTTCCTGCATTTCCTACACCAAATGTACTAGCATCAATAAATGCTCCATTATTCAGAGATAGAGAATTAGTGTTAATAGTTATATCTCCTCCATCTCCCCTCATTGTTGTATCTGTACTACTATTAATTTGCGCCTCATTATTCAGAGATAGAGAATTAGTGTTAATAGTTATATCCCCTCCATCTCCTGCTGCGTTAAGATCAACCACACTCGCAATTGAACTAAAAATATCTAACGTAATATTATCAGTAGCAGTAATTTCTATGTTTCCTGCGTTTCCTTGACCAACAGTACTAGCATCAATTAACCCTATATTACTCAAAGATAGGGAATTAGTATTAATAGTTATATCTCCTCCATTTCCCACTCCAAATAGAGTAACTATACTGAAAATACCAGTAGGAATTTCTGAGTTAGGATCACCATTAATTCTAACTGTATCAGTAGCGGTAATTTCTATATTTCCTGCATTCCCTTGACCAACAGTACTAGTATTAATTAATCCTGCATTAGACAAAGATAGATCATCAGTAGTAATAGTTATGTTTCCTCCATTTCCTAATGCGTCAAGACCAACAACATTGGAAATCCTACTATTATCAATAATTAAATTCTCAGTAGCATTAATGATAATATTACCGCTTGCTGCTCCTACTAAAGTCGAATCGGCGGTTATTCCTGCTCTTATTTGACTTCTCCCCAAATCTCCTGATTTTAGAGTTAAATTACCAGCATTTATCGTTATACTTCCACCACCTGTACCAGTAACATCTATATCAGCAGCATTACTCAAAGTTATATCTGCTCTTGCTACATTTTCAGGAAAAGTCAAACTACCATCATCATTTAAAGTAACTGTTCCTGCATCTTCTAAACCACCTAACTCGATGTTGCCACTATTTGCTGTAGCTTGACCAGATTCAAAGTTAATATTTCCACCTACTAAACTTAGAGTGTTTCCTGGTGCTACTTTTAAACCTACTTCTTCACCTGCATTATTTTGCACCAATGAACGATTTACTATATCCCCATTATTAGTTATTGTATATATTTTAAGTATATTTGTATGTTTACTTAAAATAAACTAGTAAAAACTTAAGATATACAAATTATTTAACCATGTAAATCAACTGTTTACAAGGGAAAACAAGCTAAGTTTTCTCTTTAATTTCCCAAGAACAATTGCAACAGATGATATTTTAAGGAGAGTGAACGCTACTAGCTGCTAAAGCGATCGCTATTTCAAGCTTATGTTCCGATAATTAAAGTATTTGTAGGTACAGATTGAAATTCACCTATCCATGCCCCTTCACCGTCATGCAAATCAACATAATTAATATCTACCAAACTTAATCCTTGATTCGGATTTCAATTCAATCTCTTCTTCTAACTCAGTCAAGTTGTTAGTAGCCGTATAATTAGATATCATTTCTTTCACCAGAATTTAAATTCGACTTATTATACAATTTAACGGCTTATTTTATCGGTTAAAAACTTATCTTTTACAGCAGTCGAAGCAATAAATCACCTTAAAATAAATTTCTTGGCGCTTTACAGAAAAGTCCTCTCAAGAGGACTAAAATCTAGTTTTGATAACAAAGAGCTATTCTATATTTTTAAGTCAGTCAACCTAATTAAACTTAAAATGAACTAGAAACACAATTGTTTCTTTTCCCCACACCCCACACCGTACACCTCACCAGGGCTATTTCATTCTGACTATAATCAACCAAGAAATGAATTTGACGAGCGCGGGAAGTCCGCTTCAGAACACAGCAATTCAACTCTATATACAGAAGATAAAGCCTATAAAGCGGACTTCTACCCCCGCGCCGTAAGACGGCGCACGTTCGTAGCGCGAGTTGGCTTACATTTAAAGTCCATCTGATAGGACTTATAGTATCAGACAGAAAATTTATTTTCTGGAAGCGCGAGAATGAAATGACCCTGGGTTTTGCAGTCTGAGTTTAACCTAACCGACTAAGTCATCAGCCATTAGTTACTTGTTAAACTTTCTTACTAGCCAAAACTTTGATCTTAGTAATTAACATTTTGGTGAGCTTTTCGTAATCAGTAGATGTACCTGTATTGGGTTTAGGAAAAAAGTCTAAAGCTCCAGCTTCCATTAAGTTGTAGATATTATCTACATCAGAAGGATGTACCGCATTACTGATAACCAAAATTGGTCGGGGATATTTTGCCATAACCTCTTTGGTAAAGGCTAACCCATCCATTCCAGGCATTTCCAAATCCGTGCAAATCACATCAGGATTAGTACTACCAATCATCTGGAGAGCTTGAATACCATCCATTGCTGTCCCTACTACTTCTGCTTCAGTAGAGGAATTGATTAATCGTTTTAAAATTTCTAAAGCTACAGGAGAGTCTTCTACTAAAGCTACTTTGATTTTAGACATAACTAAATTAACCTCTTAAGAGTATTGAGTAACAGATTTTGATCGAAATCGCCCTTGGTAATATAGGCGTTAGCTCCTGCTTCTGCGCCTCTGCGTTTATCGTCTTCTTTAGCAAGAGTAGTTACGAGAATAATTGGCAATTCTTGGTATTCAGGATACTCTCGAATGCGAGCCGTCATTTCTAACCCTGAAAGGTTAGGCATTTCGACATCAGAGACTACGACATCAAAGGCTTTACCTGCTCGTATGGTTTTAAAGCCTTCTAGTCCGTCCACCGCAACCGTGACATCGTAACCTGCTGTTTCTAGAATACGCTTAACTTGAGTGCGTATTGGCAGGGAATCTTCTACGAGCAAGACTTTGGGCTTAACTACGGCTTTGGTGAGCAGTTGAGAGGGTTCACTAGCAAAGCCAGTTTTTTGAGTAGCAGTGAGCAGTAAATCTCTGGGATTTAGCACCATGCAAACATCACCACCACTGAGGATTGTTGCACCAGAAATATTGGGAATTTTTTGGAGTAGTTTACTTTGAGGCTTGAGGATGATATTTTGCTGGTCGAAAAATTGGTCAACAAATATCCCTAAACGCTCTGAACCAACTTTTAAGATGACACAGGGTATTTTTTGCTCTACAAGAGAATCATCTGGTTTAGAAGGTAGCTTTAATAAATCTGCTAACCAAACTACAGAAAGCGGTTCATTGTTCCAAGAGATAGTAGGTTTTCCTTCCAGTTGAAAGATATCGGTTTTAGCAACCAAAATCATTTTGTCGAGGAAATCAATGGGTAAAGCATAAGGAGTCTTATTAACTTCAATGAGAAGAACTTGAATTGTACTAAGACTGGTGGGTAAGGTGATTTGAAACTTACAACCTTGTCCTGGGATAGACTCAACTTGAATTGAACCTTTGAGACGTTCTACATTAGCACGAACTACATCTAAGCCTACTCCTCGCCCTGAAATTTCACTTACTTCGGTACGGGTGGAAAACCCTGGAGCAAAAATTAGAGATTGAATTTGATTCTGGTTCATGCTCTCTAATTCCGCTTCGGTGTAAGCGCAGCGATGTAAAGCAGTAGCTTTAATTTTGGCTACATCTAAACCCTTGCCATCGTCTATAGTTTCGATAACAATATTATTACCATTTTGATAGCCTCTCAGGATAAGACTTGCAGTGGGGGATTTGTCTGTTAAGGCTCGTTCTTCAGAAGTTTCTAAACCATGATCGATCGCGTTACGAATAATATGGGTTAAGGGGTCTTTGATTTCTTGTAAAATTCTTTTGTCAACCGCAGTATCTCCACCCTCTATCTGGAAATCAATCTTTTTCTGGAGTTGTTTACCCAAGTCTCGCACCATGCGAGGAAACAAGTTAAAGATATGGGATAGGGGTACAAGTCGTAGGTTGCGAATTCCTGATTCTAAATCATTAGTAACAGATTCTAAGCGTGCATTGTCTTCTACTACAACAGCTTGTAGCTTATTAACAAAGTCTCCTAGGTTTTCTAAATACTGCTGATTAATCTGTTCAAATTGTTGTAAGGCTGCGATTTCTTCTGAAGTTAGCTTAGGCTCTAATTCTTGAAATCTCAGTTGATTGAGAAATAAATTACGACTCCAATCTTCCCAAAGCTCGGTAATCTGGGAAATATCGTCACTACGGCGAGCTAAACGCATTTGAGTGGCTAATAGCTCCCCTGATTGAGCCATCAGACTGTCTAACTTGTTAAAGTCAACTCTAACGGTTTCAATTTGATGTTCTTCAGTTTGAGCTTGATAAGAGGGTGCTGTTTCTCTGTTGAAGATTGGGCTTACTTCTTCTTCACCCCCTGCTTCCTCTGCTCCCCCTGCTTCCTCTGCTTCCTCTGCTTCCTCTGCTCCCATCATTTGGGCTACCACATCAAAAATGCTAACGCCAGAGGATTCACCAGTGACTGCTTCACGGGCAATTTTTTTGACTGCATCTATTCCATGGTACAGGCGATCGCATAAATTTTCGGAAACTAGACCTTGACTTTCTTTGACTTCGTTTAACAAGTCTTCCATTTGATGGACTAGCATTTCTGCTTCTTCCACCCCTAGCATTCGAGAGTCACCTTTGAGAGAATGGGTAGCTCTTAATAACTCGTCTAATTTGCCTTGGTCTGAGGGATGTTTTTCGAGGTGTAGCAGACCACTTTCAATTTTTTCGATGTGATCGCTGCTAGCTATTTTATATAGTTCTCGGAGTTCGTCATCTTCGATGAACATAATTTTGAATTGATAGATTGATAAATGTTGCTAATTGCTAGTTGCTACTTTTTTAAACAGAGGCTTTGAGTTTTTCCGCGCTCTTGGAGAGTTCTTTGGTTGCACTTTGTACTTGATTAATACCAGCAGCATTTTCTTTTGCACCAAGGTTAATAGCATTCATTGCGGAAACTACTTGCTGTACTGCTACTGCTTGCTGTTTGGAACTCATGGAAATCTGTTGACTGTTGAGGAAGACGTTATTAACAGCATCAGCAATGTCTTGGAATACTATAACAGTGCTTTCGGCTAATTTAATTCCTTCAATAGCTTGTTTATTTCCTTGGTCAGTCACCATGACAGTACTGTTAATTGAGGCTTGGATGTTTTCCACTAATAGATTAATTTTCTCAGCGGATTTTTTAGTCTGGTCTGCTAACTTACGAATTTCTCCAGCTACTACGGTAAAACCTTTACCCTGTTCTCCTGCTCTTGCTGCTTCTACTGCTGCATTGAGAGCTAACATATTAGTCTGGTTGGCAACATCTGCTACTAGGTCAGAAATAGTCGAGATTTTTCCTGTTTGCTCACTGAGACGAATAATTTGGTCTGCGATCGCACTAACTTGATTTTGGATATTTCCAATCCCTTCCATAGTCTGATTTACAGAGGCTTTACCAGTTTCCGATAGTTCTAAGGCTTGACGCGCCCCTTGAGTCGAAACATCCGCTTGTTGAGCAGTTTGTCTAGTAGTAGCTCCCAATTCTTCTACTGTGGTGGTGGTTTCATTAACAGAACTTGCTTGTTCAGAAATTGTCCTTTCTTGCTCTGTGATAGTGGCTGCAATTTGATTGGAAGTAGTTGCTACTTGATTTACTGTTTCATTGACTTGAGCAGAAATTACCGAAGCAACCCATAAACCAAGAGCTATCGAAGCTCCAGCCGTTAAAAAAGCACCCGAGATAGCAAACCAAGTAATATTATTTAATAACTTATATTCTTGTTCTTGTCTGGCTTGGCGGTTGGCTTCTTCTATAGCGACAAATTCTGTTAGTAATTTATCTAGTTGAGATACTAACTGATTGTCTCCTCCTTGCTGCCAAATTGCCATTGCTTCTTCCTTTTTACCTTGACTGACCAAACTGATCAAGCGATCGTTATATTCAATAGCATTATTTCCTAACTGCTTAATTTTTTCAAAAATAGCTATGGCTTCAGAGTCTTCAAGCAATTTCTGTTGTTCAACTACTTCTTCTGCAAAAAGCTCTTTGTATTGGTTAAATTCCTGAAGAGAAGTTTCATTTTGAGCAAAAATATAGCCCCTTGCTGCATTTTTAATACTTGCGATATGAAAAGCCGTAGTTTGACCATTTTCTAAGACTGTACTAAATTTGCTGATTTTTTGTAAGTCTTGTTTAGCTCTAGTCACATTATTAGCAACTAATGCCGTAACAAATAAAGAAAGAGTGATAGGGATACCATACCCTAGCAAAATACGATTTTTCAGTCTCATATTCTCAAACATAGTTTTTCTCCGTCTGAATTAATTAAATAAAAAATAAACTTGTTGCTGTTTAAATATTTTGATTAACTAGTAAGCGATCCTCTGCCATAATTCTGACTAAATCGATTCTGGTGAGCATAGTGCTTTTGTAAGGAGCAGTCCCTTTGAGATAGGGTTTAATGCTAGAAGCAACTGCTGTAGGAGTAGAAGAAAATTGCTCTTGATCCAGATACAGCACATCAAAAATTTCATCAACTACAATACCTGCCTTGATATCGTCTATTTCAACAACTATGGCTTGCTTGTGGTTATCTCGATTTCCCTTCTCCAGCAGCAGAATTGGACGCAAATCTACTAGAGTAACGATTTGTCCTCTGAGGTTGATATTGCCCACAATATAGTCGGGACAGCAAGGAATTGGCGTTATATGGGGAATGTCAATCAATTCCTTGACGATTTCTAGATCAAAAGCAAAATATTCTTCTCCCAAGCTAAACACCGTCAGAGGTAATGTAACAGTAGCAGACAAGTCTTCTAGGGACTTTGTTAGCCCCTCTGCTCTTTGACGAAAAATCCTTTTGTCTTTAGTAGTAGCTTGAGGAGAATACAACTCATAAAAGTTTCTGAGAATTTTCTCTGGTTGTAAAGTTTCTGAGTCGATTTCTGCTTCTGGCTCTACTTCTGTTCCCCAAGCCAGCATCGCCACTTCATTAGGATGACGAATTAAGGCTTCGGAATTGAGCAAAATAATTGTCTTGTCTGCTACTGTAGCGATACCAGAAATAAAAGCAGTATTAATATGCTTCTCTCGACCATAGTCTGGCTCTGTTTCAATAAAGGTATTGGGAATTGTTTGTACATCTAAAACTTCATTGATGACAATTCCCACTTGAATCATGTGCCATTCTATGACAATGACACTATCACTGGGAGTACATTCTTGAATTGGTTGTCCCAGTCTGCGGTCTAAGTGCATTATCGGTAAAATTGTGCCTCTTAAATTGAGAATACCGATAATGTCTGGGGGAGCTTCAGGAATAGGACTGATTTCTGGTAGCTGGAAAATCTCCTTTACTAGAGAAGTTTCAATACCGTATAACAGGTCGTGTAACCGAAAGATGAGATAGGACTTTTCTTTCATGTACTTAGGCAAAATTAATTAGATAGTTAGGATAGGGAATAGGCAATAGGCAAGTAGGGGAAGTAGGGGGAGACTGGGAAGTAATACTTATTACTTATTACTTATTACTTATTACTTCATCATCCTTCATCCCTCATCCTTCACTACTTACTATTTGTGGGAGAAACAACATATTTCTGTATGGTGGCTAATAGTTGTTCTTGATTTACTGGTTTGGTGAGATATTCTGTAGAGCCAGCAAATTTCCCTTTGAATTTATCTAACATTCCATCTTTAGCCGTCAGCATAATAATAGGTAGGTGGGTAAAATACTTAATTTTGCGGATAGTACGACAGAGTTCTAGTCCATCAATATCAGGCATAGTGACATCGAGTAAAGCTAACCTTATAGTGTCTTTGTTGGCGTTTAATACTTTTAGTGCATCCATGCCGTTTGTTGCTAAAAGTAGATTATAGCGATCGCTTAAGGCTCGCTTAATCATGGCTTGAACTATGGGGCTATCATCCACACTAAGAATAGTTTGTAGTTTAGAATCAATAACTTGAGGTTGAGGTTTAGAAACTGCTTTTGAGACAGTAGGCTTGGGTTGAGGCTCTTTGCCAAAATTGATCCAGCCTTGTTTTACCCAACGATAGTAATCTTGAGCTAATGTTAGAGGGTCTTGATTGGTGGCTTCGGCTATTTCAGCCAGTGATCGCTTGCCATCAATCCACTTTTGACAGTGCTGACTTACAGTAATACTAGATATCTTACTCAAGCCTTCAGAAGCTAACCGAGGCACATCTCTTGCAGAATTAATAACTGGAAGCAATTTACTCCACTCTAGTTTTCTTTCTGCTAATTTCAAAGACAATTCAGTCCAAGGTCTTCCTTCACAAGATAAATCAAATTTGAGTTCAGGACGAGGGCTTATTGAGCCACCATAAGGTAAAACTTGCTCTAAAGTTTGAATAATATCTTGAGTCAAAACCTCTTCAATTTGGTGAGGTTTAAGTAATCTATATTTTTTAAAAAAGTCAAATAATTCTTCAAAAGATGTTTGATCTAAAATTTTGCTAGCAGAAGTTTTTAAGGCAGCATTAATAACTGTAATATCCAGTTTTTGGGCGATTCTCTTCGCCAAAGCTTCTGGTGTGGTAAGCTCTGAAGCTCCATAAACAATACGACCTTTTTTTAGAGCAATAATTTGAGAAAAGTTAGAATTTCCTGTATTAGTTGTGACATTAATTTGGAAAACTCCTTCTGAATCTTTCTGCTCTAACTCATACAAGACATTTTTGAAATTTTCAGCTTTAAAATCAATCATTTTATTTTTAGCTCTACTTTAATTCTTCACAAGTATTAAGTTGGAAATTAAAATAAGTTAGAATCTAAAATCAATAGAATAGACACAATAGTATTTAGAGAATTTTTTAAACACTGAGTACTAAACTAATTCAGTAATCAGGATTCAGTAATCAGGATTCAGTATTCAGTCATCGGGGTTCGGGTTACTACTAAATTGAGATTGGGTTTCTCACTGTTCTAATCATTCCCATAAAACAAATAAAAGGTTACATAATTCTTGCAAACTATGTATTATTTTAAATTTCAAAAATAATATTTAAAACCTAGTCAGCCTGAGTTTTTTAGTTAATTATTCTAGTAGCTGGACTTAAATGATGATGTATTCGTCCGTCGACCAAAATTCTAGTTCAACTAATTTGCTCAAAATCACCGCCCTGTTGCTAAAAATAGCCCCAAATCCCCAAATCCCCAAATCCCCATCTACCTTTTATGAGAATGAAACAGCCCTGCCCTAGGGGCTAGGGGGTGAAAAGCTCAAATTTTTTTTCTTTTGATAATTTTTGCTAAAAAACCTGGAATTAACGCCTAAATCATTCATAATGTAAGGATATAGAAACCCTGTAGAGTAAGGGAAGAATTATGGCGATCGCAACAATTAACCCCACAACAGGTGAAACCTTAGCTACTTTTGAGCCACTAACAGATGCGGAAATTGAGACTAAGCTAGCCTTAGCAGCATCAACATTTCAAGAGTATCGTAAAACAGATTTTGCCACCCGCAGTAATTGGTTAAATCAAGCAGCAGCTATCTTGGAGCGAGATCAGGCTAAATATGCTGAGATTATGACCTTAGAAATGGGCAAACCCTTAAAAAGCGCCATGGCGGAAGTAGCAAAATGCGCCTTGGTGTGTCGTTTCTACAGTGAGAAAGCACCAGAATTTCTGGCTGATGTTTCTATTGCTACTGACGCGAGTAATAGCTATGTTAGCTACCAACCTTTAGGAATAATTCTCGCTGTTATGCCTTGGAATTTCCCATTTTGGCAAGTGTTTCGCTTTGCAGCACCAGCTTTAATGGCGGGAAATGTGGGTATCCTCAAACACGCTTCTAATGTACCTCAATGTGCTTTAGCTATTGAAGCTATTATCAAAGAAGCAGGGTTCCCCGAAGGAGCGTTTCAAACTTTACTTGTTGGTGCAAAACAAGTTGCAGCTATTGTGGAAGATGATAGAGTTAAGGCTGCAACCCTTACAGGAAGTGAACCAGCAGGAGCAAGTTTAGCTAGTATTGCCGGAAAAAACCTCAAAAAAACTGTCTTAGAATTGGGTGGAAGCGATCCTTTTATTGTTCTGGAAAGTGCCGATATAGAAGCTGCGGTAAAAACAGGTACGACAGCTAGAATGCTGAATAATGGACAATCTTGTATTGCTGCTAAAAGATTTATTGTCAGTGACAGTATCGGCGATCGCTTTGAACAAGCTCTAATGGATCAATTTGAGTCCCTAAAAGTAGGAGATCCAATGGAAGAAGATACTAACATTGGTCCTTTAGCAACTGCTACAATTCTCCAAGATATAGAACAGCAAGTTCAAACCGCTATCGCTCAAGGTGCAAAAGTACTGATTGGCGGAAAAGCCATAGAAAGTAATGGTAATTTCTATCCTCCTACCATTTTGACCAATATCGAGCCTAATTCTGACATTGCCAAAGAAGAGTTTTTTGGTCCTGTAGCAATGGTATTTCGCGTCAAAAATCTTGATGAGGCGATCGCACTTGCTAATGATACTCCCTTTGGTTTGGGTGCTAGTGCTTGGACTCAAAACCCCACAGAGCAACAACAATTAATTACAGAAATAGAAGCAGGTGCAGTTTTTATCAATGGCTTAGTCAAATCCGATCCTCGTCTTCCTTTTGGTGGAATTAAACGCTCTGGTTACGGTAGAGAGCTTAGTATTCAGGGAATTCAAGAGTTTGTCAACACTAAAACTGTCTGGATTAAGTAAGGATAAAGCAACCAGGAGTAAGGAACAAGGATTTTTTTCTTGTTTCTTTTTTTATTATCTATAATTTTTAGATGTATATCGTTTTTTAGATATACTATTAAAACATAGATATACTTAGTAAATCTTCTTATGTCAAGCAAAAAGCAAGATGACCCTTTAGATTTAACTTTGAATGAAGAAGCCATATTACACACACTGATGTTCCGAGAGCGTTATGGATTAGAAATCATGAATGCGATCGCAGAAGCTAGTAAAGGGAAAAAAACCATTGGCTTTAGTTCTCTCTACCCCACCCTACGAAAGCTAGAAAAGCGAGGATTTGTTACATCACGTTGGGGAGATGAAACCCCTGAAGAAACTACAGGAGCGCGCCGACGCTACTACAAAATTACTGGTAATGGTTTGCAAGCTGTAGAAAACAAACAACAATTTTTAGCAACTTTGCAGCACTTACAACCATCTTGTTGAGGAGTCATGAAAAAATCTCGAAAGATCGGAAGAGCGT
>JAAUYJ010119465.1_pt1 | contig 12208 bp, 18 predicted proteins | sample 7278031 | NCBI WGS metagenome assembly JAAUYJ01 (sample SAMN14350222, study PRJNA611818) | marine sediment metagenome | isolation source: surface marine sediment (1.8m) | place: French Polynesia: Moorea | collected 2018-08 | reverse complement strand
TGCAGGTCGACGCCCTCACAGGGGCTCCTTCGTGCGGTACGTGTTCTTCCAGATCTCAACCAGGATCACGCACGAATGGAACCTGAAACATTTTATAAATATTAACAATTATAAATATGAGTTTATGTGTCTTTATTTACCTGGGGCTATAGCTCATAGGTCAAGTAAAGCTTCCACTTGTTGATGTTGGGGGGGATTATTTTGTACGCACCCTAAATGACCTCGTAGCTACAAACTTTGAAAATCTTTGAAACTCAACCATTCCTTTGCATTTTTTTTGTAAATCCTCGCCGCAAGTCGTCGAACATGCAGAAGTCTGTTCTTGTTTAAAAAAAGTATACCTGTAGAATATAAGTAGCGGCAGGCTGATCCTGGATATGATCCCCCATGCCAGGAGTCCGTAGAACTTGAGCTGTAGATCCTGTGTGATCCAGTTGTGCGTCATGAAGGTGTCGAGGATCCACAGGGTGATGTTGGCGAAGAGGAGGAAGGTGATGAGCTGCCTCCCGGGCTTGGCCATCTGCTGACTGCGGGTCGAGCAAATGCGGCGTCCAGCCTCGGAGATTATCAATCCTGCAAAAGAAGTATTTCCCCTCTTTAAAAAATATTCAGAAAAATAGGGTAACCAGACAACACCTTGCATGGAGACCTGGAGGAGGAGGAGAGCGTGCTGGACGAAGACGACGATGTTTTTGTCGGTGCTCAGGTTGACCCCGGCGGCGATGGCGCTGAAGATGGCGTAGATGTAGGCGCCGGTGACGGTGGCGGAGGAGAGGAGGACGTCGAGGTCATAGGGGCGACGGGAGGAGTGGGACAGCTTCTGGATCTGGACGAATCCGCCGAAGCAGCCGACGACGGAGAGGCCCAATATGGCGATCTCCGCGCCGGAGAAGATCCAGAACATGTCGTCGCTGAACTCGGCAGTGTCCTGAGGAAAAACCAAAACAAAAATTGTAACTGATGGTGTTTCATCTTCTGTCATTTTTTGCGTACCTTCATCACGAAGAATATGATGAGTATGATCACTCCCCCGACGAGGCAGAGCAGCCCGAGGAAGAGCCCCTTGCTGGCACTCTGGCAGTCGACCCTCCAGTACCCGGTGGCGCTGCCCCTCTTCTTGGTCCCGTTAGGTCCGACGTTGGCAGCCGCCGCCGCCGCGTCCAGCTCCTTGAGCTTCTTCTCCGCGTTGGCGTCGGTGGTGTTGGCGCTGTTGATGTGGTCGTCGCCGACGTGCTTCCACATGATGTAGGTGACGGCGGCGGCGATGAGGCTGAAGTGCAGCTCGATCTTGATGCGGTACTCCACGATGAAGGGGAAGAGGTAGGGCATGGAGGAGGTCCAAAGCTTGCCAAGAGTGTTGTTGTTGAAGCACTCGTAGAGGGAGACCACGTAGCGGAGGTGCTCGCCGGAGATGGGTACGGAGCTGTTGCATCCCGCCACAGATGCAGACGATTCTTGAAAAAAATAGTACATCATGTGCACTCACTGTACTGCTGAAATATACGACCTTTTTCACATACCGAACCGTTCCGTGAAGGAGGGACCAGCGGCAGCGATGCTGGCGTCCAAATAGTCATTGGCGCCGGCCGTGTCCAAGAAACTCCTCTCGCTGAAGTAGTTGTTGCTGTAGGGACCCAGGTAAGAGCTCCTATGATTTGAAAAGAAATTAAGGAACGTACTTTCAGTGCGTTTCACAAAGCAAAAAAAGTGCTTGTCTTTACCCCGAGGTCTTAAGTCCCAGTGCGATGGGCAGCTCCGCCACCTTGGTGACCCCGTCCTCGGAGGCCGAGTATTCAGAGAGCAGGACGCTGGACTTTCCAGCTGCTGCTGCTGTTCGGCTCTGGACGCGGTAGACGTGGTGAATCCAATCGTTGGCGGACTCCCAGATGATGGTGCGGACCCACAGAGACAAGTTGGTGGCCACAAGGTGGACGAAGCCGAACCTAGAGAATGAAGAAAAGGATATAGTAATTATCTTCAAAATTCGAACTGTTAAAAAAAATTCCCAATAGAAAAGGGAAAATAACTGCGTCTTCGTCAGTCTTTTTCGTACCTGGCTGCAAGCCCGAACCTCTCCACGACGACCTGGGAGTTTACGAAGAGGAAGTGCATCTGGAGGAAGGTGAAGAGCGCCTGCAGGATAGGGTGCGCCACCAGGAGGTCGTCCACGCAGGAGGTCTCCATCGTGGCGTGCATAGCGATCTCCAGGCCGGTGAAGATCAGGGTGCCAAGGCCGAACACTGCGGGAAAAAACATCAAGGGAAAACCTGAGGCCTAGATTGCACGGCAAGATGTTTTTTTGCTTGAAAAAGCTTCTTCTTCTCTGTCCGTTTTCTTCCCCCCCGCGGCATATCTAATCGGAGATTTCACCAAGATTTCTCTCTCGTCTTCTTCTTTCTCCCTTTCCTTGCTTTTATTCCTCTCTGTGCTTCAGTTCACTTTTCCAACCCTCCATTATATATGACCATATGGCATGCCCGCTTCTTCCTCTTCCTGCAATCCTCTGCTACGCTTCCCTGAATTGCAGCGTACGTAGGTATTGGAGAAAGAATACCCTTTCCCGCTTGCCCAGTGGTGAGCGGAGGGACAAAAACAGTCACGTTCTATCATTATCGGTGTTTTTAATAACCCCCAAGTCAGGACCGCAATGTACAATTATCCTGAGCTAAGTAGCTTCGTCTCTTCCTCGTAGATCCTCGATCGCAATTCTCTCCTCTCCGTCTCCCGTCGGCCAAAGAGAGGAGTGAAAGTATCCTGAATCGAATTAACGGGGGAAGGGAAGAAAGGAGTCAGATAGTAGTAGGGAGAAACACGCTAGAAACGCTGTCTCACCCTTCCGCTGAGGCAGCAGCCGTGAGAAAAAAAATCCGAGTGCAGAAGCGTTTTTTTCTTGTTGCGTGCCTGGACCGATACATGCTTCATACGCGATTTCCCCCTCCCCCTCCTCAAACCGCGGAAACTTATCGAAGATTGTGGAAAATGCTTCTGTTCTTACCCAGCGCCCCGACCCTCAGGTAGAAGCTTGTGCGGGACACCTTGTTCCTGTCGATGTGGGCCCTGCGCAGGGTGCCGAAGCTGACGAGCGAGCCCGCCTCGGGGTCGTAGGTCGTAGAGTTGAGGGTCATGAGGTTGCCGCCGCTGGTGGCCGTGCTCTTGAGGGTGTTGAGGCCGTTGCTGTTGCCGCGGCCGGTGAGGCTGGGGCAGTTGTCCAGGAGGACGCTGATGTAGATGCACATGATGGCCACGATGCTGCCCACGTAGAGGTACATCATGAACATCCCCTGGAAAATAAAAGTAAACATAAATTTCCAGGTTTTTTTTCAAAAGTGGAAATCGTGGAGGCCACTGGAGGGGCTACACGGTGCATTTCTGTATCGAGCTCGAGACTTTTTTCTTCCAGTCATCCTTGCAACATCGCCCTCCCATTTTTGCGGCAGAGTCCCCTCCTCCTCCTCCTCCACGCGCCAACGGGCGGGATCGAAGACACGCCTCGATCCATGCAACCAACCGCCACCGGCCGATCCGCGCTCGACCCAGTTGCCAAAAATAATTGGCGGCGAATTTGGCCAGACACGCGCGTCGCGCCTCCTTCCCTTCCTATACCAAAAGTTGACACACTATTCGGGAGACCACCTCCGTTGTTGCAAGCCAGGGAAGAGGGGGTCCAAAAGTGCCTTCACGCACGAGTGCCCAGCGCACGGGAGGGGGAGTGAGGAAGGAATTAACAGCGCCGCCAACCCGCAAAATGGGAGTCATTCGCGATGAAAGCGGAAAAGACAAAATTCGCCAATTGGGAATCATGAATATACCCCTAACAAGTGTCTCTGTAGCAGTGAGCTAAATAATGATGATAAAACAATAACCTTTTCAAAAAAAACTTTGGCGAATTTCATTTCAGGAAGCCAGAATGATAAACGGACGAGGACGTCATAACGTCGGAGACATCACTCCAATTTCCTTTTTGGACAAACGACTGTTCAATCTTACGCAAGTGGAAAGGGGGAGTGGAGGGGTGATTATTAAAGCGGATGACTTTTGCCCTGTTGGCTTCGCTTCACACTCACCTGGAAGGCGAGGGGTTTGATCTGGTTGTCCATGACCTCGGTGAGGCAAAAGGCGAGCATCAGCAGCACCAACAGCTTGCCGTACATGGAGCTCAGGGTGACCCACAGGTGAGAGCTGTAATGAGTAGTAACCGTAAATCAAACGTTCCAGAACGTATGGACGCTTATGAAGGCTTACAATGGCTCCCTCCTCTGCCAGAGGGTCCCGCTGAATGGGTTGCAGTACTCTCCCCAGCTCCCCCTCCCTCCGCCCCTGCTCCTGCTCCTCCTGGAGGAGGAGGAGGCGCTGCCCTTGCTGGCCCTGGAGCCGGCCTTGCTCTCAGCCCCTCCTCCCCCTCCGGCGCTCCCGCTCCTGCCGCCGCCGTCGCCGCCGCCGCCCTTGGAGGAGCCCGCCGAAGACATGATGGTGACGCCGGTTCCCTTCTTGCCCTCCTCCTTCTTTTGATTGCTGTCGCTGTTGTGGCCGTGTTCGCTCCCGCTCCCGCTGCTGCTCCCGCCTCCTCCCTTCGATCCCGGCGGTGACGGCGGGAGGGGCGGCTTCGGCGGGGAGGAGTGGAGGAGGGAGGCTGACTTGAGGACGCTCCTCTCGGGCGAGGCGGACTCGCGGCTGTTGGTGGCTTCGTCAGAGGAGTCTTCCCCCAAGATGGGCTGAAAAAAATAAAAAAAATATACCGTATTCCCCACCAAACAATTCCTATGGTGATTCCAACGCACCGTTTCTCTGTTGAGCTTCCTGTGCCTCTTGTTCTTGGCCCCCGGCCCCTTCGTGTAGGACGCTCCACCTCCGTTTCCAATTGCGGGGGATGAGGACGGAGGCTGCTGCGGGGGCGGCGAAGGCCTCTCGGCGACTGGACTGGCGCTGCTCCTCGCCCTAAGACCGGCGGAGGCCTTCCTTCCCTCAGCAGGGGAGTCTACAGCTTCGGCGGAGGCGGAGGGCAGCGGAGGCGGAGGCACATTTCGAGGCGAGGACGACTTGTGGTGGCCGCGGTGGCCGCCGTGGTCGCGGTGGTCGCGGCCTCCGCCGTGGTGACCGTGGCCGTGGCCGTTGTTGTTGTTGTTGTGTCGGGTGGCGGAGGGGAAGCCGCCATCCAAGCTGTCAATGTCGTTCAACTCCTCGCTGCCTGCAATTAGTGGGGAGACCAAAAAACATTTCACAATTCGTCCCAAATGACGGAGAAATAGAATCTGCGCATGGGGTAATGCCTCACTTTGACGGCCGACCATAAAAGAGGCAAGGATATATTTCGCAACTTTCGTAACAGCACTTTAGAAAGCGACCGCATGCCAATCCCTATTCCTGGAATTTTTGCACAGTAATGAGGGAACCGTTCCTCTCCGGCCGTGACATCGTTTTACGACCCTTTCTTCGAATTGAGGTAAAATGCAGAATAAGACCTTCTGTATCGCATGTACCGCAACATTTCTCCTGCCTCCCCCTTCCAGCTCCTTTCCTCCTTCTAATGAGCCACAATTTCGCCAGCTCGGGGCAGACAGCTATGCTTCGTCTCCAAGAAAACCTACGTCCTGCCGGGGGTAGGGGCGGCATCCTCGCCGCCCCGGGAGGAGACCCCGCCGCGTCCCCCACCGCCGTCCACTGCCCGGTGTGCCGGTTGATGGCGTCCAGGTGCCTCCTGATGTGCGAGGCCGACTCCCCGACCGCCGCCTTCTCCGCCAGCTGCCGCTTGAGCGCCCGCCGCTGCTCCTCCTGCCGCTGCTTCAACTGCCGCTGCTGGTGGTGCTTGCACTGGCAGCGGGAGCTGCTCCGCCGCACCCCGCCGACGCCGACGCCAGAGGACAGGCCGGAGGAGTTGCCGTTGCTGGCCTTGCTGCTGTTGGCCGCCGCCCTGTGCCTGCGGCGCTCCAGCGTTCGCTTGACGGTTCCTAGCAGGTCCGACGGGCGCAGGATGACGTCGTCCACGGGCCCGAGCGGCTCTCCGTCGCGGGAGCGGAAGAGGCCGTTCGGGGCCATCACCTTCTCGGAGATGTACCTCATCTTGGAGGAGGTAGTGGCTGCCTTCTTTTGTCACGGTGCAAACGGAGGCGGCGGCATCGTTGCGTCCTTACACTCCACCACCCTTTCCTTGCTTGTGGACAACTCTGAAGGCTATAAAAATCAGTGCCTCCCTCAGGGACACTCCAGTTCACAAAACGAAACGCACAAATAATGGACAAATGGGAAGAATGCACACTTCCAGCGTATATGTAATGCCACACTTTTTTTGCTGGGCGAAAAGAGGTCCTTAAGACCACCCCGCCACTGTACGTGGGCACGTGTCCTGGCTACTGCGGTCCTCCGACAAAAAGTATCCTGAAACTCCACCGCCTCCTCTCGCGAGTGAAATCGCCCGTGGAAAAGAGGGAGGAACTGAGGGAGGCGGAAGAGGGTCCTCTCGCTGCAACACTTTTTCAGGCAGCAGCCACCAAATACTACGTACAGTAGCCGCGAGGGGACACACAAAGGGGGAAGGGGATCCTTTCTTGGATCCCCCGCCGCGAGAAACTCCCTCGCCATGGACCGGGCGGACGGACGGACAGACGAAAGGGAAAACGGGATGGAGAGGAGAGGGGAAAAGGGAGAAGAGGAGCGCGCGACGCTGGTCTGGTGGTGAAAAGATGCGTCGATTCCGAGAGGAGCTTGGCGGTGACTGCACGCAGCAGCCGCTGTTACCGTATGTTGTTTTCCATCCCCAATCACGTTTTGGAGTGCCTTCGAAAAAGAGTCAAGACGTGCTTTGCATCTTTGATATTTTTGTAGAGAAATATCGCGGATTGGGCATACCAACGTCTCGCAAATTCTCGTGAGAATTCTTATAGATTCTCCCACACGCGCATTGCCCCCTCAGGGCGTTGCGTCCAACCGACACGCCTAACTGTTACCAAAAAAGGCACCTCCTCCTTCTCCCCCCTTTGTGTCCTAAACAAGGATCCATAGAGTATCTGAGGATGGCGAATAAAGATTAATGACCGGGGAAAAGATACCTCTGCCTGCATGTTGGGTCTTGAGATGAAGGTACAGAATCCATTTTTTCAGCTAACCTCGGTTTGTCTATGTTGATGCCATCTATGGTAAATTGGACATTTAAAGACCGATTTTGCCCCCCCTCTTTTCTTCCCTTCCCGAAATCCGTCTTGGCTGTGTCCAGCGGCGCGGCGGCGCCTCCTTTTATCCGCCGCGCGAAAACACGCAAGGAACGCATCTCTCCTTCCTTCCTCCATCCACCTCCTTCGCACTTTGCCCGTTAGAATAAAAGCGAAAGTAAAGAAAAATCCAAGAGGGAAATTTCCCTCGTGTTCCCGCGGGCGGAGAAGAGGATTCCTTCGCTATATTTTTTTCAAGATCATGGTGAGGAAGAAACTTCTTGGCTAGAAAGAGCTTCGAGTTTAAACGACCCAACACCTGACGGAGTAAAAGATTTGAGGAAATGGAAGTAAATTGGAGTGCCACATGATGTACTTACTACACTCGCACTCAAACACGTAGGCGGGTGACAAAAGGAAGAGGAAGAAGACAGATCTTGAGCTTTTTAGCGCAGGGATTCCTTGCACGTCTCAAGAAAGAAAAAAAGTGAAAGTTTTTTTTGCGACGAGGAGAAACCGGAGTGTGTTTAGAAGGAGAAAAAAAGAAATACAGTTCGGACTGGATGATGCGAGGAGGATTCACTGTTAGGTTTTATTGGGGTTGACCCAAACGGGGGGAAAGACAGGAGTTGAATCCTTTTCGGGGAGAAGGGGAAAGTTGACGGGGAGAGGGAGGTCCGGCCAAGATAGCGTTTCCCTTCCAACTACGGCGGCGCCACTACAGGCAAATAGGGGGAGGAGGAAGAAGAAAAACACCGTTACGTAAAGCGAGGGCGAAAGTTCTCCCTGTTGGAGGCAATGGCGGAGGAAAGGGGAGATTACTATTCATGCTTTAGTGATGAGTTTGGAAAAAAACGCCACCGCAGTAGTTTAAAAAGGAACTATTTTTTCAAACACAAAATTTGCGATTGCAGTAGTAGTAGTTTCTCTGTCTCCTACTCCTTTACACGAGTGAGGTGCGCGCACGAGCACAAATAAACAATTGTTTGCATCATGTGAACGACGTTAAGCGATAAAAGTGTTTTTGAGAGTAGAGAACAATGTCATAGTACAACGCAAAAACTAACGAATGGTCTCGAGTTGGAATTCTGCTAGAAACTGTAAACGGATATGGAGGTTGCGAGATTCCGCGCGACGCTTTCCGAAATTGAAATTTCTCTTTTCCCTCTGCCGGTTCCGAGTCCTTCAGGATTCGACTCTTCAGGCAATGAGTGGAGGGAATGGATGGTTCTCTCACTTTTGAATTTTCCCACAGCAAAAGACTGTATAATTATGGTTAACTGAACAAAGAAGAAAACTTCCCGCGGCTGTGCATATTTTGATATTTTGTTCTCAAAAACAAGCAGGAAAAAACCTAGGCTGTGTTAAATGAGAAACTTTAATGGTTGCGAAATTGTGTTTCCCAAATAGTTTCGCGCCGTATGAACGACAACAGCAAATGCTGAGAGCCTCTTCAGTACGGTATAGTGTCAAAATAGAGGCTCGGAACAATGGGACAAGGCGCTGCAGGAGGTTTCTGGATCAGCACACTTCTTAGCCACGGGACAGCTTTTCTTTCTGGAGGAAAATGAGGCTTGATGAGCCGAAGAGGGATTCACCCAACGGCGAAAACGCGAAGGTCCAGCACAATGTGCGAAGACGAGAATTCGGCGAATCTGGTGCCCCATTTATCTTTCGGCAAGCAAAACAAGCCCTTTTCATAAAAAAGGGAAAACGATTGCCACGGTTGTCACTCGACGCAGCAAGGCGGCTTCCTTCTACTCCCGTGCGTTATTGTGACCGGCGTGACACTTTTCTTCTTTGGGATGATGACGCTTCTTCCTCATTGCGTCACTTTTTGCGTACGGCGCACGGGACAAAAAAGGGGCGCGTCAGTCGCGTCTCGTTAATGGCGGGGAGATGATGAGCTCGTGCGTTTAAAAAAAGTCAGAGTCAATTTTCTGTGAAATAATTGGAGACCTCAACGCACCGGAATAAAAAACGATGCATGATCTTTAATTTTTGTTTTGACGGCGTACCAACCGGAAAACAAAAAAAAGGCTTCATATTCGATCGCTTTCGCTGACGCCAGGTGGAAGATGACCATATCCACCAAAGGGATCAGATCAGAGAAGAAGAGGCCTCAGGTGGCGAGCGGAGAGAGAGGAAGAACTTTCAACTGGTCCGCCCCCCGTTCAGCAAAAGAAAGCGAGAGTGCCGATGTCGTTTGAGTCGGCCAACTAACTAATACCCCAACAAAAGTCAATTTCTCCATTTTCCGTGCGGGCAGAACAGGCCCTAGAAAAATTATTTTCGCGTCTGACACCGCTTGCCTCCTCGGCTTTCCCGCTATGCCACCAAGGCGAAAGTACTGCACAAGGAAAACACAAACACAAAGAAAGTCAGTAGTGAAATTTACTCTCACTTCTCCCTCCCCTTCCTCTCCTTTTTTGAACGAGAAGAAGGGAGGCGAGGAAAGGCGTAAGAAATTCAGAGGTGAAAAATAGTTCCGCATTTCTCGGCGGGAAATTTTACGGAGATAGGGATTTGGCAAACATTGAAACAAACATAAAATGTAGACAACATTTTTTATATTTTTTTACTTCAGGTGATTTGCATTTCTAGACGGAGTAAATTCCAACAGCAAAGTCGGCAAATCCCATACCGTACCATGCCGCCACAGCCACCTACTGTGTGGAATAACATCGCCGGCCCTTCCTTCCTCCTCCTCCTCCTTATTCCCTCCCTTTCCCTTTCTTTCCTCCTTCCAGCTCAGTCGATTTCTCGTCCATATGTTGCTCCTTTCTCTCCACAGCAGTGCACCAAAGCAAGGAAGGGGGGGAGCCAGACGCGGAGGAGGAGTTTGAGGAGCCTTACGCGGAAGAGAGGAACGGACGGACTGACCGCCCACCGTATGATGATGTTGTGTTTGGTGCGGTTTCCGATCTTTTGCAGAGGCAATAAACCGATCCTCGGTTTCTGAGGTGGCGCGGCGAAGCACGATTTGCCAAAAAGGTCTCTTTCGAGAAATAAGAGACGTGTTCGCGGTTTTGTCTTCAATTCTGATGCGGTTTGTCCAATTTGCCACCACTTCTTCCGGCAAAAAAAAATCATTCTCGCGGTGCAATGCAAGAAAGGCCACTCTCAAGAAAAGTGCGCTTCGCCATGTTAGAGAAAAGAAAAAGTTTTTTTTGCCACTTCCGCCATCCTTCATAATTTGCGTCATTGCAATTAGGGCCCTGCCAATGATTTTTTTCCTTTTGCCAAGAGACAGACACGCAAGTTTCCAGGGGGAATTCGAGATGTTGAAAACATTCTCCAAATCGAAAAGTCCGACTTTTTCCGCTCCGAGGGACACAAATAAATGCAATCAAGCCTCATGCGCCTCAGAAGAGAAAATGCCCCGTGGCTGCGGCGGGTATACAGTACTTCTCCATATCGGGATAAAAATTCAATTAGCTTGACACGCTATTGCGGGAAATAGTGGCACGCACTGTACGCCTCAAATAGGAAAAAACAAGTTGTGAAATTCTTTTTCCGCATTTGCTCTCGGATGAAGTGTGAAAAGGGCGTCCCTGCTATTCCGAAATTTCCCTAAGCGGTCGGCCCTCCCTTTCCTTACGGTACTTAGCTAAGTGCTCGATCTTTTTCATCCCAGGCCATCGGTCTTAACGGTAAGGAGGTAATAAAGGGGGGGGGGTCTTCTCTCCCTCGCGTACAAATAGCATCCTTCCCGACCGCTACAGTTTTACGCAATCGGTAAGAAATCCGCCGACGGTGAAAGTTGGCCAAAACACTAGCATTTAACAAAGGTCCAATTTACACCTTCCAAAAAATTGCAGTGTGCATAATTGCAAAGTGTATTTTGACCGCTCTACAGTTTAGCATTCTAGGAACAGTTTGGCAAATTCCTTTCAAGGGGCACGTGACACATTTTCCCTTGGCCACCGCCTCCTCCTCCGTCTGGCCTGACCTCCAAAAAAAGAGGAGATGCCGGCGGGATGATGATTGGCACTCTTTTTTTCTCACACCTCATCATCCCCCTTCTCTCCCTCCCTTCTCTCGCGCCCGCCAAGCCCACCAACCCGTGAAGCCATCACATACGAGGAGGGGGAGCAAAACCGCAAGTGTGGGAAAAACGGGGAGGGGGGAGTGCAAAGAAAATGAAGCAATGCGTCTTTGGATGGAGCCTCTCTTTACCTCCTCCGCCAATGTCCTCCTCCTCCTCGTCGGGGTTGTTGGCCTGGGTCCAAGTTCGTATGGGTGATCCGTCTTCATTTGGTGGTCACAGCCCGCGAAAAAATGTCACTTTTCTTATTCCGAATCTGTCTCTCTCTCTCTTGACAGCAACGCGCGCGTCTGTCGCGGCAACTTGGTACTGCAGGAGGGGGAGAGCGACTGAAGAAAAGAGGAGAAAGGTAAGGTGGATGCCGTCCGGAAAGAAAGAGGGAGAAAAGGAAGAGGGGAGGGAGGTGGAGGAGGAGGAGGAGGCAACGGGTGACCGGGGGAGAAAATTCTTCTTTCTCCCCCACACTTTCCTATGCTTCTTGAAGTGGAAAGTACCGTTCTGCAAGGTGAGGTCAACCATCAACTTCAATGAACAAATGTCCAATCATTTGGGCGAAAGACGTTTTTCCCTCCAAGGTTTTCTATGGTTTCCTCCTCTCTGATCGAGAGGCATCTTGGTCAGCGGCGATGCCTGCCTATGTACTGCACTACCTACGGTGGTTTACGCACACGGGGAAAAAGGAAGGAGGGAGGAAGAAGACTTCCATTCCACGGCGAAGAGAGAGAGAGAGGCGCTCACATTTTACGGGAAAGGAGGCCCTTTGTGTCGGCGGGGGGGGAAAGAGGGAGAGATGAAATTGGACATGTGCGACTTGCTCCTGTACAAAATGGCGGCACGCGTACGGTACGACGCGTGGCAGGAGGGGAGAAACATGCGGGCAAGCACAACTTTATTTTTCCCAGGCAATATGCGGATATTCTTGATAACTACGGAAAAAGTGAGAGTTTTGTTTCCATTGAGATATTCCCCCCTTTTTACCTGCGGCGAAGCCGTCAGGTCCTAGAACTGTGGGAGTTGT
>JAAUYJ010224703.1_pt1 | contig 12214 bp, 9 predicted proteins | sample 7278031 | NCBI WGS metagenome assembly JAAUYJ01 (sample SAMN14350222, study PRJNA611818) | marine sediment metagenome | isolation source: surface marine sediment (1.8m) | place: French Polynesia: Moorea | collected 2018-08 | reverse complement strand
TTGTTGAGGGGCGCACTTTGATACTTCATAATACCAAGGATTTTGACTTTTAACTTCAGCCACCAAGCGTTTATGTAAAGTGATGGCACTCAGTCGTTTCTTGCTTGATTCATATTCAGAAATACAAGTAGCTAATCCCCAGTTATAAGCATGACGGGCTACACCTGCGTGCTTGGCAAGTATTGTTTTTTGTTTATTGTTAAGTTTTAACTTAGTCTTGATTGATTGCATTTCAATTGATCGGCCACCTTTTTTAAGAGTTTAATAAGTTAGACATAAATCTACTGTATCATAGTCAATGTCTATTTATGTTTAATGCATGTCCAATTATTTTAATACTGTTGATAGCCCTAGATCAAACTACATCTTTAGTGCCTCCTACCATTCGTCGTCTCCAGAAACTCTATGGTGATAAATGGACTCATTCTCTAGCTATCAATGACTTATATTTCGATAGTGCGATTTATGAACTTGTATCTAGTAAGTTTCCTCCTCCCCTAAATATATCTGCTGGAGATGGTAGTCTCTCGGCACTTTTACGAATAAAATATAAAAGTTTTCAATATGCTTCTGTTGCCGAACCGCTTTTAATGCACGGCTGGCAATTGGTTGATGAAATGCAGCGTAGTTTAATGGGCGAGCCTCCTAGTGGTTATGTAAATCAACCTTATATTGTGACTCAGGAGAACGTTGCTGGTGTTATCAATTCCCAAGGTTTTTTTGACATAGACCGCCCCTATCGGCAACTCTATCTAGAAAGGTGGAGGACAAACTAAGATGCCTGAGATTAAGGAAGAGAAACAGGGATTGAACTTTTTCAGCACCATCAAATTTAGAATGTTTCTAGTGTTTTTTATTACTATTGGGGTATTGTTATTGGTAACTACTTCTTCAGTAATTGTCATGCAGGCGCTTGAATACACAATCGATCAGTTTATAGAAGGGGATTTACTAAGAGTAGAAAAAGTAAGGAAGCTAGACCTTATCGTTAAAGAAATTGCCTCAGATGTTCAGACGTTAAGTGAGTCTAGGACGAAATATTCCCTAAATCAGAACTATAAAAAAATCGATAAATTACTAGTTGAACTTGAAGATACTGGCAATAACCTCTCGATAAATGGAGTCGATGCAGATATTGTGCAAATACTGCTCTTAGCCCAAAAAATTCGTTCTGAAACTCAACTTAGTTTTCAACTGATGGCAAGTTCCTTAGAAATAGAGTCAGAAAGACTGCCTCTAAAAACTCAGTTGTTCGAGACCAGTATAAAAATATCATCAGAATTGCAAACTACTGCTAATCAACTTGTGAAATTATCCCACGGGTACACTCAAGGAATTCTTGATGATTTTGAGGAGGATAAAAATGCCGTTTTTGCAGTAAAACGGTATGCGATGCTATCGATTATTGCAATCAGTTTAATAGCGATAGCGATAATTACATTAGTACAATGGAAAATTGTAGAGCGTGGGTTTTCCCGACGATTAGAGATTATTAGCAAATCCCTGGCTCGCGTACCCAAAACATCTGAGCAAACCCATATTCATGTCACAGGGAATGATGAAATTGCCCTGATGGCTCGAAGGTTAGAATCCCTCCTAGAAAAAGCTCTACAAATTCAATTAATGGCAAGCACTGATGAGTTAACCCAGGTGGCAAACCGCCGTCACTTTTTTGAAACAGTTGAGATCGAAACCAAGCGAGCGATGCGTTCTGGTGAAGTAGCTACAGTCCTGGTGCTAGACATAGACTTCTTTAAAAATATTAATGACACATACGGTCATGATGTTGGCGATCTTGTTTTGCAGAAAGTTTCCTATTCCTTGAAGGAGTGTCTCCGAACTACTGATATTTTAGCCAGAATGGGAGGAGAAGAATTTGCAATTTTCTGCCCAGAAACTAAACTTGAGAATGGCAAAGTATTAGCTGAACGTATTCGTCAGACAATTGAAAATTTAAAAGTTGAGTTGTTTGATGGCACAAGAATTAAGGTGACAATTAGTATTGGGGTTGCCACATTTTTTCCTTCATCTATGGATATAAATAAAGTCTTAAAAAATGCTGATAGTGCTTTATATGTTGCTAAGAAAGAAGGGCGTAATCGGGTAGTTGTTAATAATGAATAATTAATAATTAATTATTAATTGTTAATATTTTAGACTTATCCAAAATCGAAGCTGGGAAAATAACTCTTAATCTTAGTAATTTTGACCTCTACTCATTATTAGATACAGTTGAAGATTTATTGCATCTCAAAGCAAAAAACAAAGGATTAAAGCTATTAATCGAACGGGATGAAAATATTCCTCAATATATTTCTACTGATGAAACAAAACTGCGTCAGGTTTTAATCAATCTAATTAATAACGGGATAAAATTTACATCCGAAGGGGGGAGTTTTTCTCCTAGTCATAAATTGGTAAACAAAGTCAAGAAGGTACAGGTTTGGGATTACCTATTAGTCGTAAATTTGTGCAGTTAATGGGTGGGGATATTACTGTTACAAGCGAAGTAGGAAAATGTGCAACTTTGACTTTTTATATTACACCTACTATTGTTAATTCTGCTGATGTGAAAACCAAACCAACTCTTCGTCATGCCATCGCCTTAAAACCAGGTCAACCTGGTTATAAAATATTAATTGTTGATGACTGTTATCAAAATCGTTTATTTTTAATTAAACTGTTACAACCTCTAGGCTTTGAACTGCAAGAAGCTAATAATGATCAAGAAGCAATAGAAAAATGGGAAATATGGCCACCCCATTTAATTTTTATGGATATGAGAATACCCATAATGGATGGTTATGAAGCTACTCAGTATATTAAAACTATAGTGAAAGGAAATGCTACTGCTATTATTGCTGTAACAGATAGTGTATTAGAGGAAGAAAAGGCAGTAGTATTATCAGCAGGATGTGATGATTTTATCGGAAAGCAATTTCGAGAATCTGAGATTTTTGGAGCTATAGAAAAACATTTAGGTGTGGAATATATTTATGAAGAAGAAACTGAAAATTTAACTGAAAATCAGTCAGAATTAGCAAGTTTAACTCCAGCAGATTTAACTGTGATGTCTCCAGAATGGCTAGAGAAATTGCATTATGCTAGTAAGGCTTTAAATGATGAGTTGATTTTAGAGTTAATTGCTGAAATACCAGAAGCAAATTTTTCATTGGCTGAGAAATTAACTTGTTTAGTGAATTATTTTCAACTTACACAGATTAAAAAAGTAATTCAATCAATACCTTTGAAAACTGAATAAAATTTACTAATACTTGAAATTCAGGTAACAATCTTATTTTCTCAAAATCTTATTTTAAAAATGGTTTAGCAAGAAACAAACTACAGATCGATTTAGCATCAATAGGCTCCCCATCTAGAATAGCTTTTTCTAATTCTTGGGGTGTCATTAAAACAGTTTCCATATCTTCATCAATATCCTGTGCGGGAGGAGTTTCTAACTTTTCTAAATCTTCTGCCAAAAAAGCATAAATAAATTCATCTGAATATCCAGGAGCAAGAGGAAATTCACCTAAATTTCGCCATTTATGAGCCCTATAACCTGTTTCTTCTTCTATTTCTCGTTTCACAGTATCGGCAGGATTTTCATTTTCTTCGATAGTACCTGCTGGAAATTCTAAAATTCGACCTGAAATGGCAAATCTATATTGTTTTACTAATACTAATTTGCCATCGGAAGTAACAGGAATACACAAAGCACCACCGGGATGACGAATACATTCCCAGTCGCCTTCCACCCCATTAGGTAGACGTAGATGGTTAACATCAAAGCTAAATTTTCTGCCTTGATATAGTAGACGTTGTTTGAGAATATCGGGTGATTCTTGATTAATTTTCATGTAAATTAGTTAGGTATTTTGCCTGAATTTATTGTGAATAATTGTTGTTGATAATTATTAGAAATATCTATAAAAATTACCAAAAAGTGTGAAATAGAAAATTCTAGATTTTAGGGAACAGGGAATAGGGAAGAAATAAAAAAAACAATTGTACTTTACGCTTCCTAAGAAATGCTATAGATAGGGTTGTTAGCAGTTAATAATTAGAAAACTAATTATAAAGACTTGACAGGAGATATCATTTTGAGTCAAAAGATAAGTTACCTAAAAATATGAATGGCCAGATATTAATGGAATTAATATAAAAAGGCCCTAAATTTGTAATTTGATAGTAACTTGAGAGGTATCATACAATAATCCTATAAGTTTTGTCTATAATTTATAGCAAATTTTTGTGGATAATCCTGAGTTTCTAGTGTAGAGGCTTCATCATGTAGAATCTAGCTAATTAATTAATTTGAGATTAGAAATGATAAATTATCAAATCTGATTTTTTTTGCTGTGATAGTTGCTAGGGGAAGGAGATTCATCAACAAAGCTCTTAGATCAAATCTGGTAGGATTGATATAGTTCGCTAGCAGTTAGTAGTCAGGAGTCAGTGGTCAGTAGGAGAAGATATTTGCTAATTAGAAAGATTTTCGGGTCTTGGCTATCTGACATTTTTTGATACCGAATTCAAGGGATTTTCTTTTATTCAATTTCCTAATTATTATCAAATTTTTTATAATTGCTAATATTTTTTTTTAGTTAAAGTAATCTCAGAACAATTATGAATGAAACAAACAATCAAAATTATTTCAAAAAGGCAATTTGGGGGATGATTGGTGGTACGGTTTGGGGTCTTTTATTTATGGGTGCCCTGGCTGGTGTATTAATCGGTATTAATCAAAGTTTAAGAACTATTATCAGTGCATTATTAATGGGGATTTTGTGGTGTACCATTATGAGTTTGATTTGGAAATCTTTAATAGGAAGACAAGATGAATCTAGTAGAAATTATATAATAGCTGGAATTATTGGCGGCTTTTTCCTGGGGGGTGCAGTAGGAGGATTTATTTTAGCAGTATTGAATCGGGATGCTAATTTTGGCAGGGCATATATATCAGGAATATTTCTAGGTGCAATTTTTGGTTTAGTTTGGAGTTTGTTTAAACCACCAATGATTTTAGGAGGAACGAGAATTTGGGGTAAGCAAGGAGCAATTTTAGGGGCAGTTTGGGGAGCATTTTTAGGCACTATTGTGGGTATAGTTGTAACAATTGGTTTGTTATTTTGGAGCCAAGCAAATGTAGAGATTACTGCGAGTAAGTTACCTCAATTATTTATGGCTGCTGCAATATTTGGTGCTGGTAATGGTGCGATTGGTGGGGCAATATCTGGCATTATTTTGGGTGGATTAATTATGGCACCTCCTTTACCTTTAGCATTAGAATTAATTGGTAGCAGAGGTGCAATTGTTGGGGCAATTTGGGGCTGTTTTTTGATAGCGATCGCTGGTGCAGTTATTAGTTCTATTGTAGCTGTAACTATTGGTGATGATTTGCTTTTAAAATTAGGGATAAATGCTCAAGTTACTGTAGTTAGGGGAGTAATTGTTGGGGCAGGTATTGGGTCAATTTGGGGGATGATTTCGGGTGCTATTTGGGGAGGTTTTGGTAGATGGTAATTATTTTATACTATTTTCAAAAAATCTTCTTATATTGCTGATTCAAGGTATTAGGTGGAATATTATTATTACTATAATATCTGTTACGTTCTATTTAGGATTGCTATAGTTAATTTTAAATAATAAAATTATCGGATTATGGAATTAACAAATGAATTAAACAATACCCATCACCAGGTCAATCTTCTTGCTAAAGATAGAGATGGTAAAACTATCTTGCTGGTAGAAATTAAAGCGCAAAAATTAGAAGTAGCTCATAGAGAGTGTCTTTTATTGTATATGCAGCAATCTAACCTGCAATACTTTCTTCAAATATCTTCGTTGGATCAACTATTCGTAACATTCTTTTTTCAAATTGGTATAACATCCTAAAATCATAACTTATTCGCTATTTCCTATTCATTGATTTCTCAACTTAGGATTAACAAACTCATTCAATCCTTCCCCTAATAAAGATAGCCCAACTACCATTAAAGTTAAAGCACAACCAGGGAAAAAAGCAGTCCACCAAATACCTGTTGGTAAAGCGTCTAATGCTAATCTTAAATCATGCCCCCATTCGGCAGTTTCTGGAGGTAATCCTAAACCCAAAAATCCTAATCCACCTAATACTAAAACCGCATCAGCAGCATTCAGAGTAAATAACACAGGTACAGTCTGAATCACATTCATAAATAAATAACGAGTTAACACTGTCCAAGTATTAGCACCCATCGCCCTTGCAGCTTCAATAAATAATTCAGTTTTCACGCTAACTGTATGATTACGAACTACTCGATAATACTGTGGAATATAAGCAATACTCAAAGCGATCGCTGCATTAAATATTCCCTTACCAACAACAAAAGCTAAAGTAATAGAAAGTAATAATCCAGGCAAAGTATAAACAGTATCCATAAAAAATATTAAAATTTTATCAAGTCTACCGCCAAGATAACCACTAACCATTCCTAAAGGAACACCAATAATTAAACTCAATGCAGTTGCTAAAATCACAACTTGAAAAGCAACTTGTGCGCCGAATAATGTTCGGGAAAATACATCATAACCTTGACGACTTGTACCAAACCAATATTCAAAAGATGGTGGTTGATGAATGGGGTTACTGAGAAATTCTTGTGGGTCTTGGAGCAATCCTAAATTTTCTAAAACAGGAGATAAAACTGCAATTAATATAAACATAATTGTAATTGCTAAACCAGCCCACATCATCTGCATAGAAATGGTAGGTTTACCAGAAATACGGAAAAAACGAGGCAATGAAAATCTACTAGCCATAATCCTATTATTTATAGATATAAGAAGGATTTTACCATAATTGAAGAAGGTGTTATACCAAATCCGGTAGCATTGGTGTAATTAGATAGAGAGTGTGTGAATAGTGGGAAGTGTGGGAAGGGTGGGGAGATAAAGAAAGATTTAGCGATCGCTGATTATGGAACATTTTTTATACCGAATTAAACTCTCCGTATTGATCAAATAGAGGAGATATGCATACAACAAAAAAGTAACAATTAGCTATCTTAATTCTTAATATTTGTAATCAAGAAATGCTAATAGTTATTTAGTATAAGTAGTTTTTTCTGCTTATATTAGACTATGATTATGAAATGTGCTAAGGCTCTAATTTCAAAAAATGCACCCGCCCCGACGCTTCACCTGCAATAATTGTTACCCCGTTTGCTGCAACAGCACAACATTCTAAGGAACTCTCTCCGGTAAAATTGGCAATTACCTGCCGAGTTTCTAAGTCCCACACTTTCAGGGTATTATCATCAGATGCAGAAATCACCTTCTTGCCATCTGGTGTAACTACTATGGAACTTACCCAGTCATTATGCCCACTCAAGCTAAATAGTTCTTCTCCAGTTGACAAACACCAAACTTTAATAGTTTTGTCAAAAGAACCAGAAATCACTCGTTTCCCATCTGGCATCACAGCTAAAGCTTTTACCCATCCAGTATGACCAACAAGAGTAGAAATTTCCTCAGCAGTTTCTAAATTCCAGATTTTAATAGTTTTATCGAAAGAACCAGAAATTACTCGTTTACCGTCTGGCGTTACTGCCACTGCACTTACCCAGTCAGTATGACCTGCAAGAGTATAAACTTCCCCTAATGTTTCTAAATTCCAGACTTTGAGGGTTTGATCGGACAAGCAAGCAATAACTTGCTTACCATCTGGCGTTACTGCTACAGAAAACACACATCTGGTGTTACCTTCTATGGTAAATAATTCCCTTGCTGTTTCCAGACTCCAAAATTTAAGCTTATTATCATCTGAAGCTGAAATAATGCGATTACCTGGTAAGACTGCGACAGAATTAACTCTATCGGTGTGACCTTTGAGAGTATGTACTAATTTTGTTGTTTCCAAATTCCAAACTTTGATCGTATTATCCCAAGATGCTGAGACTAATTGTTGGTCTGGCAGCACTGTAACAGCATTCACTCTGTTAGTATGACCGATGAGGGGTGGCAGTTCTTCGGAAGTGTCAAGACTCCAAACTTTGAGAGTAAAATCATCTGAGCCAGAAATTAAACGCCCATCTGGGAGAACTGCCACTGCATATACTGAGTCTGTATGACCTTTAAGAGGAAATAGTTCTTCTCCTGTTTGCAGACTCCAGACTTTGAGATTATTATCGGAAGCGCCGGAAATCATTCGCTTACCATCTGGGGTGACTGCTACAGCATTGATTCCTTTTGTGTGACCTTTGAATGTGAAAAAGGCTTCCTTGGTTTTAAGATGCCAGATTTTAATAGTGTTGTCAGATGAGCCTGAGATAACTTGTCCTTCTGGAAGTGTAGTCACGGTTCTCACTCCACCTGTATGACCCTGGAGTGTAAATAATTCTGCTGCTGTCTCCAGATCCCAAATTTTGAGAGTGTTATCTGAGGAACCAGAGATAATTTTACCATCGGGCAATACTGCAATCGCATTTACCCAACCTTTATGGCCAGTAAGAGTGATTTCTGCTGTTTGTGTTTCCAGGTTCCAGACTTTAATTGTATTATCTGAGGAACCAGAAATTACTCTGCCATCGGGAAGTGCTGCAACTGCTCTGACCCCTCTTGTATGACCTGTGAGGGTGAATAGTTCTTCTGTTGTTTCTAAGTCCCAAACTTTGATGCTGAAGTCATCGGAGCCAGAAATTACCCATTTGTCATTTAGTAAAGCTATCGCTCTAATTCTACCTGTGTGACCAGTAATTGTACCAATTTCTTTTCCCGTTTCTAGGCTCCAGACTTTGAGAGTATTGTCAGATGAGCCAGAAATTACTAGTCCTTCTGAGGTAACTGCTACTGCATTTACCCATCCTGTGTGACCGATAAAGGTGCGTAATAATCTACCTCCAGGAGGCGTGAGACTTGGTGCTATCGGTCTTAACCAAGGGGCGAGTTTCCAGGATTTTGCTTGTTGTAGCATTTTCTGCATTCCTGGTACTTCAAAGGATATTAATCGTCCCCACAGTTGTCCTGCTAGTTGCGTTTTATCTTCTACCAGGATATGAGATGATAGTTCAATTGCACCTTGAATTAATTTTAGGGTTTTTAGTTTTTCATTTGATGCCCATACATTGGATTGCATCGCTTCTTCATAATCATTCAGTAGAGATTCTATGCCGAATAAATATAGTCTTGATTCGATAAAATCAAAATCTGTGAGCAAGCGATGCAGTTGTTCTGTATCAGATTCACTTACTAGAAAACCTGGTAAAGTTTCTAAAAGATAGCGTTGATCTTCTAGGGGCATTTGAGCTAAATTTTCTCTAAACTCACCCATTTCAATTTCCTTCGCTAAAAATAATTTTTCAGGATTCAATATATATTAATTCAACTAATTTCGGAAAAGACTTGACAAAATTACTAGTTAAGAATTTTTGTAAACCATTCCTAATAGATTATTTTTAATCTGTTTTTCCATTCCCTCAATTTCAATTAATGATTCTACTTCTTGGACAATATCTTTACGATAGAGAAAATCTTGAAATGCAGCATGATAAATGCTATAAACAGGTTTACCTTCTGTTTGATATATACGGAGAAATTGTGCCCATTCATCTAGAATTTCTTGCACTATTAAGGAAATTTCTCCGCTAAATTTAGCTAACATTCCACAGGAAACAGGTTTGCGTGTTTTTGTCAAGAAATAGATGATTTTGAGTTTTGTTACAGGCAACGGTTTGACATTCATTCTCATGCGATGCCAGTGTTGATCGTAATATTTCTCTAAACCTTGAGGTAAACTTTCTAGGCTAATATCTCTATAGTTGCCTTGCTCAATATCATCAAGTACATACTTTAAGTACATAAAGTTATTTTCGCTTTTGCTGGCTATAGACTTGACAAATTCTTCCACTGTTAGTCCTCTTGCTTCAATCCATTCTTGGACTGCTGGTCGTTTTGTTCGTAAACGAATAAATAGTTTGACATCTTCTAGACTTTCATTAGGATAGATCATCAAGTCAAAAATCTTTTGCGGTGCCGAGACTACTAGCGGTAGTGGATCGGATCTCTTTGTTAGGATAAAATAGACTCCATTTGGTAAATTAGCTGGTAAATAAAGCACATTGGCAGCTCCACTCTGACTACTCAAATCTACCTCATCTAAAGCATCTACAGCAATTATGAGTCTTTCCCCTGGTGGTAGGTTGATACTAATTTCGTTTAGTAGTTTTGACAAGAAGTTACCATTGCTAGTATTATCTGGATGTAATGGGAGTTCGTAAGGCAAATTATACCGTTCAATTAATTGAGTGCATACACTCTTAAGAAAATCTTCAGCTCTAGTTCTACCTTCTGATAATAGATTGAAATAAGCTAAACACCCTGTACGACGTACATATTCAGCCACAATTGTACTTTTTCCTACTCCTGGGTCAGCTTCGATGATAAAATAGCCTTTAGATTGGTTATATAGAAAATCTTCTATGCCGTCAAAGACAAAACCCCGTCCCAGAAATCCTTCGGTTTTATCTGAGATTAGAGCAGCAAAGTCGGCTGGTATTGCTTGACTTTGCTTCATTTTTTTGTTTAAAAGTAAAACTAGCTGTTCTAAATGGGTATTCGCGCCACTAATACCTGCAACGATGATATCTATATCTTTACGGTACTCCCCAACAAATTGATCGACTCTTTTCTCAATTCTATGGGTGACATCGACAAGACGACTGACATCTTCTCCTGCTGTTGCTAACATATCATGAATTAATGCTTGAAATACTGTGCTTTCTGTTCTGAGTTCGTGGCGAAATTGATATACTGTAACTGAAACTAATCTCGTTTCGACGAGGCGACATAATTCCATAGGGGCGTGTTTCAGCCACTTATCTTTGCTTTGTAGCTTGGACATCACTACTCGTGCGATCGCTTGTTCTTCTCCACCTTGAGGTATATGAGTTATTCTTTGCTTCTGTGTCTGCACTAAATCTAGTATCATTAGTGCATCTTTTTCCATTTCTGTTAATCTTGCTTCAATTTCAGCTTTATCTTGCTTCCACTGTGGTAGTTGCTGAGATTCTTTACGAATTACTTGTAAAGCCTTACAATATGAAGTTACTAGGGCTGTCTGTATTACTTGATTTTTTTCATCAGCTTTCTTTGCTGCCCATTTACTTACCCAATGCCATGTGACACTGGTTACTTGTTCAAGTCCCGCACCCGCAAAAAGGGTTAATATCTCTATGAGCATAGTTTAGTACCCTTGACTTATACCAGATTTAGTGATATATCCTGAATAAAATTATTAGTATAGCTTAACTTTAATATTTACCACAATTTGGTGTTTTTGGGAAGATATATAGCTAATATTACGGTTTTTTAGTCCAATTTAATTTTCTGTTCCGATTTATCTATTGTTAGTACCATTAAACTATGAGTTATAAGTAGAGTTTTTTAATGCTTACTTGATAAATTGGAAACAATAGGAGCTTTTTAATTTGATATATGTAATATATTGATTTAATCTCAGAAATTTTATTTTTTTGATAAATTTACTTAGGCAATATAAAAGTTGACTATTAGACCTCTCCAGAACAGGGGAAGCAGGGAGTAGGGAGTAGGGAAAAATAATTGATATTTTGTTTACAATAATTAATTTGATTTTGTATTACTGGAGATGTCTATTTGTGTATGGGAGTAGATTATTTTGTAAGCATTTCCTCCGGAATACTGCGCCAACAGCTATTAGAGGTTTAGCTTTCAGGTCTGATGGAAATCAAACAGCTGTTAATATTAAAAATTTAGTTTCGATTCATACTTTCAATTTTCCCTTCATTAATATCAATAATAATTCTACTTATAGCTAATAATAAGTTAATGTCTAATGGCTGATTGCTGTTTGCTTATATTATTTTAACTGACTAAAATAAACTGCTGCTGTCACAATCAAACCTAGTAATGCTAAAGGAACCCATAAATCAACAAAATCATACATAGTTGGTAAATTTTATTAATGATAAATTAATCTACAGCATTTGATTTACATTTAAAATGTGAGCTTGGGGTTAATGAAAAAAGTATAGCGGTTTTTACCGTAGTGAGGTAGATCAATGATCCCTCTAAATCCCCCTTTTTAAGAGAGTGTTTGTAAACCAAAGATTAAGACTTAAGAAGTGCTTAATGTTCGGTGGGTGGGGTGCGGAAACTTAAATTTTGGCTAGGATTCATAATTATTGGCGCCTCA
>JAAUYJ010183505.1_pt1 | contig 12215 bp, 11 predicted proteins | sample 7278031 | NCBI WGS metagenome assembly JAAUYJ01 (sample SAMN14350222, study PRJNA611818) | marine sediment metagenome | isolation source: surface marine sediment (1.8m) | place: French Polynesia: Moorea | collected 2018-08 | reverse complement strand
CCACCCCAGATATCCTCTGGCGCAATCCCACCACAGGAGCTAACCGCATCTGGTTGATGGACACTGATGGTACTCGCCTATCTGTTGCCAACCCAGACAACCTTGATAGCAACTGGTCAGTAATAGGTGATGATTTTAGTTTAATTTAGCTTTTACAGAATCAGGACTTACCCATGAGGTACGAAAAACACGGCCAGTTTATTGTCGCCATTGGGTCAGGACCATCTATCAAACAGTTTATAATTGACCACAAACTGAGTAATATCAATAAAAAAAAAGCTGGTCCTCGCGAAGGCGGGGGAATGTGATGCTTGAGCCAACTTCAACTATTAACTAATTCATAAAGTTTTTCGACTTTATTCCTTTGATAACCAGCTTTTTTATTTGTTTTTCCTATGATTTGACCACACCCTACACCCTAAACCCTAGATTGATAATCTTTGTAGGAAACATTTATCAATTTGGTATAATATCATATTGTTCCTCTTTTAAAAAAGTAAGTATTTCCTACGGAATATTGCGCCAAGAGCAGTTAGGACTTCAGCCGTCAGCAAAAAGCAAATACAGAGCTCTATTAGGTAGCTCAAATACTTCTGTTAAAAATTAAGTGAAACTAATCAATTTTATTAGTAATTAACCCGGTTTATATTAGAAGTAGAAAGGCTGAAAAAGCTGATAGCTGAGTGCTAAATGCTTATTTAAAAAATTAGCTTCTAAATAATCTAGTATACTGGGTTTCGTGAGCCATGCTTGCTAAAGATAATCCCCAACTACAACTGTTAAGTTCATCATCTTTTAATTTGATAACTTCTTGTGAGGTAAATACGATTTGGTCTTGCATTTCTAATAGTAACTTTTGTCCTACTGTTTGACCTAGAGGAATTAACTTAACTCCAGCGTTAACTAGATTAGTCATCCAACTGTACAGATAGCCTAAAATAGCAGCTTCTGGTTCAATTTGCCAGTGGGATGCAATGATGCCAAAAGCGATCGCAAAGTTACAAAAATCTGCATCTGTTTTTAGCTTTTCTTGGAGCCAACTAACTAGTGGGACTTGTAAATTTGGCTCCACATTTATATTTATAAATAAACGCATCAAAGTTCGACCCATTTGTAAACTTTGTAGGCGTAACTCCTCTGTTTCTCTAGTTGCAGTTAACCAATAATTCCAATTATTTAAACCCTGTAAATTTGCTGACTTAGTTGCCCAATAAGCTCTAATCATTAGTGCAGTTTCTAAACGAATTGAGCCAAACTTTAGGCAATTTTCCAGCCAAATTTTGAGGGTTTTAATATCATAAATTTTGCCCCTAGCTACCAATAATTCTAAACCTTCAGAATAACTATATGCTCCTACAGGTAATGTAGAACTTGCTAACTGTAGAAGAGATAAAAGTTGATTGGCGCTTAGGTTTTGATAACTCATTATTTATGATTATTTATGAATTATAAAATTTGATAATTCCTTAGTTAATGATTGTGAACATACGCTCCTATTTCTGGTTGAAATGGTGATACTTCTTCTATAATTTCCAAGCCTAATTGTTCTAGCATAGCTTGTAATACTGGGTCTGGAGATAACTTTAAATTAGTAGGATTAACTTCTAGAGGTATATGGCGATTACCTAAATGATATGCCGCTCTCAGTAAATCTAAAGAAGTTTTCCCAATTACTTTAATAGTAGGTTCTGGTTTAGCAATAATTTGTACTATAAATTCACCTGTATCATTTGCCAGTAAGTCGCGATCGCGCATTACAGTACCTCTAGGTAAACGCAAATGAAAAATTTCCCCGGTTTCTGCCTCAAAACGATAGCGACTCCGGGTACGTTGTGCTGCTGTCAGAGCCAAAGTTAAGGAAACTACTGCATTTTTGTCAGCAGGTAAAAATTGATTTAAAACTACCATTCCCATAACTAGTTTATTAACTACCAGTTATCGAGCTTTTTGAATGCGAATTAATTCATCCTGAATTTTTTTGCGCAAGATTTGATCGTCTTTTTGAGTCATTGTAATTTCATTAAACTGAGCAACAGTCAAATCATTACTTTCAATAAATCTTTTAGCTTGGTCACAATAATTAACAGCAATTACTTGAATATTTTGTGGTAAGTCACTAACAGTTTTTTTATCATTACAAATAATTTCGGGAATTTCCCCTCTAGGAGTTTGTTTTTGATATTCATTTTGAACTTCTTGATAAGCTCCTACTCTCAACTTCTCAATTTGTAATACTGCATTAGCATACTTATTTATCTCTTGATTAGTGAATTGTTTTTGAGCATAAGCTGCTGTTTCAAAAATAGGAATTAAAGATTGGTCAGACAACTTAGGTATTACACCAATCATTACACCCATTGTAGACAGAGTTGCTACTAATAAAGACCGGGATATCAGTCGATGGTGAAGCAAAGTTTGAATAGTCCGAGATAAAATTTTCATGTTCATGGCGGTGATAACGAATAAAATATGAAACTACCCAATCTTTTAGAATTATTTTAGCCTCAGAAAGTTCCTGCCTATTTAGGACTATATAACTAAACCAGACTAAATTAAAGTTATTCTCGATACAACAGACTCCTTATCTAGTTTGTAAGCATTTTTAATTTATCGCAGCTATTTATTGCATCAAGTCAATGAATGCTTGACATTTAGTTCTTCAAATATCTACTTTCTTGCGGAGAATCATTTAGTAATATATTTTACAATTCCTAATTATAAATACTGACAACTGATAAATGATATGAACCAAAAAATTAAAGGTGTGATAGCTGCGGGCCATCAAAAAACGGCTGAGGTGGGCATAGAAATTTTACGATCCGGAGGAAATGCTTTTGATTATGATTTTTTTACCGAAACACCTTTTCAAAAAAAATATCTAGGAAATCTTGACTTTTATCCCGTTAATGTAGAGTTTGGTGGTGTGATACAAGAGTTTCATATCGGTCTAGGTTCTATGGCAATTCCAGGTAATATTGCCGGAGTTTTTCATATTCATATAATAAATAATCGGATAATCTGCTTGAATAGCTTTGTATAATAGTTGTAGTTCTTCCTCAACTTGTTTGCGTTTGGCAACTGCTTGTTTCAGTTGAGTATTTTGTTTTATTAGCTGCTGTTTTTGCCTTTGAATTATCAGTTTATTTTCAACACTAGCTAATACTTATTCGAGCTGAAGTGGTTTAGTAAGATAGTCTACTACCCCAAAGAAAATGCTTTTACTTTATCTAAAGTTTCGTTGAGGGCGCTGACAAAAATTACAGGAATATCTTTGGTCTGAGGATTGGCTTTCAGATGTTGAAAAACTTCATAACCATTCATTTCCGCCATCATAATGTCTAATAAAATTAAATCTGGGGGCTTTGCTTTACTTGTATTTAATGCCATTGCGCCATTAATAGCTTTTCTGAATTTATACCTATTTTCTAATAGCATACCTGATAAAACTTGCAGGTTATTAGGCTAATCTTCTACTATTAATATCTTTGCTAAATACTTGTTGAATGTGTGACTACTCATACTTAAACTAGCAATTTTAACAAAACCTCATTAATTTGACTATATCTGTATTTAAGTATTTCCTTTCCTGCGGAATGCTACGCAAAGAGATATTAGCGGGTTATCTCTCAGGTATGATGGAAATAAAACAACTGGTAAAATTAACAATTTATTTCCGATCCATACTTTCAATTATTCCTCAATAATATCAATACTAATTCCACTTATAGCTGACAGTAAGTTAATAGCTAATGGCTAATTGCTAACCGCTGTTTGTGCAGCATCCCGCAAGAAATGCTGACATCAGTATTCTGATTTAGTAAATTAGTAACTAGAGAGTATTTTACTGTATAATAAAAACAATTGACAAATAGATAAAATTGTTATAAAATACATAAATTTAAGCTCTAAATAAAGTTAAGATTGAGTTTTTAATTTCTAAATTCTATGACTAATAATATTGTATTAGATGTTCGTAACCTGAAGATTCAATTTCCCACTGATGAAAAACTAGTTAAAGCTGTTGATGATATATCATTTAACCTTCAACGAGGGCAAACTCTGGGAATAGTTGGAGAATCAGGGTCAGGAAAATCTGTTACTTCTTTAGGAATAATGGGTTTACTTCCAACTTCTGGTTGCCAAATTAGCGGTGAAATTTGGTTTAGTGGTGAAAGTGAAACTGAAAAAAATACTAAACCAGTAAATTTTTTGGAGTTGCCAGAATCCCAAAAACAACAATACCGGGGTGGGAAAATTGCGATGATTTTCCAAGAACCCATGAGTTCCCTAAACCCTGTTTTTACAATTGGATTTCAATTAACCGAGGCAATTAAATTACATACAAACGTTTCAGCAGCAGAAGCAAGACGTCAAGCAGCATCCCTTTTGCAAGAAGTAAAACTACTTCCCAGTGATGAAGTTTTGCGCGAAAAAACTATAGAAGAAGCAACCCTTTATGCGACTTCAGCAAAGGTAAAAACAACTGGAAAACTGACTAAAGAAGGAATTAGTGAACCACCAAAAGACAAAGGTATGAGCGATCGCGAAATTATGCTGCAAGTCAATCAGCAAAAATTAGCGATGCTAGAGCGCTATCCCCACGAACTTTCAGGCGGTCAAATTCAACGGGTAATGATTGCTATGGCGATTTCTTGCGACCCCACTCTTTTAATTGCTGACGAACCCACAACTGCTCTAGATGTGACAGTGCAAGCAAATATTCTGCAATTGTTGCGGGAGTTGGGAAAGCGTAGGGGAATGTCGATCATATTTATCTCCCATGACTTAGGCGTAATTGCAGAAATAGCCGATACTGTAGCAGTAATGTATCAAGGCAAAATAGTTGAGTCTGGCAACATCAAACAAATATTTTCTCAGCCACAGCACCCCTACACAAAAGGTTTATTAGCTTGTCGCCCTCCTCTACATGGGAAAGTTTTACGTCTGCCAACAGTTTCTGATTTTATGGAAGCAGTTGCTAACTCTAATGGGGAAATTGAAATTAGGGAAAAAACCACAGCAGTAACGACAAAACAAAATATCAATTTTACCAAACAAACAGCTGATTTAACTCCTACTAACGAAACCCCAATTTTACAAGTCAACAATTTGCGAGTCGGGTTCCCAGTTACAGGAATGTTTGGTCAAACCAAACGGCTGTTGATGGCAGTTAATGACGTTTCTTTTACCGTTGCTTCTGGTGAAACTCTGGGTTTGGTGGGAGAGTCTGGTTGTGGTAAAAGTACCTTAGCAAGAGCAATACTACAATTAATTCCAATTACAAGTGGGCAGGTGTTTTTTGAGGGTCAGGAAATTACAGACCCCAATTTTGGCAAATCTGGAATTCACAAATTAATAGAGTGGGTAAAACCCTACCAACCAAACAGTGCAAAAAATCAAAATCAAGAAAGATATCAAAGAATGCTCCGTAGGTTGCGACGAGATATGCAAATTATTTTTCAAGATCCCTTTAGTTCTCTTGACCCCCGTTTAACTGTTGGCGCAGCAGTGATGGAACCAATGTTTATTCATAGTGTGGGTAATGGTTATAAAGTTAGACGCGATCGCGCAGCTCATTTATTGGAAAGAGTAGGGTTAAGTGCTGACTCATTAAATCGTTATCCTTACGCTTTTTCTGGAGGTCAACGTCAACGAATTTGTATTGCTCGTGCTTTGGCTTTGAATCCTAAATTGATTATCTGCGACGAGTCGGTTTCTGCTTTAGATGTGTCGGTGCAAGCGCAAGTTTTGAATTTATTAAAAGAATTGCAGGATGAGTTTGGATTGACTTATGTATTTATTTCCCATGATTTGAGTGTGGTTAAGTTTATGAGCGATCGAATTATGGTAATGAATCAGGGTAAAATTGAAGAAATCGGTCCTGCCGAACAAATTTATAATCAACCCCAACAGGAATATACGCGCAAACTAATTGCTTCTATTCCTACTGGTATGTTAGAGGAAATTCAGGTTTCCTAGTTGGAGAATTTGTCTACATTAAGATTTGGCGTTTTAGCTAACTAGCCGATAATAACCGGATTTAGTATAACTATCTTTTTTAAATATAATAGAATCTATAATTTTGAGAGTTTATCACCCATCTAAATTGGTTTTACAGACCACTATATGGAAAAAATGTGGGGTAATTAGTGATGAAAAACCTTCATAAAATATCCTCGTTTTTTCTCAGAGGAAAAAGAAACCTAATAGATATTTTCAATAAGAAAAAATCAAGTCAATTATCATATAGAAAACATCAATTATTTCTCCATGACCCCGGCTCCCTATTTTCCATAGAGGTCTAATGTATCTCAAATTACTTCCCTACTGTTCATCGGCATAAAAACGATAGAAAATATACTCATTTTTAAAACCATGTTTATCGTGTACATGATGAATTAACCCGCGGTCAATTAATAATTGACCAATAGAAACAGCTTCATTTAAGGTAACTTTTTGAGTGTGCATTAACCATTCTACTGCCTCAGAACCAATAAAACATTTTGAGTATAAATCCCATCGATGTCGGCGGTCTCTAATTGATACTCCATTAATACTCCGCATTTCTTCAATTAAGGAATCTAAATCTATCTTTTTGTTTATTTTATCGTTGAAAGAATCTGTAATATTTACTTTGCTGTAATCATCTTCATCTAGAGATATATTAGAAATTTTTTGAGCACATTTAGCCCTAACATTGTCAGGATAATAAAGTTCTACAGGTGGGGGAGAATTTTGCCTCATCCAAGTATGAATCATGTCTTCTATTTCTGGAGATTTTAAATGTAAATCTCGTTGAGGAAAAGGAATACTAATATTATATTTTCTCAAATTTGCTTCCATGCGATAGTTTAGTTCACTTCTAAGTTTATATTGTTTCTGTGGTTCCCTAGTCCAAACAAACAATTCAAAATTTAGAGAACTATCAGCAAATTCTTGAAACCAAAGTTGTGGTGATGGATGTAATAATACTTCAGGATGAGTTTTTGCTACCTCTAAAATTGCTTTTCTTACTAACTGAATATTAGAACCATAGGCAACTCCTATTGGGACTCGAATCCGAGAAATTGGGTTGCCATGACTCCAGTTTAAAACTTCATTTTCGAGAAAGCGAGAATTAGGAACAATTAAGGAAACTTGGTCTAAAGTTGTAATGTGAGTGCTACGCAAACCTATTCTTTCTACAACACCTACTAAATCTGCTACCTGAATAAAATCACCTACTTGAATAGGTCGTTCAAAAACAATAATAATACCACTGACAAAATTGTTAGCAACATTTTGTAGACCAAAACCAATACCTACACCAAGCGCACTAGCAATAATTGCTAAGGAACTAATATCTACACCCCAAAGTTGTAAAATAATTAGTATGCCTAAGAAAATTAATCCATATTGAGTTAAGAAACTAATTGTATCTTGTACACTTCTTTCTGCTCCTGTTAGACCAACAATTCTTGTTCGGAAAATAATGATAAAAGACCTAACACTTGTCCATAATCCTACAGTTAATCCGATTAATAGCAATAAATCTAAAATGGAAAAGCCTTTGTTACCTAGTTCAAAAATATTAGAGGTAAAACTAGCAGTAAAAATACTGACGAACTCATTCCGAATTTGACGGGTTGAAGCTGCTAAATCAGTTAGGATAAAGGCAATTAATATAGAAATTCCTATTCTACAGAGAATGGCAATTAAGGGGTAAAATTTTTGCAAATACTCTATTTTACGGGGGAATTTTTCCTGCCAGTCATGGTTGATTTTTACTCCGCACCATCTCAATAAAAACTCCATAGTAATTGCTAGAGCAATTGTCATCCCAATAATTATTAATGCTTGAATAATATAATCAGGTTGACTTTCTTTTAGTGCCGAAATTAGAGCTTTTTCTACTTTGTCTCTCCATAGGGTTTTTTGTTTTTCTTTGGTAATTCCGGGTAGAAAATCTGCATCAGTGATTGTCAAGAGATCGTTTCCATTAACTTTCAGGGTTGTCTCTTGATTGTTATCAACTATTTCTACATTTATTGATTCTGCTGATTGTAATATTTTTTCTAATCGGGAATTGATTACATTTGCTCGTTCAGTAGCTGTTAAGTTGTCTAAGTTACTGACTCTAAATAAAGTCTGACCATTTACCTGAATGGGAGCTGTTTCAATATTATTATTATTAACAGATTGTGCCCCAGCAGGTAAATTTAACAACAGCAAGAGTAGTAAAACAGAAATTATCAGTATTTTAAATATTTTTCTGTTTTGTGGTTTTCTCCTCTCTGGAAAATTTGCAAAATTCAAAAAATTATTGAGATTCTGAGAATGACTAACTATTACTAAATTTCTCAGCTTCCTCCAAATAGACTTATACCACTTGAGCATTACTACTAACCTCAACTAAAAATTTATGCACTCACCAATATTATTTTGCACAGATAGCAATATGATTTAAGTTGTGACATATTGGAGACTTTTAGGGAACGGGGAACGTGGAACAGGGAACAGATAATAAGAAAGAAAAAATCTATCATTTGAATATGATAGCTATATTCTCTTCTTTTCAGAAAAACCTCAATTCTCACATCTGATTCCTGATTGCTATAGTTGAAAAATATGCCTATAATGGTTTTAAATTATGGCTTTTGATATCTTCTCTCTCTTTAGATTAATTACTACTAAAGTTTATGTAATTTCCTAGTTCAGATTAACAGCAATTAATCAATTAGTAATTATACCCAATTCAAAAATTAAGGCGACTCACCTTACCTCCTTACTAGTGACTACTCTAAATCTAAGTAGCTTAAATTTATGAAATTGGGATGAAATTATTATTTTTAATTAGTCAAAATTTTCTGTACTAAACTTGCTAATTGATTCGCACTATCATCCACAGCTATTTTTTTTGTTCCTTGAGTCATTTTATCTAGTTTTTCTGGTGAATTTAATAACTCTAAAACTGTTGTTTGAAGTTGATCTACTGTCAACTCACTTTGAGGAAAAACTAGGGCAGCATTGTGTTGATTAAATACTTCAGCATTGTAAGCTTGATGATTTTCTGCTGCGTAGGGATAAGGAATTAAAATTGACGGTGTGTGGGTGACGGCTAACTCCGTTAAAGTACCCGCTCCAGCTCGACTAATAACTAAATTTGACCTTTGAAATAAACCTGCCATATTATCATAAAATGACATGGGAAAATATTGGGGATGTTCTACACTAAAAGCATCTGGATCATTTTCTCCAGTTTGATGAATAATCCAAGCACCAGCTTCAACCCATGTCGGAACACATTCTCTGACTAGTTCGTTAATGGCCACTGCCCCTTGGGAACCTCCTACAACTGCGATGACAGGGACATTTTCTGGAATGAGTAAATCTAAGGGTTGCCGACACAAAAATTGTTCTCTAACCGGAGTCCCCACATAAACCGTTTTGCCAGTAGGGAAATATTTTGCCCCTTCCTCAAACCCCACTGCCACAACATTACATAAACGACTAAACCATCGAGTTACTTTCCCTGGCAATACATTAGACTCATGGAGAATAACTGGTAAGCCAAGGGAACGAGCCGCAATAATCGCCGGGGCCGCAATATAACCTCCAGTGCTAAATAATCCTTGAAAGTTTCCTTGCTTAAGTATACGTCTGACTTGCAAAATTGAGCCAATAAGTCCAGTGAGAATTTTCAAACTCCCAAGGCCCAATTTCTGCTGGAAACCTTCAACTGATATAGTATGGAGAGGATACTGGGATGGGACTAACTTAGTTTCTAGCCGATTAGGGACTCCTAACCATTCGATATGATAATTATTTAATTGTTGGGCTGTAGCGATCGCTGGAAATAAATGTCCGCCGGTGCCACTTGCTGCGATTAATAATCTAACTGGTGAATTGGTCAAAGTTTTTATCTCCCTGGTATTACAAATTAAGTCAAAAGCTTGTCCCCGGAGGCGGGGGTGAAAAGTCAGAAGTCAAAAACAATAAAAATTATCCATCTCGTATTTTATTTGGGACGAATTTAAGTAATGGCCATAAAATTTGGCTCTCACAGCTAATAAATTTTCAACTAACAACTTTTATAAGTTAAAAATGATTATTTCTCAAATTTTATTTCCTCAACTCAAAAGCTTAAAGTACCAATACCATCTATTACTGACAGGTAAAAAAGAAAATTTGGCAAGACAGTCAACAGTAAAAAGGGATTATTCTCAAAACAACTTTTTGATTAAATATAATAAATTATTAACTGGATTATCTACTTCTTTATTGCTGAGTTTAACCGTTGTTTCTGGAGTAGTTTTATCGCCTAATTTAACTTGGGCTCAAGGCAGGTATAAAGCACCAGATGAACTGACAGATCTCTTAGAAAAAATTGACCGAGCAGCTAGTCGTCAGAAAATAGATGATGTCATGGATTTTTATAGTAATGATTTTACTAACTCTGATGGCTTAAATCGGGAAAGTTTAGAACAAGCTTTAACAAAATTTTGGGAACTCTATAAATCTGTTAAATATCGAACAGAAGTTAAATCTTGGGAAACAGATGGTGATGCAATTGTTGCTGAAACTATTACCTATATTACTGGTGTTCAGGAAATGAAAAATAGAGATATGAATTTAACAGCTACTATTACTTCTAAACAACGTTATGAAGGAAATAAAATTGTTGAACAAGAAATTTTAGCCGAGCGGAATCAACTAAAAAGTGGAAAAGAACCACCTACTGTTAATGTCAATTTACCAGTAGAGATAGAAGCAGGTGAAAAATATAATTTTGATGTAATTGTTGAAGAACCTTTGGGTAATCAGATTATGTTAGGAGCTGCCTGGGAAGAACCAATTAATGAAGATTCTTATAATCTTGATGCTGCTAGTTTTAAATTAGAAGTGTTGCCTTCTGGGGGAATTTTTAAAATAGGTGAGGCACCAGAAAATGCTGATGACCAATGGTTATCAGCAGTTCTGATGCGAAAAGGAGGTATTACTATTAGTACCTATCGTTTACGAGTTTTGGATTAGTAATGGTTTTAAATTGATAGGTCTTTAGGTAAATATTAGGTAAATCAAATTTTTCACAAACATCACAAAATCACAAACAATTACAAACACACTTTTTACTTGAATAATTATCAACTACAATATTTTTATCAACTAGATTTATCGGACACAGGTTAAGTTAGTTAAGTTAGAAAAAACCTTTTTAAAATACAAACTGGCAAATTTATAGATTAAGAATAAAAAATGATTTCTGTTGCGGATAAAATTGTTTTAATTACAGGTGCAAGTAGCGGTATAGGAGAATCTTGCGCTAATATTTTTGCTGAAGCAGGAGCTAAATTAATTTTAGTTGCCCGTAGACAAGAAAAGCTAGAAAAATTGGCAGATGAATTGACGAAAAAATTCAAGAGTAAAATTCATTTGTTAAAGTTAGATGTACGTGATCGCCTCGCAGTTGAATCGGCAATAAATTATTTACCTGAATCTTGGAAATATATTGATATTTTAATTAATAATGCTGGTTTAAGTCGTGGTTTAGATAAACTCTATCAAGGCGACTTCAACGATTGGGAAGAAATGATTGATACTAATGTTAAAGGGTTGCTATATATGACTCGTTATATAGTGCCAGGAATGGTCTCTCGCGGTCGGGGCCATGTAGTTAATATTGGTTCAATTGCTGGTCGTGCTGCTTATCCAGGAGGTAATGTTTATTGTGCTTCTAAAGCTGCTGTCAGAGCAATTTCTGAGGGGCTAAAACAGGATTTATTAGGAACTCCAGTACGAGTAACTGAGATTCAACCGGGCCTGGTAGAGACAGAATTTAGTGATGTCCGCTTTCATGGAGATACTGAAAAGGCTAAAAATGTTTACAAGGACTTGACACCGTTAACAGGAGATGATATTGCAGATTTAGTATTTTTCTCAGTGACGCGATCGCCCCACGTTAATATTAGCGAACTATTGGTAGTACCTACGGATCAGGCCAATGCTACAATGGTTCATCGACATCGTTAGAATCATCAAATTAGTAAAAATTTTCCTGAATATAGTAGATAATTTAGGAACGATAAGTTAGATGCACCCTGATGGATAACCTCGCCAAATTTTTGGTGGGGGTTTTTTTTGGCAAATTTTGTAGTGGGAAAAAATCCTGATGTGGAGTCAAAACAGAGGAAACAGAAATGGTAGATGCACCCTGATGGATAACCTTCACTAAATTT
>JAAUYJ010031138.1_pt1 | contig 12218 bp, 13 predicted proteins | sample 7278031 | NCBI WGS metagenome assembly JAAUYJ01 (sample SAMN14350222, study PRJNA611818) | marine sediment metagenome | isolation source: surface marine sediment (1.8m) | place: French Polynesia: Moorea | collected 2018-08 | reverse complement strand
TAGCTATAAATTTAGTCCAAATCTAGCCTCACTGTAGCCTGAATATTTATTTCTCCTTTTATATTTATTTTATGGGAATTCATATTTCAGAATTTTGGGTGGAAACATTAGGCTTCTAGCCTGATGCTAGACTCACTCTAGCCTGAAGTCTAGCTTTACTATCTTCAGGCTAAGGTGGGCAAGGTGGGCAAGGTGGTTGAGGTGGGCCGGGAGAGGAAAAATTTTCAGGCTTGAGCCAGGCTGGTCGCCCGATCTAGAGCAACATTTTTTTGAAGGTGTAGCATGAGTTTGCCCGACGATATTTGAGGCTACGCTAGGCTAACCTAGCCAGTTTTGTCTCGTCGGGGAATGTGAGTAAAATGTCTGAATACATACCGTAGAGATTGGGCATTCTCAACTGTTCCGTATCCGGTTCAAAATTGCCCCTGTCGGCTCTTCAAATATTCAAACAAAGACCGAAGGGAAGGAAGGGCCATCCCGTAAAAAGGTTTGCCCTATTGGCCGCAGCCATGTCGTCCTTCAGTGGGCAAGAGGAAAGAAGGGAGGGAGGAGGCTCTGGGGAATAAAACGTATATGCTAATAATAATGTGTGCGCGCGAGTGTGTCCCCCTCCTCCTAGCTCCCTACGAGCTCTCTAGAGAGGACATGTAGGGGAGGGGAAAGCAATCGAATGGAGCAAAACCTGCCCATTTTTCATGCGCACTTTAGTCCTGAGTCAGTTAGCATTGAGTGAAGTACAGTAGTTGCCTTTTAAAAGGCCCTTTATGTGCCCTGCAACATGAACCAATGTCACTTTCTCAGCCCGTTTCCATCCCTCCTCTGCAGCGCCGGGCAGTCACCCTCACCAGCACTGGAGCTCAGGTACTTTGCTATTTTCTAACTATTTGTTCCGACTGTTCTTATCATGACGAAATTCTCCATCAGACTGATCCTGTGAACGACGAGTCTGCCTTCGACTGGGACCTGAGCGACCGGACGGACTCTGAGACCCAAACGCTTCCTCCGACGCGAGCAGGATCCACCACGCTCTACTCGGGAGCGGCGGTGGCGGTAAAGGACTCCCTTGCCTCCGACGGCGTCGGGCAGGTGTCTCTGGCGTACAGCGACCAGCATCTGCTGCAGGACGCTATCGTACAGACAGACCAGAGGCTGGTATTCCTCATCAGGAGGGCAGGAGGAGCAGGTGGGACTAGAGCAAAATAAGAAGAAGACAATTATAAATGGAGAAAAGGTGCCTCCGCGTTGTTGTTGTCCCCGTTCTTGTTTGTCGTACCTCCCGCTTCCCGCTTAATGCGCTGTGTCTGGGCTAAGGAAGGGCGCGGATATCGATTGTCGATTTCCCGCAGCAAAGGCCTCTTGAAAGGCGGCGATCCAGAGCAGCACTGCGTACACATTGCACAAACTACTATCATTGCCCAAATGAGCTCTCTTTTATATTTACCACGAGTGCAATTATTCTTGTAATTCCCCGCTGCAGGTGTCAATCGAGCATCGGCGAAAGGTGTGATCGGTGGCGGTCGAGGAGGAGGCGGGCTGTGGGGCCAGAAGGCGTCCAACTCGGCCACCCGCCAACGAAAGGTCCGCTACCACGATGCTTGGTGCCAGACCTACATCGAAGTGCAAGATTTCGGAGTGCAGGTCACGCCGGACGAGATCGATGGAGGAGGAGGAGGAGGGGCGGAACAGCAGCAGCAGCAGCAGCCGCGCCTGTTCAGAGAGGCCTCCCGGTCGACTGCGGGAGTAGGAAGGAGGACGGCCAAGGCGGCGGCGAGGAGGGGGTCCAGGCTGCCGAGCTCGGAGGACACGACTCGAGCGGTGGAGGATGCCATACTCAACTACGACAGCGACTACGACAGCGACTTCAGCCAACAGCACCAGTTGGAAGAGGAAGCGGAGAAAGGGGAGCGAGGAGGAAGAGGAGGAGGGTCCTCGACGGAGGCGGAGGCGGCTTTAAAGGAAGCCTCCGCCGCGATATCTCCTCCCGCCAAAATCAAACGGGAAGCTGCGGCTAAGGGCGTGCAACAGCAAGTTCTGCATCAGGAGACGAGCAGGTCCTTCTCTGCTGCGTCCAGCCGCGCCGGTGGATACGCCCAGTCAGACGCAAGCTTCCAGGTAGACCTGGCAGAACCTGGGGTCCCTCTCTCGGCCGGCCTCAGAGGCCAGGCCACCGCGGCGGCCACTACGGCGGCAACGGCACTTGTGTCTCACTCCGCTGTAGCCGCAGGGCTGCAGCAGTTGAACAAAGTGCATCCTGAATCGGGCGCCTCAACCGCACAAGGGGGAATTGGAGAGGCTGCTTCTCCAGGTGGCGGTGGCCTGCTTGGAGAAGCCATATCCCTGCCCAACAGGAGCCTTAAAGGCGGCGGCGCCGGTATCGTCCCCACTCCCCCTGGGTCCGGTGGGAGCAGCGATGCGGGGGGAGGAGGAGCAGGGTCCAAAAGCGGTGGCGGCGGAGGTGTCGGCGTCCCTTTGCCTCCCCCTTCCCGCGCTGGGCTTGAGAAGGTGGACGTGGCTATCCAAACTGAGCGGGAGGTGCTGACGGAGGAGGAGAGGTCCGGCTTCAGGGCGGTACCATCCGCACTAAGGAAGTATGAGGTAATCGGGGACGATCCGGACGTCTTCAGGGACATCGACCAATGGGTGATTGAGGTCTCCAAAAAGAGGTGAACAAAGGACCTATGTACGACAGACGGAATGCTTCGCCAGTACGTTGTGCTCGATTCATTTCCGACCTGGTGATAATGCTTTTTCTGCAATTCCGTTGACATACTGTGCTAAACTAACTGCTGATGCTGTTGCTGAAGCTATACTTGTTGCTGTTGCTATACATGCTACTGGTACTATTATTATTGATGTTCCACTGCTGCCCTTCTGTTTGTTTCTTTTGCTGTCTTGTTCTCTTGTTGTTGCTGCTGCTTCGATATTTGCTGTTGCTGCTATAATATGTACTTGTTGCTTTTGTTCCTCCTGCTGCTGTTGCTATTGTTGTTGTTCCTTCTGCTGCTGTCTTCTTTCTTCCTGTTTTTATGTTGTCTTTATTCCTGTTTCTTCTGCTATTCTTGTTGCTGCTGGTGTTGTTATAAGTGCTGCTGCTGCTCTCTCTGTTTTTGTTGCTGCTACTGTCCTTCCTGCTTCTCCTTTTATTTCTTTATTTAACTTTTCAGCTTGTATCTAGAACGACTTATTGAAGAATCGAATCTCCTGTTTCCGTAATGGCCAGGTACAAATCCCTAAAGAAGATCGTCAAGACCCTTCTTGTGCACCTGACGGACGATCCAGGGCGGTACGACTCCTCCAGAGCAGAGCTGGTCAAGGTGCGAGCCTTCTTCCGGTGGGTGGCGGAGAACGTGCGGTACGACGCGGAATGCCAGGACAGGAGGATGAGCACCACAGACATACTGAGGGAGAAGCGAGGCGTCGGAAGACAGTTCGTCAAGATATTCACCGAGATGTGTCTGCTGGGAGGGGTGAGGGCCAAGGGGCTCAAGGGATTCGCCAAGGACAAGGACTACATGCCAGGTGAGGTCGAGCGAGCGAGAGCAATGCATACGGGAGTAGGGAGTAGGTGGAGAGAGACCGAGTGTGTGAAATCTCCAGATTGGACCCAGCAATTCCCAACCGGCGGCGGTGGAGGAGGAGGAGGAAGAGACCGCGTTGATTGTTCAGTCCGCATTGCCGATCGATTGAGTGCCGAGGACGGCGATGAGTTGCCCTTTCGACGCGGCAAACACGAGACGAGCGACACTACCCAAAAAAAGAGTTTGCGGATTACAAAACTATTTCAAAGGATCTTGTGCGGCATTGTTGCGAAGATGTCCCGTATAATACGAACGGCCGGATAGCTTGACTTTCGTTGTCCCGTTGCGTACACTATTCATCATTCAGCATGCGCCTTGAATTGAAAGTAATTTTTCCATCAATGTCTTTCCGTTACTACTCGGAGAAAGAGAGAGAGAGGTCCACTTAAGGAAGAAGTGACAAAGGCAAGTTTACTGCAACATCAACGAAAAAGCCCTCTACTCAAACTTTCGCCCCCCTCCTCCTCATGCCTCCCTTAACGACCGCCTCTCTGGGCTCTTTTTTGTCTCAGGCCCGTTAATACTTCATGAGGGGCATCGATTGGACAAGTCCCTTCCTCTTTTCTTCTCTCCGTCGTCGCGGCGGCCCAAAAAGAGCCGCAATGGGCGAGCTAACTAGGAGGGGTTTGGGGCACAACCATGAGCTAGCCGTGAGGACTGGGAAGAGGGAAGCAATTCTTGAGAAACGTGCTTCCGGATGTCCCATTGCCAACCGTTGCGCTGGCTTGCTGCTAGAAGAAAAGTCAAGAAAACGAAAGATATAGTTAGGAAAAGCAACGGTGATGGATCCATGGCGAGCAATGAGAAGCAGGAAATCTAAATGGGTTTTTCAAAACTTGGCTTGCTTGACGGGGACGGAAATGGCAGAAGTCAAAAGCAAATGGGCCGTTGTTGGTTGTGACGGGCGGACGGTGGTGGACGGTGAGGCCGCGCGTTTCGCAATTAAGCCTTAATTGGCCACATTTTCTCGTCCCCAGAGAGGTCGGTCGGTCGGGTAGTGCCTCTCCTTCCCTTTCCCGCAAGGCTAAATGTCCCGGTGCCAGCCTGTGCTACTCGAGCAGTTTTGTGCGCAGAATATTCGCGCTACATGGTTGTGTACGGGGATATTGCAAGAGGCACGATCGATTTTTATATGGCAAAAAGTGGCAAGAGGGGACAACGACAGTACAAATTGACTGTCGTAGGGAGGAGATTTTGCAACAACAATAACATCAAGCTTTCGTTGTTGTAGAGAAGCGATCGCAGGCTCCTTGTATTTTCCCTCCTAATCGTCCTTCACCTTCAAAACCAACCGATGCAGGAATGGACAGCTAATTTTCACAAATGTGCTGTTCTATCCTGAGTAAATACTCGTTTGCATAAGACTTGTAAACGGACATATTTTAACATAAAGAGAGGCAGAAAGAGACTGAGGGGAAAAGAAAGGAAAAGGGAATTCGAGAGGAAACAATCCTCATTCTTATGCTCACGTATTGACATTCTGGTCTCTTCTTCTGGTGTACTCTACTCGACCGGTCCATATATATTCCATGTATGTACTTGATCAATCAATTTGTTATTCCTTGCTTGAAGGCGACGACTTCGTTCCTGGAGAGAGCCCCAGCCACGCTTGGAGTGCAGTATTCCTGGTACAGTGGAAGAATGAGATACTCGTAGATTCGCGGTTCATGAAATATGTTATTTTTAAACAATCAGTTGGGCACCTGGCGCCTCCTGGACTGCTGCTTCGCCTCCCCCGACTCTCCCGGCTCTCCCACCTCCTCCTCCACCTCCCCGTCCTCCTCATATTCTGGTGCCACCGCCGCCGCCTCGTCTTCCTTCTCTGCATCCGCTGCCTCCTCCTCTTCCTCCGCCATGCTTACTCCCACCACTGCTGCAATGGGAGGTCGCCCCAGCACCAGCGAGGACACTGCGTCGTCTCCGCTCTCCCCAGATAGACGACGGCACCGGCACGTCCAACACCAGCGCCAAAATACGGCATCGACGGCGGCGACGGCGGGAGAAGATAACGATGGAGGAGACAAGAAGACTCCCAACGAGCACTTCTTCCTCACCGATCCGGACGAACTCATCTACACGCACTTCCCTTATGATGAGGTACGGATTTGTATTGGCAACAGGTACTTAGAGCTGTAAAAGGGAGCACAAAAAACTTAAGAAATGGTCATGCAGCGGAAAAAACTTTCTGCTGGGCGCTAGGGGGTGAGTGGGTTCAAAGCGAACCCCCTCCTTCCCCCCTGACCTTCCAACGTTTGTCCACCTATGGATTTTACCCCAATTAAAACAACCACCACTTGAACACCACCATAAGTAAAAACAACCCCAGTTCCTCCACAGAAAATAATATTCATGAACATGAACTAATAATTCATATTTTTTCCCCGCACTTCCAGGCCGAGGCCAACTATAGCCGTTGGCAGCTCCTGAGCCGTCCTGTGTCTCTCGCCACGTTCAACGCCATGCCCCGCCTCCTCCCGCCCTTCTTCGACTACGCCCTCAGGCTGGGAAGGGACCTGGAGACGCCAATACTCATTCGGAACAGCAGTAGCACCACGGATCCCATTGACATCAACATCTGGGCATGGGAGCCAGTGCGGTACAAGTACAAGTTCTTCTCAGCCAGCGAGGTAGGAAATAAGCATAGGGGAAAGAGCATCGCTTTATAAATTAATTTACCCCTTTTCCAGGCTGAGAGCGACGCTCTAAACCACTACGTGTTCTGCTTCTTAAAGGGACGCCAGAGGAAATTGTGCGTATTCAGGGTGTCGCCGCCGGAAGTAGGAACATTTTTCTTAAAGGTGACTATAATAATTTAACTTCCATGTTCCATCCACGTAGCACCTAATATTCCCTTATAATTGCAGATTTACGCCAAGCCTGAGGAGGAGATCTTGAGCGACCGCGACACCCTTGACCACGTCTCCACCTTCGCCGTCCACGCGGTGGAGGTGCGGGTGGCGCCGCTGCCATGGCCGAGGTCAGACCTGCCCTGGGGGGCAACGGCCGCGCTGACGGACGCCGCGGGGGCCGCGCTCAAGCCGCCGCCGCGGCCGCCAACGGGGGTGGCGGCGGTCAGACCCAAGCGGAGGCCACAGCCAGAAGCGGCCAACTCTGGCGGCATGGATGGCGGCGCCGAGCCCGTGTACACCATCGTTGGCGACCGCCGCGCCTCTGTGGCCCTCCGCACCTCCTCCCCGCTTTTATCCGTCTGCCACATCTACGACTCGGAGGGTCACGAGTTGGTCACCGACAGGGACAACGACATGAAGTACACCGTGGTGCTCAACAGGAGGGCGCTGCAGCACGCTGGGGACGATATCGACGAACACTCCGAGGAGGTAAAGGGGGGAACAAGATTTTTTTACTGAGCAAACAAATTGCATTAAATATATTCCCGCTCCTTAGACGTCCCTGCAGCCCTTTGTGGAGAAGACAGAATCTCGACGCGAGGTCGAGTTCTTCGTGGACAAGCTGCCAAAGCCTGGATACTACAAGCTGCAGCTCTTCGCCTGCAGAAGACCATCCAGGAGGGGAAGGCTAAAGCTCCCGCTGGTGGCAACACTGCTCATCGATTACCAGGTGCAGTAGAAAATATGCTTTTGTTAAATAAGTTTCACTTCTCCTCCATCTTGCCTGAAGCGATTTGCCGCCAGGTAACGAAAACAATGCCCCCCACCCCACCACTAAGGTGGATTCGTTCTTTTCAAACATTTTTACCCTTTGCAATCAACCAATATTTTCCTTTCGGGAGGGGAAGGGATGGCCGATTGACCAAACCCCTTCCAAATTCTGCTCTCTTTCCTCTAGATATCGGCCAACAAGGAGCAGACAAAGTTCCAAGGCCTCACCCAGAGACTCAACATGCCACGGTTGCCATCTAGGTGATAGTGTGTGTTCAGGATTTTTGCACTTCTTTTGCTCTTAACGAAGGCAAAATAATAATTATTTATATCCTCTTGCTCCCGTCGTTCTCTAGAGCCTCTGCCAGCTTGAACCGCACTGTTTCAACCGTGTCAGACGCCATCGTGGCTCTTCGCAGCGCCGCAGCGGGGGGACAGAGGGCGAGGAACGGAGGAGGAGGAGGGTCCGTCTCCTCCCCTCCGACCTCCGCCTCGATCAAAAAGAGGTCCATGTCTGCGGCCCCCGCCCTCAACAGGAGGAGGGGATCAGAAAAGGACGGCGGGGGAAAGAACGGCAAGAGAGAGGAACAGGAAGACCCGGACAAGATCGAGGTGGTGCCGGAGCCAGAATACCAGCAGCAGCGGCTACCGTCCCCATCATCCTTTGCCGAGCCGCCGCCAAGGAGAAAGTCGGGGTATACGAGTCAAACAGGCAGCCCCTTGAAAATTATTCATATTTTTAACATGCCGAAAACCAGGTCTGAGACTACTCCTCCCCCTCCCTTTTCCGCCTCTTCTCTTGCTTCTGCGCCTCCGCTGGTTCCTCCTCCACCGGCGAGGACAGCGCCGGGGTCTGTGTCATCGACATCAGCCTCCACAGGCGGCGGCGGCGGCGGAGGAGGAGGAGGAGGAGGAGGAGGAGGAGGGGTTGTGAGGGTCGCCTCCAGGGGAGCAGGAGGAAGCCAATCAAAACCTCCGCCAGGTGGAACCAGAGTGTCGCGGACCAACAGCGACATGACAATAATTTCAAACTGAGTGCAAACTTGAGAAACTTTTTGAGACTTTGCCGGTGCAAGCGAAACAGGCACCCTTCATTTGTACATTGTGAAACATGCTGGGAACAATGTATACCGGAGGAAGCCAAGGTGTGAGTAAATTCATGGTGGATTCAGAAAAAGAGGAATAGAAGTGCTCAAGCCATCGTTACGCACAAAAACTGGAGCAAACAAACACATTGCAAAAAAACTTACAACACATGGACTCAGGAAAGAAAGTGCTACGAAGATTTTCTCAACAAATTGAAACAATCAAGAAGTATGCCACAATGGTGTCTATTAATCATTACAACAATTGTATTTCACTCTATCATGGCCTTGCTATGGATACAGTACCACTCGCAAACTGTTGCCTTTAGGAAATTATAGTGACCTTCTTTGTTTCAGATTCATATTCTCATGGGGGAAATTCCCTAAAATTAAAACATTTCCTGCTGGAAAACGGAGTGAGATAGGCCGGCCTTGACCAGAGGGGTGTTTGTGCAGGGGTCCTTTCTACAATCTGCAAAGATCTCTTGAGTTGGGCAAGTCCGGACCCCTTATTATGGGAGCCCCAAAATGAGGGAAATGGATTCTCCTGGATTTTATCTTTGTTTATCTAAGGAGTTTGCATCACAGTAGATATCTGCCGCACGATCGTGCAATACAAAAATGTAGGTACATGTGTGGGACTGAGGCTGGACGCATCATTGCGACTTGAAGAACTCCTTTGTTGCGGGTTGAAAGACTTGCTGGACTTTTTAAGAAATGAAATTTCCAATGCTGGAAAGTGCTGGTAGGCGTGGGGGTGGTGGGTAATATCCTAGCTTATGCCATACATTTTTTTTCCGGTTTACCTTACAATGGACATAAACAATAATGCATATTCTTATTGCTTCTGTTGGCTGCTTTTTACCCGTATATCTATCCCAAGTAGGACACGTTTTCCGCCCCGTTCTTTTTGACACCTTTGCCCATCCCCCCTCATCCTGCCTTCAATCCATTTCAAGTCAATCCGATAAGAGTGGGGGGGCGACAGAGGAAGAGAGGGAGAGCGGTGGATGGAATAAGACGGATGGACCGAGAAAAGAAGGGGAGGGAGAGAAAGGGGCGCCTGGCCGGGAGACGTGTGTTGACTGTGGACGCCACCGCCGCCGTCCGGTGAGAGAAGTGTGAATCGACTGAGACCGGGGGCCCGTCTAGTCCCCTTTGTCGCATACAGTATAATATATCAGAGCAACGATACAAAGGAAAATGGAGGATATTATACCGAGAAAAAACTTCCCTCCGAGTTGGCAGGTTTGGTTAGCACTTTTGCTTGTTAGCTTGGTATAAAGATTGTCTCGCTTTTTTACTTTAAGGGAGAAAACTCGGAAACTCGAATTATTATTTTGGCAGCAAAAAATCACAACAACTTCCGCCTCTTCAAGACCTGATAGCTTCCCCTTGGGTAAAAAATTATTCGTTTGGCGCCGACGACGGACGGTGGGTATACGGTAGGTGGTCGGCCAGGAGGAAGAAAAGAGGCTGCAACTGCATCATTTGTCGGCTGCGGAGGGGACATTGGCGACGGAGCCATTAAAAGTTCGGAGCTTTTTCCTGGGTATCTTTCACACACCATTTATTTCGAAAAAGGAAATGATGGCATTTGGGGGGAGGAACACACGATTTGTAAGGACGTCGGAGGTGGTTAAAATAATTGGTTTCTTGAATGAAGACATGTAGTAGTAGGGTTTCTTTTTCTTTGATGTGTATAAATTTATGGAATCAATAAAAACGGGAGAAAGCCTTGCAAGGAGTTATTTGTGGTTGTGAAAGTAGTGTGACGACGACGATCGAGCGCGCTTATTTTCCTTTCTTGAAAACATAAAAATTCACTTCAGTTCACCGTGAATTTGCTACACTAGAGAAGGGACAAACAAGGAAAGTCTTCCCCGATAGATTTTTTTCCCTCTAGCTAAAACTTTTACGTATCGTATCCCTCCTTATGCACTTCAATGTAAGTCAATGTCCGAAAATACATTGTGGAAAGCCTCTTCAACAGGGGCCCCATTCAAATGTTGTTGTTCTTAATTGTACTTTAAGGCATTAAGAGTACTCCATATGCAAGAAATAACTTTTCTCTTTCCCTTCTTTCTTTTCCCGGGTCCCCCACGCTAAGAATGAGAATAATATATCTTTCCCCGTCGTCATACGTTCTCGCTTTCGTCTCTTTACACTCAACGTGGAAGCCTTTTCTTTCCTCTTCCTCCTCCTCCTTTTCTAAAACGTCCTTTCAAAGTCTTGATTCACTCCTCTTCACCATCTTTTTCCGTAGGCTTTTCTTCGTCTCTAGGCTCCTCCGGCCGTCTCTCTCTTTCTTTCTCTTCCTGTCTTCGTGCTGTCTGTCTGTCTCTCCTTTCAAAGAGACGCGACGGAGTTTTCGTTTTTCTTTTCTCCTTCCTCAAAACTACTCCTTTCTTCCCTCCTTCCTTCTCACATGCTTTCGTCTTCTGAGCAAACAATAGGAATGATGATGATGCTTCTCTCCCCGATCTGCTCTTTGCCCTTCTTCAACTTTTAACGATATTTGGTTTCTCCCCGCACTCTCCCATGGGACGAAAAGGACGTTCTGAGACGGTTTTTTCCCTATTGATCTAGTCTGCATCCGTACAATTCCTCGATCCTACACAAGGTGGCGAGCTCTTGCTCGACTTCTAAGAAGAAAATACGTCTATAGTGTGTACGTAGCGTTGTTTCACTGGTCTAATGCGGTCTTGTTAGGTAGACTGTAGGTTTTGTCTTCGGTTACTTGCGTGCGTTTATTCCCCCTTTCCTTCTAACCAGACCGGTCATGAGAACTTTGTCTTTGTAGTGCTTTCTTTATATCTACTTTTTGTCTGCCTCGTCAATTTCCGTCATTGGCACCGCCTCGAAGCCTCCTTGCTCTGGGGGCACAGACCCGCCGCCGCCGCCAGCCGCCAGAGCCCTTGAAACAGTAAGCAAACTTCTTTAAATACTGTCTCCACCACCTACATGTTTTGGTCCACTCCTCACATTGACTGCTTCCTCCCTCCGTGCAACTCAAAGTGCTCCAGTTCGTGCTTGCTCATGTGGTAGACGAGTCCCGCGCCGATGGAGTCCCCGAGGACGTTGATGGCGGTGCGGAATCGGTCAAGCAGCCAGTCCACGGCCAGGATGATGGTCACGTCCTCGGCGGGGAGACCGACAGTGTCTAGAACCATCACCATGGTCACAAGACCGGCCTGATCGAGGAGAAACAACACAATTAAAAGGGGTGGAAAGAAGAAGGACTTTTGCTTGCTGCGATCTTGCCTGCGGTATCCCCGCCGCCCCGATGGACGCTGCGGTGGCAGTGATGGAGATTGCCACAACTTGGCCGATAGAGATGGACATCTTGCGAACCTGAAGAAGCAAGAAGAGAAGGGAGAGTCAAAAAAGAGACGTGATCCCCCTCCCCTTGTTAACCCGTCACCTGTGAGATGAATATGGCAGCGACGGCCTCGTACAGCGCAGTGCCGTCCATGTTGATGGTGGCTCCGATGGGAAGCACAAATCTAAGAAAATTAAAGAAAAAGTTGTAAAGGCCACAGGAGAAAGATGGTCTTCTTCTGTGGCCACACGAGAAACTGCGGCACGGAGCAAAATTTCGCTTAGTCGAAACTTTGCTCTGGTATAATTAGGAGATTATATTCAGAAGATCCCTCGCTTCCCTTCCCTTCCCTAAGCCTCTTTGGCAAAGCAAGCAGGCCCACTCGCCGGAAGACTCCTTTTTAAAACCCTTTAAACATACAAGGACCCTTTTGAACAACGTATAAATGCCGTGGCTGAAAGACAGGAAGACAACCGGGCGACCCACCAATTATTCCCAAGAACAGACTAATAATTCTAAAGGGAAAATAATCTGTGCACCGCTTTAGAAAGCCTGTCAAATCTGTTTCCCGGAGTTGTTAGCGGCATATCCTTCCGCCCGTCCGTGCGTAGTC
>JAAUYJ010156942.1_pt1 | contig 12219 bp, 14 predicted proteins | sample 7278031 | NCBI WGS metagenome assembly JAAUYJ01 (sample SAMN14350222, study PRJNA611818) | marine sediment metagenome | isolation source: surface marine sediment (1.8m) | place: French Polynesia: Moorea | collected 2018-08 | reverse complement strand
GAAATCTCGGCGTGCTCCGCAACAAGTTATTCCTCCTTCCCCTTCTCCCCCCAAAAAAACATCATGCATGCATGTTTGCCCGTCTACGCCCCTTCCCCTCGCTCCCAACAACACCTTGCCTCCCGATGTTTCCCACACACATTGAACACGAAGTCCCACAACTGGGGGAATTCTCTTTCCTCTGAGGAAAGTTCGACAAGGAAACTTCTGATGCATGAATCACCTTTGATGTGAGGCATGTTTATGGTCTCAGGTACAACTCAGCCCTTGAGCCCTCGCTCCCTTCCCTCCAAAAAATTAACCTTCTATTCTTCTCCTCGCCTCACACTCATCCTGTGCTCCCGAAAACGGGCAAAAGGAGGGGAGGGGGAAAAGGAAGCAGATTCGCCTTTTAAAGCCCCTGCAGCAGGCGTCCCTCTCTCGTTCACAGTAGCCCCCAAAAAGCTTCTCCGGCACAAGAAGAGGCTGTGGGTGGACGCGGAAACGGCTCGGCTCGAGCAAATAAGAAATCATCGTTCTTGACAAAGACTGCTTGTATGCCCGCACTCAATAATCGTGGGGTAAACATTGTTTATTATTAGGCCCTTGCCAGTTCAAAGTCTCATGTCCTCCCCCCATCCCTAACGGTACTTTGCCGGAAACGGCGGAAGGAGGACGAGGAGACGGGGAAAGAAGGAGGCGAGACGAACTGAGCAAGTATTTTCTTAGCTCCCTTCCTTCCATCCCTCTTCCGTTCCGTCGCCGCTTTCAAGAGAAGGAGGGAGGGAGGGGAGAGCTGCTGAATACTTGGAAGGAGGGGAGAATGGCAAAGTTTGGAAACGGCCAAAAGGGAGAAAGGAAAAAGAGGGAGGAGAGGGGGAAGATGCCTCGAGCGAGCCCACACATACGCTCTCTTTTTCTAGGCTGCTGCGCCCATACCTACTACTCCAAGGAGTAACAGTGGCGGGGCAAGGGATGGACTCGGTACCTACATAGTGTTTCCGACGGTTCACATGTGTCTCTTGGTCTTGGGAACGGTAATGCATGTGTATGTTCATCGCTTTTAAGGCTTGCTCCATTTTCTCCCTGGTTTAATTGTGTTTTTTTGCATTGACTTGTCCTCGACTACTCCGAGCCTGGCCTCATCTCCGGTTGAGGGGGGAGTTGAAAAGATACGCCCTCCATCCATATCCCTCCCTCCTCCCCCTCCCCCTCTCTTCGAGCGCTCTCTATCCGTCGCTCCCGCTTTGGGGAAGAGGGGGGGGCTTTCCCGTGCAATATAACCGAAGCAAGTCTCTCCGCTCGGTCGATACTCTCTCCCTCTCCTCCGCTCAAACTGAAAAGGGGGGGGTGGGGAGGAGGAGGTCCTTCTACTTCCTCCCCAAAGCTGAGGCAGTGTGGCCAACAGGCTTGGGAAGGAAAGCAGACAAAAGCGTTCACAACAGTCGTCCTCCAGAGCGCAAAACAATTTTGAAAGACTTCCCAAACTTGTAGAACATAATTGATCCTTCACCATAATTCTCGTCCAGTTGGCTATGACATGTGAAACAAAAGGAGTAACATGATACAGTGTGGTTTTCCTCGAATTCTCCCCGCTTGAGGCCGAGAGGTTCCCTATAAGGATGAGGCAGCAGCAAAGGAGGGGGGAAACGGAAAAGGGAACTTTCTCCCTTTTTTGCCTCCGCGCCCTACAACACACACACACACACACACACGTGCCAGTCCAAGCAGCCCTCCGACCGACCGCTGCTGCTCCCCCTTCCTAGGAGCTTTCTTGGGGAGGCCCTCTCGCCCCACGTTCGAGGGGAGGGGAGGGAGGCTGCTGAGAAACGCAACGTGCTTTTTCCCTCTTCCTCGCCCGTCCTCCGATGGGAGATGTGGGCGCTCACACCAAAGGCAGCTGAAGAAGGGGGAGTAACAAGCTACTCTCTCCTCTCGTCTGCTCCTCCTTGGCGGCCCAAGAAGTTGGTCAAGGTGGCGGCGAGAGGGAGGGGAAAAAGCGAGCGGAGAGGAGGGCGGACGGATGGGAAAAGACGGCGGCGGAGCGGAGTGTAGGGGTAGACCCTGGCCGGATAGGGTTGTTCACGGTCTCAGTCTCTTAGGAGGATGAAAAGGACTGCGAGTTACTTGGTTTGGTTCTTTGGCGGAGAGCAGATGTGGGCAAATTGGGCAAAATAGACGTCTTTAAAAACATCCACCTGAACCTACAGTATGTTGATTTTCGTCCGTCGGCAGACGTATTTTTTTCACTTTGAGTTATACATTCACGAAAAGTCTATCCTTTCAGTCGTTTTCTTGGTTGTCTAAGAAAAACTCGTCTCATTATTAAATTGATTCCAGCCTTAGCCCACAAATTCTCGAGTCCAACTTAACAACACCCCTACACAACGCGCGGAGAGCCAAGAAGGGGCGAGAGGACTGTGTAGATGCTGCAAGAGGAAGAGTAGGAAGGCCCTCCTCCTTCCACTTTCTCCTTTTTCTGTCCTTTCTCCACCTTCTTCCTCCCTCCCTTCCCTCCTGCCCCCGCCCATCTAGGTCTTTTTACTTCAGAGGACTCCCCCTCCCCCTCCGTGATGTGAATGTGGAGGCAGCAGCGACGGTCGGTGGGTTGGGCGGAGGAGGAGCGAGGAGGGACCCACCGCCCAACGAACGAGCGAACGGCCTTCCCCCCTCGCCCATCCCCCTCCCCCAGCCTCTGCCGCTTTCTCTCGGGTTTATAGGGGAGGGCGTGTGCCGAAGGGAGAAAGGACGGAGGAGAGAGAGAGAGAGAGAGAGTTGCCTGACTCTGAGGAAGAGGAGGCTCCTCCTCCCTTCCTTCAGTAGTGGCGACGGCGAGGAGCGACGTCAGCGACGGACGGAAGAACGAGAAGGAAAAGAAGACCAAGAAGACGATAAATAATAATAAATAGTGATTGTCGCCCAAGATAGGCCGAGGGCACCTGCGGAACAGATCTGGGTGTTGGCGATCTCTCTCGTCAGGCGACGGAAGAACGGGTCCGTCAACTGGTCTACTCCGCCCGTTTCTTTTCAAGGGAAGGAGCGGCGATTTCAAGGAAAAATATTCGGGGGGAAAGCGTAACTCTCACGCTCGTCCACGTTGGGGGCCACCCGCCACCGCAGCGATGCCTGCGGAGGCCCCGGCCGATCGATCCTCCTCCTCCGCGGGGTCGGGGGCATCCGGGGGAGCCTCTAGAGAAGATCATCGGTGACGAAGAGACGGGTTCGTGGCTGCAGGTGGAAGGAGCTGACGAATCTGCTCCTCTTCCTGCGGAGAGTTTCTCTCCTCGGCCCTCCCGCCCCTCCTAATTGAGATTCTCTGCGAGGGAGGGAAAAAACCGCCTCTCTCGCCTTTTAAAAAAGGCAAAGCTTTTGCCCACATCACAAGCGGAGGGGGACAACATCGGGTGTTTCCAGGAAGAGACAAACAAGCTCCGGAACAGGGAAATCACGTTCCCTAACGGAGCGGCAGCAACAACATCGGCGTGTCTTGAAAAGAGGAGTCCTTTCCAAGACGGCGAGAGAAGAGGAGGAGGAAGGAGGTGCATAAAAAGCGAGCCGAGGAAAGACCGCAAAAAAGCCTCCTTCCTCTTCTTCTTCTTCCTCCTCCGACCCGTGTAAACATCTTCGTCATCCTGCCCTGGAAGAGAACTCGGAGCCTGGGGACCTTCACCCGCCCCGAAGTTGTGGGAAATGGTGCCAACGGCAAAAGATCGAAGGCAAATTGTTGTTGCGGCGACACAACATCATCGCCATTTCCTGCCCTGCAGCAGCATAAAACTTCTTCTAGCCTAGGGAGAGGCATCTGTGAGGCTACCTGAAAGCCTCTACATACGTACGTACATACGTCGTTTCTGGTGCAGCTGTGGCATGTGTGTATGTGTCTATCCAACGCGTGAGTAAGAAATTCGGGAAGGGAGAGGAGACTCTCTTCTGTCACCCCGAGGCCGCAGGGTCCTCTTCTCCTCCTCATCCCAAAAGAGGGATGTTGTACCTACGTGTAGTAGGATGTGAGGAAAAAGTCAAAAGTCAAGTGTGCGGCGCTCCAGGACGAGGCGTCTAAACAAAGCGAGTAGTGGGTTGGCGCGAGGAGGATATGAGGTTGGGTTCGCCCGGCGCAGGGTCCCGGACGGGGGCGGCCTCCGGGTCACCGGGACCGCGGACCGTCCGATGAGAGAAGTGACGAGGAAACAGTGCAGACAAAAGGAAAAATAATGAAGTAAAGAGTGTGAAGCATCGTCGATCAGCCGTCCCTCTGACAGAAGCTCCACCCAACAACTTAGACTTCAAGAACCCCCCTTTTTGTACCGCCCAACTTAGCAAGCCAACAAACACAACTACTGTACTACACAATTCTATATTAGTATAAGCCGCATTTATCCAGCCAGCGCCGCACGGGAAACGTGCAGTGCTCCACACGGTTCCGTCAAGAAACCGTCATCGTCGCCTCCGTTAGCCATGAAGCTGCCGTGGACGTCGATGCTCTTATCCCCCGCCTCCTCGTCGTCATCGTCGAGGTGGAGGGGGAGCTCCGCCTTCCCCCTCCTTTCCGGCCCCTCCTCTTCCTCCAGCTCCTCCACATCCGGCGGAAGCTGGCGGCGGCGGAGCGGGGGCGGGGGAGGCGGAAGTGGAAGCGGCGGCGGCGGCCGGTCGTCGTCTAGCGGCGGCGCGGCCGCCAGCACCCGGGTGGCGCACTTCGCCCTCGCCACCATCCTCCTGCTCGTCTCCATCCTCAACGTCAGGCCAGGTAGGGATGACAACGTCTGTATGAGAGTTATGACATCGAACAGTGTCGTTTTGCGGTAATTGCAAAGTGTGTACCGACATGAACAATTTCTTCTCACCAAGAGCTCCTTTCCTCTCCCTTTTATACTGTACCTACATTTTCCTTCTTCCCTCGCAAGCCTTGGAGAGGGAGAGGTCAGTCCATTTGTTGTATCACCCCCGCCAAGCCCCCCCCCTTTTTCTCCTCGCTCCTAAGATGAGAAGGGGGCTCTCCCCACCCGTAGATTCTATCCCTCCTCCTCCCTCTTCTTACCCCCATCTCTTGCCCACGCCTCTCTCCCCGCTTTTTTGTTATCTTGCTCCCCCTTCTCCTTCTCCTCGCCTCCTTTCTTCCGCGAGACCATTTCTCTCCTCCGCCTCCTCTTCCCTTTTCACCCCTGCTCTGTCCCCCATAGGTGGGCTTTTTTACGGGGGGGATGAGAGAATGCCCTACCCTCGTAGTCACACGTCGCTACTCTTGCCTCGCGAAGATTCAAAGCAAAGAAAATGTAAATTTGCTACTTCTGCAAATATGGAAGTCTGAATACTCTAGAGCCACCCGCCCATCTGTGCCAAAGAAATGTTGGGCTTGCGCGCTAGATTGAGATGTATCAAGGGGCGGCGCGCAAGCAGCAAGCGGCAAGTGCCAGACCGTGAAGGCACGGTGTTGTACCGTTCCTGCATCAAGGACAGAATCCCCCTCCGCTGCCGAATCGGTCAGTTTGACTTGGCACGCCCAAACGGGCTCTTCACTACTAGTGTTCCAACTGATAAAGGCAAAGACTAAGTGGTCTCGAAATTATATGCCTGGTGCATTTTTTCTCGGTCTCATGTCGAATGGCTAGTGTGCTTCGCTCTAGCGTGGTAACTTTTTCACGTCATCTTACCACCGCCAAGCAAAAGAGACCGAAGAGTAACACCACTACCATGGCTCCAGTCATGTCCACACGGGGACTTTCCCCACCCTCTCTTCCTTATTCTTTTTTTACTACGCGCGCGAGACGAGGAGGGCCCTTCTCTCGGCACAGTGCATGCACAACAATGCCCATCAATCAGGGGGAGGGCGGAGGGACAAAGTCTCTTTCCCTTGCTGCACAATGTGACCGCCGCAGCTCTTCCGGCTGGAAAGGGAAAGAGTCGCTCTCTTCTGTGATCGAGGCCTTGCAGAGCTACGGAAGATACGTTGTACAGTATACAGTACTGTATATGACTGTCTAGCAAAGTCCGCCGGAATCAGAACGAACTCGCATCTCTTGAATAAACGAACTGAGTGTGTTCGTTAAATAGGACGTTTTACTCTTTTAATATCCTGTACTTTTGTTGACGGCTAGGAATTTTGGAGGGAGATGTAATGTTTACTCGGGATGGTGGTTGCGCCATTGGGGGTAAGCTTGGTGTCCACGCCACCATGGAAGATCTCTCCCAGATCAAGCAAAACAATGTTTCTCTCTCCCCTATGGTCAGCAAGCCTACGGCATGCACGGCAAGTAGAGTAACCGGGTAAGAAAACTTTAAAATACACATACATATAATTTATAATCACTAGCTGTAAAGTAGTCCTTCCTTTACAACTATGTTATATAGCATTGCATACAGGACAAGGAATCTCGCAGTGTGGATAGTCCACCCTGTTCCTCCCCTGCCGCCGGATCGTCCTCCGACCGTCCACAAATTGCATTTTCTGGCCCAGTTATTGCCTCCGCCACCACCGCATCTCTCTCGCGCGTGTAGGGGGCGTCTGACACCGGCGGGAGGGAGGCGCCACTGGCGCTAATGCGCATCTCTTCCAGATAGGAGAGAGAATTGTGTTACTTGCAACGCCGCTCTTCCTTCCCCTCGAGAACAAGAACCAGGACGACGAGGCAGAAACACTGGAAGTCCTGAATCCGGTCTTTGCAGCAACATTCTCAGAGCAGAACAAGGCAAAAGAAAGTGTGAGCTCCGCTCAGCCGTCTTTTTCTGGAAGGCAGTTTTTTTTTGGTTCCTTACCGACTCACTTATGATGTAATATGATGTAATGCTATATCACCACTCCCACTCCTCATTTCCCCCTTGCGGCGTGTTCCCTTCCCCACCCCTGCGCGGTTTTTTCCCTGTATTGTGCCTTCCTCTCTCCCACCCCCGCATCATTGAATTTGTGAACGGTCAGAAGATTGTCGAATCCGTCCTGGATGCAGAAAAGGACTAAGACTGAAAGCATCATCATCACTAGGGAGAGCTGGTTCCGCTTTTGGCACGCAACAATTCGCCCAAAGTTTGTTTCGAATTTGGCGATCGGGGAGGGAAAACGGAGAGGGGGAAGGAAACGCCCTGCTGTTTCTGCCCCCGCTGTTGGTGTACGGTATGGAAGAGGGAAACGGTGGGGAGATGCGAGGGATACAAGAATGCTAATGCCGCTACAGAGATGCGGAGGCGAGAAGGGGGAGGGGAGAGGCATTCCCCGGCTTCCCTCTTTTCCTTTCTCCACCATTAAGAGGAAACATGGCATTCGCTTGGAGGCAAAGCTACTACTAGTACACACAACGACACGGCAAGGCTTTACTGGGATTCCTCCTTCGACCATGGTTTTTCTCGACCGTTCACTGGTACATTTTACAAGTCATGCTCTGTTTCGAGAAAAAAAGGACACCTTTGGGCACATTTCTTTCCATTCATCTAGGTAGTATATTGCGAGAGGCCCTTCTCATCGTTTTCTATTGGGCGTTCTTGTCTTCTCGGTAGTTTTGCTGCAGCAGTTTTCTTCCTTTCTTTCGCTTCTTTCTACTGTACTTCCTTACATGTGGGAATGGGAGGGGGGAGCTGAGTGTACAGCACTGCACAGCCTGGGTAAGAGAGGACGGGAGACGAGAGGGCTTTCTACAGCTTTGTTTGGATAGCAATGTAATTCGCCAATTCCTCCATGATACTCAGGAAATGGTGCAAGGAATGCTTTCTCGCCTGGTTCTCATTTTATTATGACACGACAGTAGTATTGACAAAAGAAGTGGGTGAAAAGGCCTCAAGGATCCAGGCCTTTACCGTTGCGCCCGAGGAAGAAGTTGGATAGGGATTGGGGAGCTACTGCGGAGCTATAGGGAGGGCTCGAGGAGAAGAGAAGGGCCCCCTCCTCTCTTTCTGTTCGAGCCTTTTCTTCTCCCATCCCTTGTCCTAATCTCGTTACACTTTGCGCCCCACCCCCCGTTAATTGCGCCTCCCTTCCTAAAGAAAAAGGGGGAGGGTTAAAAGGAGGCGCCTTTGCTGCAGATCTCCAGGGCAACGGTTGGAGCATCGATGTTCGAGAACACCGAACATATCACTCCTTTTAGAGCTGCCGCCTAACTCAACAGTGTTATACGATACATACTCAGAAAGAATGTGCCAAGCGTTGGGTCTAGAACGGTGACGTGCCAGTGGTCTTGGGCACCCTCTCTTGTCTAGTGCCACTTGTACCTTGGGTTCAAGGATGAGGCCTTGCTACGTAGGAGGTGGGCTGATTCCCCCCGCCCCCCATGCCTTCTTCTAACGGATCTGCCTTCGCCCTGGTTCCATCGACACAGTGCTACGCCGCCGCAGCCGTACCGGTCGGTCGGCCGGTCGGTCGTCTTGCCCATTCGTCTGGCTTTCAACGCACCGGCGCTATACTACAAAGTAAACGTACATTGTTGGCTGAGGGGTGAGTCTGGCCAAGGCCACCCGCCGCGACGAAGAAGGGCCACTACGAATTAGCGCCGGGGGGCCACGTGTGAATACAATTACAGGCCCACTGTAAAATATGCGTTGGCCCGATCCGAGGTGGAATCGATGGCATCACTTGTTCAACTTTCATGCCTTACACAACTGCATGGATATTCCTTTCCCGCTCATGTTTTTGGATGTTATTTACTGTACCGGAGCATCTTTTGATCTTTTATATTTTGCGCGCAACTTCCTTTCTTGTGTCCATCAGAGATCCCGACTTTTGTCCAGATAACAAAAAAGGGAGGATGGGAGACAGACAGCACTCATTGTTTGCCGAGGGAGGGCAATAAAGTGGAGCCCCATGCCCCCTCCACCCTTATTCCCTTTCTCTCGATTGCAGTACGGATGGGACTGCTCACAGATCCGCCGTGCGTTCTTGGGGATGGCAGTATCTCCAGTATAGCAAGGGTCCACATTCCCACTGATATGACTTTGCCTCACTTTGAATGGACCACAAATAAATTTGCTTTCAAAGATGCGCTCAGTCGCCAGTCGGTATGTCCTATTCACGCGAATGTACTATTTCCCACCTGTGCCTTCTTTCATTTCTTAAGAAAAACAATTCTATAAACTCTGCTGCTTCAGTGTCGCTCCCCTCCGCTCGCCCCTCGTCCATTTTGTTAGGTGCTGTGAGCTACACCTTCCACGCACGTTTTTCCCACTTTATCGGCCCATGGGGAGAAAATGGAGTAGAGTCGATGGATCCTCCCAAAGAGCCATATTCCGCCGCCGCTCCTCTTCCCCATCACATTTTGGCCATCACTTTGAATTCCAGCCGCCGTTACTCCACCGGAGGGGAGGGAATGGAGAGAGAGGAGGAAATGCTGTCGATCGATAGAGACCCGCTGACGTCCAGAAGACAAGGCCACCTGGTTGGTCCCCGCAATTTGTTGAAGCAGCCCGGTTTTTGTATAGACAAATGTGATCTACAAAACTCTTAAAAGCCTTTCAGTTTGCACGCGTGAACCTTTCTAAGATATTTCCTCTCGGCGCCCATGTATGACCGTTACGGAAGAGAAGTGTTGCCTCCGGTGAAGAAGGAAGAGAGAAGTGGTACTAGACCAGGAAGTGGGGTACGGACGGACGGGAGCTGAAAGCGGGGTAGAGGCGGCGGTCATATTTCTTTCCTTCCCAGGCCCGATCCCCCCTTTTTCTCGAGGAGGAAGAGAGGGAATACCCGAAAGATACGGTATACCTATATATGTAGTATACCCTTTGCCTGTGCAAGGCAGACAAATAGGCAAGATTGTGTGCTAGTACAGTTTTTGGTGTGCTCAAATAAGGGACACAGGGTAAATGCTCTTTTTTTCACGCTGAAGGGTACAGTGCTTTAAGGTTCAAGACAATTATATTTGTTCACCAGCGATTTTTTTTCTGGGGCGTGAGGGAGTTGCAGAGAAAGGGATTTGTCTCTTCCTCTCTTTTATTGCGCAACTTTCCTTTCGCTACTTCTGCAGCTCAAACGGCCCGAGAAGTATAAATACTGACCCGGTTTATTTATGCTGCTGCAAAAAAAAATCCTATTTTGCTACTGCTCCTTTTTTTACTTCTGACAAAAAGAAACTTTGAGGTAGAACCCACGTTTCTAAATGCGTTTTGATGATGGCCGTATGGTAATCTCTTTACAAATTTGGGACAACAGCTAGCCCCCGCCAGAGTTATCCCCCCAGAGCTTGTCCATGTTGTACTTCGGTAATCCTCCTCAGCGTCCTGGAACGATGGCGACGCCTTTTCCGTCTCTCTCCCCTCGACCTCCACCCAGAGAAGCCCCGTGATCCCTCCACCGATGGGTGTTGTGCGCTCGCCGCGCGTGCACTTATGGGTATCACCGCCCCCCCTCCCCGATCCTGCCAAGACCACCAAAGAAAGAGGAGGAGGGAGAAGCCCCCAATACTCCTCCTTTTTCTTCGAGGGTTTTTTTTGCGGAGGTTGAAACGGGTATCGGCTTATCGGTTGAAGCCACGGGGAGGGAGGGAGGGAGGCCGCCAAAAGGGAGGAGGGGACCCAGGGGCACGCGTTGCCGGCTCGCAGAGCACTACTCCCTTCGGACCCGCAGCGCCCGAAAAGGAGAGCGACGAGAACGGATAGACGTCTAGGACCTCGCAGCGGATATCTGGCGGTAAAAAAGAAGGGAAGAAAAGGAAGACGAGTGGCCCCCTCCTCCTCCCACTTTTGCCCCTCCCATCCATCCCCCCTCCCTGTGGCCGCATACTGCCCGACCGAGCCCCAAAAAAGGGGGCTTCTCCAAAAAACAGTGAGAGAATGGGGCACACGTGGGCGCTGTACCAAAGAAGAAGGGGGAAGAAAAATCACACATCCCCCCACTGTTCCACTCCCGCGACCTTGTCCCAAGGAGGGAAACCGACAGGCGGCGACCGATCTTGATCCCCGCAGAAAGAGAAGGTGACGGGGACCTTTGCGTGTCGCAGCAAATGCACCGCCGCCTTCTTTTCTCATCAACGCCTCTCCTTTCTGAGAGACAATCCAAGTCGTTTTTTTATTTTGAAGAGGACGACCTTTTTTGGGCTGTACCCTAGGCGCTTCCGTTCTGGCTCTTCTCACTGGCCCTCTGTTCAGAATCCCCCCGATAACTTTCCTTAGCATGTAAGGAAGGAGAAACGGGGAGCGAGAGAGGAGGTCTGTGGTGGAGAACAAATACTCTACTTTCCCGTCCCGTTTTTCCCTTGCGTGGTCTCTCCTCCTCCTCTTTTCTTCCCTTTTTTCCAAAGTCCGCAGTGTTGTACACTTTCGCTTCCTCCCAATTTCCTCGCCGTCCCCCTCCCCCTCCCTTCCCCCCAGCCAATGGCCGCCGACGCGTTCGTTCGTTCGTTCGTCGCTCGTTGGAGCCCCGGACGGACGACGACGGCCTCTTCTTCTTCTTGGGTGGGGAAAGCGGCCAAAAAAGTGCTTTGGGGAACTTTTTCTCTCCCCTCCCTCTCTTCCCTTCGTAAAGCTTTTCCACTTCCGCACTTTACCCGGATCATGTGCTGTGTGGTGGTAGTAGTAGTGTACGTAGTAGAGTGCCAACGCTGAATTGTCGGCGGGCCCCGATCTTCTTACATTTTTCACGGAGGAAAGAATATGGGATATCCGTCCTCCTGTACGTATGAACTGCTTCTGCAAGTTCCCAGGCATGTACCGAACATCTTTCCTCTAAAAAGTGTGTAGTGCAAAGCTATCCTGCCCTTCTTGCTTATTTGCATAAAAGTGCAAAAAAGGTCTGTCTCATTGCTGCATGGGTTTTTTCCTTCGGCGAATGTGTTCACTGGCTGACGGCGTAGGACTCGTGCTCTTTTGTTTTAATTAGCGAGGCAGGGAGCTCCCCCCCCCCCCAAGCCATTTGCTAGGTAGCAGTGCCTACACACAGAACTGTAACCACCGCCAACTCCTCCCAAAGCCGTCTTGTCCCAAGGGAGGAAGGGGAAAACTGGACTCGTGGATATGGCAAAAGAGCAGAACAGAAACTGCTCTTCCTGAGCCTGGCCTCCCGGGCTCGTCTGCTGTACTGTTATTCCACAACATCTCCCTCCCTGCTCAGACCGGCACTTTTCTTTGCAGTCTGCAGCACTAAAAGAGAGCCGCTGAGTCGGCTTGTTTTTCCTCCTCACGAGGAAACAACTGCAACTGCGCTATAAGGAGGGGGAAAAGGTCTGGTCTCGAGTATTTTTTTGCGAAGCGACGTCTCCTTTTAGCTGCATGTATTCTTCCGGCTCCTGCACGTGGGAAGAGTGCTCTCGCCGTGCGCATTCGATAGACTGAGCG
>JAAUYJ010048225.1_pt1 | contig 12237 bp, 4 predicted proteins | sample 7278031 | NCBI WGS metagenome assembly JAAUYJ01 (sample SAMN14350222, study PRJNA611818) | marine sediment metagenome | isolation source: surface marine sediment (1.8m) | place: French Polynesia: Moorea | collected 2018-08 | reverse complement strand
GTAGGGGAGGCCGGCGGCGTATCCGGCGCCGGAGGGGAGGCCGGCGGCGTAGCCGTATCCGGCGTAAGGGAGGCCGTAGCCAGCGGCGGGCAGACCGGCGTAGAGCTGGCCCTGGGCGGCGGCGAAGACGACGGCGAGAACGACCTACAAAGGGAATGGAGAATTCAGTTGAAGGGAATATTTCAAAAGCCCCCTATAAGATCTGGATAATTTGGACTTACGAGCTTGTACATGTTGGCTGTAGGGACTGTTCTGTGGAACTGTAAGGATTGCTGGGTGCGACCGACCATTTTATACGGGGGGGGAGGCGGGAGAGGCGGAGGCGAACGCTCCCCTCTCCTTTACAAGACAACCCAAAGCAACTCTCCTTATTTCACCGGTGTTGCTCCGTCCCTCCGCTCTCCTTTCCCTACCTCTCCCCGCCCTCTCCCCAAGGCACCTATCCCCCTATCCTCCTCCTCCCCCTCCTCCCACACACCGTCTATGCATGCACACAGGACAACACTGCCAAGTCGTATTACGGTTAAGAAAGGTGGGGCAGAGGCGCGGCTTTGGAACACCGGCAACTGGATTTAGGAGGAGGTCCTGAAATCTGTCCAACAAAACCAAGAGAAACAAACCCCTGCCACGAAACGCCCGTGTTTTTCCAATTTCGAATTAACCATGATGCAACTTATTAATTAGAAGCGGTTTGCATCTTCGAAATGAATATGATGGGGTAAGAAGGGAGATTGGTTTTGTTCTCCCCTCTTGGTTGGAGGAGGAGGAGGAGGAGGGTCGATTTTCGGGAATTTCGTTTGGGCGTGGGCTGTACATACGTAGGGAGGAGAGGAGGAGGGAGAAGCCTTCTTTTCTCTTTCTTTTCGTCTGGCACCACCAAAAACTGTTGCTCTGTCGGAGGCGTCGTTACGTAGAGACTGTGACTCCCTCCCTCCGCCGCCGCCGCTGCCCGAAATGGGTTTCCAGACTTGTGGTGGTCACAACTCGAATTCGAGGGGGGCCTTTCTTGCTCAGGTTTCTTTTTGCCCCCGGGAGAGATTTTTAAGGGGACCGCTCAATAATTGCTGGGCGGAGCTCCGTGGCCCAATCGAGAGACGTTGGACAATAAATGGGCTGGTAATTTGCTCCCCCTCCCCGAATAAAGAAGTGCACCGGCAACAATTAACTATTGCATCGACCCCGTAAATCATGAGCTCCAATCAACCTCAGGTGGTGATGCAGAGAATTCACCATTCCGAGCTATAACTTGAGGTTGTTTTTTTCTTTGAGATTGTGCGACGAATAAAGCATGAACTGGATTCTGTCGTCCCCTCCAACCCACCAAAAAATGCAATGTCCAATTGGACTAGTAGGGGGAGGAGCAAACGTCCTAAAACTGGATTTGTTGCGGTGGAAAAAAGGGACGGAGCAAAGGAGGATCTTGGTGGCAGCAGGACAAGTTGTAATTTCCTTTGCGCAGGTCCTTCTCCTTTCTTTCTTCTTTGGTGAGATCCCCTTATCTCTTCTTCCAAAGTGAACGCACAGGGATTCATTTCGGTTATTACGTAAGAAACCTCCCCCCCACCTCAGAAGAAGAGAAGATGTAACGGTTAAGACGAAAACGAACAATAAAGAGGAGGAGGTGGTGGTGGCATAGATTCCTCTTCTCTCCTCATTTGGAGACGGCGAGAAAAATGCATCGATTTTGTTTTGAGGAGGAGGCGAAGAAGGAATTAACCACAAGGACAGAGCGAGAGAGATTCCACGTAGTATGCAGCGAGGAGGAGCGTGCGAACTTTTCGGGGTTTTTGTCGCTGGCGAAAGAGCAAAAGCCTCAGTTGAAATGGAGGGGTGCAATTTATTCATCCAGCTTCGACCGTATAAAAAGTACAGAAGGAGTATGAACACGCAAAGGCACACTCTCCTCGCTTTATCCAATTACTTGCATTTCATGTATCTTGTATGCATATGGTGCCTTCAAGTTTTTTATGTACCATCTTGCTGCAGTCTTGCTCTACAAAACGAGGAAGCCCCTTGATTCACAGTTTCTTTTAAACGCCTTTTCAACAATCAATCAACTTTTCCGAACTTCATCTCTGTAAAATACACCTCCAGCATGGATCCTCGCTTCAGATTTCCCGCCGCATTTCCCCTCTCCAGTTCCAGCATTCCAAAGAACCATCTGCAATGGGGCTTTTAACAGTACCTGCGTCGTATTACGGGAACGGAAGGAAACGTCTAAGGCGCATGCGTCAAAGCACCAAATGTGCAAGTGCATTGATGGGAAAGAACGAGGGAAAATGTCAGCTTTTTTTATGGCGGAGGACTTGATTGGTGAAATATCTTTTCTGTAAAGTCAGCGTCTTTTGTTGCCGGAAGATTGCCGTGAGAGACAAATTGTGCGGGAGAGAAAAGGCAGCATGGAACCAACCAGCAGCACCATCCAGTGAAAATTCCCCTCTTCCTCCCACACACTTTTAGTGCCAAAAAGCCTCTTGTGTGGAAGCAGGAGGAGGAGGAAGAAGTGAGAGTGGAGAGAAAGGAGGAAGGCAGGCACCGTGGAGGAGGAGGAGGAGGAATGGTGTGGCCAGCCAACCAAAACCTCCTCCTCTGCTTCCATCCATGCAGCTCCAGCCAACACGGCGGCAAGCGAGTGAGTAAGCATCGATCGGAGAAGTAACCACCAGAGGCACCTGCTTAGGGATAGGGAGTAGCAGGATTTAAAACTGCATTTGAGTGCTGCTAAGAGAGGAGGCTGTGTATGAGGAGAGGAAATGGAAAGAAAAAGATAATTGATCTTGTCCTTGAGATCGGTTCTCCACCTCCTCCTCCTCCGCCGTGCGAAAAACAAGAGGAAAGAAGACACCGATAGCGCGCATACTTTTTCCCCTCTTGCAAATTGCCTTTACGCTCGAGTGAACAGCCATATACGTACAATAGTATTCAGTCTTGGTCTTCCAAAATGGACTTCACCTTCGACCTAACGAGCGTGTTCCCCCCCGAGCTCCGCCCTGGCTCCCCCGATCTGGTTGCCCGCCTGGGGGAGGACCTCCTCCCTGCGGCGACCGGCCCGCTGTGGACTCACCGCAGCCAGGCCGCCACCGCCATGCAGAGGGCGGCGGAGGTGGTGGACAGGATGGGGGAGGCATCCGCCGCCGCACAGGGGCTCAGGGCGCCCATCACAACGGCGGCGAGGTAGGATCGAAAAGAGGTTCCTTGGAAGGAGGAGCGACAGCAAAAACCTTTTTCATATCTTGCAGAGTTCGCTGCCACCCAGAGCACGCCGTGTACCTCATGGTGGACCGGGAGAGCAACGGAGGACTGGGCTCAGTGGTGGGGCTGCTAAAGGTGAGGGAGAAACACCGTTTAAATCATTTCAAGGCCCTGGAACGATCGATTGTTTTCACAGGTTGGCCGCAAGAACCTCTTCCTTCTTGACCGCCGCGGGGAACAGAACGAGACCTACGCACAGTGCATCCTCGATTTTTACGTGCACGAGCGGCGGCAGAGGTCGGGGTGCGGGAGGAAGCTGTTCGAACACATGCTCAAAGACCAAGGCGGCCTCCACCCGCGCTACATGGCCATCGACCGACCATCGCCAAAGCTCCTGGCCTTTTTACGGAAGTACTACGGGCTGGACTCTGTGATCCCGCAGGTCAACAACTATGTCATCTACGACGGCTTCTTCAGCAGCGGCAGCGGAGGAGGCAACAACAACGGTGGCCAAGGGGACGCGGCGGACAGCAAAGGAGGAGGAGGAGGTCCACCGGGAGTGCGGAGGGCCAGGATCTACATGGGGAAGCTGCAGTACATCTGAGGGAGACTGCCAACTGTGATTTGCCAAGCCGGTTCTTTTTTTCAGGCTGATTGTCAACCTGAGGATCTGCAGTGAACATTGATCAGCACAAAAGTGTAGGGAAAGACGACGCGCGATGCGAGGAGGGTGTGCTATTGTGGAGAACAGTGAGCTGCTAGTCAGACAACTTGAGTGCACCAGGAGAAAGTTCCTTGATGCGGTGAGGATTTCTTGGTGACGCTTTCTTCTAACGAGAATACTGTTTTGGAATGCTTTGGAAGGAGTCCGCCCAAGGGAACTCTATTTTTCCACTCGAAAAAACCTGCTATTTATATGACTAGTGATTGTAGTTATCTCCAGTAAGGGCGTATTGCTAGTGCATTAGATCAGACAAAATACATTAGTTGACTCGACTTCTATTTTCGAAGTTCGTTATGGATATGTGTACGTATATTTATTTACGCAACAAAGACTATTTCGTGGTGGGTCATTTGGGTACGAAGCAGCACTGACACGATGCCACTGAAAAGCAGGAAATAGACGGGCCACCACAAATATTTGACCTCCTTTGTGTCGGCATACGGTAGCAACGTCAGGCCGAAGAGATAAATCATTATTGTGACAACGTAGGTGACGAAAGAAGAGTCGGATCGACCAGGGGGACCTGTGAGGGTGGCACTGCCCGTGCTGGCTACTGTGCTGCGATACTTCGCAATGTGGACGTTTGTATCTTCCAATTTTTTCGCAACTTTTGTTTTCCTTTTGGCATCGGCATTTTTTGGATGTTCTTTCTTCTTTTTTCGTGCCTCCCGTTCTTTTCCCGATTTTTTTGTTGGTGTGGTATGTGTCTTGCCCCTTTTGTCTTTTTCTTTCACAGCCTTTGGTTTTGAGGGAGGCTTTTTCGCTTTCTTTTTCTCCGCCGTATCTTTTGATTCTCGAGGTTTCTTGGTCTTCTGTTTGACCTTGCCATCTCTAGAGGAATTTTTCTTTGCTGCTGGCTTTTCCTTCGATTTCTTTGTCTTTACCCCCAAAACTTTTGTTGATCTTTTCTTTTCGGGTTTCGTTTCTTTTTTGACTGTCTTTGGAGGCTTTTTCCTTTCCTCTGCGGGTTTTTTCTTTGCATCTACTGGTTTTTTCGTTTTCGTATCATCTCGAGACTTGGACCTTGGTTTTTTAGATATTGAAGTCTTTCTAGTTTTCCTATTTCTTTTCTTAACTGTCATGGTACTGGTGTCAGAGGCAGCGGCTTTTGCTTGACTACCAACATCGGCACTGGTCACGGTCCTTTCGGTCCTTTTAGGTGAAGGAGTTTTATTTTCTTTTTTCTTTCTCTTTTTGACAGCTTTAACTTGGCTACCCATGTCAGCAGTAGTCATGGTTCCTTCATTACTTTGAAGTTCTGGCGTTTTCTTTGAGGGCTTTTCCCTCTTTTTGACTGTATTAACTTGGCTACCCATGTCAGCAGTGGTCATGGTTCCTGCAGTGCTTTTGAGTTCCGGGATTTGCTTTGAGGGCTTTGTCCTTTTTTTGACAGCTTTTACTTGGTTTCCCATATTAGCAGTAGTCATGGTTCCTTCACTACTCTTGAGTTCAGGGACTTTTGTAGCGGGCTTCTTTTTCTTTTTGACAGCTCTAACTTGGCTACCCATATCAAGAGTAGTCATAGTTCCTTCGTTACTTTTGGGCTCTGGACGCGGAAGCGAGCTTTTGACAGACTTTTTGTGATCCCCCGCAACACTGTCGATGGTGAATTTATCAGATTTTTCGTCCAGATCTCGCTCTGTATCCTTTTTCGGAAGTGTCTCTTTAGCCTTCCTATTCTTGCTATGTGACTTGCTCGGAACGGACCTCTTCCTTTTGTTGACTTTCTTCTTTTTTCTCGCGCGTCTTTCAGAGCCCGCGTCTGTGTCACTTCCCCGCGTGCTGGCTCCTCTGTTGACGCCTTCGATCAGGTCTGTCTGGGTGGTGTCCGACGCTATGGGAGGAGCGGTCTGGGTCTTTCGCGTTTTTATAATTTTTGCTGGACCTACGTAGTTCTTGCTATTTTTTTTCGGGTCTTGCGTTTTCTCCTGCTCGTCTACCTTCTCTCTTGGTCTATGCACGTGCTCGATTGTTGGACTTTTCTCTTTGGGTTTCCTTCCCTGTCCAAGTTTTCCTGGGTCTTGCTCCCCCACGCTAGATGTTTTTTTTGTTTTCCCAACTTGATCATCACTAGGACTTTTTTTGGCTGATTTGTCCCGTTTTGTAGCATGGGTGCCTAATGTGTCATTGAGCTGACGAATTTGCTTTTCCGAATCATCCTTTGGGAGTTCCTCTGTGATGTGAGCCGTCTCCTCTGGCTCCTTAATAACGGAAGCTTCTTCTGCGTTGCTTTGACTTGGAGGAGATGGAGCGGACTTAATGCTGGTTTCACTTTTGTCAAGACCTAATTGGTGAGCACTTTCTTTTGTTGGTATTGATTTCTCATCTTTCGATTTTGCCCTAGATTTTTTTTGTGGTTGCATCTCTCCAGGTGCATTCTTGGTATGTTGAGGTAAGCTAGAATTTTTTGTAGTAATCGATGTCGACTTTTCTGTCTTTTTCTTTTTGGCCTCAGTAGTTTTATCAGATCTGTTATCATCTTTGGTTGAAGATATTTTCGAAGCATCAAGTGGGAGATCTTTACTTTCCACGGTTTTTTCTTTTGGTATTATTGCAGATTTTGTGGTCTCTTCTTTTTCAGGTAACACGGATGGTTTATTAGATTCTGTTTGTTTTTCCGAGTCTTTCGGTTCATTAGTAGAACCTTTCGTTTGCTTAGTTGAACTTTTTTTAGTCTTAGCAAAATCGAACCCACTTGTTCTCTTCGGTGCTATTGTCGGTTCTTTCCTAGCCGTGCTTGTGTTCTTATTATCCACTTCAGGCTCCTTCTTTTCGTTCACATGATGCGACTTTTCTGCTGTTGTGGTAGTTTCTTTTGTGGTTGGTTCTGCATGACGGCTATCTTTGCTTGTTAGGCTTTTCGTTTGAGTCTCGAGACCATATTTCCTTCTTGTTCCTTCTTCGCTAGTTTTGCTTCTAACGTTAGTTCTTTTTGTGTCATCTTTCACGGTGGGACTTACAGAACTCTGCACTCTTGATGTGTTCCCTAAACTCGAGGTGTCTTTCATATTTGTATCATCGGCTTCTCTTTGTGTAGGATACTTCAATTTCCTGCTTCCTGTTTTGGCTTGAGAAGGCACCTCAACAGACTTTTCCGTTTTTTCCTCGGGTTTTACTGTCGTTTTAATTTCACTCTTCTTGCTATCCGTTGTCTTTTCTTTTTCTGAATGAAGATTTCCTTTCCGGGGATGAGAAGTCTTCTTTTCTTTTCTCATTTCCACTGGCACTTCTCTGCCATGTGCTTTTGTTTTGTCGTCAGTGCCAACTTTTTTATTTGAAGAGTCTGGTAAATTATCATCTTCATCTGTCATTTCTATCTCTATTGGTTTCACTTGGTCTTGTTCTTTGCCGTCTGAGCTCGCTTTTTTCTTTGATGTCCCTTGAGAGGGGTCCTTAGCCACTTTCCCTTCCAGTTCTTCTTTGCCAGGCTTTCCTTTGGTCGAATCCTTTGTCATTGAAGATTTAGGGACGGAGAGTGACTTGAGAGAATATTCAATGCTCTCTTGGGTTGGCACCGTTGTTTCCTCTGAACCCATTTTAGCCTCTTCGTCACTAGTTTTTTTGCTTGGGGTTCCGTGGATTCCCTTGTGGGACCTCTCTGGTTTTGGGACTGTGGAGACGTGAGAGGCTTTTGTAGAAGGCTTCTTTTCTTTTGCGCGAGTTGTATCGTCTGTGCCAACCTTTTTGTCATCTTTTTCCGTGGTTGCAGATTTTGAAACTTCTTGGTGACGCTCACCTGTCTTTGTTCCAGATTTCTCAGCTCCACTTTCGCTGGTGTCGGAAACATCATTTTCTTCCTCGTCAACAAGTACTTGAGTTTTTGACTTCTTCCCAGAAAGAAGACTCCAGACCACGCTGGAATCTTTAGATAGCCTCCTTCTTGTACCATGTGATGATTTTGGTGGAGAAGGTTGTGAGTCATCCTTTTCCTGGTCCTTTTTCTGTAGAGAGCTCTTTTCACTTTTTGCGTACGGTATGCGAACGCTTTCATCGCTTTCGGCACTAGGCTCCCTACTTCTCTGGGAACTTTTCTTTGTTCCTCCGTATGGCTTGTGCGGTATTTTCAGACTCTTCGTGCTTGATTCCCTATCTTTCGTGCCCGTTGCCGTTGTTCTCGATTTATCGGTCTTCTTTGAACTTTCACTTGGCTTTGTAGATTCTTTGGGAGTTCTTCCGTGAGTTTTGGTCTTACTGTATTTTGACTTCTGATTGCTCGTCTTGGCCTCCCCAACTGAGCTATCGGACAAACTTTCTTGAGTGCTTTCACTGCGCCTTTGATGCTCTCTTGATAGTTGCCTGAACTTTTTCCCGATGCTGCCTACATCACTAGGCTTTTGAGTGCTGGGAGGAAGTCGTTCGCTGGAAAGACCCCTGGACTTTTTTGTTGTTGCCTGCACACTTTTATCTGAATGGGGAAGAGATTCTTCCGATGGTTGTCTTATGCGGTGTTTGCTCTTGCTTGTCCCTTCGTCGAAATCACCATGACTAGGATGTTCTTTTGACTCTTTTTTTCGTCTGCGAACAACAATGCTGAGAGTACTATGGTCTGAATCCAAGTCTATGTTTTCCTTCGAAGACGGCTTGCTTGTGTCGACTGGTGCAGATTTTGAGACATCTTGTTTTTCTGACCCTTCAGTAGACTGCTTTTTTTCTCGTGTTTTGCTTCGGGAAGATTGCTTCTCTCCAGTTTCTTTTTCAGTTTCCGAAGAGGAGGACCTTGCCCTACTAACTGACCTATGTCTGCTCTGACTCTTCTTCAATTTTCCACTGCTTCCTGGCGTTTTAGTGGAATATTTCGAAGAATATGTCTTAATCTCCGGCTCGCTTCTTTTCTGCTCTGTGTGCGAACTCTCTCTTTTAGAAGGCTTGCTGTTCTCTTTTGAGATAAATGTTCTCCGGCGTTGTTCTTCACCGCGGTCTGATTTTCTGCTGGATCTGTAAGTTTCATCTTCTTCACTACTATAAGTCCTTGCTGTTGACTCGCTTTCATATCTGGAGTGACCCTTTCTCTGACGTTGACTGACGCTCTTAGACCTCGAAGCATATTTTGACGTGCGATCATAAGATCCAGAGGAGAAGCTCTCACTTTTTCGTTTACGTTCTTTTCTTTGATAGTCTGTTGAACTCTGCCAACTTCTGGAACTGCGAGATCTTTTCTTGTTAACTCCACTACCCTTGCGTGACTTGACATCTATATAGGGGCCACTGCGCTTCGTGGATTTTCCTGTTTTACTTTCACCTTGATTGTGCTTACTGCTTCTTCTTGTTTCTATTTTTCCTTCGTTCGAGTCCTTGTGTCTTGTGCTGTCTTTACTACTGGCGCGCACGTGCCTATATTTCTCCTTGTCTTGGTGTTTCTTGTGGTCTCGGAATTTCTCTTCTCGTGTCTCTTTGAATTCACTCCTACGTTCCGTTCGTCCGCTCTTGTGCCTGTGAGAGCTGGAGTAACGTCTCCTGTCTATTTCCGACTCGTAGCTTTTGCCGTAGCTGGAGGAATCTATTGACCTCCTCCTGCGTTTGACCCTTTCGTGAGCGCGGTCCCTGCTTCCCCTACTCTCAGATCGCCACACGCGAATTTTCCTTGTAGCTCCAGCGCCGGCGGAGCCGCCTCGGTGGGAACCACGCTTCGTCCCCTTTGCGTCCTTCTCCCTGACGTCGGCTGACGAGGTCCTCCTGTCCTTGGACTCGTGCTGGTGGTGTTGCCGATGGTGACGGTGGTGGACGTGATGCCGGTGCTTCCTGCGGGAGCTGGAGTCCTTTGCCACTGCCATCGACTTGCCGCCGCCCGAGAACTCTTTTTTCACGGATTCCTTCGTTCTCGTGGCGGTGGCGGAGACGGTAGAGGACTTGGCTCCCTCAGGGATCTCGGTCGTGATCACCGTGGTGACGGGATGGTGCTGGTCTGTCGGATGCAGGACTTTGACCTCCACCCTGGAGTCGGGAGAATCGGTCTCCCCCACCACCGCTCCCTTCCCCTTCTCCACCACGACGGCGCCCTTCTCGCGCCGCTTGGCGACCACCGCCTTCACGCCGCCGCCGATCGTCCTCTTTGTCACCTTGCCAGTCTTGGGATCAATCACCTTGACCTCGTCCAGGCTACCGCCCTTGGAGCTCTCTCCGCCGCTGGCGCCGCCGCCTCCAGCACCCTTTGCGTTCTTGTTGGCTCTTCTCGCGGCTTTGAGATTGGCCCTCCTGGCTTCCCTGGCTTCGTCCTTGCGCCTGGCCATTCTGACGTCGGCGGAAAACCAAGGAGGAACACGTTGAAACTTAGAATTTGTGGATTGAAACAGAAACGGAACTTTGCTGTGTAGATTTCATATGCATTCCACTTTGCACACTGAAAGTTTCCACAAATTCTCGCAGAATAGCGCGAATTTTTAAATTTAAAGATTCAAATTTTAAATATCAGAAGAAAATAATTCCAAAGGAAAGTTACTGTCGTTTATGTTTAAAAGTTTTAGGAAGAAAAAAAGTGTTGTGTCATAGGTGGGCGGTGGGGGGGGACTCCCCCCCCCTGAAGGTCAAACCTTTTGTAGTAAGGTACCAAATCCAAAATTTCCTTATGTACCGTGTTCCCCCCCTGAAGCCCAGAATCGGACTTTTGCTCGCCCACATATGTGTTGCGTCGTTTGATACAATTGTTGAATTGTTCTTTAAAAAACTTATTCGACATATGTAATAAAGCCGAATTTGCCCACAAAGAAGACATTCATCACTTCCTGCTCTATGATGCGTCAATTTTACGTAGCATTTCGCTTTGACTGTCCCCTTTTGCATGCACATCTTGACTTGACCCACGTAATAGCCCAAGTTTCTTCTAGTTTTCTCCTTCCTACCCAGAATTTCACAATAGATCCTTGACGCTACCTGGCGGGGGAAAAGGGTTTTTCTGTCGTCGAGGAGAAGGAGGAGCAATGCACCTTGTCATGCAAGTGGGAGGAAGGGAAGATCGGAGAGAAACCCCAATCAAGTCTTGTTTCCAAGCAAAGACCCCTCATTGATATGCTTTAGGTATCGCTCTTATTGTGCACAAAGCTCCTCTGATTAATTTCGCACAAGTAAGACCTCCCCATAAAACTTAGTATTGCGCGAATATTTACGGCGCGTACCCGTAAAATCCTTTTCTATGTAGGGTTGACCTGCCGCTCTCTGCGGTTGCGGTTGCGACACAAGTGTTTTATCGTACTTTCTCCCTTCCCCCCCGTTGGAAAAGGGTACTCCCTCGCTCCGGCCATAGTACGCCAAGGGACAGTGTACTGTGCGGGCGGGCGGTAGTCCTTTGTCGCAAGATACTTTGGAAAGTGTTGAGCGATGGCGTCCCTACACGGTTACACCAACAAGACAACCCTGGACAGGTCAATACTTTTCAATTGCAAGGAAATTGACATGCCACAATCATTTTCTAATTCCCTCACAGGTACCTCCGCCTTCCGCAGCCGGATGACAAGGTCCAGTGCTGCTACTTTTGGATCGACGGATCGGGGGTGGGGATGAGGGCAAAGACAAAGACGGTCGGGTTCGTACCAAAATCGGCTTCAGGTAAATAATTTTAGGAGACAAATTAATTGACACAAAAAATTGACCAAATTTAAAAACCTTTAATTACTTCCAGACCTTCCTACTTGGGAGGTTTGCGGCGACGCGGTTGGCCTGTCTCGCGGATACGTCGCAGACATATTCCTACACCCGGTGGCCATTTACAAGGACCCATTCAGGTAACTTACAAGAAAAATAGACAGCAAAATATGAAAAAGTTTATGAAGCATTTTTATACTTCAGGTTGGGCAACAACAAGTTGGTTTTATGCGCCACTTACAGTCGCGACGGTGAGCCGCTCAAGACAAACTTCAGGCACGAGTGTGCGCAAGTCATGGAAAAGTAAGGACAAATATTTGGCTCAAGTTGCTTCTAGAATTATGAAACTGTTGTTGTTGCTGCTGCAGGAGATGTGCTACTATTTTTGGGATTTTTGCTGCCGTCACTCCTGAATTTTTTTATGTTTTCTTTGCTTTCCGAGTCTAGTGCTTCGTTGGGTATTTTCGATCAATACTTTTATATTTCCTAATTATGTTTATCCAACAGGTGCGCTAAGCTGGAGCCTTGGTTCGGCATTGAGCAGGAGTACACTCTCGACAACCAGGTATAGTACAGTACAGGTATATATTTATTATTGTTCGATGTCATTTCCTTGTCCAGTTTGGCCGCCCGTTCGGCTTCCCTGAGCATTGGGGCTTCCCTCCCCCTCAGGGGCCCTACTACTGCGGGGTGGGGGCGCAACATGCCTACGGGAGAGATGTGCAGGTGAGGAAAAAGCTTATCTT
>JAAUYJ010083153.1_pt1 | contig 12239 bp, 5 predicted proteins | sample 7278031 | NCBI WGS metagenome assembly JAAUYJ01 (sample SAMN14350222, study PRJNA611818) | marine sediment metagenome | isolation source: surface marine sediment (1.8m) | place: French Polynesia: Moorea | collected 2018-08 | reverse complement strand
TGAGCCGCGAACGCAATTCAAGTCGCTCCGCGAAACGCCATATCCAATCTCCCTGTGAGAAAAGTGTTCTTGAATTTCGGGATCTTCAATTCCGTAGCGGTTTTAACCTTCTTGTAATTATCAATTATCCATTATCAATTATCAATTAATGAACTCTTCTGTAATAAAAGCATTGGCTAAAAAGAATTTTTTTCTTCACGGAATGCTCCGCAAAACACCGCTTTTCCCTTTGAAAGGGGAGGCTAATAATTATTAATTATTAATTATTAATTTTTCGGTAAAATTATGGTTTGGGTTTTGGAAACTTCTTGAGCATAATTAATTTTCTCAGGTTTTGTTTTTTTTCTCATCCCTTAATTAATAATTATTAATTATTTAGTAAATCCCTGGTTGATTTGCAACAGGTAAATTTTAACTTTTGTAGAGCCATATTACATTTAATCTTAAAACTTGAAATTATCTCCCAAATATAATACAATGTTTCAAAATGAATAAAATAATGTCTCAAAAAACATAATAACAATAAATTAAAAAGTAATGATGATGAATTTATCGAATTTAAAAACAGGGCAAATAGCAATAGTTGATCGAATTATCAGCAGTGACAATACAACAGGAATTGTTCAGAGACTAGCAGAAAAGGGTATAGTCTCTAATAAACCAGTGCAAGTCTTGCGGGAAGCCAAATTTCCCAGTCCTTTCCATATTAGAGTCGGTTCAACCAAAGAAATAACTATCCAACCCCAGGAAGCTGAAATGATAATTGTTAAAACAAATATTTTAGCTAAAGATACAATCCCCGACAGTACAACAGAATTCACCCAAAAAGTTAAAACAGCATCATTAGTTTCATTAACTACTATTATTCTAGTTGTTATTGCTGGATTTTATCGCATCTTGATTACTGGAAATATTCATCAAAAAAATGAGACAAAAGTTGTGGCTAATGTTGTTTACAACTCAAGTTCAACAGGGAAAAAAAATACCAGATTAGAGACAATAGATAAAAGCAAAGTTCAACCAACAATGGTAGGAAGTATTGAGACAGTAAATAAGAAATATGAATACCCTGGAAAGACTACAAAAAAAAATAATCAAAATACCAAAAACCATGTCAAGGCAACAACTCATTCCCCACCCCAAAATGTAGAGCAAATAGCTAAAAAGATTACCAACAAAACAGAGTTATTAGAATTAAAACAAAAACTATACAATACTATTGATCGAACCTGGAAAACCCCTATAAATATCACTTCAATATATCTAGTTAAAGTAGATAAAAATGGAGATATTGCTACTTACGAACCTTTTAACCAAATAGCAGCAGATAATCTGCAAAAGACACCTATACCTAGTCTAGTTAATTCTGACCCTACTACTAAAAAAGAATCACTCAAAACAGACTGGGCTGAGTTTACAATTTTATTTTATGATAATGGTACTTTAGAGGTACAACCAAAGTAAATTAACTTCCCGCGTTGCATAAATGGGGGAGAATTTTAATAGTTTTGTAGCACACGCATCTTGCCTGTTAGTGAAGTATGGGCGAATCCCATTCACCCATACGAGTTGTGTATTATTTAGTATTTTGCGTAACTCCTGATGAGGTACTAATAACTGATAGCTGAAATAATAACTCCCCTTAATAATCCCTAAAATATTTGACGGAAACAAATAAACCAAACTTCTCGATTCAAATATATTTTATATAATAAAACAACTATCCAAGATTTCAACAAGGTTAAAAAATACTGTTTAAGCAAACCTAAAATATTGGAGTACAGGAGTCGCATGGGAATTCCTTCAATACCATTTTTTTTAGCTGCGGAACTTAGAGCATATTTCATCAAGCGTGAGTTCATTAATTGATAATTGATCAGGGATAATTGATAATTACCTGGTGCTTAAAACCGTTACGGAATTGAATATCAGGAAATTCAAGAGCACTTTTTTTAACCTTTTAAGGGGAGGCTTTAAACCATAATTATTTAATATAGCAATCAGGAATCATATGTGAGAATTGAAGTATTCCTTAAAGTATAGAATATAGCAGTTATCTTATAATATATAGATACATTTTTTCTTTGTTCCCTGTTCCCACCTTCTGTGTTCCCTGTTCCCTAAAAATATCCAATATCTCACAACTCAAACCATATTGCTAGAATTAATAATTAATAATTAATAATTAATAATTCGGTCAAACTTTCACAGGCAAGATGCCTATGCTACAACGGTTTGATCGTTAAAAATTGACATAAAATCAGACTATTTATATGATGAGATACTGTAGTTATAATAACACGCAAAGAAACCCGGTTTCTACCAGAAATCCTTGTTTTGAGTAATAGACGTCTACGCTCGTACCGGGTTTCAGGGTTATAAATAACTTAATAGAATTACTGAACTATATTGCAGAATTGTCTAAAATAATTAATAAATAAATATGAATCAGCCAAAATTTTTAGGTAAAGTATATTTAGTAGGAGCAGGACCAGGAGACCCCGGACTAATGACACTTAAAGGTAAAATCTTATTAGAACAAGCTGATGTTGCGATATATGATGCTCTCGTCAGTCCTAGGATCCTAGAAATGATTAACCCAAATGCTGAGAAAATTAATGCAGGTAAACGTCGCGGTCGCCATTCCCTAGAGCAAACACAAACAACTCAATTACTAATTGAAAAAGCCAAAACTCATGCAGTAGTAGTACGTTTAAAAGGAGGCGACCCCTTTGTATTTGGTCGCGGTGGAGAGGAGATGGAAGACTTAATGCAAGCAGGAGTACCTGTAGAAGTTGTTCCTGGTGTCACCTCCGGTATCGCTGCACCTGCTTATGCTGGTATTCCCCTAACCCACAGAAACTATAGTTCCTCAGTTACCTTTGTCACAGGTCACGAAACAGCAGGGAAATATCGACCAGAAGTTAATTGGGAAGCGATCGCCCACGGTTCAGAAACAATAGTTATTTATATGGGGGTTCATAACTTACATAATATTATCAAGGAACTTACCATCGCTGGATGTTCCCCAGAAAAACCCATCGCTTTAATTCAGTGGGGAACTCGACCCGAACAAAAAGAATTAATTGGTACTCTCGACAATATTGTAGAGCAAATTGAAGCAACTGGGTTTGAAGCACCAGCTATTGCTATTATTGGCAATGTAGTTAATTTAGGGAGTAGGGAGTAGGGATTAGGGAGTGGGGAGTGTGGGAAGTTTGGGGAGTGTGGGAAGCAATAAGCGTAGGTTGGGTTGAGGAACCGAAACCCAACAATAAATAATAGGGAGTGGGAAGTGTGGGGAGTGTGGGAAGCGTGGGAAGCAATAAGCGTAGGTTGGGTTGAGGAACCGAAACCCAACAATAATTAGGAGTGGGAAGTGTGGGAAGTTTGGGAAGCAATAAGCGTAGGTTGGGTTGAGGAACCGAAACCCAACAATAATAGGGAGTAGGGAGTAGGGAGTGGGGAGTAGGGAGTGTGGGGAGTGTGGGTTTTTTTGAGGAACGAAACCTAACAATAATAAGGTAAGGTTTTGTTGGGTTTCCTACCTCAACCCAACCTACATTTTTACTACGTTTTTACTTTAAATAATACCTAATACCTATAATCAAACACCTTTTTTCAAAGTGTATGAATCAATCTTCACTCGCCAAAAATCATCTAGTAGCACTCATTCTTGCAGGTGGAAAAAGTTCCCGTATGGGTAAAGATAAAGCCTTAATTCCTTGGGAAAATATACCTATGTTAAAAAGAGTTTATCAAGTCGCAAATAAATGTACAGAACAAGTTTATATTATTACTCCGTGGCCGGAAAAATATCAATCAATTTTACCTACAGAATGTGAATGGTTAACTGAGTTAAAAACTGAAGGTCCTTTACTTGCTTTTGCTCAAGGATTAGCTCAAATTAATAGTGATTGGATTTTATTATTAGGATGTGATTTACCTCTGTTGAACTCAGATATTATGCAAAATTGGTTAACTCAATTAAAGCAACTTTCTCCAGAAATTTTAGCTTTAGTTCCTCAACAATTTCAAAGGTGGGAACCTTTATGTGGTTTTTATCGGCAACAGATAAAAATAGAATTAGAAAAAACTATTGACCGGGGTAATAAGTCATTTCAAGAATTACTTGCTCAGATTCCAGTTCAACCATTATCTATTGATTCCGAGACAGCAGAAATGTTGTTTAACTGTAATACTCCCTTAGACTTAGAAATGGAAAAAAAGGGAATAATATAGAATCCGGCTGAAAAGTTGTCATTGCGACGATAGGAAGCAATCTCGTGAACCCCTGAGATTGCTTCCTTCCACGGAGTGACCGTCGCAATGACTTATATTATATCCGGTTGAATAGTTATAAATAAGAAGGGAGGAGTCAGGAGTCAGGAGTCAACCCACCCCCCCCCTAACCCCTCCCAGGAGGGGAAGTCAGGAGGGAAGAGGGGGAGAAATAAAGTATAAAAGGAGAACGTTTTTTTATCACTAATTATCCGGACATGATATTACAATAACGAATCATCTGGATTTGATATAAGTAGTAAAGATTAAAAAGCGGTCAGCAGTTAGCTTTTTGGCGATTTTGTCTTTGGAATCTACCTAAATAAAAACTGCTATAACTTTTATAAATTGTGGCTTTCGTAAAAGAGTTAAGTTGACCATATAGCAGTCGCCATTACTATTAGGAAATTCTCAATCATATCAAATTTAGTTCGTGCTAGGAATTTAACTTATGATATCATGTCTGGTACCATCGGTATGGTATAGAGAAAGTAAGGAAGAAGAAAGAAGAAAGAAGGAAGAAGGAAAAGTCTTACATGGCGGTAGATATTTCCCCAACTTTTACACAAACGATACCAACGGACATGATATGAATTCTCAATTCTCAATTCTCAATTTATCTATAATTCCTGTTTTAAAGCTTCTATTACTCTTTCATATTCACTATCAAGTTGTAACAACAAATCCATTCCTTCTCTGATTAAATTGTAACCAGATAAATTCATCAATTCCTCACATAAATTAGCAAGATTTATCGCCCCAATCTTAGCACTACTAGCTCCTAAACTTTGCGCTGCTAGTTTTAAATCTTCAGTATAATTTGTCGCCATTGCATTTAAAATTAGTTCCATCTGCTCAGGAGCATTTTGTAAATAATCTTCAATCATTTTACTGTTGCGAATAGAATCTAAAACTGTTAAATCTAAAACAGAATCATCCTGACTTTCATCCTCAATATTATCAACAAATTTCATGGTACTATCAGAAGTATTTTTAGCATTTGAAGAATCAATATTTTTCCGAGATTTAAAATTAATTAATCCCTGTTTAAATTGTTCATACTCAACTTCTAATAAAGGAAAAATTTCTGCTGCTCCCATAGTAGTATTTGCTCGTCCTAAACTTTCCAACTGATTACAGATATTCCCTAAAGCAACCCCTCCCAGATTAGCACTACTAGAACGTAGAACATGAGCAGTCATTCGTAATTCATTGGCATTATCAGCCACAATTGCCTCTCGAATTGCTGTTAATCTATTAGGGGAAAAATTGAGATAATCATTAATAATTTCATCTAAAAGTTCTTTGCCTCCCATACTTATAATTGACTCTAACATTGTCTCATCTACTATTGATTTAGGCTTGATTATAGAATCATTTTTAATATTATTACTGAATTTTTGATTAGTGTTTGTATTATTAATATTTTTCCATGTTGTTATATCTATATCAATCCTGTGAGCTTGCTGTAGAGCTTGGGTAAAATCCGGAATTTTGATAGGTTTAGTAATAAAATTATCCATCCCAACTTCCAAACATTTATCCCGATCTTCTGACATAGCATTAGCAGTAATAGCAATAATATGGGGGCATAATTCTGGCGACCATTGCTGACGAATAATACGAGTAGCTTCCAACCCATCCATTTCCGGCATTTGCACATCCATCAACACCACATCATAAGGCTGACGTTGCAAAGCTTCTAAAACTTCTATACCATTTGCTGCCACATCTGCTTGATATCCTAACTGCTTTAACTGTAGCAAGGCAACCTTTTGATTAATCATATTATCTTCTGCTAACAATATTCGGAGGTTTTCTACTGGTTTAACTTCAATTTCTGAGACAGTAGGCAACTTTTCTACATCGGTTTTTTCTCCTGTAAAAATCTCAATTAAAGTCTGATAAAGTACAGACATTCTAATAGGTTTATTAATAACTACAGCAAAATTAACATCTTGACATTTTTCTGGCAAATTATATTCTTTCAAATCACCCAAAAGCACCATAGGTAAATTCTGACCAGTCTGTTCGCGAATTGCTTTAGCTAGAGTGCAACTATCCATCTCAGGAATTAATCTATCTAATATTACCAAATCAAATTTTATTCCTTGATTAATTAAATCAATAGCTTTAGCACCAGACTCAACACTCCAAGTTAACATTCCCCAAGATTCCGCTTGGGTCCCTAGTATTTGTCGGTTAGTTGCATTATCGTCTACAATGAGTAATCGTTTTTCAGCTAAAAATTGCTTTGCCTTTTCATTAATATCAGTTGTTTGTGGAACAGATGCAGCAACAATTGAAAAGTAGAAAATTGAACCTCGACCTAATTCACTCTCAACCCAGATTTTACCACCCATCAATTCAGCCAACTTTTGGCTAATTGCTAAACCTAAACCAGAACCATCATAACTACGACTAATTGAAGCATCAAGCTGACTAAAAGACTCAAACAAGTATTGTATATTCTCTGGAGCAATACCAATACCAGTATCCTGCACAGCAAATTGAATTTCGTAAATATCATTATTACTTATTTGCTCCACCAAAGATGCTTGCACACGAACTATTACTTCCCCAGCATCAGTAAATTTAATCGCATTACTGAGTAAATTTACCAGAACTTGTCGCAGACGACCAACATCTCCAATTATCATCTGAGGTGTCTGAGGTTCGAGCATATAAGCTAACTCTAGATTTTTCTCCTGCGCTCTCACAGCTAAAAGACTCAACGTTTCCTCAATACATTCTTGTAAATCAAAAGTTTGTTTTTCTAATTCTAATCTTTGAGAATTAACCTTTGAGAAGTCGAGAATCTCATTAATCAGAGTCAGTAAACTATCCCCACTGGTGCGAATAATTTCCACAAAATCTCTTTGCTGAGGTTCTAACTCTGTATCTAGAAGCAAAGCAGTCATACCAATAACAGCATTCATGGGAGTCCGTAACTCGTGACTCATTGTAGCAATAAATTCACTTTTGGCTTTAGCTGCTGCTTCTGCTGCTTTTTTCGCCTCCTCCAAAGCACCATTTTTGAGACCTAACTCCTCTCTCTGCTGAATTTCTTGCTCTAATAGATTAGCTTGAGCGATCGCTATACCCACTTGTTCTGCTATTGCTTGGAATAATTCAATTTCTTCTGTTGTCCATTCACGGTAAGAATCACACTGATGTAATGCCATTATACCATTAGCTTTTCCTTGATAAGAGGTTCGCACTGCTAACATAGATTTGAGATTTATCTGGCGGCACAAATCTGCCATTGGTTCTAGCAATGGTTCAGTATATATATTGGGGGTAGAAATTGCTTGGTCTTGAGATAAAAGTTTTTGAGCATGGGGATTACCTACAACTGGAACCTCAAAATTTAGTGAAGACTGATACCCTGATTCCAGGTACTCAGCGACAAAGGGTATTTCTGGTGTTTGCTTTTTGGCAATATAGTGAAGAATTAAACAGCGATTTGCCTTAAAAGTAGCACCTACTTGATTAACCGTTGTCTGAAAAACTGTTTTCACATCCAAACTCCCGCGAATTTCTTGGGTGATTTTCCTCAATAAATTACCCCATTTCAGTTCTTTTTCTAGACTAATTTTGGTTTGTTGACTTTCGATTTCATTCCCTATCCACTGAGCCATCAATTTGATGATTTGGCGATCGCTATCTTTAAATTCTTTAGTACGTTTATTGAAACTGGTAAAACAAAGTACACCATAAGGTAGTTTTCCCACTAGCACAGGAGTACCTATCAATGCTTCTATACCCAAAAAATTGTTAGCACCATACTCAGACCATTTTGATTCTTGAAGTGATTCAAAAGATATCAGTTTTCCTAAACGAAAAATTTTGCTACAAAAAGTTTTATCTAAATCAATCTCATCTCCAGGTTGAAATGATAATTTAACGTGCTGAGATTTTTGAAAGGCAATAATCTTGTAGCGATCGCCATACACATTTCCCAGAAAACCCAGTTCAAATTCAAAATATTTTCTTCCCAATGCTAGAAGACCTTGTATCCTCTCGTCAAAATTCAGGTTTGGTGCAGAAGCTACCTGATATAATTCACGAATAGCAGTTTCTCCTGCTTGCTTTTCTTTTTCTATTTTTTTGCATTCCCTAATATCTCGAACAAAAGCACAGTTGTACTCTTTACCGTTAAATTCCAGATAATTTGCACTAATCTCTACTGGAATAATCTCACCTTCCTTATTTTTATGAGCACCTTCCCATCTCAAAAAACCACTTTGTTTCAGTTCTTGCCAATGTTGCTTCCATTGTTCCTCAGATAAAAATATAGCATCAATATCCCAAACACTCATTTTGAGAAGTTCTCCCTGGGAATAACCTAGAGTCTGACAAGCAGTTTCATTTACATAGAAAAATTTAGCATCAGGACCCATCAAATAAACTGCATCAATAGCTGCATCTAAAGAAAACTGACTTAGTTGTAAAGCTTCCTCAGCCCGTTTACGTTCGGTAATATTGTTCAGAATCCCAGAAACCCCAATAATTGTCCCATTTTCATCTCGTATAGGGTTGGCTAAAACTTCAACCCAACAGACTTCTTTACTATTAGTAAGAAAGAGTGTTTCATAGTTATAATCAAATTCTATACCTTGGATCAAAGCTTGAAATTTCGACCTAGCATCTTGGCGGTTTTCTGGATGAATATAATTAATAAAGTTTTTTCCCAGAGTTTCTTCTACTGTAAACCCAGTAATTTTCTCCCAAGCAGGATTGATAAATGTCCATAAACCCGTAGTATCTGTTTGGAAAATCACCTCCTGAATATTTTCTATCACAGAGCGATATTTATCTTCCTGTTTTAGCAGAGCAATTTCTACTTGTTCCCGTTCTATTATTTGCTGTTTTAAACTTACTAAAGACCCGTGGATTTTGGTGGCTATTTTATTGAGACTACTGTAGAGAATACCCATTTCATCATTGCTTTGAATATTAGAGTTTTGGTCTAATTCTCCTTCTGCTAGTCCTTGGGCAAGCTTGGTTAATTTTTGCAATGGAATACCTACCTTTTCCTGAAACATAATTATTATGATTACGACTAAAATTCCATTAATTAAGAGATGAATACTTAGTGTTTTAACAGCATTTTGGAATAATTCTGTTTTGATTTTTTCTAGTGAAACACCAAGTCTTAATTCTCCGATATATTTACCATTATTAATTATTTTATAATTAATCTCATGTATATCTTTTTTTGTCGTAAGGTGATTAATTATTTCGATATTGCTATTATTTACTAAGTTGTTTTTTTGAATAAAACTAACGATTTCAGGATTTGCTAAATCGATATTACCTTTGAGAATATTTCCTTCAGAATTAACAATAGCACTGTAAATAATATCCTGGTCAAGAATATTTTTTTTCATCAATATTTCCCAGGTCGAGGAATCTGTTTTGATGATATCTTTACCAGTGATAGTAATTAAAAACTGAAGTTTATTCTCAGCTTTTTCCTCTATTTTATCTATTTGCCACTCCCAGTTGTTTTTAATTAATACTAATTCTGTTATTAAGTTAATGCTGATTAATATCAGACTTGTTATTCCTAAATAGCGAACTGCAATACTATTAAACCAGTGATTTTTGGGCGATTTTGGATTCAGCATCATTATTAGGTATTGAAAAAATAAAAATGAGGAGAATATTTTGGCAAATTGGATGGGGATATTTTCACTGAATAATTAATAATTAAAAATTGTAAAATTTAGGTTTGAGTACTCCCCTTGGATAGGGTATAAAATAAAAAGTTTTCCTTTGAGGAAATCCCCTGATTTTAAGAATGGGTAATTATTAATTCTTCATGGTTAATTGCTGAACAAGCTCTTATGGCTCTAGCAACTTATTAAAGAAAAGATAATTCTTAATTTTAATAGTTTTGATTTTAAGTTGCTTCAAAGTTGAGTATCCCAGATTTTTAATTTTTGAGTTTTAGCTACTTTTGTTTAATTTTGCAAAATTTATTACGGCAATTATATCATATTAATTTCATTTTTATATATTTTTTTTGGGTCAATTAACTGCTACTAGGAGATAGAATATTTGTATAGATAAATTTATCACTCTCAGCATAAAAGCTGATATTTGAATGCTAATTAGGAGCAATTACCTATAATTAAAGATGGAAATATATCTTTTAATTGTAGAATATTTATCTAACTTTTTCAATCAATAATTATACAGTTGAATGAGGCAGAAATTTTAGAGTTAAAGATTCAGAAAATTTTACTTATTTCATATCAGCGTTTAGCATTAAATAACGAGGATAGAGATAATTGTTTGTAATCTAAAAATTAATTATCTGTTAACGGAATGGAAGGTTTGCGGAGCATTCCGGAACGGATAGCAATCTCTTAAACTTCTGAGATTGCTTCCTATCGTCGCAATGACGACTGTTAAACCGGATTCTATATAATAGCTGAACGCTTACTGTTAGAGAGTGGCGATCAACAAAAAATTCAAGCTGGAACATCCTCATAAATGTAAATTCATAGCTAATTTTCCCATTAAGAAGGGAAGGCTTTCAACGTAATTCATAATTATATATAATCTGGCTGAAAAGTATTCTCCAGCCACGATAGAAAGCAATCTAGCGCTACCCCTGAGATTGCTTCCTTCCACTCCGTTCCAGTCGCAATGACCTATAATAACTAATTATCAGGATTTTAGGATTTACACAGTACAACCTATTTTCGTCATTGCGTTACCGACAGCTTTGCGATAGCAACCGACATGGTTTGCGGAGCATTCCGGAACGGATAGCAATCTCAAATCCTATTTTTTCTATACTTAATAGAACCTCCGACAAAGGTTATAGATGTTTTGTTTAAACTCCAAGAACAGGTAACAGACAAGATATTTTCAACTCCCCATCTCCCCATCTCCCCATCTCCCCAACTCCCCATTTCCCCATCTCCCTATCTCCCCATCTCCCTACTCCCAAAAAACAACCCTACCTAAGTAGGTGAGTAAACCGAACAGCAGAAATAACTTAAACTAATAAAAAGTAAACATTCATAGTAATTCATTTTCTATGCCTCTATTAACCGAAAGAACCTTAGAAGTTGGACAAAAATTAGAAGGCTTTGAAGTAAAAGCCATTACTGACCTGAAGAAACAACAGATGGTGGCATATCAGCTAGAACATCTCAAAACAGGTGCAAAACTGCTACACCTATATTCAGAAGATGCCGAAAATCTATTTTCAATTAGTTTTCCCACTCCCCCTCCAAATAGTACAGGAGTACCCCACATCCTCGAACATTCTGTACTAGCAGGTTCAGAAAAATATCCTGTACGAGAACCATTTTTTGAAATGCTAAAAATGAGTCCGGCAACCTTCATTAATGCCATGACTGGCCCTGACTGTACCTATTATCCAGTCTCCAGTAAAGTCAAACAAGACCTATTCAACTTGGCAGAAGTATACTTTGACGCTGTATTCCATCCCCTGCTGACTGAAAATACATTTAAACGAGAAGGACACCACCTAGCTCCTGCTGACCCAGAAAACCCAACAGGAAAATTAAAATTTAGTGGGGTAGTTTACAACGAAATGAGCGGAGCTTTTTCTGACCCCGAACAAAGGTTAGATAGTATTGCGAACCAGACTCTATTTCCTGAGAACATTTATGGTCTGGAATCCGGTGGCGACCCCAAGAATATTCCCGAACTCACCTACCAAGACTTCCGTGACTTCCACGCTAACTATTATCACCCCAGTAATGCGCACTTCGTTTTCTACGGCAATATTCCCAGTGTGGAATATCTCAACTTTTTAGCTGAAAAATTAGAAGCTTTTGAAAGACGAGAACCCAATATTAATATTAATCCTCAATCTCGATGGAGTGAACCTCAGTTTAAAGAAGAATCTTATCCTGTTAGTGCAGCAGATGAAACAAAAGAGAAAACTTACATAATGACAAAATGGTTGG
>JAAUYJ010182635.1_pt1 | contig 12247 bp, 9 predicted proteins | sample 7278031 | NCBI WGS metagenome assembly JAAUYJ01 (sample SAMN14350222, study PRJNA611818) | marine sediment metagenome | isolation source: surface marine sediment (1.8m) | place: French Polynesia: Moorea | collected 2018-08 | reverse complement strand
TCCTTGATTTGCTGGCGTAACTGGGTAACCAGCTCGGTTTGTTCCAGGATCACTTTCTCCCCTTCTTTGTCCTTGAATAATGCCGCCCACGGGACGAACTTGGTTGTCGGAAATATTTCGCCTGGTTGCGGTGAAACGTCGATGTTGACACCGGATATGTAGAACAGGCCCTTCCCATGGAAACTACGGTCGTGGGCAACGGTGCGCACGGTACGGTCGAACTCTACCTGAGTATTGATCTGGGCGGCCGTTAACGCCGGCCACGGCGAAGTGACGATCCAGGGCATTGGATAGATCAGATTCATTTCCGTATGGTCAGGACCCAACACCGTCTCATCCAGGTTGCGGCGAAAGTAGAACATATCCGGCTTCAAGTGCTCGCCAATGGGTATCCGGCGACCATCCTGGAGCTCCGGTTCGAGCTGCCGAAGCTCATGTTGCAATGAACTGCTGGCCAGGAAACTTTTGGACGTACTGTGCGTGTGAATTGGCCTGAAGTTGCGATCGTCGTCACGTTTGATCAGACGGTGCATGTTGAGGAAAAGGCCTTCCTGACGTGTACCGCGCAGCAAGCCGTTGTCGATGCGCAGACACAACTGATCACCGCGACGTTCCAGTAAAACCTCGGACTGGGCAATACGGTATTGTTCCACATACCAATCGGTGACCGCGGTCAATTTGCCGCAACACGCCGTATGGCAGTTGTCACAGGTGTGTACTCTGTTGTACGTCCCGAAGGAACCGCTGTCGGGGTCATAGCCTACGTGGCTGGCCTGTATGATGACATATGCTTCGCCATGATCGGTGTAAGGGCCGAGACGTTCTGTCGCGACCGCGGCACCACCACGGCCAAGATTAAACGGGAAGGTGCCAAAGTGCTTGGTCAATAGAATGATGGGATAACCCTGGTTCTCATCGGAACAGAACGCCCGCGCCGGTAGTACCTTGCCCGTATCAAATCCCATCGACTTGACGTAATTGTAAAAGCGCGGTACGAAACTGCTGTAACGAAATGTGGTTTTACCCACGATACGAAAGTTCTCTATCAACTCCTCGACATTGGCAGCAGACGTGAACATTACACCATTTTACTCCGTGTATAGAGTGGGTTTCGGGGTTTGTCTGAGAGTGGATACCGGGTAGTCGATACCCGAACCGCCGTCATTGTTCTTCCATTTGGGTATACGTGAGCTGATGGTCTACCGGCGTCTCAGGCCTTTCGATTACTATTCTAACCTTTAAATCCGGATGTTGCACGAAGGCGCAACATTGCATAGCCACCCCCGTGCAACAACTAGGCTAACGCACGCGCATACAAATGATATGATTGAACCGGCAAAACTGCCGATACACCATCCGGGAAACTGACGACTCGGTTTATGTCGATATCTTCACATAGCCACAAGTAACTGACTGAAATATCGAAATATAAATATGAGTAAGCCCATGAAACACCGCCCCAGAAAAAGGTTTGGCCAGAACTTCCTGGTCGATGCCAATATCATTGACAGAATCATCACCAGTATCGATCCCGCACCAGATGACCATATCATCGAAGTCGGCCCAGGACTCGGGGCACTGACCCAGCCGCTGTTGAGCCTGGTCAATCGGCTCGACGTGATCGAACTGGACCGCGACGTTATTCCGAAACTCCGCAAGCTTGCAGGTCATGAGGCACTGCAGATACACAATATCGATGTCCTTGCTTTCGATTTCACAGCGTTTGAGCAATCAGACTTTAAAGGTCAGAAACTCCGTGTCATAGGTAACTTGCCCTATAACATTTCGACCGCTATTTTATTTCACCTGATACCACACCGAGATGTCGTGGCAGATATGCATTTCATGCTGCAAAAGGAGGTTGTCGAGCGCATCGCCGCCGCCGTCGGATCGCACGACTACGGCCGACTATCAGTAATGATGCAGCTGCATTTCAGCATCAGTCCATTATTTAGCGTTGCTGCTGAATGCTTCAGGCCAGTACCAAAAGTGGAATCCGCGGTTGTTCGTTTGACACCTCGTCCAGATCTACCAATCCGTCCAGAGCAGTACGACGCGTTTGCGGTATTGGTCAGGCAGGCGTTCTCTCATCGACGCAAGACGTTGAAAAATACGTTAAAAGGCTTGTGCAGCCCCTCACAGATGGGTGCCGCGGGCATCGATCCGGGTAAAAGACCTCAGGAACTGGGTATTCAAGATTACCTGAATCTTTTCAGACACATAGAAAAAGCTGCGACAACAGCCTAGCCCGTTGCAGCAGCAGGCGAAATAATCACGGCCCCTGGCGCGACACGCAGGCTAGCAGATTCAAACTATTTCTATCCGACGGATGATATAATTTTGGCCTGTTGGAAGGAATGCGTCATGTCTGATAAAACCTATGCCATAAGCGTCGATGTACAACCTGCATACATCGCGGAACAATCCGATCCTGTGAATAACCAGTATGTGTTTTCATATACGGTTACGATCAAGAACACCGGTAATGTGCCTGCCAAGTTACTCACCCGCCACTGGATCATTACCGACGGCGACGGTGAAACACAGGAAGTCAAAGGCGACGGCGTCGTCGGAGAGAATCCTCATCTCAAGCCAGGTGATAATTTCCGCTATACCTCGGGTACGATGATGAAAACGCCCATCGGCACCATGCACGGCAGCTATCAGATGATGGCAGATGATGGCGTGAGTTTTGATGCTGAGATCCCCTCGTTCAGTCTCAATGTCCCCAAAATGCTCCACTGATCAGCGTACTGTCGGTGCAGGTTAATGGCGCTCAAACACAGCTACAGCCTGATAGCACCACTGTATGACGTGGCTGTCAAACGACCGCTGGATCTGGCCCGACGAAGAAGTCTGTCGCGGCTGCAAAATATCCACGGCAAGGCGATTCTGATCAACGGCATCGGGACCGGTCTGGACCTCGACTACCTGCCCCCCGGCGCCCGCTACACAGGATCTGACATCACCCCAGCGATGTTGAGGCGAGCTCAAAATCGCGCCAAACAAAGCGCGCTTGATATTGATCTGGAATGTGCCGACAGCCAGCAACTACCCTTCGCCAGCGAATCGTTCGACATGGTGGTCATGCACCTGATTCTCGCCGTCGTCCCCAAGCCTGAAAGTGCATTGCAGGAGGCAGGCAGGGTATTAAAAAACAACGGATCCATATACATCCTCGACAAGTTCCTCAGACCCGGCCAGATAGCACCCGTCCGACGCGGGTTAAACACGGTGCTGCGTCATATTGCGACGCGCACCGATGTCGTCTTTGAAGAAGTGCTTTCGAGCAGCGCGAATCTTCACGTTGTCAACGATGATCCGGCACTTGCCGGTGGCTGGTTCAGGCTGATAGAGTTAGTCAAACAAAACTGACTGCCGGCATGGGGGCCCAGATGGCAATTTATGCCATTGGTGACGTTCAGGGATGTTATGACGAACTTATACAGCTCCTGGATAAAATCAGCTTCAACGAAGATCGGGATCGCTTGTGGTTTACCGGTGATCTGGTGAACCGCGGGCCAAAATCGCTGCAAACCCTGCGGAAAATACGTTCGATGGGCGCAAACGCGATCACAGTGCTGGGTAATCACGACCTGCATTTACTCGCCACTGCCTTTCATCACTGCAAACCTGGTAAAAGAGATACGCTGGACGACATTCTAAATGCCAGTGACAGGGATGTGCTGCTCGATTGGCTACGTTTCAGGCCTTTGATGCATGTGGATGATGAACTGCAGCTAACGATGGTACATGCCGGATTGCATCCGCAGTGGTCGATCGACCAAGCCAAACGACTAGCATCCGAGGTCGAATTCGTGCTTCGCAGTGACAAACACACCCGGTTCTATAAGCACATGTACGGCGATAAGCCAAGTTCGTGGTCCGAAGACCTGAGGAGCTGGCCTCGTCTGCGTTTTATCACCAATATATTCACGCGCTTACGCTACTGCAAAGCGGATGGCAAAACCAATATGACCAACAAAGGTGCACCCGGAACACAACAAGCCGGTCTGCTTCCATGGTTTGAGATTGAACATCGTCGCAGCAAACAAGACCCGATTGTATTTGGACACTGGTCAACATTGGCATTGTTGGACGACTTGCATTTTCAAAACGTTTACCCGTTGGACACCGGCTGCCTGTGGGGAGGCAAACTCACCGCGATGCGTATAGATGAAAGACCCTATAACCGGTTCAGCATCCCTTGCCCGGAATCACAACACCCCAAGCTGCCAGCGAAGCACTAATAAAAAAAGGCAAGCAATGGAGCCTATTGCTTGCCTTTAAAAATGAATCTGAGGATAAATGATTCAAATAGTGTGACTGGTCATCTAGCCGATGGTTCAATCAATCGCGAATTTTTTTCGCTGATAGGTAACGAATTTCATGTCGCTGAGATTCTCTTGATCGGCGGGATGATGTTCAGTCGCAACGATATCCCATTGCGCGCTATCGATCTCGGGAAACCAGGCATCACCCTGGTAGCTGTTTTCTACATAGGTGATGTAGAGCCGATCAGCTCTGGGCAACGCCAGTTTATAGATCGCACTACCACCAATGATCATCGCTTCGTCCGTACTGGCAACATGCTCCAGCGCTTGCTGGAGGGAGTTTGCAACGAAAACTCCCTCGGCCTGGAGGGTCGCGGCACGGGTCAACACAATGTTCGTGCGCCCCGGCAGCGGCCTGCCGATCGATTCATAGGTCTTTCGTCCCATGATGATGGGTTTTCCCATGGTCAGCTTTTTGAAATGAGCAAGATCTGCCGGCAGATGCCAGGGAAGCTGATTATTATTGCCAATCAACCGGTTACGGTCCATCGCCGCGATAATTGAAACGAGCACCTAACTCAAAACCCCATTCTTTTGTTCACTACAAAACTAAAAGTCCGCTAATGAACGCAAATAAACGCGAATGTTTAATTCGTGGCACCGCAGTTTAAACATTCTCACTTATTTGCGTTTATTCGCGTTCATTTGCGGACTGAATAGTTCAATCAACCAATAAAAAACTAAACAGCTACCGTTGCCTTGATGTGGGGGTGGGCCTCGTAGCCGACCAGTTCGAAATCTTCGTATTTGAAGTCGAATATCGATTTGACGTCGGGATTGATCTTCATCACCGGCAACGGATAGGGCTTCCTGGATAATTGCTCATCTGCCTGTTCGAGATGGTTGGTGTATAAATGCGCATCACCCAGTGTATGCACGAAATCACCGGGTGCAAGCTCACACACGTGCGCCATCATCATCGTCAATAACGCATAGGAGGCGATATTGAAGGGCACGCCGAGGAAAATATCCGCGCTTCGCTGGTACAACTGGCACGAGAGCCTGCCCTCGGCAACATAGAACTGGAACATCATGTGACAGGGCGGAAGCGCCATGTTGTCGATCTCACCGACATTCCAGGCATTGACGATGATACGTCGGGAATCGGGCGTGTTCTTGATTTGATCGATAACCTGGGATATCTGATCGATGCGCCTGCCATCAGCAGCTGGCCAGGAGCGCCACTGATAGCCGTAGACGGGGCCCAGATTGCCGTCGCCATCAGCCCACTCGTTCCAGATGCGCACGCCGTTCTGTTGTAGGTAGTTGATATTGGTATCGCCACTGAGGAACCACAATAACTCATGGATGATCGACTTGAGATGGCACTTCTTCGTTGTTACCAACGGAAAACCCATACCCAGATCAAACCGCATCTGGTGACCGAATACCGACAATGTACCCGTGCCGGTTCGATCTTCTTTGCGAACACCGTTGTCGCGTACATGACGCATCAGGTCAAGATATTGTTTCATATGCGTTAGCCCGTCCCATTCTGTTGTGGGATTCGTATGAATGAATAATGTTGGTCAAGCCTGGCTCTTGCTCGTACCTCGTCCCGCGTCAGTCGTCCCCGCGTTTTTATATGCGAGCCAATACAGCAGGATCCCGACGAAGATCATCGGTATTGACAACAGCTGCCCCATCGTCAACCAGTCGAAGGCGACAAAACCGAGGTGGGCATCGGGGGTACGAAAAAACTCTGTGATGAAGCGAAAACTGCCATAACCGATCATGAAAACACCGGAAACAGCCATACGTGGACGCGGTTTCGATGAGAACAGCCACAGAATCAGAAACAACAGCAGGCCTTCGGTGAAAGCCTGGTATAGCTGGGATGGATGCCGCGGTTGCTGATCGATAAAAGGAAAAACCATCGCCCATGGCAGATCCGGACTGGCCACTCTGCCGACAAGTTCGCCATTGATAAAATTGCCGATGCGGCCTGCACCCAGCCCAATCGGAACCCATGGAGCGATGAAATCAGTCACATCGAAAAATCGCTTCCCGTTTCGGTGCGCATACACCAGCATCGCGAGAAATACACCGAGCATGCCCCCGTGGAAAGACATGCCACCTTTCCAGATATAAAAAATGGACACCGGATTATCGATAAATACATCCCAGCCGTAGAACAGGGTATAGCCCAGGCGGCCGCCGAGAATCACACCCAGCGCACCATAGAAGATGACATCCTCGACTTGCCGCCGAGTCCAGTCGAGGTCGTCGCGCCTGGTCCGCAGGACACCGTAGATCCAGGCACCGATAAATCCGAACAGATACATCAAACCGTACCAGTGGACTTTCAAAGATCCAACCGAGAATGCGACGGAATCAATTTCAGGATAGGTAAGCATGGATGTGGATGTTACCAAATTCAGGCGACCAGGAAATGCCCGATAGACAAGCTGACACAAAAAACGCTAGTAGCTCAATAATTCGTTCTGAACAGCGGATTATTTCGTGATAACTTGCTCTACTTCAAGATCCCCGCCTGAAATTTCGATTAAAATTCACTGGCTTTTCAAGTAAGTCACTGAATTTCTGATATTTCTCAAAGAATGATGAACACCCCGAACAACGCTCGCAGGTCAGCACCCAGTGTTATCAGTCCCCGTTTTCGCTGGCTGCTCACTGTCGTTTTATTCCTGTTTTCGCTGCTTGTCGTCAACTCGATCTACCTCAGCACAATCACGGCGGTAGAATTCTACAGCAAGCAGATCTATCAGGATTATTTTTACCTGCTGATGTTTTTGCTCCACCTGTTGCTTGGCTTGCTGTTGGTGCTGCCTTTCTGCCTGTTCGCGTTTCTGCACGTTCGACGCGCATTACGCAAAGACAACCGCTACGCGATACGCGCCGGGATCGCGCTGTTCATTAGTGGGCTGCTGCTGCTGATCTCTGGCATCGTACTGACACGCTTCGGTTTTTTTGAAATCAATGATCCGCGTATTCGTGAACCCTTGTACTGGCTACATGTAGCATTACCCTTCGTCATTGCCTGGTTATTCGTGTTGCACCGGCTGGCTGGGCGCCCTATCCGCTATCGTCTAGCCTATCGCTGGCTTGCTCTGGCCGGTGGTTTCGCCGCCGTCATGCTCAGTATTCATCTGGTGATGCGGGACGATGTCAGCGTTGCCGAGTCCCACGACTTTTCGCCCTCCAATTTCAGAATCGCCGGTGGCGAATTCATTGCCGCGGAACATTTAATGACTGATCAGGAGTGCAAGCAATGTCACGAAGATATCTTCCGCAGCTGGGAGCAGAGCATGCACCGACACAGCTCCTTCACGAATCCAGCCTACCGCGCCAGCGTCGAGGAAACCCGTAAAGTCGTCCAGGACCGTGACGGCAACCTGGAGGCCTCGCGTTTCTGCGCGGGTTGTCACGATACCGTACCGTTACTGAGTGGCCGTTTCGAACAAGTCGATTTCGACCCGGATACCGACACAACGGCGATGGTCGGGCTGACCTGCACCTCTTGCCATGCGATCACCGCAGTCAACACGATCAAGGGCAACAGCGATTTCACCATCGCGGCGCCTGCACGTTACCCATTTGCACTGTCTGAGAACAAATTGCTGAAAGCGGTCAATCAGCAGTTGATCAAAGCTAAACCGGCATTTCATAAACACACCCTGCTCACGCCTGATCACAAGACGGCAGAATTCTGCTCCGGCTGTCACAAAACCCATTTGCCGTACCAGGTGAATCATTACAAATGGTTGCGCGCACAAAACCATTACGACAGTTTCCTGCAGAGCGGTGTCTCCGGCCACCGCGTGGACAGTTTCTACTACCCGGAAAGAGCCGTCGAAAAATGCGCATCATGCCACATGCCATTGCTGGAATCGGATGATCCAGCTGCTCGTGATTTCGATAACTCAGGCCGCCTGACCATCCACAGCCACCTGTTCCCGGCAGCGAACACCGCGATACCAGCCATGCTCGGCCTCGATGACGAGATCATAGATGCTCACCAACAACGGCTGAGCAATGTCACACGCGTCGATATATTTGGCATCAAGGAAGACGCCGATGTACAGGGCACACTGCACGCGCCCCTGGACCGCGCATTACCGGTACTCGAACCGGGACGCAGTTACCTGATCGAAACCGTTATTCGCACGCTGGGCGTAGGCCATCACCTGACCCAGGGCACCTCGGATTCCAACCAGTTGTGGCTCGATGTCGCGATTTACGATGGTGATCGCCTGATCGCGCGTAGCGGCGGTATAAACCCTGACGCCGAGGTCGACCCGTGGTCCTATTTCCTCAATGCTTACGTGCTCGATCGCAACGGGCAGCGTATCAATCGCCGCAACGGCCAGGATATTTTCGTACCCCTTTATGACCACCAGATTCCACCCGGTGCTGCCGACGTCGTGCACTACAAACTGACCTTGCCTGAGCAAATGAAGGGGCCACTGACGATCGAGGCAAAATTGAAATACCGCAAGTTCGATAACGAATACCTGCAGTTTATCCTCCAGGATGAATATGACGGCAACGACCTGCCGGTTACGATCATGGCCACTGACCAGGTTGTACTGCCTGTTGCCGGCGGCCCCGCAGTCAACCATGGTAGCGCCAGCGCAGTTGCAGAATGGGAAAGGTGGAATGATTATGGTATTGGTCTGCTGCGTGAAGGCAACAGCGGCTCCAGTAAGGGTCAATTGCGACAGGCGGAACAGGTATTCACGCGTGTTGAATCGATGAATCCAGGGCAAGGAGCGCTCAACCTGGCGCGAGTCTACTTCAAGGAAGGCCGGCTCGATGAAGCCTCGGCCGCTGTTCATCGAGCCACACAAGCCAGGCCGGCAGCCCCACCGTGGACACTGGCCTGGTTCAGTGCGCGCATCGATCACGAAAACGGCTTTCTGGACAACGCCATAGCAAGTCTCGAACGCATCGTTGATAACCAATTCGCGGACGCGCGCGGCCGTGGCTTCGACTTTTCCTACGACGTCAACCTGTTGAACGAACTGGGAAGAACCCACTTTGAGCGTGCTCGAATGGAACGCGGCCGTAAACGCAGCGAGCAGCGCCAACGCTTTCTGCAGAAATCACGCGCGTGGTTCGAACGAACTTTGCAAATCGATCCTGAGAACCAGACGGCACATTATAATCTTGCACTGGTCTGCGCCGAACTCGGCGAAAGCGACCAGGCTATTCACCACCGGCAGCTGCACGAACGCTATCGTCCGGATGACCACGCCATCGAGGTTGCAGTCACCCGGCATCGTCAGAACAATCCCGCTGCTGACCACGCGGCGTCCGCCTTCGCCATTTACGACCTGAATCGGCAAGAGGCTTATGGCATCGACACCCCCGCAGCGTCTGCACTTGCGCGATCGGCATCATCGCACCAACAAGAGTAACATCCCATGAAGAACACTAGCCACAGCGGTGAAGCGATCATTCGCAAAGCCTTCCATCGCTCAGTCATCGCGATTGCAATCTTCGGTATTGCCACGTTTGCGATCTACCATTTCACTCGGCAACAACCTGAGTCGGTCCCTGTCACCGAACAGGACATCAAAGGTCCAGAGTTAACACAACAGGCGCCAGCGCAAATCCCTGTTATTCGGTTCACCGACGTTACAGATCAAGCAGGTATCAATTTCATCCATATCAACGGCGCATACGGTGAGCGCCTCCTTCCGGAAACGATGACTGGAGGTAACGGCTTTCTCGACTATGACAATGATGGTGATCAGGATATCATCTTGATCAATGCCACCTACTGGCCCGATCAACCACAACAAGAGAAACCTACAACCCGTTTGTATAATAACGACGGCACGGGCAACTTCACGGATGTTTCAGAACAGGCCGGAGTCGCAATCAACAGCTATGGCATGGGCATCGCGGTCGCCGATTATGACAACGACGGCTGGGACGATGTCTACATCACGACCTTGCATCGCAACTATTTGCTCCGCAATGAACAGGGCCGGTTTGTCGACGTGAGTGACGCTTCCGGCGCCGCTGGCTTTGACGAAGAATGGGGCACTGCCGCAGTATTTTTTGATTTTGACAATGACTCGGACCTCGACTTATTTGTCGCTAATTACGTTGAATGGAGCCCGGAAATCAACATGGAAATCGACTTTCGCGTGACCGGCATCGGTAAGTCATACAGCACCCCCACACACTATGCCGGTGCACGTTCGCGCCTGTTTCGCAACGAAGGTGACGGCACGTTCACGGATATTTCACTGTCCTCGGGCGTGCATATCCCTGGCAAGGCGCTGTCTGCCACGGCTGTTGATTACGACAATGATGGCTTGCTCGACATCTTTGTTGCCAACGACACCGTGCAGAATTTCCTTTTTCAAAACAAAGGCAACGGCAAGTTCGAAGAGATCGGTGCGCTGGAAGGCATCGCCTTCAACACCAAAGGCAAGGCCACCGGTGCGATGGGCATGGATACCGCATGGTTCCGCAACGATGACGACTTGGGCGTCGTCATCGGCAACTTTGCCAATGAGATGAGCTCATTGTTTGTTACGGTTGACGGCAAAACACCGTTCGCCGACGAGGCCTTGCTCGAAGGACTGGGCGCTGACTCGAGATTAGCGCTAACCTTCGGCGTTTTCTTTTTCGATTATGATCTCGATGGCCGGCTCGACCTGCTGCAAGCAAACGGTCACCTGGAAAACGAGATCAACAAAGTGCAACCGAGTCAGCACTACGAACAACCGGTTCAGCTATTCTGGAACTGCGAAGGCGAAACCTGCAGTAACCGATTCATCCTCGTGGAAAATACCGGCGACCTCAATACGCCATTGGTCGGACGCGGCGCCAGCTACGCGGACATCGATGGCGATGGCGACCTCGATGTGATGATTACCCAGCCCAACCGGGAGACACGACTCTATCGCAACGATCAGAACACCGGGCACCACTGGTTGCGGGTGATACTCGAAGGCGATGCCGATAATAGAAACGCGATAGGCGCCATTGTCGAACTAACGGTCGATGACGTGACCCAACGGCGGCTCGTAACGTCGGGGCGCAGCTTCCTGTCCCAGATCGAATCACCGTTAACGTTTGGACTGGGTAGCGCGAGCAAAGTCGACAGGCTGTCGATCACCTGGCCGAACGGGCAAAAACAATCCGTCACCATCGACCAGGTCGACCAGCAGATCACCATCAAGCAATCCAAGACATAGAACCATGCGATTCATCACAACAGCTTTACCCGTATTTTTTTTCATCCTGTGCAGCGGCAATGTCCGCGCTGACAGTCTCGCCGAACTGCCATCCAGATGGCAACACCAGCTGGTGCCCGTACAACTGATTGACACATCGCCACTGAAGCAAGACGAACAAAAAGCCTTCGCAGATACGCGGGCTAAAATCGAGACTTTGTTGCTCTCAGGACAGGCCGATACGAATCAGCTGGCCGCTGAATACGGCAGACTGGGTAATCTTCACGTGATTCATGAACTCCATACCAGTGCCGATGCATGCTACACCAACGCGATGAAACTGGCGCCCGAGTATTTTCCGTGGGCCTACTATTCCGCCTACCTGGCACAGCAAGAGGGTGACATGGAAGCCGCGTTGCAGCGTTTCCAGCACGCGATAAAACTCGATCCGAGCTATCTACCCGCGCAATACCGACTCGCGCAGGTTTATCTCGATCTCAGGCGTCTAGACCAGGCTGCCGATCTGTTCCGTTCACTGCTGGAATCGCCGACTTACGCCGCCGCGGCGCACAACGGCCTTGGCCAGGTCATGGCAGCACGGCAGGATCACAACAAGGCAGTCCAGCATTTCAACCAGGCCCTGGAACTCGAGCCGACAGCAACACAGATTCACTACCCGCTGGCCTTATCACTCCGCGCCACAGGCAACACTGACCTGGCAAAACAGCATCTGAAATTATTCAGCCGGCGCGATCT
>JAAUYJ010050119.1_pt1 | contig 12257 bp, 16 predicted proteins | sample 7278031 | NCBI WGS metagenome assembly JAAUYJ01 (sample SAMN14350222, study PRJNA611818) | marine sediment metagenome | isolation source: surface marine sediment (1.8m) | place: French Polynesia: Moorea | collected 2018-08 | reverse complement strand
CTTATGGTTGCTCGTTGCCATCCTTGTGATGATTTACATTCGCCTCCTTGCCTAATTCCATCGTGCCATACCTGTTTGAGCCGCGGCCCTCGAATCCCCTCACGCCCACCTCTTCTTCTCTGTATCTAGGGTGGGGTGTCAAAAAAACTGAATGGTTGAAACACTCTCTCCCCTTCTCCTCCCCCTCCTGCCACAATTGCGCCCCTCAAAAATTGTGAGGCCCCGCCCAGTTAACGTTGGGTGTCGTTCGCTCTCCTTCTTTCTGCACATATGCGAGCGGGGATGCGTTGAGCAACACCTTTCCCACTTTTTTCGTTCTGTTATTTCTAGCGAAACGATCCATCAAAAATGGGCTACCCGAATGAATGGAATGGACAGCGGAAGCTCCCACTCGCCCATTATATCCCTCTCAGCACATGGCATGGATGGGGCGCCGGATTGATCATGGCTCCTCAGAACTTGCCTCAAAAATCGCGGGCAGCGAAAAGACCCCCATTTTCCTCTCCTTCTTCCTCCATTGGTGGGTGAATATCATCATAATCACCATCGAAAAGTCGGAATCGACCGTTGCAATTACAGTCTCGCGTGTGTGGATGACCAAGAAGAAAGGAAAGGAAAATTGGCAGCTTCTCTCCTCTTTCAATGCTGGGCGGCGGCGGCGGTTTGGGCTGAGGAGGTCGAAAGTGAAATCAGAATTCTAGGGTTGGGTCAGGTCTCTTCTTCTGTTGATCTTTTCCGTTTTCCGTTTTGACGCCCCCGGGGCAAAAACTGGAAGGAGGGGGAAAGAGTTCAAATGGCACCTGGATGTTACATCAAAGAAAAGAGGGGTGGAGGAGGACGTCAATTAAACTGGTCCTCACTCTCTTGAAGATCCCTCCAATCAGGACCCGGGTTTGCCGCCTAAAAAAATCTTCCTACTTTTGGTGCAGCTAGCAGATGCACCCTAAAGTCATTATCGCCACGGCGTGAATTTAGGGCTTACTTTTTCGTCTCCGTTTTTCTTTTGAGGAGTCCTCCTAAATGATGCCGCGCTTATTTCTCTCGATTCTCAAACTTTTTTTTGCCTTTCGGGGATCAGTGTCGCTTAAAAAGGAGTTTTTCCCAATCGAAAAACGACTTCCCTGTGTCCCCCTCAACCCTTTTGGGAGAAACGCCTGCAGAGTGAGTAGTAGTGCAGTAGTTGTGGCGCCTCGCCCCGGCAATTCAGTCGAATTTAAAACCAATTTACCTCATCAAAAAACAAAGCCTGCAAGCCCAATCGCCCGCTCTACGGTACTAGGGGCTTCGGGACAAAGAATGAATAAGTGAGCATTGGAGGAGGGAGATTCGGAAAAAAAGGATTGAAAATCTATTGTACAGTACGTAGATGCATTTTGCTCTCAATTTGCCCTCATTCGATTTTCTGCCACCAATTTGAGACAAAGTCGAATTCGCAGAAGACATATATTGCGATTTCGGTTCTCAAAACGAAATCTGGCTGGACTGTGCAAATTGCATCTTGGCCCAAATGCACAAACCCCTCTTCCAACCGCCGACGCTTCTTCTCCGTCCTCCAATCATGTGAGCGAACCACCGTTATACACAGCCAAGGTGGAACGGAAAAAAGGTGAAAAAAGATGAAAATGAATCGACCTGAGGGGTAAAAAGCGAAAAGGGGAGGAAGGGGAAAGGGTTGGGTTTGACCCCCGCGACCTCCTCCTCCTCCTCCTCCTCCTCCTCTTCTTCTTTCTCGACCTCGCTCCACTTTTCATCATCTTCGTGCTCTCGAGAAAGAATTTCATTCGAAACGAAGAACGAGCTTGGTCCGATCCAAGCCATTGCATGTGGACGAGGCAAAAAATCGCTACGCATTTTATTCCCGTGAGGTGTGTTTCCCCAACGAACGATAGTAGAGTGTTTCCCAAGTCACCAGAAAACATTAGTTCCAGATTATAAAACTGTCGTAAGACAATTCGGCTGGTAACTTTTGCTTTTTGAAGCGTGCGTTGGGTATATATTGTGCAAAATAGAGTTTTAAGTTAGTTTAGTCTTGCAAACCTGTTGCATGTACCAAAGCACCTCATACGTCCGATGTGCAGAACACATGAGGCCTTTACGTAGATCCGAGATATGGAGTAATAAAATGTTCCAAGTCGCGCAACCTTTCTTATGCAAGGGACCTCCTCCCTGTCCCTTCCCCACTCTGGACCAAAAGAATAGGCATCGAACTCGCACGGGGCAAAGATACTGTAGGTATTTCTATGCCTGATATCATTGGAGCAAGAAAAACCTTTCCATCGCCAATCGACAATAATCTCCCCGTTTCTGTCCAGCAGCGTCAGGAGGAGGAGGAGGAGGAGAAGACTTCTTGTCCGAACGTCGCTGCTCCGTCCTTGACCTATCGCCAAAGCCTTCAAAAGTGTAGGCGAGGATAAGAGGAGAGGGGATGGAGGGCTGGAGGGGAAGGGCTCTTTAAAAGAGGGGAGTGGTAGCAGTCAAGTGCCATCTTCCCTCCTCCTCTTTTTTTCGGGCTCCGCGTCCAAAAGGGCCGAAAAAAGGCGGAAATTGAAAAGGTTTTTGTGCGCTGTGCTTGGAGATGGGCGGTGCACGGGTGTGGGCAGAGGTGCATTCAGCGCCTCCTCCTTCGTCCGTTTGCAGCCTGACAAATCCTCTTCGTCCATCCAAGATGGGATGAGTGTTTGTGTAATCTCTCAAGAGTCCTCCCCCTCCCAAAAAACGCCCAAAGAATAAGAGGCTTTTTGAGGCGGGGGAGGAGAAGGATTTTCGATAGGAAGGAATCTTTTTGGGTACTTTTTAGGCTTTGAGCCGATGCCAGGATGGGGACGATTCGAGACATTCCTCGTTGGCGTCCTCCTCCTTGCTCTCCGCTACTTTGATGTCTTGAATAGGTCTCTCTTCTTTCCCTCCTCCTTTCCTCTTAAAAAATCCCCCAGCAATTCGTCAACGTCCAACCGTAGGTTTTTTTCCTTCGTGTGGTACGAGCTCGACTATACGTCAAAACTACCGATAGATGCTAACGTTTCAATGTTTCCACTTGAAAACAATATTCTGTTACGCTTGAAAAGAAAGATATTGACACGAGACTATTAAAGCGTATTCAAATGTGCGCATTTGTCCACTCCTGCTCTTCTTCTCTTCCTGTGCCCCGAAACATTCGCCGTTACCTTTTTCTCGGTCATCTTCTCTTTACCTGACACGGGGGGGGGGAGCTCAAGTTGTCTCTGGGGTTCCTTTTCTGGCCAGTTCGAGGCAAGGGAGGAAGGGCGGATTAATGGTCTTGGCATTACAAAGTGACAACTCCTGTTCCTCCTCCTTTTTCCAGCGGCGGAGATCCTTTCTTTTGGGCATTTCCATATGCCACTGCCGTCGCCGCCTCTGGTCGCCAAGGTCCAGGAGAGGCAACTGTTGGCAGGTGGGGGCGGGATTGGACAAAAAGCGAACGTCTTTCCTGTAGTCCTCATGAATAAAAGTAGAAAAGAAAATCATGCCATGAGAAACAAAACGTTAGAAATTTAAGCTTTGGTGAAATCGTACCAGGAAGCATGTGGGGAGAAGTGGGTTTTCTTGTCTCTCTTGGGTCCGTCCGACCGCGCGAAGGAGGGAGATCTCAAAGTTCATCAGTCTAAGAGGTTCCCCCCCTCACTTTCGTCCAGACATTCATAAAATTCCGTGGAAAAAATCCGGCCTATCGACACACACTTTTGAAGCCAAACTGGCGGTTTTTTCCGCCTTTGTCCGAATAGGAACACACAAAGAAAGGTCGCTGGGCCAGCCATGTATTGAACGCGATTGACTTTGAAATGAGGAGGAGGATGGAGCGCGCACTCACGCACATTTGTTTGGCAAAGCGTTTTACGTCGTCGGAGGGCGACGATAATAACTGACGATTTTCCGCCTATTCCAAGGTCGGGCACCTCCAGCCGATCAAAACCGCATTCATGGATGGCTTCGGTCCCAAAACCGCCAATTGACTCTCTCTCCCTCGTGTCGACTGTGGACCAGGCAACAACGCTCGATCGGAGCAATGCGAGATTGGCCAAAATAAAAACACAATGTCCCAAAAGTAATTTGCACAGCGATTAATAATATTGCTGACGTACAAGACAAAGCGAATTTGATTTTCCTTTTCGCCATTGGCAAATACCTCTCCTTATTGCTCCTATCCCTCTCCCCCCTTATGGAGATTGATGCAGGCACTGCTCCACTGCTCCACTCATGTACATAGCGAGCAGACATGAACGGTCGTCCATCGCTCAATGCCTCCGCCAAACCCCGAATCAAGGGAGGGGGGCAAAACAAATGAGCTCCCCTCTCCTCTGCCTTTCTTCAGTGTGTAATGCAGCACACATATGCGTAATAAGCATCCGCACTAGACATAACCCTTTTCTCTTTCTCCTCCCGTGACCTTTTCCATTATCCGGAATGGTCCAAACAACAGGGGAGCAAAAAATTATGGTCTGGAACTTATACGTGCTAGGTGGGCATCATTGATCATCGACAGATACTTTTTTGTCCTCATCAAAAATTGCTAAATGTATGTTCTGCTTTTCGAGAGGAATTTGCCGATGAGAAGATATATTTTTTCGTGAATCCAGAAGTGGCTGTCTTATGCTTCGGCAAATTTATAACTTTCCGCTCCTTGCCCATTTAGCCGTCAGGTTTCGAAGGACGCACCTCAATCCTTTTGTCCCTCAAGTCTGGGTCAGAAGAAAATTGAGGGGGGGAGGATGTTGCTTGAACATTGTACACTGGAGAAGAATAAACAAAAAAGTGGCAAAGTAGTATTTGGTGGAGATCAATAACTACAGGGAAGAAGAGTCCAGAGTGTAAAAATGTGCTTTTGTAGCCACGTCCTCCAAGGCGGAAGCGAAAAGTTCCAAAAGTCGAAATCGGCGTTTGTAAGGGAGGGGGACCTGTTCTTAATGCCAAAAGGACAAATTTTTGCTGATATTTATGGGAAAAGCTGGATACGAAAAAACCTCTTCTTCGCTCGACTTTCTGCCTTTTTGGCCAAGTGCAGAAGAAGAAAAACACCTTGTTCATGCATGAACCAAAGAGTCAAGGAATATATGCATTGGGCGAGCGAGGAAATTAACAAAGCGCCAAAAAAAGGAGGAAAGGGGAAATATGGCAAAACGTGCGTTCGTGCGAGAAAACACCGACTTTTTGTGGAGGCACGACCGATGCCGTCTCGCTATTTTTTTGGAAGGGGGGTTCCACACAAATATGGGCGGGAAAATGGCCTATTTTTTTTGGGGGGGGGGGGTTGGGTTGGACCCAAACAAAGGAATTCTTCAGTCGGAACCTTGCCAAAAATAGGCGGGAAAGAAACGAGCCCAACCGACATTCACGGCGTTTTAATTGGAACTAATTGCTAGAATTTTGGACAAGGCCTCAATTTTTTTGAAGGCAAAACTTACGGTTTGTCGTCCCTCCAGCTTCTCTTTTCCCTTGATTTCTTTTTCAGAATTGCCCCTCCCGAAATCTGGATGTTATTCTCCATTTCGTCATATACTATGTTCCTTCACTTAACTTTCCCCTCGTTCTTAAGATGGGCGCAGTCGATAAACTTGACAGCTCCATCCCCCTTTCCTCCTCCTCCTCCATTGGTGGTCCGAAACTGTGACGCCTCCTTCCTAAAACCACTTTCATATCTGACGCAGAAAGTTTGGTGACGCACGGAAAAGTATGGATCTTGAAATCAAACACCATAGCCACAAGCTAAGCCATAATTCCCAGAACCGTTTTGGGGAAAAAATGCGGCGAAAGCAGATTGACGCAAAAAAATCCGTCCGCGCTTTCACCCCCAATTCCAATGTCAGCGACGGCGAGGAATCCGCGAAGAAAACCAAGTGGCAATCTTAGAGTTTGAGGCATCGGAGCGAAATGAAATCTTTCTGAGTGACAGCTTCCCCTTCCCCTTTTGAGCCTACCGCCGACGATGAGGAGGGGCGTCTGGAAGCATCCTTATAAGGGGATCCCTGGCTGACCCCCACTTTCAGATCATGCCACCCTGGAGTAAGTGTCGTCGTCGCCGTCGCTCCTCCCTCCATCTCTGAGAAGGATCTTGTGTAACGCGAGAGAACGGCGGCCAAATTTCGAGTTTCGCATCGGTCTGTCCGAGAGAAAGGAAAGTAGGGGCGTGGAAATATGTGACCTCACCCTCCTCATCTCTCTCCGCCGTGCGCAGAATTCGAAATTGCACCAAAAGGTGGACTCCTGCCATGAAAAATTCTCTGGAAGAAAAAAAAATGCTCCCCAGATGTGACTTGGTTCTTTTTTCATTCTAGGCGGAGCCTCATCTTTCCACCGCCGCCTAAGAGGAGGAGGAGGGCGTGGAGAGAGAGAAGGAATAATGAATGAGACTAATTACGTCAGAGGAGAGGAGGAAAGATAACGCATCTCTAGTCAAAGGGAAAAGGGAGAAGGTAAGGAGAGAAGGTGGTCTCTCTCTCCCCCCCCCTCTCCTTTGGGGTCGTGAGCAAACAAGCGAGCCATTTTTCCTCCCTTCAGGAGAAATTTCCCTTTTAGGTTCTTTTCCGTTTTCTCTTCCGGGGCCTGATCGCAACACATTACTCTTCTATTCTAGCCTGGTACTTTTGGCGGCTTCTCCTTCTCCTCCTTCGCCGCTTTGGACCCCGTTAAAGAAAAGAGGAGGATGAGGCGAAAGGTCAAATAGCTGCTGATGCCACCGATGGAGAAAGAGAGAGAGAGAGATTTGAGAGCGCGGAAACGAGATGTCGTAAATTATTGGTCTGTCTCTTCTCTCTTCCAACCATGGATGGCCCAGCACACATATCTTGGACCCATGGGATGAACGGTCTTACCCCCAAACGAGCCAAACGAAAAAGATAAAGAAGAGGTTTTGAATCCTTTCTTTTCCTCCCTCCGTCCACCTCTTTTTCCAGCAGGCCCCCCGCTGAATAATTTATTTGTGCATCTCTTGAAAGGAAGGACGCTGGTGGTGGTGACCATCTTCCCGTACCTCATAAAGCCAAGGAGAAGGAGAGAATAGAACAAAGAAGGGGGCAGCAGCAGAAGCATGCAGGACAGAACCCCATGCACCACTCATCCTCCTTCGCCTTTCTTCCAGGAGGATCCTTTTTGTCTTCCGCTTATACACCATGCAGCGAAGATGACTTTGGAATCATGCAGATGAGGAGGAGGAGGTGCAGCAGCGAGAAAACGATCATCCTCATATTCTTTTCCGATCGAACGATTCGAACACTTTTCACGTCCCAAGGACTCTTCTCTTCTATCGGGACCTCTTTTTGGTAAGTGAGACGCATTGTTGCATCCAGGAGGAGGATCTCCTTTCCAGGTAGGTTTACTTCGGAAGAGTAGAGTAGGCGACAATCCAGGGGTTAATTGGAGATGACTGATTGACCTTTCCCCCTTTCACATACTTCCCCAGCAGCATACCTCACATCCCAAGACCGAAAAAGGACAACACATTGAATCCCCCGGATGAAAATTTTGTAGTGGGATGTTTTCCCAAAAATTGCCTCCGCGCAAGCCACTTTAATCAACGAGATTGCATGGTATTTCCAAAGAGCCACGTGACCTTGGCTTTATGGACATGGAGAGCGATCAACCGTCCTGGAACCCTTCTTCTTCTCCCTCTTCCACAAAGCGGAGTTGTTGTTCGTTTGGACCATCGGCGGAATAACATCAGACTAGGATGGTAGTTTCCCTCCTCCTCCTCCTCCCGTGATAGATGAATCCCCTGAGCTGTGGGTCAAGGAGGCTCTTCCACTTGCGATTAACGATCCTGGTCTCCAACGCTATCTTCCCTGATCCGTGGAATGGGGGATGTTCCTCCTCTTTTCCTTTTAAATCGGCGCCGCTGGATGCCGAACCAAGAAGACCATCATGACTTCTCTCACTTACTCTTCCCGAAAGAACTACAGGCAATCCAGGGAGAAAACTTAAATGCTGAACGATACTTTCGCTCTTCATAATGTCTTCCTCGAGTGGCAGCATCTTCTTGTTGTCAAGGAGAGTCCTTCCCAGTTTCGTTGTTCCCCCTCGTGTCGGGAATCATGTCAGACAAGGAAGTCTACTCCTCCTTGTCCTCTTCAAAAAAAGGAGGTAAAAAACTATAAATCATGCTTCTCCTCTTCTTGTCTCCTCCGTTCTCTTCCCAGCATGCGTCGCTCCTCCTCCTCCTCCATCCCTTTCTCTTCTTGAATGACCAGGCGTAGAAGAAGTAGAACCAATCTTGGGGGAGAAAAGGAAGATTAAATCTCACTTCGAAGATCCCCCCTGAGCCCTGACACCGGCGGCCATCAAGAAATTGGAAATCACGATCGTCGTCTTTTTCGTTCGCGCTCAAAGTCACGAAAAATTCTTCCCCTTCACCTCATGTGTGGCAAAAGGCGCCCTCCGTCCCTCCCTCCCTCCCTCCCGCCGGGGAACAAAACAGGCGTCGGCCGACACTCTGGGGTGGGTTTAAATGGACAGGACATGACCAGAAAATTTTATCCCCGCCCAGTTAATTAAATCCTCGTTCAATTAATCGGCTCCTTTTGGTCGGGGCGTCGGCATCGGAAAAGGAAGAGGCGAACACCCAAGTCGACCTGACCTCAGCCACAAAGCTCCTTGTTAGTTGTAACAGCTTCTCCTCTTTCAAAGTTCTTGTAATCCAGGTTATCTGCGGGATCAATCTGGGGAATCTTATAAGGCGGGATTGTGCGGCGTTGGGCGTCCGTCCAAAAGGAGTTGGATGATGAGGTCTTGTTCACAAACTGGAAAAAGGAAACAGGCTGCAAATAATCCTGTTTAAGAGCTGCCAATCAATAACGGAGACTTGCCCAATGTGCCTATTCCATCCTCGCGGGTGGCCAAGGCACGATTTTGAACGACCTACCCAAAACATGTTTGGCTGGCCCCACCTCGATCGTATAAGGAACGGCAACGACAGACGCCCTGAGGTGTGTGTGCGAGAGTAAGGTTCTCCTCACGACCTATGAACGAGGGGAAGAACACCCTTTCGGAATCTCTCCTCCGTACAGACCATGCTACACGGAGCAGTACAAGAACACGCCTCTTGTTCCTCCCCTCCTCCTTGGCTTGTTAATAATAAAGCGGGGAAACGTTTTCCCCCTTCTCTTCTCCCCTGCCAAGTGCCAAATCGAACGAACGCGAACCAGCTTTTCCCCTCCTCCCTCCTTCATAACCTCGCCCCCTTGCTCCTCCCTCCTCCCTCCCTGCATGCATACAAGGGTCCCAGGCATGCGTTCAAGCAAGCGAGCAAAGCAAGTCAGTCGACAAGCATTCTCTTTTCTCTCTCCTCCGGTTATGATCCCTTATCAGGCGGTGGTGCCTTGCTGCATGGTGGTATGTTGTGCTATGAACGGTCTTTTCTCTCTCTCGTTCTCCCTCAGCCTCATTCCCGGAGCGTGGGAAGCGGTTTGCAAGCATTGGTGGTCGAATCCTAACACGAATTCAGTGCGGGCGTGATGGTCTTTTAAAAGGCGTGGCTGGAATTCGTCCTACTTTGGAGAGGGGAGAAAAGGGCGAGGCGGAGGAGGAGGAGAAGAAGAAGGGTCGAGAGGAGAAGCGTGGCAAAAACTGCCTCCCCACGATCATGAAAATAAGAACAGGACCTGTTCATTGGCCTGCGGCGTTTGTTTTGATAGGGCTTCTTGATTAAAGTCTCCACTAAGTGACTTAAAAATAGGTAAGTTTTGACATGGTAACACACCTCTTTTGAAAACACATGGGCTAGCAGGCTTGCTGAACACTCCTCTCAGAACGCACCTTTTTTGAAAGCACATGGGAAAGCCAAAATGGTCTCCCGCACCCCAACAACAAGTGGAAGAACAACATCGAGCATTCCTTGACCTGTCGTCTTCGCCGCAGGTAAAAACGGAGAGAATAAGAAAAGATATCTCTCCTGTATGTGCGCACGCGTGAATGCGGCGTCGGATCTGGGGTCGTTAAAGAAGAAGAGGAGGGAGTGAAAGGGCGGCCGCTCCCAAAACTCTCATTTTCCCACAGGAAATTCCTCCTCCTCCGCGTGATGAACAAAAAATGTTTTCAAGAAAAGGGGGAATATTGTGCGATACACTTTCACGCCCCTGACATGCCAAGTCGGCGCATTTTTAAAGACCAGCCGGGATCCATTTCATTGGGAAAACATGGAAAAATATTTTTCGTAAGTGGAAAAGTTATCCTCTCTCTTCCCTTCCTCACTTCCAAACATTGCCCGAGGGGAAAGAAAATTCCGTTTGGTTCGGAGAAAAAGAGGGGAAGGGGAATGGGGCACGAGCGGAAAGGAATTCGAAGGTGTGGGATATCCAGAGGGAGGCTGAGGGCGATTTTGTGGAAAAGGGATGACGAGGCTAGTTAGTGTGGTTTTGCGGCGATCGGTCGTTCACGGAGCAAATTCCTGCGATCGGATTCTGAAAAAAACATTTCTTCTTTCCATGCCAAAATTGCTTCTATATTATTGCCGACTGCTGCGACCCATTTCACGTGACCCCATCTCCATTTGGCGGTTTCCGCTGCCGCTGCCTCCCACCCATTTTTTTGAGGGCATGCAACATGCGGTGGGGAGAGAGCCACGAATCGAATCCCCAAAAGGAAAGCCACAAAGAGGCACCAACGTACGCTCAGAAATATACGTACAGTTGCACATCACATGCAAAATCGAAATGCCTGTGGGGAGGAAGACGGATTCGTACACGCGATTTTCTGCTTTTCTCCCTCTTTCTTTCTTGATGATGCCCTATTCAACCCGTCTCCCTCTTTTTGGGCGACCCATACCGTTCCTCAATCTGCGCAGAAAAGAAGAAAGAAAAGGAGGAAGGATCTCCCGCGGCGTTCTAAGGAGGGGCGGAAACAGAAAGGGGAAAGAGAGCATCCTCCCTCTCTCCCCCTCCCTTTTGGCGAGGGGCGGTGCCAAGGCGGGGAAATAATTGATGATGTCATGACCAGAATAAAGAGAGGGGGGCCCACCACAAGAGGGAGGGGACGTGGGCTGGCCGAACAAAGTCATGAATAAACGCCCCCAGAGATGATGAAGATGTTGTGTTGTGAAATCACAATGGACGGAGGAGAGAGGAGGGAGCATTGGTGTTAATGAATATAAGGGAGGAAAAGGGAGGGGGAGGGGAAGAGATCCAGATGGGTGGGCAGCAAGGGGAAAAAGAAAAACCCCTTTGTTTCGAAGACAAGGAAGAATCGGACGGAGAAGAAGGATTTTCTCCTCCTCTCCTCCCCTGGCGTGAAATTGATCGCGTCCTGCCTGACTCCCTCCCTCCCTTTTTTCCTTCTTTTCCATTTGACACATTTCTCCCTCCCCTCCTGCCCTTCTTCCTTGACTGCATGGGGTTTGGGTGAACGGGAGGAAGAGAAGGAGAGGCGCCAGCTCACCTGGTGTGTGCTTCAGTGTGTGTAACATATCGTTTTCTACCTTTTTGCCCCAGATCTATCCCTACGGAGGGAGGACCATGTGCAGACTGCGCTCTCGGGTTTGGTTTGGTTGGCATTGATGGACGGACTTTGGAATCAGGGAAATGTTTCTCCTCTTCCTTCGCCAATGGTTTTTCGGTCTTTCGAATTCGAAGGAAGTTGTTTGGGGGGAAATCGGGAGAAACGAGGGGAGGATATTGTTATGGTGTGCGGGGAGAGGAAGAGAGAAATGTTTTTCCCAAGCAGCACCGAAAAAGAAAGAGCTTCTCTGATTCTGCAGTGTGTGTGTGTGCATAGCGGGCGGGGGCCGCTATCTCCCGTTGGAATCTTTTGGGGCTGGGTCTGAAAGAAGGAGAAAAAAATGTGCTGCCTCCTCTTCTAGCACAGAACATGCAGAAACGAAAACGAACGCCCTCAGCCACCCACTTACGCCTTCGCTCCTCGGTTCCCAGAGGAGATATATTTTGGGGGCGTTGGGGGTGACCCGGGGAGGGTGGAGGGAGGAGGGGGGAAGTCAAAGACACGCATCGTAAATAAAAGCAAAGGGAGGAGGGGAGGGGCGGTATGCAAAAAGGGGCGCCACTCTTCCTCATCTTCTTCTTCTTGGGAGGCGGAGGAAAAAGGAGGCGGGGTCGAGAGGATATACTGAATAGGTCCGGTTTAAAGTTTCTCTTTTGGAAGTTTCCAATAGCACTAAAGACCTTCTTCTTTTTCCTTTCCGCAATTTTTCTGCCGTCGGAGGAGAGGAGAATTGGTAATGAGAGAGTAGGAGGCGGTGCGCCCTCTCCTCTCAAGTCTCAACCCTTTCCTTGTGTCTGCGGTCCTTGCAAGCCTTTTCT
>JAAUYJ010106844.1_pt1 | contig 12265 bp, 8 predicted proteins | sample 7278031 | NCBI WGS metagenome assembly JAAUYJ01 (sample SAMN14350222, study PRJNA611818) | marine sediment metagenome | isolation source: surface marine sediment (1.8m) | place: French Polynesia: Moorea | collected 2018-08 | reverse complement strand
TCCATAGGCTGCGGTTAATCCTTCTCCTTCACCGAAGCCAAAGCCATCAAAGTCACCGATGCGAATGGTACTAAATGCGCCCGGAATCGGTTTATTGGGGTCACAGGGATTAGGTTCCGGTTCAGTTTCCAGAGATTCAAAGGTTAAATTATCAATCCCAATGGGATCATCTCCAATGATCTCGATGGTTTTAATGCCTTCAAGCTGACTAAAGTCAAACTTAGTCACAGTTGCCTCTGCACCTGTAGAAGCGGGGAACGCCTTGGCATAAAGACTTTCTCCTTTCTCATTAGCAACCTTGACCTTAACACCTTGACCAGAATCAATATCAGCTATATACAAACAGACGTGGTCCACAGGTTCACTGAAGTTGATGGCTCGGCGATAGTTAGAGGCACGAAAAACGGCTCGGCCTCCAGGTGCTGTTAAAAAGCGACCATTAAAATTACTTTGATCCGAGGCAACAACTTGGTTAAATCCAGCTTGACCTCCAAATCCTCCGTCAGACTGACCCACTTCAATCAGGTTAAGTCCTTCAAAGGAAACGGTTACGCCGCCACCAGAAATTGGGGTTGCCACACCATTTAAGGGTTCGGCTGTGTTGAAGTCGATTACACTCTCGTCTAACCCTGGGGAACAGGTCTCTGGGGGGATAGTCACGGCTGTTCCAGAAACGGTAAAGCTATAACGACTGTGAACTGTGTAGCCCCCAGCAGACCAATTAAAGTAACTTCTTACTTCATAATCTCCTGCCGGAAGACTATTAAAGGTATGACTGCCACTTTTTTGGCCTTGAGTGTAAAAATATTCACCGTAGCTATTATCTGGTCGACTGGCAGGGATAATTGTAATCCAGTCTTTGGCATATCCAGGAAAACCAGAATATTCCACAACAATCTGCTCATTGGGAGCATAATTGGTCTTTTGAGTCTTGGCTGTGGCAGTGGCTGCTGCCACCGTGTGATCATTTAACAGCATCTCAGCAGATGTCCCTGCATGAGCGATCGCAGGTTGCCCCACCATCATCAACATCAAGGCAACAGCCATCAGTATCACCTGAAGGCTTCTGAACCAGTTTCGTTTCACGATTATTTTTCCTTTAAACTGATAAGGTTAAGGCGAATTTAAGTTAGAAAATTGACTAAGATAGCATTTGCCATACTTATGAGGTACAAAGTTTTTTACTTTTGGGAGTTCGGAATTCAAAAAGAAGAGATGAGTGTACCTCATCAGATTTATAAACCCTATCTATAGCCAAAAAACAATTCTTTACTGCAATTCCATAACCCTAAATATCCCCTTACACAAAGCATTTTAGAAATGTTTTGCAGAGGTTTATTGAAGACGGTAGCATCATATCATTTTTTGGTATATTGTTTTTTAGCTCAATGAAAATTAATATAATTATATTTTTTTATGAATTAATATTTTGTTTTTAAAACTAATAATTAGAATCACTATTGAGTGATAGGATCAGCAGTGGAAAATCTTTTGACAAATTAATAAGAGGAACTCACAATCATGACACAAGATAGAGAGTCCGTATTGTATTTTGATGGTAGTGGGGACTACATTACCGTTGCTGATAGTGAAGCTTTACGGGTGACTAACTATACAGTAGAAGCTTGGATCAAGACAGATGGTGTTCCCACAGGGTGGCAGGGTATCGTGGGAAAACCTGGTCGCAACTATTGTGTTTGGCTAAATAGTCCAGGTTATCTCCATCACTGTTTTCATACAACTGACACAAACAGATCCTGCTTCGATACCGATAACATACTGGAGTGGAACAAGTGGCAACATATTGCTATCACTAATGATGGCACAACGGCAAAAACCTACCTTAATGGTGAACTCAAAAAAGAAAGCCCCACAGAAAAACCCTTGGTAGTCGATAAAACTCCGTTGAGAATGGGGGTTAACCTAGAGGGTTCTGCTAAGGAATACTTCAAAGGGCAAATGACGGAAGTGCGTCTCTGGAATAAAGTCCGTTCTGAGGCTGACATCAAAAATACCATGTTTGCCCGCTTAAAAGGTGATGAGGATGGGTTAGCAGGATATTGGCCCCTCAACAACATTGCCAATAATACCGCTAGTGATGAAACGGATAACGAAAATCACGGTAAGATTTATGGGGCAGTGGTGGATGAACAACTCCCTTTACTCGGTAAGCAAGGAAGCGGCCACGACGCACGGCAATATGTCTTAAAATTTGATGGCAATGGAGACTATGTAAAAATTGATAACCCTCCTAACCCCACTGATGCTATCACTGTCTCTTGTTGGGCAAAAAGTAAGACAGTGAAATGGAATACTTCATCCATGTTAATCTGTAAGCGAAATTCCTACATCCTACACCCTGATGCCAATAGTAAAAGGATAGTTTTTTACCTCTATTCAGGGGGTTGGCGTTATACATACTTTGACTTAGAAATAGACATCACCCAATGGCATCATTATACAGGAACCTTTGATGGTAAAATCATCCGTCTTTATGTTGATGGGGTCGAGGTTAATAACACTGTTTACAGTGGGAAAATTAATAACGATACTAACCCTATGTTTATTGGTTCTAATAACGCTAGTAGTAATTTTTTCAATGGGAAAATTACTGAGGCACAAGTTTGGAAAAAAGCCCTTAGTGCTGACCAAATTAAAGCCAATATGGACCAACGTTTAACAGGGGATGAAGATGGTTTAGTGGGATATTGGCCCCTGGATAAAGGACATGGGGATGTCGCCAGTGATGAAAGTCCTAAAAACAGACATGGAGTGATTGTTAATGCCGTTTGGGATGAACAGTTTCCTATTGGTGTTGTTCCCACAGTTACACCTTTCACTAAAGTAGAAATTAGCGATCTTTTCTATGAGGCAAAAGACTCTCAGAAAGCAGATCAATATGTAGAAATTACCAATAGTGGTACTATAGCGGCTGATATATCAAGCTGGAAAATTAAGTCTTCCGCTAAGAATAGAACCTATTTCTTTCCTGTGGGAACTACATTAGAAGCAGGACAAAGTATTAAACTCTATAATGATGAACATCATGCTGAGTCTGGTGGGTTTAGCTTCTACTCTGAATGGGGTGTTTGGAAAAATAAAGGGGATACTGCTACCTTAGTCGATGCAGAAGGTAATGAGGTTTCTACTTTTAATATTCCCTAATAAAAAGTAGTTGTAATTATTGACTTAATCTAACAGCGATCGCCTTTTTTTACAAGAGGCGATCGCTATTTTTATAAAAGTTTTTTGTCATTTAGCTCAAATAAATTGTCATGCTCTGCTATTCTGGCAATAATAACGCTTCAGATAGCTTTTCTTCCTTAACTTCTTCTCATAAAGTAGTTAATTGATCAAGTTTTTTTAACATTTCTTGAGCAAATTATTCCTGTTGAGATTCAGTTAACTGTTCAAGTTTAACCATAACTTGATGAAGTGCTTCAATCATTTTCTTGTTACTTCTGTTGACTCAATATAATAGTTATACTCACTTCGGTACTAATTTGACAATATTATCTCCTTTATGATAGCAAAAGTTGTAATTATTAACTCAATCTAAAAGCGATCGCTCCTTCTCATGTCCTATTCTCCCATAGAACCATTATGAGAGCTATAATGGCCTAGAATTTGATTAGTAAATAGAGGTAATTAAATATGACTCAAAAAGAAATGATTAGAGAAATTGCCTCAGAACTTTCCTTTTTTCCTGAAATTGAACAGAAAGAAAATTTTTTATTTATTTTAGGGGCTTTAGGAGCTAGGGTAATTAGCCTCCAAAAAGCGGCCGAAATTATGCAAATGGATAAAGATGTTTTCTTAGAAATTTTAGATTTAATGGGAATTGAGTTTTCTTATTTAGAAACCCCAGATATTGCTCTTGAAAGAACCTGGGAATAAAGACATGAAAATTGTCTTTAATTCCTCTCCCCTCATTTTTCTCGCTCGTCTCGATTTTTTAGATAAGTTTATTGATGGGACGGCTGAATTTTATTGTCCTGAATGGGTCAGAGAAGAAATTAATGATAAGTCTGATGTTGCTAGTAAGTCTATTAATCATTTGATTGAGTCTAATCGACTTATTAGTCGACCAACTAACCTATTTTCTCTTGCTAATCGTCTTAATAGTCGTCTTGGTAAAGGGGAGTCAGAAGCCATTTCTTTAGGAATTGAAATCCAAACTGATTATATTATCCTTGATGACTTTGCTGCTAGAAAAGAAGCTTTAAGATTAGGCTTAAATGTGAAAGGCACTTTAGCTGTTATTAAAAAGCTTGACTTGTCAAATCAAATCAGTATTGATAATTTAGACCAACTTTATCAACAACTATTATCCCTAAATTTTAGGGTTAAGCGTGAACTTTTTGATGCTATTTTCTGCGATTAATGTATTGAAAAAAATGATTGTTGGTTTGATGATGTTCAAATTTTAATAGTCCTATTACAATAGGTTTTTAGCAAACATTCTAATTTTTGTCAAGGCATTATTAATATTTTTTTATCTAAAATTTTTGCCGGTTTATACAAAGAAGAGTAACATCAATATATTTTTGATAAAAAACTTATCTAAACTTCAACAAAATTAAACCAAAAATCTAATATTATTTTTATATTTATTAGTCAAAAAATAAGAGATAATGAACGTCTAACGGTTGTTGGTTCACAGACGATAATTTTCAAGATTGCATGATAGAATGTAGCTCGAACATTCAAACAATGGATAATCAACTAAACGGCCATCGCAGAGGTGGAGCAATTCCCTATTTACCCCCTTCAAACTACGAAGCAGAGGACGAAAAAACCTATAAACAGATGAGATATTTGTCTCTTTGTCATGGTTGTGATGGGTTAATTAAAATCCACAAACAAATCATTGCGGCCGGTGAGGTGGGAACTCATAGCACTTATGGTATTATCAATCCAGGGGTTTTATATCGGGAGCAATCCTTTCAATTATTGTGTCGTGGAGAACCAGAGGAAACGGTTTGGTTTGGGGATTTTTTGGTACATCAAGCAAGTCCTTTATGGTGTACTTTAGATGATAATTTAAACATCAAAGATAGCTTTTTGCTAAGTTATCCAGACTTGCCCCCCAACAGTCGTCCTGAAGATTGGCGTTTGTTTGAATATGAAGGGAAACTGTACACCAATCATAGTGTTTATATCATGATTGATCGTGAACAGTGGATTGTCCATTCTCGTCCCGGAATATCAGAAATTGACCTAGAAAACCGTACCCTAACCTTGCGATGGATGTTAGAGCCTCCTTTTGAACCTTCATCAGAAGAAAAAAACTGGAGTTTCTTTGTCCATAATGGTGCTTTGATGTGCATTTATTCGTTCAATCCCTATATAATCTTAGAGATTGATCTAGCAACAGGAAGAACTTACAAAATATTAGAAGCGCATCCTAACTATCAATGGTATGACAAGGGAAAATTTGTTGGTAATAGCACCAATTTAGTATCTTGGGATGAGGAGCACTATATCATGTTTGTTCATGACTTCCTTGAACCCAAACATGAACAGCGAAACCGTGCATATATGCAATACGGAACCCTAATCAGTAAACAGACATTGCTTCCTGTCAGTGTCATTCCTCGTCCTTTAATGATGGGAGGAGATGAGCCGGGAAGACACCCAGGAGTGCATTATACCAGTGCATTAGTGAACCGAGAAGAGGGTTTATATGGGTTTTATGGTCAAGGGGATACCCATACAGGCATTGTAGTGTTTAATAAAGATCGTCTTGATGGGTTATTTGCTCAATATCGACTAGACAAGGGAAAACAATCACCATTGGGAACTATGAAAGGAATTGACTCAAGAAAAGGTATTATCTTATCCTACCCTGCTAGTGGGTTCAACTGGGTTCGTTATTGTATCGAACATTTTACCGGACTACGCACCGCAGGAAAAACGAAACTGGTTGAAGAGGGGGAATTAGCAGTTTATCGCAGTCATTATGTTAAATATTCAGAGGAGCCAGATTCTTGTTTTTGTCCTTTTTATGATGAGCAGGGGAAACCTTTACATCGCAAAGTTGTCTTAATTTTAAGGGACTATCGAGAGTCGTTTTTGCGTGCTGCAAAAGGAAAAGATATCACTAATCTAACTGTAGAAAAGATCAGAAGGGGGGATGTGTTTGAGTTTGAGGAATACTTTGAAAATCTTCGAGCTTTCCATGAATTTTCGGGACAGAAATTACTGGTATATTATCCTGAAATTGTTAGTGATATGTCGGGAGTGACTAAGATTTTAGATTTTCTAGACTTACCTTACGATTTAAGCAGTTTTGATTTAGAACATCATCGTCAGAAATCAATCAGCATTTATGACACTCAACATAAGTCTCATACCCAGAATAATCTCTATGATTTTAGCTTCCATCAAAATAATGCTGATCCTAAGATTATTGAGGCCGTTGAAGAATTTTTCACGAACAAGTATGGTGATTTAATTGCTCGATACTTAAGTTAATATACAGGAGAATTACTACCCATTAGTTATGCTTATTTCCCACGAATACAAATTGATTTTTATTCACGTCGGTAAAACAGGAGGAACCAGTATCAAGAAGGTATTATGCGAGTACCTCAATATAGATTTTAATGAAACAGAAACACACCCAGAATGGGAATGGTGGAAACATATCTGGGCCAAGGATCTCAAAGAATACATTGGGGAAGAAGTCTGGAATAATTACTTTACTTTTGCCTTTGTCCGCAATCCTTTAGACATGATTTTATCATTGTATTCCATGTATACTCAATACCCCGAATATACTGATATTGAAAATCACGAAGACTTATATCATCCTTGGAATCAATATAAAGACTTTGAAGACTTTATCTTAGCAATGGGAGAATGCAGACATGAACCCGATGACAAATGGCGATTACAACTTCATACTTTGGGAACCAAGTATATCATGAATACTTGGTATGATTTGGAAAATCTACAAAGCACTTATCTAACAGATAGTTGGAAAGGAAAAGAAAATGGTGAGGGGGAAATTTTAGTTGATTTTGTGGGCAAATATGAGAATTTAAAAGAAGACTTTGATCTTGTCTGCGAGACAGTCGGTTTGCCAAAACTTAATTTAATTCATCATGGTGCGACGATTCACCGCCCCTATCATAGATTATATACAAAGGAAATGGCAGAGATTGTTTATAACCATTCTTACCTGGATATCGAACGTTTTGGTTATGCAGAGTCCCTTAAAAAACTGAACTTAATATGAGTAGAATTGAGGAAGAAAAAGGGGGTTATCATGGATATCATGGCCGTCGGCCAATATTATTCTCATCTGTGTCAAATATAGTGGATGAAGATGCACATTATCAACGGATGAAACAATTAGCATTATGTTACACTCATCCCAATTTAATTAGAGCGAAGAAACCAATTATTAAAGCCGGTCAATTGGGGTTAGAAAGTGCTTGCAGTATCATTAATCCAGGGGTTTTATATAAGAATAATCAATTCCATTTATTGTGTCGTGGAGAACCGCAAGAAACCGTTTGGTATGGCGATTTTTTAGCCCATCAATCCACCCCTTTTTGGTGTACCTTAAACCCTGATTTGACCATCAAAAAAAGCTTTCCTCTTCGTTATTTAGAATTACCTGCTAATAGTCGACCGGAAGATTGGCGTTTATTTGAATATAAAGGTAAGTTATATAGTAATCATAGTGTTTATCAACTCCTTGATCATCAACCCTATCGTATTCGTTCGCGTCCAGGAATTTCTGAAATTAATTTAGATAATAAAACCATTAATTTATGCTGTCTTTTAGAGCCTCCTTTTAAGGCGTTTGCCGAAGAAAAAAATTGGAGCTTTTTTGTTCACGAAGATTCATTAATGTGTCTTTATTCCTTTGATCCTTATATATTATTAAAAGTAGATCTAGAATCAGGAAAAACTGAAAAAATTTTAGAAGTTAATCTTGATTATGAATGGTATGAGCAAGGAAAATTTATAGGTAATAGCAGTAACATTGTTTCTTGGGATAAGGACCATTATATTTTATTTATCCATGACTTTTTAGATCCCAAATATGAACCTAGAAACCGTACTTATTTACAATATGGAGTCTTAATTAGTAAAAAAACATTATTACCAACTCATGTTATTCCTAAACCGTTACAAATGGGAGGGGAAGAAAAAGGAAGACATCCAGGGGTTCATTATACAACGGCATTAATTAATAAAGAAGATGGTTTATATACTTTTTATGGACAAGCCGATAGTCATATTGGTGTTATGATCTTTAACAAAAATACTCTGAATCAACTATTTGCTCAGCATAAAATTAAGCGAAGGAGCAAAATACTTCCAACTCGTCTCAAAAATATGGCTCAATGGCTATGGAAAAATACCGCTAAGACAATGACTTCTAAAGAAATTAAAGGCAAATCCGTTGTACCTAGAATAACTATTAATTGATGCGGACGGAGAGACTCGAACTCTCACGCCAAGGACACTAGAACCTAAATCTAGCGCGTCTACCAATTCCGCCACGTCCGCATTACGCAATACGATTTACAATCATAACACATTTATTGGGTTATGGAGGAAATTCTACATTCTCATTGACCATCATTTTCGTCGTTTGCCTTTGGCTTTTTGTTTTTTAGGTTTAGAAGTTGCCATATTTGGGTTTGAGCGATCAATATCAATGGGCACAGTGAAATGAAACTGACTACCGTGATCTTTACCTTGGGACTCAGCCCAAATTTTACCACCCCAACCGCGAACAATTTGACGACAGATAGCCAACCCTAAACCAGTTCCCCCGGCACTGCGACGCAAAGCCCCTTCCTCCTGATAAAAACGGTCAAAAACTGTTTCTAGGCGTTTTGGCTCAATGCCCCTACCTGTATCAGCAACGGTAACTTCTAGATGGTGAGGACTATGACGACTTACTCCAATGGCAATTTTACCCTCTTCACTGGTAAATTTGCAGGCATTATCGAGTAACTTGGCTAAAACTTCCACTAACCATTCTCCGTCTGCTTTGACGAGGGGGAGTTCATCCATAACTAAATTTTCGATTGGAGGCAGTTTTTTGTCTTTGTGACGGGCACGCACATTACTTAAGGAGAGTTCCACACATTCATGTAAATCTAAAGCTTCGATATTCCATTCCACTCGCCCACTTTCTAACTGAGATAGGGTTAAGAAGTCTTGGACTAATTTTCGCATTCGTTCCGCATCTTGTAGGGCAGTATTGAGCATTACTTGCCGCAACTCAGGGGACATATCCGGTTCTGAGGCTAAACTTTCTAAACAAACTTGAATGGTGGATAAAGGGGTTCGTAACTCATGGCCAGTAATGGCCACTAAATTAGAACGAGTGCGATCGAGAGCTTCGAGTTGTTCATTGAGATCCTGTAAATTGGCATAAGCTTCCGCTTGAATTAAAGCCACCCCGATTTGAGTGGCGATGGCATTGACTAAAGCGACATCTTCCTCCTTCCAGCTAATGGGTTTTGGTCCACAATGATGTAATTCCAACATCCCTAAAAGTCTGCCTCGGTACAAGATGGGAACTAACATCCAAGATAAAATCGAACAACTTTTAACTAGGCTTTGTAATGATTTTTCTGATTTAGTTTTATTAACAATACGAGGATCACTAATGGCATTATCAATGGTTAAAGCGTCTCGTAATTCAACGACTTCTTGAAATAATGGGTTATGTTGTAGGGGCCAAGTTTCCCCTTTAATAGAAGGAATCCCCTGGTTGAGAAATTCGTGTTCAATGGTTGCTGTGCTATCGCTTTCTTTACAGCGATAGACTAGAGAACGACAAACCCCTAACCCTTCTCCTAGTTTCTGCACAGCGATTTGTAAAATTTCGTCTGGATCTAGGGAAAGGCGAATGGCAGTGGTGACTGAGTTAATTAATCTTTCTTTATGTTCCTTAGAAGCAAGGGAACGGTTGGCTTTAATCAGTTTATACTGTCCGGCTTGTAGATAGGTGACTAACCTTTGTACAAAGGGATCAGGATTATTTTGGGTGACATCCCAAGTGGTATTATCGATATCGGTTTGGGGCGTAGCGGTTGTGGTTAAAATGTCGAAGGGTAGGTATTTCTCACGAGCTTCTAGGAACTTCTCTTGCAGTTCCGGACGATAATCAACAATTTTGTCTAAGAGAATATTTGCTGCTTGTTGAGTCACTTGACGATCAAACGTCCATATTCCTTCAAAACGACGATGATTGTCCATAGCCCCCGTCATGGTTTGCGGGTTGGGGCTAATTTTCTCTTGACAAATTAAACAACTGGCATAGTTTATGCCAATGACAACTAAATGCCATTCCCTGCTTAAGCTGTCTGTCGGCTCAAAGGCAACGGTTTCATAGTCTTGGGAACAGTTTTTAAAATCGGTTTCTGGGGCAGCTAGAACATAGACTTGCTCGCTTTTTTGAGCAATACGCCGATATCTTTGGGCTTCTTGACGATAAAAACGTTCTCGTTGAAAACTGGCAATAACTAAGGGTTCGTCTGATCCTGCCAATACCTGATCTTCCATAGCATGGGATAAGGCAGTCAGGGAAGCCTTAAAATACATTTGAGGCCGCCATTGGGGAAAGATTTGCAACAGTTGCGTTAAAGTCGACTGGGATCTACTCATCAATGATTTTTTCCGAGATCGCATAGCAAAATCGATAGTTCTTGGCCATTCTGAATGATAAAAATCTTAGAGATAATTATGTGTGACCAAATAAATGTGATTTCTCCTTAGATTCTATCCTACAAGAAAAAGGCAAGGAGTGTAGGGTGTGGGGCGTGGAGCGTGAATTTATCTGAGGAGGCAGGGGAGGCTGGGGAGGCTGGGGAAGATGAATTTACCATAGTAATTTTAACGTTTACTTATTAAGCGGATTTCATCTGAGTTAATATTGACAAGTCTTTTGGTCTCTGATTAAGATCCAAAGTGATAAGAATTTTTGTTAGTTTTTCGGACTATTTTTATGGCTTTTATTAACCTTCCTAAACCTTGGAAAATTTCAGAAAACCAGATTACACCTGAGACGGTTTATTATAATCGTCGTAGTTTTTTAAAGGGAGTGGTAACGACAAGCATTGCTGCCAGTTTAATTCCCTTAACTGGGTGTCAAAAATCGGCCTCTCAAACAGCATTAGAAGCGACTTTAAATTTACCCAAAATTCCCAATCTTAAAACCTCCCCGAAATTTAGTCAGGTGGATCGCCCCATTACAAAAGAAATTTTAGCAGGACAATATAACAATTTTTATGAGTTTGGCAGCACTAAAAAGATTTGGTTGAATGCTCAAAATTTACCTACCGAAAACTGGAAGGTTGAAGTAACAGGATTAGTAAAAAATCCCAAAACTTATGATATTGATGATTTAAAAAAGAAGTTCCCTTTAGAAGAAAGAATTTATCGTTTTCGCTGTGTAGAAGCTTGGTCAATGGTATTACCTTGGGTTGGCTTTCCTATGAAGGCATTAATGGCAGCAGTTGAACCAAAAAGTGAGGCTAAATTTGTCAGCTTTACTTCTTTTTATGATAAAGAAATTACCACAGGACCCAGTTTCCATCTTGGTTATTTACCTTGGCCTTATAAAGAAGGATTAACTATTGAGGAAATGGCTAATGATTTAGCTTTCTTTGCTGTTGGTATTTATGGCCACGATTTACCAAAACAACATGGCGCACCGTTGCGGATGGTTATTCCTTGGAAGTATGGATTTAAGGGAGCAAAATCCATTGTCAAAGTCGAATTTTTAAAAGAAAAACCTGCCACTTATTGGAATACCATTGACCCCAATGAATACGATTTTCAAGCCAATGTTAATCCTGCTAAACCTCATCCTCGTTGGTCCCAGGCAACGGAAAAATTTATTAGTACAGGACCGGGTTTATCTTGGGAAATCAAGGAAACATTACCCTATAATGGTTATGGAGAATATGTAGCTAGTTTATATTCTTAACAGTTTGAAACTTGTAGGGTGGACAAAGCTAGAAGTGAACTACCCCAACTAAGCTACGCTATAGTTGGGGCTTCCAAGCCGAAACCGAGAAGTCCAACTACAACACTCAGGACGGTTTTATTCGTCTTCGAGGCTTCCCACTTCACTCCGGATGTGCTTTCCATTGCGAACAACGGTGAGTCTTACCTTCCCTCCATAGGCAGCAGTCCTAGTTCCTAAGACTGATTATTGTTCACTACTTATCAGGACTGATTTTTACCTGCTCTCCTGTACAACGGTTGTATTTGTAGACAGCGT
>JAAUYJ010082240.1_pt1 | contig 12267 bp, 6 predicted proteins | sample 7278031 | NCBI WGS metagenome assembly JAAUYJ01 (sample SAMN14350222, study PRJNA611818) | marine sediment metagenome | isolation source: surface marine sediment (1.8m) | place: French Polynesia: Moorea | collected 2018-08 | reverse complement strand
GATTTTTATTATTAGTAACTTCTGGGATTAAATGTGGTTGATTAGAAATATTGACTGATGCTTCTGCACCATTAGAGGATTGAATTTTAGTTGTATTAGTCGTCTCTGTTTCTTTACCTTGATTTTGATTGGCAACTTTAGTAGATTGATTGACTTTTGAGGATTGAATTTTAGTTGTATTAGTCGTCTCTGTTTCTTTACCTTGATTTTGATTGGCAACTTTAGTAGATTGATTGACTTTTTCTGAATTGTTATTATTAGTAACTTCTGGTGCATATTTTTTTTGCTCAGAGACATTGACTAATGGTATTTCAGTCTTAGATATTTGAGTTTTTATTCTGTTAGTTGTTTCTACTTTTTGCTCTTGATTTTGATTGGAAATGTCAGATTTTTTACTGACTTGATTAACTTCTTTTTGCTTAGTAGTTGCTACAGCTTTTTTAGGTTTTAATGGTTTGGTTAATTTAACTAATGTTGGATTCGGTTTTCCACCTTGAGCGCGATCGCCTTCTAATACTGCTTTTTGTCCTGCCCAAAAATCTGCTAAAGCTATTTGACCAATTTTTGCCATATATTTCGGATTTACTTCTAAAGCTGTAATTGTGGTTTGAGCAATAGAAGTAAACCCAGGCAAATTAAGCATTGTTCCCAAAGTCGCAAATACTTCTGCTTGTCTTTTCAATTCATCTTTCAGGGGTAAACCATTGTCACTTTTGATTTTTCCAGCTAACAAATTTTCCCAACGATGTAAACCAGAGGGTATTTCTTCTGTAAAGAGAAATTTAGCCAGATCACCCTGTTCCATTGGCACTTCTGGAAACTCTGCTGCTTCCTCTAGGGAATGCCCAAGTTTATTTTCCAACTGGTCAAAAACTTCCTTAGCCTTAGCAAGAGCCGTATTTTCATCGTAGTCACCTGTTTCAATTTGTTCTGTAGTAGGCGATCGCAAACAGTCAAAAGCTTGGAGTAATAAATCCTCTAACTCCAGATCAAAAACAGTATTGTCCTGATAAAGCGCTCTAATACCATTTTCTAAATCATGGGCAATTGTTTTAATTCCCATTAAACCAATACAAGCAGCACCACCTTTAATTGAATGAGCTGCACGCATTAGTTTATGGAGTGTTTGAAGTTCATGCTCTTGAGAAATATTAATTAATCCTTCCTCAAGAGTTTGCAGTAATTCTGTAGTTTCTTCTACAAAAAATTCGTAAGCTTGATCGTCAATTTCAATCATAGGAAATAGGGAATAGGGAATAGGGAATAGGGAATAGGGAATAGGGAATAGGGTAGTGGGGGAGAAGGTTAGAGAGGAATTTGAAAAAGGTACTTTTCATAACTGAATTTGTGATAATCAGGACTTACGCAGGCTAACCCAGAAACCGGGTTTTTTTGTAGATTTCTATAAAAACAACGATTTATCCAAGAAACCAGGTTTCTTTGTGTACTTTCCAAAAGTAAGACTTCTGAGCTTTTATTCCTTAACTGAGAGGTCAAAAGTAAGATTACTGAGAGTTTGGTTTCAAATACTCTAGGGATGCTGGTGCGTTGCAACGCACCCTGCTGAACCTAAAGCTCCTGACTCCTGACTCCTTCTTCCCTCCTGACTCCTAATTCACCTTAAACTCAGCAACATTCTTTTCTAACTCTCCAGCAACTGCTAGTAACTTAGCAAAAGAATCTGCCACAGTCATAGATTGTTCAGAAGTTTTATTCGCGATCGCCGCTACTTCTTCCATTGTTTTCGACAATGCGTTAGAAGTATCAGCTTGAGTATTAGCAGAAACAGTAATTTCCTCTACCAACTCACTAATTTCTCCACTCACATCCAACACATCTGTCAGAGTCTTTCGCGCTCCCTTAACCAACTGAGTACCAACCATTACTCGCTTTCGACCCACTACCATTGCCTTAATAACTTCACTGGTACCAGATTGAAGTTCCTCAACAATTTGTTCTATTTCCTGAGTAGCAGTAGCTGACTGTTCTGCCAAAGAACGTACTTCACTTGCAACCATCGCAAACCCTTGATCATCTTGCCCTGCTCTGGTTGCCTCTACCGAAGCATTCAAAGCCAAAACATTAGTTTGATTTGCCAAATCATTAATCAAACTCAGAACCCGGGAAATCTTCTTAGAAGTTTCCCCTAAAGTTTTCACCTTCCGAGCAGTTGCCTCCACTGTTTTCTGAATACCCACAATACTATCCACAGTTTTATTCATGGCTGCATCACTGGTTTGTAGAATTTGATTTGCCTGCTGCACCTTAGCTTCCGCTTGTTGAGCATTACCTACCACCGCTTGCACTGAATTAGCCATTACCTGAATTTGTTGGAGAGCATTAGCTATTGTTTCTGCTTGTCTATGAGCTTCACCAGATAACTTTTTAATTTCTGCTTCATTACCTTCTGTTGTGGAACTCACAACATTTGTTGCCGACTGCACCTCCAACACCAACTGCTGTAAGTTTTCAATCGTAGCATTAAAGAAGTCAGCTACTGTTCCCATTACACCAGTTGTTACACCAGCTCGTACTGTCAAATCCCCATCAAAAGAATTTTCGATTTCTGCCAAAAACTTTTCTATCTGATTTTCTAATAATTCTTTTTGTTGTTGCTGTTCAATAGATATACTTTCTGCTTTTTGACGAGCTTGTTCAACTTGTTGCAGTAAAAGCGCTTGGTCAAGAGCATACCCAATTTGGAGAGCCACCTGCTTAAATAGCTCAACATCTGACTCCAACCAGTTGCGAGTTTCGGAACATTGATGCACACCTAGTAAACCATAGAGAGTTTGGTTAACCAAAATCGGAGCTACTATATTAGCTTTAACTTGCCATTTTCCGAGTTGTTCTTCATGACAAGCTGTCAAACCTGCTTTACTAATATCTGGTGTAACTTGTATCCGACCTTGACGATAGGGTTCCACATAATCTGCGGGAAAACAAGTCACCTCAGTTTCCATCTCGGCAATATTGATATACCCCTGTTTTACCGCCTCACTAATAATCCTACCATCCCAATCTTCATCAAAGCGATAAACTACCACCCGGTCGGCTTCCATCAGTTTGAGTCCTTCTTCTACACCTGTACGGAAAATCCGTTCAACGTTAAGAGATTCCCGAATCCTTAAACTAATTCTGTTCAGTTTTTTCGAATGTTCAACACTCATTTTTTGTTTTTGTATCAGGTTTTCCTGTTCAACTGCAAAACCGATTTGAGTTGATAACTGCCTAATAAAATCAACTTCTGAGTCTTTCCAGTTGCGAGGTCTAGAACATTGATTAGTCACCAAGAAACCATACAGCTTTTTCTCAACAATAATTGGAGCTGTCAAAGTCGCTTTAATTGCTAGAGGTTCAGCATCTTTCAAGTAACATTCGGTATTCTTAGCATCATCAATCATAGTTTGAGAGGGATCGTACAGATTATTGAATACCTTAATTCGTCCTCGCAGATAAGATTTAATATGATGTTCTTTAAAACATTTGCTGTCTAGCTTGCTACCCATACCAACAGGCCACATACTATCTACTGATTCAGCTACAACAATACCATTGTAATTATCATCTAATTTATAAATCATTACTCGGTCTGCTGCTAGCACTTGCCGAGTTTCAACTACTACTGTGTTAAAAATATCCTGTTCGTTCGGAGACTCCCGAATCATCGAGCTGATTTCATTCAAACGTCGTGCTTGTTCTGTCGCGACTTTTTGCTCTGCTAAAAGTCTTGTCTGTTGTAAGGAAGTGGCGACTTGACTAGCTAACTGTTTAACAAAGGTAATTTCTGATTCTTCCCAACTTCGAGGTTTATAACATTGGTGAACAATTAACAAACCATACAGTTGTGCTTCTACTAGAATCGGAGCAACAATATTTGCTTTAACTTCAAAGGGTTCTAATAACGTAACTAGACATTCAGATATCTCAGAATTTCTAATATTTTCAATTTTTGTAACTTGTCCGCGTGCATAAGATTTAACAACTTTGGCAAAACAAGGGTCAGCTATTTTCTTCCCAAGAGTAGTTGTCAAACCCTGAGCAACTGATTCTGCTACCACTGTACCGACGAGATCTACATCAAACTGATAGATTATAGCGCGGTCTGCTCCCAGAGCTTTACGAGCTTCTTCAATTACAGTATCAAAAATTTCTTCAGTATTCGTGACACTCCGCATACTGTTAGAAATTTCGTTTAATAATCGAGCTTGTTTAACTGCAGCTTGTTGTTTTTCTAATAGGTATGCTTGGTCTAGAGCATACCCTACCTGAATAGCAACTTTCCGTATCAACTCTATGTCTAATTCTGTCCAACTTCTGGGACCAGAACATTGATGAGCAATTAACAGACCTTGCAGTTTCTTGTCTACTACAATGGGAGCAACTAAATTTGCTTTGACCTCAAAGGATTTAAGCTGATTCAGATAACATTCTGTTAATCCTGCTTCGTAAATATTTTCTGTAGCTTTAACTCGCCCTTGTTGATAGGGTTGTACATAGCGATCGGCAAAACAGGGGTCAGGTATTTTTTCTCCCAAAGATTTTGGCCATTTACTATTAACTGATTCAGCAATAACTGTACCTTTCCATTCCAGATCAAATTCGTAGACTACTACTCGGTCTGATTTCAAAGCGCTGCGGGTTTCTTCGACTGCAGTCACTAATATATCTTTCAGATTGAGAGATTTACGAATTTCAGCATTAATTTCATTTAATTTTTGAGCTTGTTGGGTAGCTGCTCGTTGTTTTTCTAATAGTAATGCTTGGTCTATAGCGTAACCAATTTGAGTTGACAGTTGCTGGAAAAATTCAATTTCTGACTCTATCCATTGTCGGGGTTCAGCGCAATGATGGGCTATTAATAAACCTATTAATTCTCCGTTGCTAAGAATGGGAGCGACTAAATTTGCTCTGACGCCAAAAGGTTCCAGTTGACCAATGTGACAATCAGTTAATCCTGCTTCATAGATATCAGCGATCGCCCTGACTCGCCCTTTTTGATAAAATTCTACATAACGGTTGGCAAAACAAGGGTCAGTTATTTCGGCCCCCAGAGATTCTGGCCAGTTCACATCTACTGATTCGGCAATCACTGTACCTTGCCAATTTTGATCAAATTTGTATACTATAACCCTGTCTGTTTGTAAAGCATTTCTGGCATCTTCCACCACAGCATTAAAGATATCTTCAATATTGAGAGACACCCGAATATGAGATGTTATTTGGTTTAACATTTCAGCTCTTTCTGCTGCAGCTCCTTCTCTTTCTATTAATGCTTGAAGTTGATTAATTCTGACATCTATATTAGAGCGTAGTACTGCTAAATCTTCTGATAAGGCGTTAGTTTTTGCCTTTAAACCTAGAGAGTTTTGTGAAGAATTTTGTGAAGAAGATGTTTGGTTATAGTTTGGCTGCCATACTTCTACTGGCACAATTGTTACTTCTTCATTATCTAATTGAGGTTGTACAGTTTCTTGATTAGATTTTTGCAGGGAATTTTTAGCTTGATTTTGCACCCTATTGTCTTGTTTCAGGGAATTTTTAGCTTGATTTTGCACCCTATTGTCTTGTTTATTTGTATTTCTAAAACCTGTCTGTGTCATAATTTTATTACTGATGCTTTATGAATAATTAATTAATGGATGTAACTAATTTTTTGTGCTAGTAAAGCTGCGCAAAAGTCATCCAGTCAAAAGTCCCAATATTGATTAGTAAGACCTTTGTATTTTTGCATATTGTAGATAGATTATTTGCACCCCGACTCATCGATTTATCAAACATGATTGAGTCTAAAACCCCGCCTTTTAATCAGTTATCAGTTATCAGTTATCAGTTAAATATTTTTTCTAGTTTGATCAAAATAATCAACTAATAATTTAACTTGAAATTTCTGATTTCTGACTCCTGACTTCTGATTTCGTTAAATCCTGTTTTTTTCTATGTATTCGATGATTGCTTCAATATCTAAAATCATCTTTTTTTCTCCTGCTGAATTCGTCCAAGTTCCCCGAATAAATTCTTCGACAACTGAATTTATTTTTTGTGGTTTTCCAGCACTAATCTCTTGGCTTTCAATATTGATTAATTTACCTACTTTTTGTACCAAAATAGCCAAATAACTATCTCGAAATTTTACTTTCACTACCCGAAACTTTTGCTGATAGTATCCAGTAGATAACAAAGGTTGAAAACCCATCAAATAAGCAATATCAACTAACCAGAGAATTTCGCCGTGCCACTGAAACACCCCTGCAACTACAGTTTGCATACCTGGTATTTGTAAGATTGTTCTGTAGTCTAAGGTAATCACTTCATCCAACTCACGGGTAGATAGTATCACCTCTAAAGTCTTAGTTACTTCTAGAGATATAAATTGTGTACTACTACTTAATAATGGCTGTTTTGGCATTGGCTTTTTTTCATGCTTGGGTCATTCAATATTTTTTAAACAACAAATTTTTTTAATGTTGCCACAAGTTCTTCTTCATTAACTGGTTTAGTCACATAAGCAGATGCACCCTGCTTCATACCCCACTTTTGATCGATTTTCTCTGATTTACTCGAACAAATAATAATTGGAATATTGGCTGTATTTTCTTGATTTTTTAGTTCTCTACATAAACTATAACCACTTTGACCAGGTAGTACGACGTCCATTAAAATTGCATCAAAATTTTTTTCCACCAGGATAGCCTTAGCTGCTTCTGCTGTAGTTACATTCAAGACATCATATCCTGATTTTTGTAAACAGTCAGTCAGAAGAGTAGCTTCTGTTGGACTATCTTCTACAATCAAAACATTTCCCTTTGTCATTGTTTAATTTTCCACTATACAAAACTAACTTCATAATAATTCCTAATGATTAATATTATTTAATATCTGGGCAAAAATTTATTTTTCTTCATAAAACTATAGTAATTACCATAGTAATTACCCAGTTGTGTCTCAACAATCGGCTTTTATTCCTTCTCTGATTTGACTTTGCTTTTAAGGTTGGTTAATTTAGTTAACTTAAAATAAGTAGGGATATTTTCGTCAAAAGTCAAGTAGGTAATTAAATCCTATCCCGTTGAAAGGAGCAAATAGGGGTAGTTTTCACCATCAATAATGAGCGAGTCATCCCAATTTAATCAAGTATTGCTGTAATCACGACACAGATAACATATAATAATACAATTTATCAAAAATATTGGTATATTTGGTTGGGTGAGGAATTGTGGGAAGATTCATTAATTGATAATTGATAATTGATAATTGATAATTACAAGAAGGTTAAAACCGCTACGGAATTGAATATAAGGAAATATTATTTCTTTTTTCTCCACGGCGAGTGAGAGGCTTTATACCTTTATTATTCGGTAAAAGTAGTAATAATCTATATTAAATAATTGGGTGCATCTCATATTTGCCAAAATACTTTTTTCCTCCATACCTATTCCCTATTAAGTGTTAAGTGTTAAGTGTTAAGTGTTAAGTGTTAAGTGTTCCCTAAAAGCGATCAACTTTTGGCTTTATTCACCCATTGAGATGCACCAAAATAATTGTTATTTTTGTTAAAAACAGACTTTGAATATTGCTAAATATTTGACTTTTGAAGTATAGCATTAATGCATGGTAATTGGTATAACAGATAATACTGAAATAAAAACATAATAAAAAAGATGAAAAAAGGGTTTTACTTATGATAACTTCTGGCATTGATAATTTTTTATTGTAGGAATAAATCACCCATTAGTATGTAGAATTTGGTATAATAATTTAAAGGGATGAAAAGATAACAGTTGATTATTTTAAGCTTATGACTTCAGTCAGAGGTACGGAGAACTGAAATGAATCTACAACCAGCATAAATCAAGAACCTCAAAGGACTACACAAAAATATGAAACGGGGTAGTTAAATTTATTAACATATTTTAGTGACATGAGCAACAGGAATATTGACTTATTGGTTGTCAGCTCAACTATTAGTATTAGTAGTATTAGTAATATACAAATGTTTTTCAATCATTTTTAAAATTTCTTCTGGTTTAGCAGCTTTGTTCAAAAATCCAGCAGATCCAATTAATTTACTTCGACTCCGATCTATCAAATTATTCCGAACTGTAAAGATGATCACTGGTATTTTTTCAAATATTGGTACATTGCGTAAAAATTGATAAACAGTATAACCATTAGCATTAGGCATTTCTAAGTCAAGAAAAATTAAATCTGGTTTATGTTCGGCTATTTTCACAAATCCTTTGATTGGATCTTGTATACTCATAAAGTCATATCCAGCAGGTTTAACAATATTCCTTAATGTTTCAGCACTTAATGGACTGTCATCAATACAAGCAATTAATGTCTTTTTTTTTGGTGTAGTCTTGTCTGTCTTTTTCTGAGAATTAACTGTTGCTAAAGATGATCTAAAATTCGGTTCTGGCAAATCTGGAATTGTTCGTAATTGTACAAACCCTTTTTTAATTAAGGGAAGTAAACTATTACTGACAGCTAATACTGATTTTTGTAGTTTGTAGGAAATATCCCACAGGGTTAGATCGCCCTGTAAATATTTACCCCAACCAGATAAAGCTTCTGGAGCCACAGGTTTTTTAGCAACAGGAGCAAGGTTAGGGTTGAAACTTTCTAAACCTGCTTTTGTCGATAGATATTGCATTTGAGCAACTTTAGTGAAAATTGGTTTTATTTCCCGATAACACAGAGATAAACCAAGAGATAATTCTGACTTGCTATCAGCGTTTCCTTCCCACTCATGTATTAGCTCTGGGTAGTGACTCATGGAAAACAATATTTCTAGGGTGACAGTGTGAATTATTGCTTTTGCTTGATAAATAGTGATTTTATTTTTGCTAACTGCATTATACAGCAGCAAATATTCCCAAGGTTTGTCTGGATCTGAGAGTAGTTGTGAGGTTGTATAATCCCACTCAGGATAGTGCAATTTGACTGTTCGTTCCCAACGTCTGAGTCTGTGAATATTGCTAGTGCTATAGAGTAATCTACCGTAGAATATGTTTAGTTTTACTTCTTTAGCTGGACTATTTAATAATACTTTGCCAGTTGCATTTCGTTGACTAAGTATATCCAAATTTTTGGCCAATTTGATTAATTGTTTATTGTCAGACATTGATTTTAAAATAGCAAAATTAGACCTCGAATAATCATCAATTTTTGTATATTTAATCACATTAGTTGTGGTTATATATTTAATATTTGCTGAAAATAAAAATTTTCCATCTTAGATAGATAACAGAATTATTGCATTAAAGTTAAGATTTATGTTACAAAAAACTTGTGAGTTTAATCACAGATAAATGTGATTTTACCAATTAAAGCAGTTGGTTCAATAATGGATAATGGATAATGGATAATGGATAATTACCTCTCCCTAAAAGGCGAGAGGATTGACCAAAAAGGAAAAAGTTTATTTCTCTTGGTCGATTGGATATGGCGAGGCAACCTCGCCATCCCATCCTGCGGAATGCTGCGCAAACGACCGCTTTTTCCCCTATCCAAGGGGAGGCTAACAAAGCTGAATTATTTAATTGTTTAATTGTTTAATTGTTTAATTGTTTCGGTAAACTAAGTTTTTGAGAATATATAAAATGAAACTAAGTTTTTGATAAAACATACAATACTCTATTTATTTATATTCTAAAATATCTACCAATACTTATTGATTATTCCACCATTCAGCCATCAACTTTTAGCCATCAGCTATTACAGCAATGCATGAGGATGGTGAGATAAGCTAATACGAATTGAAAATCTGTATTAGCAAGTCAGAAGAAGCGAAGTCAGAATTAATATAGGGTTTTCCCTTAAACGAGGCACACAAAAACAAGTCATTTTAATGTACAACAGCTTACAGTTTAAAGATTAATTTTTATCTTTGCAGTTGGCTTCAGTGTCTGTAACAAGCAGGATAATTGAACTGCCATTAACCACCATATCTAATAGGCTAAAATAGCAATTCGTTTCTACAGATGGTGTATAATTTTATTTTTTGCGTAATTCCTGTTCTTAAAACTATTAATTTGATCATAAAAAAACTTATGTTAGAACTCCATTGTCACACTACTTACTCCGACGGGACCCTAACTCCTACAGAATTGGTGAGAAAAGCAGCAAGTTGCAGGGTGCAAGCATTAGCCATAACGGATCACGATACATTATCTGGTTGTGATGAAGCAATTAATATCTCTTCTGACTACAACATAGAAATAATACCTGGTTTAGAATTAAGTACAGTTCATAATAATTGTTCCCTTCATATTCTAGGGTTTTATCCAGATGCTCAAAAGTTACTCAAACCTTTGAAAGAGCGTATTGCTGGCAGACATCGACGTGCCCAGTTGATGGTAGAAAACTTAGCTAAGTTGGAGTATCCTGTCGAATTGCCAAAAATGGAAGGAGGAATAGCACCAGGAAGACCACATATTGCTATGGCTTTGGTTAAAGCAGGTTATGTGCGATCGCCTCAAGAAGCTTTTGACCGTTGGTTGGGGGATAATAAACCTGCTTATGTTCATTATGAAAAGTTTTCTATAGTTGAAGGTATTAGTTTACTGCGTAGTTGTGGAGCGGTTGCTGTTTGGGCGCATCCCTATCTATTCCGTGGGGGAAAGGTGGAGGAAGTATTACCGGAAATGGTAGAAGCGGGTTTGATGGGATTAGAAGTTTTTCATCCCTGTCACTCTCCGACTCAAGTGCAAAATTTAAAAGAGTTGTGCAAAAAGTATGGTTTATTAATGACTGGTGGGAGTGACTATCACGGACCAAATACTCAAGGAAAAGAGGAAACTACTCTCAATATGCTGAACTTACCAATGGAGTTACTTGCACCGATAAAGCAAGCTGCTTTCTGAAGTTAGAAGTCATTTCAGTTATCAGTAGGGACGTTGCATGCAACGTCCGTACAGTTATCAGTACCTCGTAGCTGTTGCATCGGGATTGAAATACTTAAGTTTACTTATTTCATCCGCTTAAAAAGGGAGACTTGAGACCTTACCTTATTTTTGGAGACTGATAAGAAACCGGGTTTGTATTAGATATCCCAAAAAACTGACATCTAAATCCCACAAACCCGGTTTCTGTAAAGATAGCCTATTATCTAGGAGTTTGCGTAAGTCCTGTTCTCTATACAATACCGATGCTACCGGACATGATATAAGCTTTGCAGTCAACTCCTGTATATTCCCAAGAAACCGGGTTTATCCCCGATTATTTTTGTTCAAACCACGAAATTTTGTTAATAAACCCGGTTTCTGCATTTTGATCTAAATAACTTTTTTGCAAGTATGAATTATTCAAAAAAAATCAATAATATTATTTCCAAATTTTTGTTGCTGGTGTTGATATTATTAACTACAAGTTGTCAGAAAAAACCCATAGAAGTTAAAGTTTTACAAAATCTTGTTTATGGGAATTATAATTTTCAAAATCAGGAAAAATCACTGCTTTTAGATTTATATTTACCAGAGAAAAAACCAGATAAACCTTTACCTCTATTAATTTACATTCATGGTGGAGGTTGGTTAATTGGAACAAAAGAATATTGCCCTGGTAAAATTGTCGTCCAAAGAAATTATGCGATGGCTTGTATTAGCTATAGATTTAGTAATGAAGCTCTATTTCCTGCTCAAATTCAGGATGTTAAAAATGCAGTTCGTTGGCTGCGAAAAAATGCAGATAAATATGATTTAGACCCTAATAATTTTGGCGTTTGGGGACCTTCTTCTGGGGGTCATTTAAGTGCTTTATTAGGAACATCAGCAGGGGTGAAAGAATTGTTAGAAACAGACAACAATGAAGAAATATCTAGTGCGGTACAAGCAGTTTGTGCATGGTATCCACTTAGCGATTTTACAAAAGTTCCTCCCGCTTTTGATGAACCTATTACTGCTGATGTTGAAGAAAAATATAAAGATAAAGAATGGTATGTTTATACCGTAGTAACCCATAAATTATTAGGAGGACCTGTATCACAAAAATTAGAATTATCAGCTCTTGCTAATCCTATTACTCATATTGATTCTCAAGACCCACCTTTTCTAATTATGCACGGAGAAAAAGATAAAGTTATACCAATAAGTCAAAGTGTTTTATTGAGAGATGCTTTATTAGAAAAAGGTGTAGAAGTTGAGTTGGTGAGGAAACCTAACTGGGGACATTACCATGGTAGGGGGGTAGATTTCGACCCTGGTTTGATAGATATGGCAATAGATTTTTTTGATAAACATTTGAAGTAAGAAATAAATATAGGGT
>JAAUYJ010057596.1_pt1 | contig 12267 bp, 9 predicted proteins | sample 7278031 | NCBI WGS metagenome assembly JAAUYJ01 (sample SAMN14350222, study PRJNA611818) | marine sediment metagenome | isolation source: surface marine sediment (1.8m) | place: French Polynesia: Moorea | collected 2018-08 | reverse complement strand
TAGGGAGGACACGGATGTTTCGCCAAATTCGCCCCAAAGCTACAATCGTACTTGAAGCTATAATAATATGACTCCCATAAGGGATACACCATGAACCCTACAGTATCAAGTACCAACAACAGCAGGACCATACAGCATCATGAGAACAGAATAGAATTCTTTTGAATATACAGCAAGATTTCACTTAAGTGCAAAAAGTATGTAAAGTACAACTCATGTCTTGTCCACTTTTCCGTGCGTAAAAGGCAGCACATCGACGAGATATCGTCCTCCCCGCCGTCCCTCGATACCAGTTCGCAATTCGTCTTTATCTCTTTTTGGGCGGTAGGTACAACAAAAATGGGGATGGGGCGCCTTGGCTGGCGGACTCGTCTTCTTCCCTTCTGTTGCCGTTGCCGCAGAGGCGACGATTAGAGGAGTGGGACGGACGGCTCGAGCGCAGATCGAGGACATGAACACATGGTTACAAGACCACTGTCCATTTCAAGAAGGAGAGCTTCTGCTAGCAAATGTATTTAACAAAGGTGATCCATCAAAGCCTAACAAGAATATTGTAAAAATTTCCCTGCAGTAGATTAAGAAATAAGCAAGAAATTAGTCGTTTCCTTGTCGCATCCCATTGCGTGGGATTCTTGGAAACGGGAGGGGGGACGACGACCTTGAAATGAACGTTGGTCGAAGAAAGAAACTCGGTAATATTGGAGGCTCTCCCAGTTCGTCAAGATACCGCTAGTAAAATATTCCCGAAAATAATATTGGTTGATACGCGAGAAATATTGCGTTCTTCCACGGAAACAGAAGGGCTTTTATTGACAACTAAACAAAAAAAGTATATGTCCATCACAAGGGCGCTTTCGTAAAAAAAAATCTCGGTGTCCAACCGTTTTCAGAGTTCAGACAAGAAACAATGTGCGAGCTCGTGTACGTTCATACCTCGTACGTAGTGCCAAAAAATAATACAGAACTATAGACTTCCTTCGATCTCTGAAAAATACGTGGAAGATCACCACCATCCCGGCGCCATACTTCCTTCACATTTCATTATTGTTTCTTCCCCGCTAAGTCTGTGGAGAGGGCTTGTACCCCTCGGTAAACTTCATCATGTACTTTCTTACGTACTCTTGAGTCTTCTTCTTCACAGATTCTGAGCATCGGAGGTCCTCGATGCGATTGCAGTGTTTTAGCTCCTTTGACATGATGTAGTTAGTCAACTGCGAAAGAGATAAATAAACGTTGAGTATGTAGAGACAACAGGCTATTATTATGACTTACCTTTTTAGCAAGATGCTTGAAATCTTCGTTGTTCTTTATACGCCCGTGAGACACGTCGGGTTTCCGATAGGGATCCAGCACCTTGACAATGACCCTCGAAGTGTCTTTCTTGAACTTTTCCTTGATCTTTTTGGCTACTTCGGAGCTGGTGTCAGCCGCGGCGGTGGTCGTGTCGTTGCTTGCGGTGACCGCCACCGCCTGCTGTTGCTGCTGAAGTTGCTGTTGCTGTAATTGCTGTTGTTCAAGCTTAGCCGCTGCCCTTTCCTCCGCGCGCCTTGCTCTTTCCTTCAGCATCTCCCTCTCCTCCTCGGCCCTCTCCTCTATGACCTGCCTCTCGCGGATGGCGTCCCGATTGGCAAGGCGCTCCCGGATCTCCTTGAAAGTCATCAGGTCAAGCTTGTCCTTGTCCGTCCTCCGCTACAAAATGACGAAACAAAGAGATTCACAAAGACGTTCTCTGAACAAAATCACGCACATGATATAAAAAGGACACTTACGGGGATGAGATGCTCCTTGACCAGACCACTCTTCCGGTGCTTGTGATGCCTCTCGCGCCTCTTCTTCCTCTCGTACTCTCTCTTCTCTCGATCCCTCTCGCGCTTCTGCCTCCGCTCCAGCTGCCTTTCTTTCTTGGACCTCTTCCTCCTCGCCAGGAGCAGCTCCTTCTCCTGGGCGCTCAGGTCGGAGGACAGGATCTCGATCTCCACCTGCCTCTTCTCCGCGGCGTCCTCCCCGTCCTCCTCCTCGCCCTCCTCCTCTTCCTCATCGTCGCTGTCATCTTCCTCCTCACCGTTGCTGCCGTTATTCCTCGGACTCCCTGCCACCAGGCTGGCGGTTTCGCACTCCACCAGGTTGGTATCCATCTCCTCCGCATCGCCGGCCTCCTCTTCAGGTGGATCCCACCGAGATTCCTTCGTTTGAACATTGTAGAAGTAGAGTCGCCCCTCCGCGTCCCTGGCGTGCCTCCACCTCGGGGGCAGCCTCACAACCAGCTGCTGCTGAGTTCTCGACCCTCCACCGTTGTACCCGTTGGAGGAGGAGGTTCCCCCGGCGAAGGAGGTCGAGGGAACGGAGGACGCCGACGCCGACATGGCCGGGTCCGCCGCGCTGCTGGGAGGGGCCGCGGACTCGTAGTCCGGCTGGACAGTCACCGGCGCTCCGTTCCCGTCGGATCCGAGGAAGGGTATGTCGTCCAGGGGGTCGGAGCTGAGGAAGGCGAGGGAGGCGGGAGGAAGAGGCGGAACCTGTCGCGCCCGTTCCACCTCTTCATCTGCGCGCCGCTGCTGTTCCTGCATCATGTCGCGGACCGCCTCCTCTGCCTTCTCGCCCAAGGGGATTCCGTAGAGATAGGAGACGGGTACTACGCCCGGCGGGTAGAAGTAGGCCGGGTCCAGGTACGGAGTCATGGGAGGGTCCACCTCCGGGTTGAAGGCCTCGAGCGGAAGCCGAGCCATCCCCGCGAAGCCCCAGGTCACCTCCACGGGAGGGTAGGGCTCCGGCATGGGCACCCACTCGCCCGAGTTCGGATCGAGGTAGAACTCCGGATATTGCTCGAACATGGGGGTGATTGCGGCATCCATTCCCAGGTAGTAGCACTTGTTCTCGTGTTGCTTTTGCAGGTCGCTGCGCTTGGCGCGCTCCTCTTCCTCCGTCTTGGCCTTGAGCATAAAGAGCTGACGCCGGTGCTCGCGGCTGAGGGTGGGCCGGTGCAACAGCCCGGTCTGGTCGTCAAACCTGGAGATGCGCCGTTCTCGGGCCTGGTGCGGCGGCCGCGGCGGCGGCGTGGAAAACGAGTGGGACTGGTGGTGGTAGGAGGCCCCCGAGGAGGAGGCGCCCTGGGGAGAAGGGGGGCGGCCGAAGCCCGAGCTCCCGCCCAGTGACGAGCCTCGTCCGTAACTGAACCTGCTGGCCGGTGGCTGTTGTGAAGGCGGCTGCAGGCCCATGCTGCTCGAGGGTCCGAAGGCGTCGCTTCTCCATGTTTGACGCGAAGCCGCAGCGGCTCGGTCTGCCTCGCGCTCGTGTTTAGCACGGAGCTTCACAAGCTCTTTTTTCGGGATCTTGAACATCTCCTGTAGCGTCTTCCAAGACTCCAGGAGTTCCGCGGCCTTCTCCTGCACCGTTCGGATTTTCCGGCGAATTTCGTCATCTGCCTGCTGTTGCGAGGTGACCTTTGCCTTGGCGATAGGAGTGACATCGGGGACGGTCTTCTCATCTTGCTTCTCGTTGGTCTGGAGGGCTTCTGAGGAATCATCTACGTTCTGGGATGAAATTATGTCGACTATCCGTTTCAGTGTCCCGCTCACCGCGCTGAGGATTTCTTCGTCAGTTTCTCTTTGTATGATGGGTTTATGGTCGGCAGGAAGGTCGTCTACAAATTTTCCTTCGCTGGACCCGAAAACTTTTTCTTCCTTGATTTCACCATAACCATCTTCTACCTTCTCTTCTTTCATGGATACTTCTGGAGAAACTTCAATAGACCTATCACTTAGGAATGACAAGTCCATGTCCTCCATCCCTGGTGGGCGGGCGTCATCTTCCACGGGAGCCTCAGCAAAAGGTACGTCGGTTGTCTCTCTCAAGCTCTGTCTATTGTCTGGCAAAGAAGATCCTTCCACCACACCGGAGAGCCGCTCAGTTGAAGCTTTACGTGTATTAAGGAATGAGGTAGTTACAGAGGCGGCCGTTGTGTTTGGAGGCGTCGCGGCCCTTGAAGACAATGCTGGGTGGGGGCTGTTGGACCTTGAGCTATCGACCAGACTTTTGATGTCTTCTTCACAAGAAGCCTCGGCCCAGGCAGTGACGGTCTGCAGGACGTTGCTGTCTTTCAGCATGGTCTTGTGCGGTACACTGAGGCCATCCAACACGTCCTCGAGAGCAATCTTCAAGTCGAGGTCTACCGAGGAGAATCCAAGGGTCTCCATCCACCCGTGGAGGATCTTGAGGCCTCGATAGTCTAGGAAGAGGCGCTTGCAGGGCTGGTCGGCGTGGCGGAGGAGACTGACCAGGGTCAGGCGAGTGTTGCAGTCGGTCGACCGCACCATGAGCCGGCAGAGGCCAATGGTGTGGGGTCTGGTCCGCACTCCGGTCGCCTTCAGGATCTCCACCTCTTCCTCGTACTCATCTTCCTCGTAGTTCTTTATCTTCCGGGGGGACTTCCTCTGCATCCGCCTGATCCTTCTTCGCCGCCGCTTCTTGGCCTCTTCCGGACTTCTCGCGACTTGCTCAACCACTTGGGAGCTCCTCGGGACGACGACGTTCCGTTTTTCTTCCTCCATCGCCTCCATAGGACCCTCCGTATCTTCGGACACTTGTTTTGTAGTCGCGGCCACTGCATCCTTGTTGGTCTTTCCAGCTTTCCTTGCGACCGGCTTGAGCGAAGCCGCCTCTTCCGGCTCTTCCTCCTCTGACGTGTCAGATGACCAGTAGTCATCCTCCTCTTCGTCCTCATCCTCCTCTTCGTCTTCGTCTTCTTTGTTGCCCGGCTCTCCCCCGAGCCACCCGCGGCAGTTGTCAGAGCCACAGAAACACTTTTGCGCCTCCTGCCCGTACCTTTCGTACTTGTAGTCGAAGGTGACCTCCTCGCCCTTGCTGATCAGACGCTTGCTGAAGAACCCTATCCTCAGCTCACCGTTGACCGTCCACTGCGAGCAGAAGCAGGCCAACCAATTTAGAGATAGATTTTTTTTCATGAAGCTTTATTGGCACCTACCTTTTGAGTCTCGGCGTTGGGCTCGCAGCTGTGATTGATGAATCTGGATATGTTCCCCTTCAAGGACGCGTCTATGCAGTATTCGGTGGTGAGGGCCATGAAGTAAAAGTGCCTGACGTCGTCCTTGGAGAACTGACGCGCGCGCTTCCGGAACTGCTTGGGGTCCAAGACCTCGCCCACGTACTCCATGATGAATTCGTCCCTATAAAGGCAAGGAAAAAATATTGAAAGCTTCAATAATGGAGCGAATATGCTCAAAAAAGACTCACGCTGGGATGTCCTTTACGGCTCGGAGACCGAATCCCTTCATCGTGGTCTTGAACACTTCTACGGGAGCGTTTTCCAGGTTCTGGAACTTCTTGTTGCCGCAGAGCTTTCCGAGCGAGCAGTGCTTGTTGCACTCGATCATGAGGAGCTTGTTGAGACAGTCGTCTCCGCAGCCCTTCTTGCCGGAAAGCACGTCTTGTTGGGAGATGGTGCAGTCACACTCCATCTCTCGAGATTGCTTGTTGAATTTCCTGAAAGACAGAAGGGAGGCCAGAGTCAGGTACTTGATTTTCGATGAGAAAGGCAGAAGAAAATTCTAAGGAATAGACTATTTAGCAAGATGGGACTTTGACCACATTTAAATAAAGGGCCAAACTGAAATCCTCGGTACTTTGGTTTCCTCACCTTTCGCACTTGAAAGCGTTTTCCTTGATGTGATGAAACTGGGCGAGCCTCTCGTCGATCTCCTTCCTAGTTTTCTCGTCCACTGTGAGGTCCACCGTGTCTTTCCTTCTTCCTCTGCGAAGGACGGGAGAGCCTCTGCTTCCTCTGCTGCCGTCCCGTTCCGGCGAGGAGGAAGAGGACCGCTTCCGCCCCCTCATCTTCTCAAGCACCTCCCGGTCCAACGCCAGAGGCTCCAATTGGACCATAGGTTGGCGGAAGGAGCCGTAGCGCTTGGTGGCTTCCCGGCGGAGCTGCCTCGTCGCCCGGGAGGCGGACGCAGAGTCTGAGTCCGGGGGCGAAGTGCGGTGCTGGATGGGCACCAGGGGCTCGTCGCTGCTCTGGTCCTCCTCCCGCTCCTGCCCGACGTTTTGATCATACATTTCGTCTCGCAGGAAGTGTCCCCGATCTCCTTGGTCATCAGCACCATGTGCTGTAGGAGGTGCCACCGATTCGTCGGCTAGGATAAGGTCCCGCACTTGTGAGGTAATTCCGTTGGGCATTGTTTCAGGCACGTTGGACTTTGATTCTGCAGAGCTGGCTTCCTCGTCCTTCACGGCCGCTCCTCGCGTGTTACTCCCGCTGTCCCTGCCTCCGCCTCCTGCCCCTCTACCCTTGGAGGCCCCCGTTCCTCTCCTTCCGCCAGAGGGGGAGCTGGTCCTGCTGCTCGTCCTGCTGCTGTTGGGCGAGCTGCTGGCAGTGCTGGACACCTCCGTGGGCGTCTCCTGGCGGCGGAGCCGGGTCAGCTGCTTCTTGATGGGCAGGATGACGGGAGCCGGGGCAGGTTCGAACGCCGCCAGCGCTGCTGTAGGGGGGAAACCCATGAGGGAGCTCTCTGAGCTGTCGCAGGGCCCCAGGTCTTCCTCAAGGGGGTCCCTGTGGCCGTTCTCCTCCACTGTGATAGCGGACGTGGCCGCAGACGTGCTCTCGTCCGAATCCTGCCCCTCGCTGGTGTTGTGGCGCCTCACGGCCGGACGCCCGCGGCGACCACGGCCCCTGCCCCTGCCACGGCCCCTGCCACGGCCGGGAGAGGAAGAAACCGATGAGGAATCAGACTTTTTGTTCTTGTTGAGGCTGCCCTTTGGCCTGCCTCGGCCCCTCTTCTCCGGACTGACCTTGAGGGCAGGTATGTCTGGGACGACCTCCATCTCGTCCGCTGGAGTGGAGGCAGAATCCCCCTTAGACGAGTCCATTGACGCCTCCGCCATCTTGTGTGCCTAAGAATAACAACAGCGCGTTTAGGACAAGCTCTACTGCCGATCACTTTGTCCTACCTGCTCGTCTTCGGCCAGGCGAGGTCCCTCCGGGTCCCCCTGCCCGACGAGCCCGGCGAGCGCCGCCCGGGCGACCCCGGCCACCAGGGGCGCCGGAGCCACGGTGGAGGAGGGGGAGAGGACGCCGCCGGAGCTCTCTGCGCGGAATACACAACCCGGGTGCGCCTCAGGGCCGGTCTCGGGGCGGCGGGTCCCTTCAGGGCGGGTCAGGGCGGTGGCCTCGGGAGCGGACGAACCCGAGGAACCCGAGGATGAGGTCGAACGCGACCACGCTCCACCCGGGCTGGAGCGAGGACTGATTAGGGATGGCGCCGAAACAAGCTCAGCTTGAACGGTAGTTTTCTTCGCGTAATTGTTCTAATTTAAAGAACAAAGTATCATCCGAAAAAGCGTTTTGATGCTACTTGAAAGCATAATTCATGTCATTGCAAAAAATGTTTAAATGCTTATTACAGCTTGACTCGGTGCCTTGAAACTCCCTTGTGCGCATGCCTACTCTCCAATGCTTTTTCTCGATGGCCGCTGTCGTCGCCTCTTCTCCGGCGGCGGCGGCGGCGCGCACTTCGCCCTTCGCTGGCTCGGCGTCCCTCCTTTGGCAGCCGCAGTTGGCGTTTTCCGCGGAGAAGAGACATCTAGGGGCGGGAGAAGAAGACAGCGGGACCAGCCGCCGCCGGGCGGACGGCGGAGCAGAGGGACTTCAACTGGAAGTTGTGCCTCTCCCGGGTGAAGGATATCTGCAGCAACAGAAGCATCGACGAGGAGATCCACTTGTACACCTTTTATATGCAGAGATTTTGAGATAGTACGACGATTTAGGGGGGGAAATCGTATTTCCACGCGGGCGTTTCGCTGGCTTTCCCCATTCCCGACTGTACCTACATGTCAAATGGGCAGGAAACTTATCTGCAATTAAATATCGCCGTGCGGAACAAACTTGAGATTTAGCAACATATGCTACAGCTCTTCCCGTTGCCTTCTTCAGTTCTTCAGCTCGCCAAGTCTGGCCAGCTATCCTCCAAACTTGGGCTCCTGGATGCTCGCCTCACGCTTTTCCCTTCCCGGAGTACTTTTTCGATTCCAATATTTTTTCTTCTCATATTCATTCCAAACGCGGCAATCGAGTGAAAGGGCAGTAGTCCTTTTACTAAGCGAAGTACGGAATTGCGGCAAGCTCGAGAACTCCATTCGAATTATCAAGAAACTTACGAACACGCACGGGTTCCCACTTCCCACCATATCTGGACTTCTCTCGTATTAGTGCCAGCACTTTTCCGGCTGCTCTACCATGACTGTCTTAAGGGCCGCAGAGGACCACGATGGTGGCGAAGAGGAGCACCACAACCAGGATCAGCAGGAGGTTCAGCACGGAGATCAGCAACAGCAGCAGGTCGAGGCGGAGGTGCAGGAGCCTCCCCCTCCGGAAGAGCCGGAGGACAACGTCGACGACGCCGTCGCTCCTGTTGTCCAGAATCCTCCGCCGCAGGACAACGAAGAGGACAAGAGGTTGGACGAAGAGGTGTCCGCGGCGGCTGCGGCTGCAGCGGCTGCCAACAGCGGCAGCAACCGGGGCAGCAGGCGGCACGTCTCTCCTCCGCGCGCCGCTGTCGACCGGGATGACGAAGTTGGTTCCTTCTCCGAGGACTTGTCGGGCCTGGCTGCCAGGCTGCGCGGAGGGATGGAAGCCGCCCTCAGGAGACGGGAAAGACGTAAGATGGAAGGCATAATTAGAAAAAATCCATAATAGTGATTTGTATTCCTTTCCTCAGATTTCAACCAAGCCGGAGGAAACCAGGACGGTCCTGCTCATCCACCAAGGTTTTTTAATTTATTTCTCAAATAATAAATGCTTTTCCTAACCGAACTTTGTCTCCTCTCCCAGACCTGCCAGTCCCGTGGAGAGAACGGGTGCCAAGTCCCTCCGCCAGCTGCACCGCATCCCCGCCCTCACCTCCACCATCTGGTTCGCCCTCGAGGTTCACGAGCACCACCTCGTCCGCTCAGAGACTCTCCCGGCGCTCCTCTACATGCGGTCCGTGCAGGTGATGCTCCACCTGTGGGCGCTCATCGCAGTGGTGAAGGACGCGGCGCTCGGCATGAGCGCAACTGTCGCCAGAGTAACCGGGATCGGTAGGTTTAGTTTTTTAGCGAGAAGAAAATTCTCCTGAGCTAATCCGACGGTTTTTTTCCAGCGAGCCTGAACCCTCTGTGGTACGCCGACCGCGGTTTCACCCTCGTCTTCCGCATGGCCGACCGCTTGCTGGCAAAGATCCTGGAGCACGTGCTCGACCACTACGCACCGAAGCTGGTGCTGGCCGAGGTGGCGGAGATCAACGAGGCTGTCATGGGGAAGGTGGTCCAAGTCGTCGAGAGGGCGCGGCAGTACAGGATCCTCCGTGTCTCCATGTGGTACTTATCATACACCGCATTTTACTGCGTTTGTTGCGGGATAATTCGTCTCGCGAATTTTATGCTGTTTTTTTGGCGCTTGTTCAGGATCACGGAGATGCTTTGGGCCGTGGTCTGCGGCGCCTTCTTCGCCGTCAGGGAGCAGAGCAGGAGGGTCTAAGAAGCATAAGGCGGGTCTAACCGTCTAAGTCAACTCCTACGAGAAGAATGTAAAAGAGAAGAGTAATTCGATGCTACTATTTAGAGGCGCCTGTTGACGCCCGCGACAAAGGTTTATAACTACTGCAATTACGGTGTACAATCAATTTTAACTGCTCGCTGCGTTGGGAGTTTTGTACTTTTCTTGATGGACAATAAAGACTAATTTTTTTCACATCTGCAAATGAACGGGCCATAGGATCATTTCTCGCTGCATTATGCAATTAACATTGACGCTCGGCGGACAATAAGTTTCTTCGGTTTCTCTGCAAGTTCTCTTCGGGTAGTGAAGCAAGGGGTCCAGAATCCTTGAACGCGAGTCCAAGGGGAATCCGGCACGACAAAAATTTATGCCGCCGGACGGCGACCTATGGAATCTTGTGCGTGATGAAACTTAGCCCGGATATTTCTTCTTCTATTTATGGCTTTGTGCCACTTAACATGTTTTTTTGGCAGTTTACAGTCTCAGTGTTCGCTCTATTTACTAGCCAGTGATGGACTCTCGACCCCACCATCATGCACATTCGACTTCGCAGGAAATATAGCTCAGATCCAGGGGGAAAAAAACACTGCAAGACGAACTTGACGACATTGGAATCGCCGTTGTTGCTGCCTCCTCTCTAAAACTGCCTGCCTAGAAATGTCAGCCGGCCGTGAAAGGGGAGATTTTCAGTTCCTCATCATTTTCCCCACCGAACTATTCCCCGGGGCAGTAAAGGAAACGGAGCTCATCCCAGATTGCAGCCGCCCTCACTTATTTCCGTCGTCGACATCTGGCGTGACGTCACCGGGGTCGCCTCCGCCTCCGCCGTTGCAATCGACGCCGTCGATGCGGCCGTTTTTGAACTGGAGGTGGAGGGTTAGCCCTCGCTCGCTTCGATCGCTTGGGATATGACTGGTAGAGAAAGAAGGAAGAAAGGCGATCCCTTCATCCTCCTCCTCCGACAACCCCGCTTGTTAACAGGAGGGGAAAGAGGAGCTCGCCACCGCCACCGCCTCCTTCCTCGTCTTTCTCCACTACCTCCATCCATTTCCCAGCTGAGTTCGTTCCGAGGGACTGCGAGAGTGGCTGGCTGGCCTCCGCTCTCTCGGCCCCTCAAACCCTCCAGTATGCCCCCTTCCCTCTTTGTACGTACTTACGACACGCACGTAGAAGCGGGGGAGAAAAAAGAGAAGCGCAGAAAGAAAGGAGCGCGCAAACACTTGTGTGCCCGTCCCTCCTCCTTGCTAGCACTGCGCGCCTGTCTTTGCCATTGTACCAGCACCACGGACAACGACGACGTGCGCCTTATTCGGGAACAAAGTCCTTTTCCCGATTCGAATCGAGAGAAGCGTTGTCGTCGCCGCCGTGCCGCATTGTCTGCCAACACATCCTTCCCTCCTCCTCCTCCTCCTCGGAGACTAACGGCTGGAGAAGCATCGAGCCGCGACGCCAGTTTTCGGACTGCAGCCGAGGGCTTAACAACAAGAGCATCTTCCTCTTCTCATCCGGCGATAGCAACGTACCCTCCCACCTCCTCCTATTTTCCCCGAATATTTTTTTCCTTCCCCGGTGTAGTACGTGATCCCCGCGTACTACCCACTTATGGAAGAGCGAGACCCGCCCTCCCCCGCCCACCTCCTCCTCTTCCTCCTGGTCAGAACCTCCTCCGAACCCCCTGACGAAGACAGTCAACCCAAGAGCAGGCCGACGAGTGGAGCAACACCTACCTCGACTTCACCTGCGGCGGCTGAGGAACAAGAAAGTTTTCTCTGCTCTATCTACTTGCAGCAGTAGCAACAACACAACAGCAACAGCGCAGCATCGGCAGAGGCGAAAAGGTCTTCCACCAGCTTCTTTGACTCTACTTGAACAGGTTTGACATCACCAACATCAGCATCCGCGAGGACCGACAGGCCCGATTATTTTTTTGACTAAAAAAATAACCAGCGAAATTCCCTTAACGAAATAACTCTTCGTTTCTTCTCCACCAAAAGCTACAAACACTTCCTAGGGTAGTGGGATTCCCTCTGTTGTTGTTCGCACGTGATGTCTCTTGATTCAGATCCTCCTCTATCGACCCTCGTCACCATGGTGCTGAAGGCTGGCATCGTCGCCACCGCCTCTCTCGCCACCACGGCGGTCGCCTACAACCAGGCCACCAGGGGAGCAGCGGGAGGAGGAGGAGGCTGTGGGGGATCCTCCTCGTCTAAGAAGGGGCCCTGGTCCAACCCGCAGCAGCAGCCCAGCATGTCCTGGAGCCACCAGCACCGCGACACCATCCAGCAGCAGCACATGTGGAAGAATTAGCTGAAGGATGAGCATAAGCGAACATATCCAAGGATGAAGACGCCCTGGCTTGTGAAGCTGCTCGGAAACAACAACCTTTTTTGTTCTAAAACATTCTTGTTCCTTTTGTGCATACTTCCAAATACCTTTTTCCTCCAAAAAATCTTTCCATGCCTTCCTAACGTTTAACTGCTCTCTGCGAGAGCAACACCGACGCTTTCAAGCAACAACATCTGCCAACCAAAATCGTGCCACATATTAAGTACGGTATATCTGTTTTCCTCTTTGTTTTCTCTTTGCCCTCTGAGTGACGAACCTTTTTTTCCCGCGTCACCTGGAAGTTGTGAATCACGAGTTCGATCGATAAAAAACAATCCTTTCTTTCCCCACGTATACACAAAGCAGACAGACGCCACCAAAAAAATGTGCCC
>JAAUYJ010122842.1_pt1 | contig 12272 bp, 16 predicted proteins | sample 7278031 | NCBI WGS metagenome assembly JAAUYJ01 (sample SAMN14350222, study PRJNA611818) | marine sediment metagenome | isolation source: surface marine sediment (1.8m) | place: French Polynesia: Moorea | collected 2018-08 | reverse complement strand
TTTTTCGGCATGTCCAACTTTTTTGTTGTCAAAAAATAATTATGGTGGGGGGGGTTATTGTTATTATGCCTCCCCCCCCCCCCCCCAACCACCACCACCCATCTAACCCACGCCCCCTGGCATCTCCACCTCCTCCCCCACCAAACAATGGAGACCAATTTGTGCCAAGTTTTTGTCCCTCCCACACATCGCTCCAAGAGCTGAGTGTTTAAACTTTCTTTCCCGGGCTGTTGTTTTCTCTCTCTTTTTTGCGAGAGATTCAAAAGGAGCTGAGTGCTTGTTCTCCGCCTCTCTCTTCCCCCTTCCTCCGCCCTCTGATTGCGGAAAACGGGGAGGAATCGAGAGAAACCTTATAAAATCCTCTCTTCTACTCCTTCCCCCCCTTTCCAATCTCCCGCTCTCACAATTTTCTTCGAGCTCTCCGGCCAAATTGCGACTTTCCTTCAAACATTTAATGCGGCATAGATATCTTCTGAGGATTGCACTGGTGGTTGAGTATAACTCAAGCTTAAATTTGATTTTCCTCATCAATACTCTCATTTGTCTCTATATTTACATTAAGGAGCTAAACAAAATAGTTCGAAAGTCATAACACTTTAAATAACTACAGCAAAAATATTTAAAAAAGACAAAGCTGTAAAAGTAAATAAGAATGAATGGATGGATTTGGCTTTGTGCACTTATGTTCGCTCCCTTTCTTTCACCTTTCTCCCTTTCCCCTCTCATTGCACGCATGTGGATGTGGATCTAAATTTCCTTCTCCACTTTATATGCCCAATCTCTCTCCTCTCCTTGTCCCGATTCCTTGAGGGTCCTAAGTGCTCCTCGCCATTCCTGTTTTCGAACAGCACTCTTACAACTTTCCAGCGCGTCTGGCAAGAGAGTTTAAGAAACATCTTGCTAGTATGCAGGTTGCTTGTTGCGCAGGGATGTGCCACAAAATATACGACGCCAAAGAAAAGTTTTGTATTGCTGATGGCCTTTCCAATTTTGCATTCAGGCGAGCTCGGGGGGGATAAAAAAACCAAGGATGGAGAGAGTAGATCGGGGAGAAAAAGAGAAAAAGGAATGGGGCCCAAGGGGAAGGGAGGCAACGGCAAGAAAAGGCCATATTTCTGGGTGCAGTTGCAGAGGGGAAAGTGGGAAAAGGGAAAGACGGCAGAGAGAGAGGGGGGAGCCAAATTCTGCCGGCGCCTCTGGCTGCCTCACATTTCAAAGACTCTTCCTTTCTCTTTATCCCTTGCCATCCCTTTGTATTCCAACCCGCACAAGGCTTTGCTAGCCAGGCAAGGATCAAAGAAAGGAATGTGGCTCTGTCCCTACCCCTTCCCGCCTCCGCCTCAACAAAGATCACAATTATAAAGCAACATCGAAAACACACGAGATTGTAAGAAGAGCTGCCCGCAGTGCACTAAAATGCACTATACTGTACTGTATAAATTACGCTCTCTATCTCCTACTCTGAACTACTTTAGCGCTAGACGGCTGCAAAAGTGCATCCCTTTGCAGTCGCCCTGCCAGACAGGATCGACAAGCATTGGTAGTCAGGATTCAGGCCTTCTGACGAGTCCCCAAAGCTGGTCAAAAATTGTCCTATCCAACGATATTATGATATTAAGGTACCGTACATGTATTTTCGGACAATTTCTTTTTGGCGTCTGCTTGTAAAAAACTTGCAACATTCAAGCAACGATAACGTAGGCAAAATAAAACAGCTTTAGTACACATTGTACAAAGCTTTCAAGTACGGATATATATTCCTACGGTGGCTTCTACCCTTCAAGGAGTGTACGAACAACAGATGCCCAGGAAGCACACAGGCACAGCATGCTTTCTGGCGTCTCTGTCTCCTCCTCCTCTGGCTCCCGTCCCCGTCCTGTTCCAAAGCAGCCATAAATGCCTGGAGATTTACGGTCCGCCCCCTTTTCTCCGCCAAAACCCCCTTCTCTACCCCCAAGATCAATGATAAACGGCTCCTGGAGGAGGAGAGGAAAGGGGACGGTTCAGGGGAAGAAAAAAATGAAACAAGAGCGGATATAGTACGAAGTAACCTGATAGTTGGGGTGGGAAATATACCTTGGCTTGGGCCAAGGCAGGAAACCTTGTTTGGAATTGGATGTCAGGAACTGACACTAAAGAAAAATCTTTTGTTCATTATGGTATGCTTGAGAATGGAGAGATCCCTTCTGCGATACAGAAAGAAGAGAGAAGGTCTTTGGAGCGAGCTTCCCCGAAAGAGAGAAAATGGGTGAAGAAGGGAGTGGAAGGAAGAGGGGTTATAGGAAAGAAGGAGACGGTCTCGAAATAGAACCCCCCTTTTCTCCGCCCCCCCCCCCTTTCGAGAGTTTCCGAGTCGGACCAACTTTGTTCTCTTCCCCCCTTTCGCTTCTATCTGGCTTCGTCTGTTGCTGCCGTCCTCCCATCCGCTGCAGCCCAGGGCAGGAGGCGGAAAAGTATAGAGAGGTCCTTCAAATGAGGAGGAAAAGGAGAGAAGGCTCTTTCAATTTATTCCATATTGGATTTCGCCACCATTTTTAACTTGCGACGTTACAGCGCCTTAACTCAATTGTCTACTGATACCTACCGTAGTATAGTATGTCATTATGTTGAATTCTGATAGCTTGCATATCAAGGGAGCATGTGGGAAAGAACCATGTATTGATAATTCGACCCTACCTTCTTACAGGCTCTCACGTCTGTGCCCCATTGCTGCAAGAATTCGTCGGTGCTCTTGTTGAAGGTTTAGACAAGATCGACGGTCGAGTCAAGTGGTTAGCGAAAGAGCCTTGCTGTCCCCCTCACTTCCTCCTCTTTTTGCCGCAGAGAGGATCTCTTTCGCAGGGCCAATTCTTGTCTGCTGCCTTTTCCGCTCTGGCGCCAGCTTGCGCGTTACTTTTTCTTCCTCCGGGAGGTCCCGGTCGGCAGGGAGGGCCTCGATCCCCCCGCCCTCCGTGATTGCTCCCTATCCATCAAAGTGACGCCACATGTTGCTGAGAGGACCTCTCGGTCGAGTCGGTCGGAGATCGAGGTTGGTTGGTCGGAGGCCGTTTTTACCAGCAGGGCGGACCGACCTACCGACCCGCTGTCGTCGGAACTTGGCCTATCCACCCTCGCCTTTTGCCCTCTCCTTTTGCTTTCGTCTCTCTGCCTTTCTAAAAAAATGTCGAGGAAGCCGAATGGATGGAAAGAAAGTTGGCAAGTGATCCATGGTCAGTCCCCAAATCTTTGTGGCAATTTCGAGCACTGGACGATCCCCGTAAAAACATTAAAATACTATAAAAATTATCGGGTTTTTTTGGACAGTGGGCCAAAGTGCAAAGCTATTTCTAGAATTTTGAGGCCTTCTCAGGGAATTTAACTGTTCAGACCGTTCAAAAAAACACTCTGGGCATCGCTCTTCCGCTCTCTTTCTTTTCCCCTCCCGTTTTCTGAATGCGCTGTCCGCGCTTCTCGTTTCCGACGCAGAAAAGCGGGAGGAAGACGAGGGGAAAATGCACAAAACGAACAAGATCGGCAGGGTAGAGAGGAGTATTTTTGGGATAGGAGCTTTTCTAGCGCCCACTTGAACATTTCTAGGAGACAAAGAAACGAAAGGACGATATAAATAACTTTCAAAAGTAGTAACACCACCGTACGTACTAGTACCACTGCCGCTCGCCTACCACCGTACGTTCAAGTTTCCCGCACAAAAATGGAGCTTCAAAGTCGAATTTCGCTGAAATGCACTAACTTATCTCGCAAAAAACTGTTTTTGTTCCTCGGGTGCACCAAAGTGAGGCGTTCCTTGCAGCTCAGGAAGGCTTTTTCAATGCGGCGAAGGCCGGGAAAAGGAACTCTCTCGCCTCTCTTCTTCCAGTGGTCACGTATTCTATTGCCTCCTTCTCCCTCTTCTCTCTCGCCTCCTCTGAGGCTTCGGTGCAAATTCCCTCTCCATCCTCTCCCGTCATTCTTTCATGTGGGCCTTGCTGGAGTATAAAAAAGTTTTCCTTTGAGGCCACCGTCAATATCCACTACTACTGGTACTTCTGCTCCCCTGCTCACTGTGGTTAAGCGCTCCGAAATCCACTATTTCGTACATGCTTCCTCTTTTTTGTCTGCGGCGAAGCCCAGAACATGGAACTGTACGTGTTGTTATTGTTCTTGTTGTTGTTGTTGGGATCGCTACTTTGTACAGTATTTTTGGATCAAAACACAATACAGAGAAACGTATAAAAACAAACGTGTAGATATGAATAAAACAATATCCTGTGAAAAATTTCAGCTCTTTGTGACCAATTTTTTTGCTGAAATTAGCCAAAAATACTTTTGACGATTTCTCAAAATTTTGCGTTTTTGGCCTACAAACTGTCTTCAAAATCGTAAATTTTCCTCACCCGCCCAACATAATTTGGGGGTGCCCAGCCTTTTGTACTGTATTTTATGATTTTTTTCCTGTGATCACTCTATCTGCCTTAAATGTGACTTTTAAATTCTATTTAGGACCATTTGAGTTCATGTTTTGAGCTTTTTCAACTTTAAAACTTTGTCAAACTATCAAAACTTTGTCAAATCTCGCCGCAGACCTTTTGAACAGAGTCTGTTCTTATTTGCCCATGCCGAATAATCAGAATTAGAAATCCAAAAGATATCTTACTTTTCTTTGAAGTTGAGAAAAAATAATTTAGTTTTTGTTCGTAATGGCTTTATTTTACAAAACTCTACTGTATATTCTACTTAGTAATCTGTAGCATATCAAAACTATCGCCGTCAAACAATTGCGCTTAAGCACCAGTACGTGCTGTAGATACATGAAACTAAGCTGTGCTTCGTTCAAAGCGGGCTCCAAAAATTCTGGCAAGGCCTGAATGGGGAAGAGGGCGACCTCTCTCCAAAGGGAAAAAGGGTTGAAAGGAGGTCGGTGGAACGAGGAGGAAGGAGATGAATCCTCTCTCGGACTTTTCTTGCCTTGGCTGCCAGCTAGAGGGTGGATTGGGCGGGAAGGGTCGCCTGTGCAAAAATCGTTTCGTCAATGACTCGAAAAAGTACATTTCCATAGACACTGGCAAAGAACAAGCTTCAATTTGACGGGAAATTGAAAGCAAACAGCTAAGTTTCTCGGTGAAAGTTATTCTTTACCCTTCTTTACCCGTAGCCTAACCCCCCCCCCCCGCCCCCGTCTTCCCCCCACTACTCGCTCGAAAAGGAGGAGGCCTTAAATCTTCCTCTCAATCTGAGTTCGATTATGGACCTCCCCCCTTCCCCTTTCGCTTCCGTTCCTTTACAGCAAAAGATCCTCCCTCTCCTTCAGAAGTGGGAGAGGGAGAGAGAGATGAGATTGCACTTCCCAGGCACTTTCTCCTGCCGACCCAAAAATTCCGCCCGGTCGATTCCTTCCTCCTCCTCCCCTTTCTCCGCCGTCTTCTGGGATAGAGGGGTGGGTGGGGAAGCCCCCCTTACATTTCGAGGTGCAAACAAGCGATGATCAATAAAGCTGGTTTCGCCTCGTGGGACTGTGAAACGACCCAGTATATATGGGGGGGACGGAAGCTACGGTGAACGTTAGTTTTAAATCACACATTTTTGAGTTGAGGTGCCGTCAAAAAGAAGGAATATGTGGGTCAGTTTGACTAACTTTGTGCAGTGAGTGAAGGAAAGGAGAGTAGAGTCCCATTTTTGAAAAGTGCTTCTCTTTCCCATTCAAAGGAGAGAAGAATATATATAGCCTAAGCGAAAGAAATCCTCTGTCGCCCTCTTCTCTCAAGGTGGCTACTGTCTCCCCTTCTCCCAACTAGACACGGAGAAGAAAAACTCTGGGCTTTTTCCATGAATGTCAGAAAACGCAATGTCCCTTTCCTGTCTCGCTGGGTCTGAGTCCTGATCCCTCGGAGCAAAATATATGCCCCGACCCCTCCCTCCCATCCCCCGTTTTCTTATGCGGCGCCCCTCTTTTCCCCTCCATCGCCTCGGTGTGTGGAAAGAAGGAACTTTCCAAAATTGAATTCGACTGCTGCACGACGTCCCCTCCCCTTCTTCTCCGTTCTGTCGGTCGGTCGGTCGGACCCGATATCCATCGTCGCGGATAAGAAAGGAGGGAAAGTGCATCCCATATCTCGTGCAGCGCCCGTTTTTCTTCTTCCTCCCCCCCTTCCTTTAACAATTCCAACTGGCATCCAGTCTCGAAAATCAAGAGGCCCATCCAATGAGGGCAACGGCAATCTCGCGTCCCCGCCTATTTAGGTATGCGCGTCAAATTAGAGTCGTTACCTACAAACTAATCTTACACGGAAGCCATAGAGTTTTACCCATTTTTGTTCTGTACCAAGAAAAGCTTTCTCTGCTTCAGAAGAAAATATAGGATGCCAAAAGAACCCGCTCACCTCCTTCCCCCAGCCATGAATCTGGCCTTCCTCCTCCCCACGCGCGCCGAGAATGTTGGAAAGCCGAGACGGCCCTTGCGATTATCGGGATTAAAAAGTTGGTTTCCTCCTCCCTCCTTTCTCTCTCCCTCCGCCGACATAGCCAAAAACTTTCTCTCTCAAGCCGAGGCTTTTCGAGTCAACGCGCGGAAAAGGAATCCCCGACCAGACATACAAAGTTTGAAGTCCCGTTTTTGTATGAAACTGTCGTATGACGTGCGGCTACATCACTGGAACAGCACGGTATGCCGTGTGCATTTGCCGAGATTAGAAAGCTGAGACGCGATGCGGAAACCTGACCCTTATTAGACCGAGCAGACTGGTAGGGCACCGCGCTGCGCTGAGAGCAGAGAAATGAAAGTCTCTGCCAAGTTTTCTGAACGTAAATGACAGCCCAAAAGCTGTGGGGGAGTCGAGCGGAGAAAAAGAGGGAGGGATATCCCCTCTTGCGAGCAACTTTAATTAAGAACCCCCTCTCTCCGTCTTGACTCTCTGGAAATGTGATCGCATGGCCTCTCTCTCGGGTTTGTTTTGTATTTCCAGTACAGTACAAACATGAGCTAGGAGCCATTCACAGAAATTGATCAGTAAATCTCTCTCTAGTGGGAAGAAAACAAAGCTCCCGAAAGCGCTCTTGTACCTATAGGCAGTCAAATCCGCTCTTGTCTTACCTGGCTGCGCACGAGAACATCTAACCCTCGCCGTTGTCACGCGTTGTCGTCCACGGGCTTTTTTTTGCCGAACTCACCTTTATGAGAGTTGTCTAGGTGCCTCTTTTTGTCCCCGATCGCTGACCTAGTGGCCTAGAATCAGGTTGGATGTCTAGCAAAGGGCTCCTCTAAGTCGAAAGTCACACACAAGTGTTGGAGTGATGAAAAAAAGAGAGGTTTTTTTTGCAGCCCTATAGAGGTGGCGTTGATTGAAAGTTATTTGCTTTGTCGACAAAACCTTATCCCGATATACTGTACTGTAACATATCTATGCTATGGAAGCAGAAATCTAAAGTAAGAATTCTCTGTTTTCTCTTTTCCAGGCCTGTGCTCACAGGAAGAGGAGCGGCTGGTGCGGGATCTCTTCCGCGGCTACAACAAGCTCATCCGACCGGTGCAGAACATGACGCAGAAGGTGGAGGTGGCCTTCGGACTGGCTTTCATTCAGCTCATCAATGTGGTGAGTCAGAAACGAGAAAAAGCGCGAGCGGGTTCTCTCTTTCTCCATCGTTTGTGACGACTACTGTACGTCTATTGAACACTGAATTCCATTGATTGGAAACATATTTGCGACAACAGCAATTAAAACATTACACACCCTGTCTGGGAAAGTCTCTTAATATAATTCGTTCCATTGTTGGCTCTTCCTTTAACTTTCAAGTGGTCTATCCTCACTTCGTTTGTGTCTCTCGCAGAATGAGAAAAACCAAATCATGAAGTCCAACGTGTGGCTGCGGCTGGTGTGGAACGACTACCAGCTGCAGTGGGACGAGGCCGACTACGGCGGCATCAGCGTGCTCAGGCTCCCGCCAGACAAGGTCTGGAAGCCGGACATCGTGCTCTTCAACAAGTGAGAAATGTCTAAGAGTGTCTAGGAGTATCCTGCAAATCATTCTTCTCCCCTCCCAGTGCCGACGGCAACTACGAGGTCCGCTACAAGTCCAACGTCCTCATCTATCCAAACGGAGAGGTGCTATGGGTGCCGCCGGCAATCTACCAAGTAAGTCCGTGCTTCGCGTATCCTTTCTAGTCATATCTTCCACTGGCAGTTTTGAGGGCGGAAACCAGACTTGATAGTCTCTCAATAATGTAGCCCCAGACCGTAGGCCCCTCTCCAAGAAAATGTTGGTTGGAGGGAAGGGAACGGGGGGAAAGGAGGCCAGGGGGGCGAGAGCCATGGGGGATCGAGGAGGAGGAGGAGGAGGAGGAGGAGGAGGAGGAGAAGCCTTATCTTTCACACACGTGCCCAGCCACCAAACTCAGAGACCAGATTTCCCCCGCCCTCCTCCCCCAAGCTCCTCTCGTATCGCGATCATTCTGGGCACGTCGCCCTCGCCTCGCCCGCTTCCTTCCCCGGGGAGGAGGGAAGGCGAGAAACTTGAGATAGGAGAGGAGGAGGAGGAGATTCGAGTCTGTGGGTCCTCGGCAGTTAGCTTCGAGTTGGGAGGCAAAAAAATGTATGTAATCTGGACATTGCTATCCGGCGGTCTTGGAAATCCAAGAAAATATTTTCATGTGGGTCTCCGCCATAAATGCAAGTCTATTTTTTGAAACTGGGTAATGTCCCCGTGTAGATTTTCCCGTGTGTACACTTTACTTCTTGGGGGAAGAAAAGGCAAGAGCGGGTGTGACCTCACATGGCAGGGGAAGAAGAGCCTTTCTAGCTCTTTCCCTTCCCCTCCTCTCTTCTCACCATCCAATAAAATATTCATCCCAGGAAATGGACTGACTCGCTTTTTTGGGTGGCGGCGGAGGTGGAATTTTAGGTAGATCGCCGCCCTAGTCCAAAAGAGAGGGCTTCCTTCTTACTCCCTTCTGTCTTCATGGTTCTGGGGGGTGCATACGAAACCAAAATTGGTTACTAAGCTGGAAAAGGATTCAAGCCCAGCCTACTGTACAATGCTTGAGGTTTAATTCCAATTCAGTGGCAGAAGTGCAACAACGTCCCTTTTACCTTTTTTTGGAAATCCCACAGCTTAGTTTCTGATGCCAGCAAAGTTGTTTATGTTGCGCCTTTCCTCCCATGCGGGCAGGCAATACTGCTTTTTTTGTGTTGCGGTGTGTGGCCCTGTCTCCTCCCCCTTCTTTAAGCTAGGTCGGGCGGCCTCGATGGGTGGTCCGAGCCCCACGAACGAAAACGACGGACCAACCGTCCGCCCGCCCGCCTGCCCACGGACCAAAGAGTGGCGAGGGAGGAGCTGTCGTCGCTAGTTCGACTCAATACCCCGGGGCATACACGTGCAAGGCTCCTCCCATACCCGAGAAATGACGGGTTTTCATGGATCAAACCCGTTTCAAGGCCTCCGCCCATGTGTGCCGGTTTCCTCTCCGCCCACACATGCATCACCAAAGCGGGGCGAGGCCGTCGCCGTCCCTCCCCCCTCCCTCCCTCCTTTTCGCCTGTCAGAATTCTTCTGAGGGAGGGAGAGAGGAGGAAAGTGGGGGAATGGAAATAAGAGAAGAAGTGGAAATGGGGGAAACGGACTGAGCAGAAGGAGGGGAAGGGCGTCAGAAAATGGCCGATGGGGGGACGGACGGACCGACCGACCGACGGAGAAGCTCTGCTGGAAATCCCCCCAACTACTGCTAGAAACTGAGGGAAGGTAGAAGCTCGCACTGTATTGTTCGAACATGAGTACGTACGGACCTGCAGAGGATCTCTCAAAGATTGGACTGAGACTCTGGCTCTTCTGCTGTATCGCTCTGACGTTTGACCGCGGTCAAGGAACAATTTAGGCAAATCGAAATTTTGCTCCAGAAGCGGCCATCAACTTAATTCTGACTTTTCGCCCGCGGCCTCCTCCTCCTCCTCCTTCTGTCTTCAACAATCGGTTCCGACCCACCTCCCAAAGGGAGGAAAGAGGAGAGGGGGAACTTTCTTGCAGCCCCTCCCTCCCCCTCTCATCCTGCAGCTGTGTGGAGGAGGGCCCTTTCATGTAGACGGATCCCCTTTTGAGACAGTTGTGCACAAAGATGTCGGCACAGAAATAGCCAGAGAGGTCAACTTTTTGCACCACTGTAGCTCTTCTTCCCGGACAAAACGGTTCCCTTCCTTTATAAGTAACTACAGGTACGGTATACCGGGTAACCGGGTTCATACCTCGCTGCAAGAGCGAGATGGCGTGTGTCGCGTGTGCAAGGCTCCTTGGCATCATGCCCCAGGAACGAGTGTACGTACAAGCAAGCGGGGGATATCGGTGCCGCCGGGCACCGTGTAAGTAGGAGGGATGGCGGATCGGGAGAGGCACCGAGGGAGGATAGTGTTTTCTCTGCGTGCCCCCCTTAATGGGCCACGGTGGTCGCCTCGCATCTTTCCCCTCCCTCCCTCGCGATCTCTCAATATATAGGGCAGGGGCACAAGTTGCGTACATATATGGGCGGATGTTTTGGACCTAGCTGCAGCCTCCTCTTTCCCTCCGCGAACCGCGTTTCCCCCCCCTCATCTCTAATAAGGAACCCATGTCACTCTCGCCCACATACTGCTTCGGAGGAGGATGTTGTTGTACCCAGCCCAAAATGGAAGAAGGAAAAATAGAATGCTTTTTGTTGCTGAAAGAGTTCCGACCAAATTCGAAATGCCTTTGCAAACTGAGTCGCCCGCGATTGCCGGAATCTAGCATTTCCTCCCACAAAATGCCCCCGCATTCTTGACGGCGGGACTTGGCGCTGCCGCTCCCAACATCGCGCTAGCTGGGCAAGAGGAGGAATCGTCGGCCACTTTCACTCTCTCCTCCTTCCCTTTCCTCATGGGTGAGCAGCCCCCAATTCCTTTCTTCTCCAGTTCTCCCTTTTGAAAAGGAGAAAGACTGAAAGAAGAAGAAGAAGAAGAAAGGGGCAGCCCCAAACAGAGGAGGAGGGGGAGGGAAAGGAGGGCATTTGAGGCTCATCCGTTCCATCTCCCTTTCCCTCTCCTCTTTTCACCAGTCCTACCCCCTCCCCTCCTCTGCCGGTGATGCTGGCTCAGCTGGAAAACGGACGGGAGCAGATTCTCCTTAGCTGCTAGTAGAGAAAAGGATTCCATTAACAAGATTTAGACCTACCGTATGCAAACTGATGCCGAATCATTGCACAGCTTTCCTTTTGCAGTGCTTCATCCATCTGCACCCGTATCGACCGCCCACTTCCCCAGCTTTTTCCTCCGTAGTGTTACTTCCACTCTCCTTGAGAAGGCGCAAAAAAGTGAGGGAAGAGGCGGAAGAAACGGACGAGGAGAAGGAAGAGAGAGGTCTTCCCTCCACTTTCCCTCACCCTCCTCTCAGAGCTCCAATCGTGCGGGTTTGGATGGCGCCGATTTCACGTCCTCTTAAAGAAATGAGTCCGACCAAGTGGGGAGGCGGAGGAGGTGGAGGAAATCATGTGGAACGCGAGATCCGCCAGGCTGAGCAGAGCAAACGGTTCTCCACCGTTGGATTACAAGATTTTTTTTGTGAAAAAGAAGGAGGAGGAGGAGGATAAAAATGTCCCTCTTTTCCGTGTGCGAAAGAGAGGAGACGAGGAGGAGGAGGAGGAGGAGGAGGAGCAAACTTTTTCCTCCGTCGCTTCAGGCCCCATTCTCTCACTCTCCCTAACTCTCTCCGCACCTTGATGTTTCCACGTTCCGTCCTCCTCCTCTCCCTCTCCTCCTCTCCTCACCGCCAACCAAGTGTGGCAGTATTGTAGCATCGCAGTTCCCAGCCAGCGTCTTCTTTTGAAGCTCCAGACACGTGCCGGATCAAACGCAGGTCGAGGGGAAAAGTGACCTTCATCTGTTGTTTTCAAACGCCTTGTGCATTTGACGAGCACTCCGAAGAAATAACAAACATTTCGGCAGGTATCTTCAGACCGGTTTGGTTGGGCCCGCGGGGCGCACGTCGGGGAACATTATGGGGATGGAGGGCGGAGAGGAGAGGGAGAAGGAGAGGAATAGGTGACGTCAGTGTTTCAGGGGCCCGGAGGGTCTCGGGGTCAGACATGGTCTTTTGCATGAACGGTAGAGTGGAGCTGCAGTGGACTTTCGTCCCCTTGAAGTACTGCAGAAGTTCGCACGAAAATCAAATAGTGTCAAATGTTCCTGTAACATGTCTGGCCTGAGCAAGGAGACGGGGGGAGGGGGGGAGGGGGGACTTTCCAAATTGCATCTGGGGGGATTGCCCGCGGGGAGGAGAGAGGGAGGCGGGGAACTGGCAGC
>JAAUYJ010071975.1_pt1 | contig 12273 bp, 16 predicted proteins | sample 7278031 | NCBI WGS metagenome assembly JAAUYJ01 (sample SAMN14350222, study PRJNA611818) | marine sediment metagenome | isolation source: surface marine sediment (1.8m) | place: French Polynesia: Moorea | collected 2018-08 | reverse complement strand
TTGGCATTGTTGCCGTAGTTGCTCTAAAAAATTTGCTGGTAATCTAAAACTGGCATTTTCCATTCCATTCACTAAGAAATTTAGTTCTTCTAGAGTAGGTTGTTTTAGCTCTACCCAAATCTCAATAATATCTTGAAGAGTGAGGTAAGAAATACCAATAGCTTCAGCTACTTGACAAGCTTTCTTATCTGAAGAAAGAAAAACTGCTAGAGCTTGGTAACGCCTAGCAAGCACCAAACAAGCAGACTCACCTTTACCAATCTTATACTGTAGCTCTATATTCACTCGCTCTTCAATTTCTTCTAAACTCAAAGTTTCAATTATCAGAGTTCCCTGCTGAAAATGCTAAGATAGTTGTTCAGCATTTGATAGCCACACTTGTCGCCCCTCTCGCTTGGCATAACGTAACCCCTTAGCTAACTCACTCAAATCTTTATCTTTTAGGCGGTTGTCATCTTCGTCTAGATTATAGACTTCACTAGGTAATCTAGCTGAGGAAGCATTGAGTGCTTCTAGCAGAATATTTAATCCCTCTGGGTGAGCAAATGCCATCACACGCAGAACTACAGTATCTATAATATTGTTCATATATAATCAAAGTATCTATAATAAATGTTAATTTATAATCTAAGTATAAATATTTTTTAACGAAATGTTAAAATCAGACCATAAATCCTGAATCTTATGAACTATGAAATTTTGGGCCAGCGTTTGCGAGTTTCTCGCGAACGCGCTCGTCTAAATCAATCTCAAGCTGCTCAGTTGCTCGAATTAACACCCGCTGCTCTCAACCAATATGAAAGTGGAAAACGTCGTGTGGATGCCTTGCAGTTAGAACGTCTAGCTAGACTTTATGGAGTTCCATTACGATCGCTTTTTAGTGAAGAAACAACTTGCACAGACTGGGAAGAATCTCTACGTCTATGTTCCGAAAAAATTTCTACTTCTGGTAAAGTGGGTATAGGGCAACTGATTGAAGAAATTTTCACTTTGGAGGAACTCTATACTGAGACTGAAACACCTTTCCCTGGTTTCCCTCACCCACCTTTTGCGCCTTTGACAGAATCCCAGTTGCATGATGTTGAGGCGGGAATCTGGGCAGCTCAAAAAGCCCGCTCCCACTATAATTTGGGCATTGCACCTCTAATTGATGTGAGTCGTTTTTTAGAAGCTCTGGGGTTAATGGTATTCAGAATACCTTTTGGTAAAGAACAAGATGTTATTTCCGGGGTATTTTTTCTACACCCCAAGTTGGGAACAATTGTAGCTTTAAACCTGCAACAAGAGGTTAGTCGTCACCCACTTACTCTAACTTATGGGTTAGCTTACAGTCTATTTTTGCACGATCGCCCAGGGATAATTTTACGACATGGTGGTAGTACCCCTTTAGAAAATTTTGCTGAGACATTTGCTGCTTATTTTTTGATTCCTCCAACTGCTTTACAGGAACGTTTACAAGCTCTAGGAGTTAAGGTTATCAAAAATCCGGCAACAGTTGTCAATCTTGCCTATTACTTTGGAGTCAGCTATGATGAAATGTTGTATCGGTTGCAATTGGAAAAACGACTGGTTAATTTTCAGAATGATTTTGAGAATGTTAAACCTCTGCTGTTAGCTCGTTGTTTGGGTTTTCCTAGTGATGATAGGTTTCGGGAACGGGATATCGCCTTGGAAGAAATGTTACCTCGAATTTTTATTGAATTGGGATTTCGTGCTGTTGAACAGTCTAAACTATCTTTACGACGGGTGGCAGAAATGCTTGGTATCAGCGATATTGAATTGGAGGAACGTTTATCCGATATATCAGATATAGGGAACTGAATAGGTATGAGGTAAAAATGCTTGGGGACGAAATAGAAGCGATCGTTTATCAGAGTGACTGGGCGATCGCTACAAAATCTGAAATTGGCGATAATAATTGTTATAATTGCTCAATTTTTATCTGCAATTCTCTAAGATCAGGATACCGATAAATGTCAATATTAACAACTGCCCAATTCACAAAATTATTGAGGGATATGTATTGAGATTTCTGTCGCTGCATTTCTTTTTGAATATCCTTACCATGAAACCAGATTAAATATTGTTTTTGTTCCCAAAATTCCTCTTGAGCAAATTGTTCTTGATATTTCTCTAGGCTTTCTTCAAATCTTTCTTGTGTTACTCTATCAACAGCTTTTCTAAATTGTTTTATTAACTCTATTGCTTCATTTTTACAATCTGATAAATCCAGTGATTTAGGAAGTTGTCCACTACCTCCAGTCCAAGTTGTTTTTAGCTGTATTCTTGTTGCACTATCTAATAATAAATTAGCTAATGACCATCGTACAGTTTGATATTCTTTTAAGTTCCTTGCTGCTGACTCTATCCATTCTGAAATAATTTCTATTCCTGGTGAGTTACCATGTCCCCATTTGGAAGTAGGGTTATTTTGTTTTTCTTGATATTTTTCTTGCCAATAACTATGAATTAAATCTGCATTTAACAGATAGTTTTCGATACAAGCTCGATGGGTTAACCAAATATTTCTTCTGAGCTGAATTAACTGAATATCGGAGGTAGGTTCAGCATCAAAATCTCGGTCTCGAAAAACTAAATACTTTTTATTGTCTATATTCGTTGATGAGAAATAACCATCAATAAATGTAGAAAAGCTAAACTTACCACCAGAGGGAGCAATTGTTACTATATTTGTGACAATTTGATTGAGAAGTTGGTAATCTAAACTGTTTTTCTTACCTTCACAAAAAATAAATTTTCCGCTACTAACAACGCTCACAATTACACCTCTAATCTCACAATTTGTGCTTCAGGAATTAATTGTTCAATATAATCGGAGTGAGTGGTAATAATAAATTGATTATTTTTGCCTAATTTGGGTAAAGCTCTGAGAAATGTTTGTTGCATGGGAGGGTGTAAGTGAAGTTCAATTTCATCTATTAATATGACTGAATTATGAATATTCCAATTGACAAAATCCATAATTATTGGAAAAATTGCCCGCTCTCCACCGGACATTTCAGAAAGTTCATATTGGTTTTTTCCATCAGATAAATAAAACCAAGGTTCACTGAAGATATCATCTATATTTTCTCGTGGGATAGGACCTCCAAAATAATGTTGGGAAAAGACTGTTTTGTAAGCTTGTTCAATTTCAGCATATAAGTCTTTTTGTCCTGAACGAAGTTGTTGGATTTTGCCTGTGTTTATATCTTGATGAAATTGTCGCCATTTGGAAAGACGGTCTCGTAAAATATCTTCAGTAATTTCTAGTTGTTTTTGGCTATTTTCTGGTGTTAAACTGGTGGAAGTTCTTTGTTCTGTATACCAGAGAATTGTCCCGACTTTTTCAAATACTTGAAAACCTTCGGAGCGGAGTAGTTGTTTGGCATATTCTCGTCCTTTAAATTGAAATAATTCTGCTGTTTTATTTGTTTGAACGCCTTCTCCTTTCCATCTTAAGGAAACTACATTTTCTTCTGCTAGAGGAACTTCCAATTTACGTCCTGTATTTTGTAATTTTTGGTAAAATTCAGATGTATATTTGAGTTCTGGGGATGAAAATTGAATTTGAAGATTAACCTCTGGTTGAATTGTTTTCCAATTATTACTAAGTAATTCGTAGTTAAATCCTGCCCATTCTAAATCTGAGAGTTTTTCTAAGCGTCCAGTTGCTACTCCTAGAGTTGCTGCAATTGCTTGTAAAAGGCTGGTTTTACCAGCACCATTCATGCCAATTATTAGAATAATATCTGACGCTAAACCTGTCTCGGAATTTGTCAAATCAAATTGATAATCTTCAAATTTTTTGAAATATTTTAATTGAATGGATTGAACTTTCATATTCTAAGGAGGGTGGGTGAGTGGTAGAGGTTTTGAGTAATTTTACTTTTGGTTACCGAATAATTAATAATTAAATACCTTAGTTTAAAGCTTCCCACAAAAGGGAAAAAAGATTTTTTTCCTTTTAGTCAATCCTATCGCTAAAAAGGAGAGGTAATTATTAATTGTTAATTATTAATTGTTAATTACTAAAATACTTCTGTTTTTTTTGTGCCTCTCTACTTATTTTTTCTGGTATGATTCTTTAATACCAGCTAAAATGGGTGAATTAGTAATAGTGTATGTTAATGTGAACTGTCAAGCATAGATATAATTTATCAGCAAATAGGTAAGATTTCCATGTATTGGGTTTCGTTACTAAAATGCTGATAGAAGACAAGTGTGTGTTATCAAAATTTTTCTGGTTAAAATTTCCTTGAAGACTACCTTGATTACAGACCACTTTTTGATATTATAGCAACAAATAAATTATCCCAAATAAACTAGGAGTTAATATGGCAAATTTTAGCAAAACTTGGTGGGGAAAACGTTTTATAGAGGCATTAGAAAATTTTACTGATTCAAATCGTTTGGGGCGGGGACGTTCTTATGCTCGTAATGGTAAAATAAAAGAATATAGAATTAACAATGGTAAAATTAATGCTAAGGTAAGAGGTTCGGTTAATCCTTATTTTGGTGTTTATAAAGAACCTCTTTATAATACTACTATTGAAATTAAACCAATAAAAGAAACTGACTGGTCAAAGGCGATCGCTTATTTGGGGTCTAAAGCTAGTTTTGTTTCTAAGTTATTGCTTGGGGAAATGCCTGATAATATTGAGTCAGCTTTTGCTGATTTGAACTTACATTTACTTCCCTACAGTCGTGAAGATTTTGAGACTAATTGTTCTTGCCCAGATTGGGAAAATCCTTGTAAACATATTGCTGGTGTTTGTTATTTAGTTGCTGCTGAATTAGATGAAGACCCTTTTTTGTTGTTTGAACTGAGGGGTATTTCTAGGGAAAAGTTACAAGAGGAGTTGGCCTCCTCACCTTTAGGAAAGGCTTTATTTTCTTCTTTGGAGAATGAAGATTTTGTGCCTAAATTGGTTAATTCTTACTATACTAAACCGGAAAAGGTGGCAGTGGAAAAAGTTGGTTTGAATAAGGATTTTTGGCTTTCTCAAAAGCGGTTACCACAGGTTGGGGAAGATGTTGGGAGTGCTAGTCTTCCTGCTATTGTGGTTAAGAAGGGTGGAGATTTTCCGGCTTTTTGGCAGAAGGAATCTTCTTTTTTGGCAGTGATGGAAGAGTTGTATGAACGGGTGAGGACAAGAAATAAAGGGGTGTTTTAAAACGAATGCGCATACCTCATACTTTTGGGGAATTGCTATAATAACAACAATTATTCTTAACTTTTGATTTCCATAGTTAAAATTCCTACAGGTTTATCTATTACTATTCGTACTACATCTAACCAAAAACCACCTATCAATATTTCTGGTAAATTATCACCTGCATGAACTGGAATTGTGAATTCTTGTTGGTCAATTATTATTCTACCCTCATAAATATCAAAATATGCCATACCTTGGGCTGTACTTAACATTATATCTGAACGAATTTTCTCCCATCCTAAAGCTTCTATATCTTGAGTGGGAATTGCCAAATAACCTGTAGTAAATCCTGTGTCTAAAATAGCATCAATAGGAATAATTTCACCATTTGTTGCAATTAGTTCAATTTCAAATATTAATTCTCCTTCTTCTCCAAATATTCCTGAAATCATCAGATTTTCCCACAAGCTCCGGTTTCATTAATACGATAAGTTACTAACTGACTTGTAGGACAATAAATCATTATTCTTTTCATCAAATTTTTCAGGTCAGAATCAAGTAAATAATAACCGCTTTCTGGTTCAATTGCGATGAACCAATTGTAATAGTTTTTAATCAGCCGTGGTCGAATTTTTTCAAAGATTTTGAAACTACGTTGACCACGTTTTTTTCTATTATTTGCTCGTTGTTCTAATTCTTCATTAGAGATAGAATTTTGGGAAGATATTCTACTTTTTTTTGGGCGAGGAGTGTTGATGAGTTTTGTCATATATTTTCAAATGTGAATTGTATGATGAAATTTTTGTGTAGACTATTTGGTTTGAGCGATCGCGGAGCGCGGACTGGAAGTCTATCGCTGCGTAAAGATCGTAAATTGCAATCAACCCTCTAAAAGTGCTGTAAATGAATCTACTATTCTTTCTTTTTCTTGACTATTAAGATGATATTCAAGGGATAGTTCATGTATCCTCGAATGAATATTGTCTTTACGCAAAAGTGGGCTACTATATTCAAAAATGATTTGTCTATAACATTTAATTTCCTTTGCACTCCAACCTTTTTTTTCTAAGTCTTTAAAATCTATATATACATTAATATAATTATTGTTATTTTCGTGCTTGAGAGTCTTGATTTGAATAACATCTAGCTTGTAGTCTTTTTTTTCGACGCTCCTACTCAGATAGTAGCCAATATTTCTTATTATCAAAAAAGAGGCTACATTAAGCATAAAAGCTATAAAAATTATTGCTGAAATGTCAGCCCATGTATAATCTGAAGAGTTTGAATCTACAGGAGTTTGGGTTAGATGAATTAACTGAGTTAATTCAATTTGATAATTTGATAAAATATTCATACTATCATTTTTTTGTAAAATGGCGTTTTACTTTCTCCAAGTAATCCTGCATGCGTAATAACGGAATTCCTTTTTTTGACCTCTGGTTTTAAATAAATCATCAAATTTTTGACACCACTTTTCACGCACATGGAGGTAAAGCACATAGGTTTGTTTCTCTCATCGCAGCAATATTTTTAGATAAAAGTATTGCTGTCTAATGATTTTAGACTCTTCTAGTCTACCACATTTTTTTTACTAAAGTCCAGTTATAATTTCTGGGTATTATCAGCATTCCTCTATAATTATTGAAACTTAAATACTATAAATAGAGCATTTATAGCATAAGCAAAGCATCATTAATACTCTAGTTTATAGCAATATCTAGTATAGTGTCTACTACTCACAAGACATTATAGAAACAAATTTTAAATAGATAGTTTATAGTTTTAAATTTATTGTTTACCATTTTTGTCTAATCTATTTTTACTTATATGAAGTAGTTCAAAAAAACCAAATTCAATTTTGGTAATTTCTATGCTTTGACACTTCCTATTGCTTTAATACCAATTGGCTACCCAAACAGCATAATCATTAAGTAGTTGATAATATGCATGACTTTTCATCTACTGCTTTTAAAGTGTCTAATTCTTTCAAGAAGAAGTAATTATTAATTGTTAATTTTTAATTGTTAATTGCTGAAGACTTTGTTTAAGCAAATCTCCAAAACTTTTAGGTTTTCTGGGCATTGTCAGCATTCCTCTATAATTATTGAAACTTAAATACTATCGATAAAACAGTTCTAGCAGAAATAAAGCATTATTAATCACTCTCTTTTATAGAACTGTCTACTATAGTGTCTACTACTCACAAGACACTATATTAAAAGATTAATAATAGAGTATTTATAGTTTTAAATTTATCTTTTACTATTTTGGCTCTACTTATTTCTACTCATCTGAAGTGGTTAAAGAACCAGAATTTATTTTCTGGACTTTCCACGCTGTAGCGCCTCCTATTTTTCCAACTTTGATGAACTGCCAACTACCACGCTTATAAATATTAGAACCTTTTTTACAATAAGGTTTGACTCCGATCAACTGTTTGACTTCTGCTGTGGAAAGCAACCATCCTCCAACTGCTGCCTTCTCTAATTCTTCGTGATACCACAGTGGACTTTGAACTTGAATATTAGCAGCGATCGCTCCCACAAGTTGCTCCAATAACTCAAGAGAATTAACTTTATCTGGATATTCTAAATTTTTTTCACTACTTGGAGTAATGGATGTCCCATTTGAGGTGTCTAGTGGGGTGTCTACTACCTGCACGACACCTATCTCTGATACTGGTACAAAGCCACTTAATGTAGTGCCTGGGGTTCTGAGATAGTCATGTAGTTGGTCTAACAAACTAATTTGTTCGGGGGTGGCATAACTGTGACCTCTGGCATCTTTTGGTAAGACGATGCCTAAGCTCTTGACGCGATCGTAGAATGCTTGCCGAGTTTTTAATTTGTATCGGTTTAATAATTCTGTAACTTTCATAGTGGCCTTTTTTTTACTGTCTAGTAGCCACTAGACACCTGTTGTCTGTTAGTGTCTAGTAGTTACTGTCTACTAATATATATAGTAGTATGTTTACTATACTGTCTACTAATATAGTTATAAAATATTTTTAGTTTAACATTTTGATATCTAGCTATATGTCTACTATACTATCTAGTATATACTGTCTAGTGGAGTATCTACCATATACCCCATAATTATGCAAATCAGAAATATATTTCTAAAACATTTGGCCAATTTACCCAGAATTTGGACAAACTAACTGACAACTGTGGACTATGGACTGAAAATTTAGAGGTCTCCTAACTTGGTCAGTTTAGTTCTACTCACTTGGGAGAACGCCAGAATTAACAATTATGATTGGAAGGCGTTGGCTCCCGCAAGTGCAGCAGCTATATCGCGGACTGGAAGTAAGCAGCATAGTTTGAGCATGAGCATTGCAGATTTGGTATCACTTTTTATTGGTTTACCATTGGCTCTAGTTTCAATTAGAAAAATTTACTTTTGTTTGATGTCTGCCAAATTTTTTTGCTTTAACAATTGGCATAATTTTTCTGAAGATTATCTGGAATAATTATTCCTTTAAACCTACAAATGTTATTCCTTTTTATTGACTAATAATCTTTACTTATAGAACAATAATTATTCCCATTACATAATCAAATGGTAGAGGTGTTGTCAAATCAAAAAAACACTCTATAATAGGGAATTAAAGCAACAATTTCGCTACTAAATTTTTAGAAATAAGCAGCACATAAATAAACCCTTGTACAAGGCTGCTGAACAGATTTTTGACAATTCAATTAATGGAGATATTTAATCATGCTTTTTGTCGGACTTGAAGAGGCTATTAATTCAACTACTAATTCTACTAGAGATTCTTTAGAGTCTCGCATTGAAGAGCTAGAACGTCAGTTAGTTCAGCTCAGAAATGAACACGCTGCTAATGAGGAGAGGCATCAGAATCAGAAGACTTTAAAGGGTGCTTTGGAGTCTGGTTTAGTTCAGATTATTAAGGCTGTTAATGCTACTAAGATTGCAGGTGAGAATGAGTTGGAATTAGGTTTTTGGCAAGAGGTGGAAAAGATTCGATCAGGGGATTATGATTCTATTGATTTGAAGGAGTTGCCTGATGCTGATGATTTGTCAGATACTCCTTATCGTCCTGATGACCCTAATGGTGGTGATGATTCTGGTTTAATTGATGTGATTACTGTTGAAGTAGAGGCGGATAGTAATGGTTCAATTAGTGGTAATAAATCTAATGGTAATGGGTCAAAAAAAGGAGCTAAGTCTAATGGTTCTGTCCCTACTAATGGAAAGAATTTATCTGATGATTTAAGTCTGGTTAAATCTAATGGTGATGGAAATAATCATCAGTCTAAACCTAAGTCTGTAGGGGCTTATTATCTGCCTATTGAAGAACGAAATATTCAACAGTTGAAAGATTTATGTAATGGTTTTGGTTTTACTAAGGAACAACTACGAGAATATGGTTCGCTGAAGCAACGAGATACTTATTTGAAGGCTTTGAAGTCTGTGAAAAATTTGTTGGGGGGTCAGTTAGAATAGGAAATTGACGCATTGATGATAAAGCACTCTTTTTCTGGCCAGTTGGGAGTGCTATTATTTACTATTTTATACATCTAAATAAGTGAAAAAATTACAATCACGATTTTTTTACAATTAAAGTAGTAATCTGATAAAATACCAAGAATTTATTCTGACAAAATAATGATTTACTTGCTCCGAGACCGTGCTACTAAAGAACAAATTAATGAAATGTTAGCTACTCTCAATAGTTATATTAAACTGGCAGTAGATATAGAAAAAGGTATTTTAGCTGGTGGTGGAGAACTACACGCAGATTGTGAAGCTGTACTATTAGAAAACGGAAGTAGACAAGTAGATATTTGGGGAGCTGATTGGTATCCACTTACACAAGAGGTGGGTTATGAATCTCTGATAAATATCCGTCCTCGTCAAAACAATCGATCAATGGAAATTCAAGACCCAGTTATTAGAATGCGGGTTGCTCAAATTGTAGAACAGTTATTAGGAAATTTATGAGAAATTGGAATACTTTGAAAGAAAGATATTTGAGAGATGAAATTCCTATACGTTTGGGAAATCTCGCCTCGAATTTAGCACGAATTAAATCTCGCTGTCAGTCTACAGCTAATCAAGAACTGGTAGAAAATTTACTCAAAGAAAGTGAATTTTTTATTGAATGGACTGCACCTGATACAGAGGTGGAAATTGCTGCCGAACTTGTTGAGTTGCAAATAACATTAGCACTATGGCAGTATAATTGGGAAAGTATTTGGAATGATAGTGAACTCCGAAGTGAGGTGAGTCAAAAAGCTAATGTTTGGTCAGACAAGTTGCTGAATATGTCTGGTTTATTAACAGAAAATTAGATATTTTGATTCTAATTTTTTTGAGGTTAATAACTTTAGCGATTGAGAATGGTGTTTGAGCAAGTTAAGATATATTGTGATGAAGGAAAAAGATGGAAACAAAGCAATAGCTAACAAATTCAAAAAGTGGCTTCAAGTAATAGTTAAACTCAATAATGGAAACTTCACTTTTGCTATACCTATTACTCGTTTAACAAGTATCAAAAGTCTGAGCAAAAATGAAACAGCAGCAGAACAGTTTGCTCTATATATTTCTCAAAAAGTTCAGCAAAAAATGAATGAAGTTGAATGTTCTGAACAGTTTAGTATTGAAGAATGGTCAACTCACCTCAATTTGATGTCTGATGCTATTGCTCAAATGGAGGGTTATTTAGCAGCTCCTACTTATGAAAAAAAACAAATTCTCTGGGAATTTTTGAGACAAATTGATAGTTTGCAAGGTGATGATTATCGTAATGTTCATTGGACTACTGTGCATTTTGTTCGGAGTGGTTATTTACTTAAATTAGATTATGCTTTGCGCTGTTTCATTGAACAAGATTTTCCTTATTTGGTTTATAAATTGGCTAGAGAATATGTGGAATGTTATGAACCAAGCTATGGTAGTGGATTAATTCCTGATTCTGTTCCGATGTTACTAGAAGTGGCTGAATTTTGGTGTAATTATTATTTTGATTGTTCTTTGAGTGAGAAGTTTCCTCAAGAATTTCTTGAAATTAAACAAGGAGGAAAAATCAATGAATAAATCGGATATATTTTTTGTTTAGCTATTCACTGATATGTCGATTAACAAAAAAGAATTAATTAAGCGTGTTTCTGAACAAGTTAGTTATGAAAGTCAAGTTGTGTCAGAAGTCATTAATGTTACTTTAGATGAAATTTATCAATGTCTTAAGGAGGGAGAGAGTGTAAGTTTACGAGATTTTGGCAGTTTTTATATACAAGTCAAGAAGGGAAAAACAAGTGTTTTTAAATTTAATCCTTCTCAAAGGTTACGAAAATTATTTGGTTGGTCATCAACTTATAAGGGAGAAAGTTAAATTTAATCAATAATTATTTTATTTATAGCAATTACTATACTGGGAAGGTACAAAATTCTTTTATTTTACGGAACAGGCAATAGGAAATATCAATCACAATAGGTGTACTTAATTACTCTTACAAAACGAATCTGTATTAGTCAAATGTTATTAACAGAAGTTCAAATTCAAGAAGCAATTGAGCAAGCAAAAATAGCTTTCCCTAATTTCACTGAGTGGGAATATAATAACGAAGTAAATGGGGAATATTTCGGATTTTATCTGTGGGGTAAATTTGTTCTAGAACGGGAAAATATTATGTCAAGAAACTTTTTTATTACACTCGATACATACGAAGAAAAATGGAGAGGAAGTTTAACTATTGGATTACCTTCCTATTTGTGGTCAAGTGCCGATTTTGGTGATGCTTATTTACTTGATACAAATGATTGTGTAGTGTTAGAAGATGCAATTACAGCACTTAAAGCTGAAATGAAACTACTTTTCCAAGCTTTTAGTGTTATTTAACTAACTATCAGAATTTACCATATATCATATTAATTTTTTTCTGAATTCAGGCATTGAGTTGACCGAATCAAATATAATAAATTAAACAACTTTAGGAAAGTTTACTCATGTCATGCTGGAGAAGAATCAAGAAAATATTCACTCTGCCACCACTCCAAAAAATGCAGCAGAAATATGGATGGAAACTGAAAGATGTTAGAATAAATAAAAAACAAGAAATCCTCAAAGTTGATTGTATATTTGAGGGTG
>JAAUYJ010172227.1_pt1 | contig 12275 bp, 11 predicted proteins | sample 7278031 | NCBI WGS metagenome assembly JAAUYJ01 (sample SAMN14350222, study PRJNA611818) | marine sediment metagenome | isolation source: surface marine sediment (1.8m) | place: French Polynesia: Moorea | collected 2018-08 | reverse complement strand
TTGTTGGGTTAAAGTTAGACTACGTTCTTTGCCATTTTGATCCTTAATCCGAGCAATGGGAGTATCAATGGTAAAACTCCCTTGTTGAATCCAATCAACGGTGACTTCTGTGGGTTCATTGAAAGGAATCATAATTTTGTGGGTAAAGCGACCTTCGGCAACAGTTCCGATGATATCTCCAGCTTTTAAGCGATCGCCAATTTTAACCGTAGGAATAAAAGACCATTTTTTCTGGGGATTTAAGGCTGAGGCATAAACACCACGGGGCAAGAAAGTACCATAATCTGTCGCCAGTTCTGAGAGAGGATTTTGTAACCCGTCGTAAACTTGACTCAGCAAACCCGGTCCGAGGGTGACAGACAGCAGTTCTCCCGTCTGTTCGACCGGATCGCCAATCCCCACACCTCGGGTACTTTCATAGACTTGGGCATCTGCCTCTTGTCCTCGCACGCGCAGCACTTCTGCTTTGAGTTTTTCGGTACGACCTTCAGTTTGCCGTTGCGGACAAATATAAACCACTTCATTTTTGATCAGAGGTCTTGCCCGAGTAGATGCCCTTTTAATGGTAACAAGGTCTTCTTGAACGGCAACGACTCTTGCCGGATTGAATGTTTTTGTCATAATAAGTATTATTTATTATACCGTTTCACGGAAATCAAAAGTTAAGATTTAATATCATGTTAGGTAAAACATTTATAATAAGGCTCGTAGTTGGGCTTTAGCCCAATGGTATTGGAGGGCTAAAGCCCAACTACAAACAAAAACTTTATTATCACTAATTATTTTGTTAGGGTAACTCCCCCGAAGAAGGCACATGATATTATTATAACATTGAAAAATACTATAATTGAACCGAAAAATCTAAGCAAAGACATCAGTAAACTGTTCAATTCCTTCATCAACCAGTTGCCGAAACCGCTGCACTGCCATCTCACCATCGTAACGAGTCCAGCGATCTACCAAACTCCAACGCATGAGGTAAATTACCACCGCCTCAAAATCGAAGTAATGTCCGAAACTAAAGCGATCTAGTATTTTCCAGGTGAGTTCAAATTGTAAGCGTTCGAGAGCTACTGAGTCATTTGCCTTCAGCAGTCGATTTGCTTCCAAAATCCAAGGCAACATCATATCTAAGCCAAATCCTGGTTCATTCCAGTTCCGTTCGATAGAGTTAACCCAACGTCCCACTCCCCAAGGTTGACCCACAGGTGGCGCAGTTTCCCCACGATGACGACGACGCAAAGCCACGAGAATAGTACGCAGTTCCAGACGAAAAGTAATAATCCCTTCCAAAGTAGGGTTGTGAATTTCGGCCAACAACTGGTTAGCTTCAGCAACAAACTCGCTATCAGTTCGTTCCTTAGGCTGTTCTGACCAAGCAATCAAGTTAGCAATTCGGTTGAGTCGTTCTGCATCTTTGGCATCTAATAGTTTCAACCGATTTTCTAGCTTGAGACGGGATAGAGGAGTCTGTGTCGAGCCAAATAGTTGACCAAGGGGAGGTAAACTAGACATTAGGGTGACATATTTAGGCATTATTTGACAATCCCTTCTAGAAGTGCGCGAAAACGAGGCTGGAGATGTTCAAGAATTACCTCGGCAATGGCGGCATCGCTCAGGTCTAAGACCACTTCTTGATCGATTAACCGCAGTTGTAATCCCCCTTTGTTATCCTTAGTAACACCAAAACTTATGCCTTCCCGCAGCAAATCTTGATTTATCAGGCGGATAAAATGGGTAAGTATCCCTTGCTCCAGTGCTTCGGGATTGCGACTAAGTTCTTCAAGACCTTGAACCTTCCGGGGTAGCAGCACTTCCACTTGTTCAGCTTCAGCTACTGTCTCCTTGACCGAACCAACCACTTCCAGAATCAGCTTTTGCAGCAGTTCTGGTTTCTCGGTTGCAGCACCGACTAAGCGTTGCACTTCCCCTGTAAATCGTTGGGTTAATTGGCTTTTGAGTGTCAATACCGTATCGCGGAAAGCAACCTCTAAGGCTTGATTAGCTGCCCGTTCCAAGTTTTCCGACTCTTCTCTAGCTTGCTTGATAATCTCAGGAGCTTGCTTCTCGGCTTCCTTGACAATCGAATCGGCGCGGTCTTGCGCCTCTTGGACCATCTGTTCTGCTTGGGTGCGACCGCTATTGACACCTTCATTGCGTAAGCGATCGATTAATGCCTCCACACCAGAGGCCACCTTAGCCGAATTGGATGTTTTGTTTTTCGTCAAAATAGTAACCTCCTTATACCAATTTCATCAACTTAGGCTACGCTACTTATCTTATTCTTTATGTGAAATAATTTCCTGAAATTACTGTAGTGTCAAAGTTTTGCAGCCCAAAAAATCTTACTTTTAACTTTTGACTTCCGTTAAACGGTATTACTGCGGTATTCCCTGACCTAGTACCAGTGCAAACACAAGGGCAAACACGGCAAAACCCTCCACAATGGCAGCGGGAGCTAAAGCCAGACCAAAGATTTCCGGTTTGTCTTTAGCTGCAGCGATCGCCGCAGCGCAGGCCATACCTTGGTAAACAGCGGTCAGGAGGAAGGCTAAACCCGCTCCCAGTCCAATGCCAAACAGACCGCCAGCAGCTTCCGCTGTGATATTAGGGCGATCAAGAGCAAACATAACCACAATTCCATAAATGGACATGGAAGAAGGTAGAGCCGACAGTCCCACAAAGCGACCATAGCCACCCTTAAGTTCTATCATAGCACCAATGGCTGCCTGTCCAGCGATGGTACAGCCGATGGCACTGCCGATCGCTCCTAAGCCAACGGCAGAGTATAACCCGAACCATCCCAATAGAATTACAAATTCATCCATTAACTATGCTCCTTTTTTGTAAAGGCATGAAATGGGTATCCTTCCTCTGAAAGACCCCAGTTAAAAAACTCAATCACATTCAGACGTACACCATGAACAAAACAGGCTAAGATAGCCATACCTAAATTGATGGTATGGCCTAGCAACAGAATCAGCGGACCCAGCAATAGCCCCAGTTCCGGTATGGCAGCCATCACCTGTTGCGCTAAGGTATTGAAGGTAAATGCCAGGGAACCACTGGCAAGTCCCAGAGCAAACAGCCGTAGATAACTCAAGACATCGCCGAAGAGCTTAGTAATTTCTGTCAATGCACCGAATCCATCTACCAGTCGCAAGGGAAATTTTTGGCGACTGCCGAGAAAGGCTCCGAAAAAGACTACAAAGAACCCCCCCGCCAAGAGACCAATAGCCAAGTTCTGCCAGCCCAATATCACCAAAGTAAAGCCCCCGAAGATAACCGAAATCCAACCTATCGGCTTGGCTTTATCCGGAAACCCGACGGCACGATAGGCAACAACAGCGTTGGCAAAAGCCAAATGCAGACAGCCAATAGTGATTGAAAACTGCATCATCCCATCAAAGTTTTGGAGATTCAACACATTGAGGCTAGCCAGCAATGATCCCTTCCCAGGCGCAACACCAAAATAACTCCCAACCATCACTCCATAAATGACTGACGCAGTGAGAATCACTACAGCATAGATGCGAGTACTTCTGCCACTGACACTTTGTCCCATCTGCTTCCAGAAATAGATCAGTCCTACCCACAACAACAGTGCATAACCTGCATCAGCTAGAATCATGGCAAAAAACAAGGCAAAGGAGAAGAAGACAATGGTTGAGGGGTCCCAAGTCCGATAACCGGGAGTCTCATAAAAGGTAACGAGGGCTTCTCCTCCTTTGAAGTTTGGTGGATTTTCCATCAGCGTTGGTGGTGTTTCTTCTGGTTGAGGGGGTTCGGCCAGAAATGCCAAACCCTGCTTCTGGGAAAACAGTTCTAGCTGCTTTAAGTTTCGCTTGGGCATCCAACCCTGAACCAAGAAGAAGCCGTCCTCTTCTTTCGTTTGCCCGCTCGCCTCTTGCAGAACTGCCTGATCTTCAGCACGAACTAAATTTTTAGACAGCAAAAAGATCCAGCGACTCAGTGCTTCTTGCTCTGCCCGAATTTCATCTAGCTCAATTTCCACCTGTTCTAACTGGCGTTGTAGTTCCTCTGGAGAAACTGAACCGGCGTGAGAGCGGGGGACAGGTAGAACATTTGAGGGTGGTTCTTCTTTGGCGACGATCACCACATAGACATTGAGATGATCCTCTCCCACTATCTGCCAGGGAAGTTCAATCTCCTGAATATGTTTGGCTTTCGTATGGGGGACTTGATAAAACCAAAGTCGGTACCCAGCCAACTCATCTAAGTCTGGCAAAGTGAAGTTGCCCCAAGGTTCCAGATTTTTAAGTCGATTAATCAGGAAAAGGCGTTTGTCCTCTGCCTCCCTCTGGTTCTGCTTATTAACTTGTACCTCTGCTAAGAACCGATCGAGATCGAACTGTGCCTCATCCCGCACTTGATGTCGCCGTCGTGGGACATCCATAATATAGTGTAGGGCTTTTTGAGCATCTTCATAGCGATCGCTTGACCCAAATTCTGTTTCTTTGGGTGGCGGTTGCAGAGGAATAAGGTGCATACAGCCTAATGTCTGCAAGCCTTCGAGTACCTTGGGCTTGTCAATTCCTAACCCAAAAACCGTAACTTTGTTTAAGGTAATAATACTCATCCTGCCTGCTCCTTCTTCCGTTTCGCTAACTTGGAGTTAACAACACCTGCTCGTTCCGCATCGGCTAAATATATCTGGATCTTTTTAATATTAGCCTTGGTCTGAGGAATGAGAACTTTGTCAAACAGATTAAACCTTTGGGTAATTACTCGTTCCGCCTGATGGAGTAACTTGACTCGCTGCTCTCCCACCTGTAGTTCGATTTTTGCTTCTAGGGCAACTCGCAACAATTCTACTAAACGATCAACCCAAAAGGGTTTGCCCAGGAGTGCATAATCATCTACTTCAATTTTAATTTGGTTAATTTTGGGTAGCCAAGTCCCCATGACATTTTCTTGTACAAGATCGACTCCCGTCACTTTCATCAGACCTTTGAGATTGATCGAATCATTAGAAAGCATGGGTAACTCCTTAGCGATCGCTGATTCTAGTTCCTCTAGTTGCTGTTGAGTTTGGGCAATCTTTTCCCTAGCTTTGGCTCGTTCGGCACTGATTTGTCGGCGTTTGAGGTCTAGGGACGGTAAGACATTCTCAAAGGTCTTCATTTTTTGTTTTTCTTTAGTCAGAGATGCTTTTGTTAAGGATAGTCTAGCCATTTAAGATATCCTCATAAGATAGAGAAATTAGTATTTCTGCAGTATGAAATGTTTGCTTTATAAAACTGATATAATATAGAATACTTAGGAGTCAGGAGTTGTAGGGGCGAAGAGCGAATCGCCCGTACAGGAGTCAGGAGGAGACAGAATCACAAAGATTTAGTAGTTATAACGATGGTAGAATTTTTTTATGTCCAATTCCCCCGGATTTGATATTAGGAGTCAGGAGCAAGAAGGGATTTAAACTATATATTCAATCAAGTACCTCAATTGAGTGAGGTAATTATCCATTATCCATTATCCATTATCAATTAATGAAGAGGCAGTCGTTAGACTTTAGACTGTAGTTTTTTGGGAAAATATTTATCGATGAGTACCTGTTTCATCAATAATTCTTGGATTTCAAAACACTCTGATAAGGTTTGCCAAGCTAGATCGAGTGCCTGTTCCAAGGGCAGAGAAACATTAATATCCATAAATCTTTTTTCAAACAATTCACCAAACTTTAATAACTTACGATCATATTCAGATAACTCAAAAGCCATAGCTTGTTTTTGTTCAGCATCCCTAGCACCAGAGTAAAAGCGAATCATGGTATTCATAATTTGACCATGATCTTCACGAGTTACTTTCCCAATCACATTTTGTTTTAGTCGGGATAGAGAACCAAAAGGGTCAAGTTTGCCATCATGCAAGTAGAATTGTCCCTCAGTAATGTAACCCGTGTTATCAGGAACAGGGTGAGTCACATCATCTCCTGGCATTGTGGTAACACTAAGCACTGTCACCGATCCCCCTTGGGCGTAGTCGGCTGCTTTTTCATAGCGTCGAGCTAGTTGGGAATACAAATCTCCTGGATAACCTCGGTTGGCAGGCACTTGATCCATGGAAATACTAATTTCTTTGAGAGCATCAGCAAAGGCAGTCATATCTGACAGTAGCACTAAAACCCGCTTACCTTCTTCTACGGCAAAATGTTCTGCCACTGCTAATGCCATGTCTGGAATTAACATCCTTTCCACGATCGGATCGGAAGCCAGATTAACAAACATCACCGTCCGCGCAAACACTCCCGCATCTTCAAAAGCTTGACGAAAAAAATAATAGTCATCGAAAATTAGCCCTAGTCCCCCAAAAACTACAATATCTGCATCAGCTTGAACCCCAATACGAGCTAGAAAGGGATTAAAGGGTTCCCCTGAAACCGAGAAAATTGGAATCTTTTGGCTTTCCACCAGACAGTTAAAAATATCGATCATGGGAACATTGGTGCGGATCATCTTCGAGGCTAAGATGCGCCGCATGGGATTAACTGATGGCCCACCGATGGTAACTTTGGGATCTTGTGACAGTTCTGGCCCGCCGTCTATAGGTTCTCCGGTTCCGCGAAACACCCTTCCTAGAATATTCTCTGAATAGGTTACTTTCATCGGATGACCCAGAAAACTTACAGATGAATCCGTTGAAATCCCTTTAGTACCTTTAAACACCTGGAGAGCAACAGTATCTTGTTTAAGGTTAATAACTTGAGCTAAAGAGAGGCTCCCATCACTATTTTCTACCACGGCCAAGTCTCCGAAGCGTGGGCTATTTTCTTGCTGGTGGGCAGTCTCAGGAACTTGAACGCGGATAATGTCGCCGATAATCTCCAAAATCTTGGAATAACGAACAAGTGCTTGTAGCATGAGATGATTTCTTTCAATTAATGAAAGTCTAACCTGTCTTTATATTAATTCCTCAAGTAGTAGTATGAGAAAATTCACCACCAATTGTATCAATTTTTAACATTTGAAAAGAAGGATATATCTTAAAATAAAATAGATATCATTTTGACAACAATTGGAGTCAGGAGTCAGAATTGAGTCAGAATTCATATCACCAACATTTCAATAATTAAAAGCTCGTAGTAGGGCTTTAGCCCTATTTCATATATTTCATGGGCTAAAGCCCTACTACAAACAAACAACACAAAAACTTTTTCATCACTTATTATTCTCACATGATGTCAGCCAGTAGGGTGCTGTTTCGCTGCGCGACATGAAAAGCGATCGCGTAACGCACCCAACCTGAGTTAGGAGACAGGAGTTAGCAGGGAGTAGAGATCGCTCTGCTTTCGGGTGTTACGTTCCACTTTGTTCCACACTCCACACCCTACATCTACTATTAGTCAGATCCTAACTCAGAAGAACTCCGTTAATTCCTCTGGCAGAAGTTCTCATATAATATAGACCACGATATCGCGCTCCGTTGCTTTGATCGATTTATAAATACCATGACTGCGAACTGCATTCTCAAACTCTCGACAGACACCATTTATATAAACCGCGAGAGAAACGCCACCGTAAACCACTAATCAAAGACAAAATTCTCGATTAAATTCTGGTTTTGGCAAAATCATGAGCCACCGTCCTTTTATTAAATAAAGGGAAAATTTAAGCATTAAGCGAGTGTTTTCGGACATGATCGAGCAGTGACCGATTGACTCGATCGAACTGTTCCTGTACTAACGAGTGACCTGCGTCGAGTTCGATGAGTACATATTCCCCTTTCATATACTGTCGAGTCATTTCTACCCCCGCGCGACCGACAAAGGGATCTTGGTTTCCCCAGAGCAGTATCGTCGGAACAAAGACATTGCCATAAGAAATAGGAAACCTGTTATTGGCACGGTACCAGTTAATCGTCGCGCGATTTCCCTTAAAATCTCGAAAAACCCTCAGATAGTCAGCGATTTCCGCATCTGATGAACTTTTCCAAAGGGAGGGTCGTTTGCCTGCTACAGCCAAGCGCATCAAGGTTTCCGGGAGGAGGGGTATCTGGAAAAAAGTCATATACCAGCTTCGCTTTTTCTGGTCTGGATCGGTTTTTTTTGCGGCTTCAAAGGCCGCTAGATGCGGAATGGAGAGAGCCGACCAACTCGCTACTCTTTCCGGAGCTAACTGCACAATCGTCCAGCCACACCCCGATCCCCAGTCATGGCCGACGAGGTGAAATTTTGGCCAGCCTAACTCGTCTGCCAGGGCGATCGCGTCCGAAGCGATCGAGTCAATCCGGTAGTGATGGATTCCCTCCGGTCTAGCCCCCGGACTATAGCCACGCTGATCGAAAGCCAGACATCGGTATCCCGCGTCCGCGAAGGAGCGTAAAATCCTCTCCCATAGATGGGAGGTTTCTGGGAATCCATGTAGGAAAATCACTGACTCTCCAGAATTTTCCATACCACATAGCCGACACCGAAAGGTCAACCCGTTGGCGGGTAATTCCCTGATCTCGATCGGCCGTTCTCGATCTATTTCTCCGTTCATCGCTGACCTCTGCATCACAGTTTGCGCTACAATAGCCTGTATAATATAACAATACCGCAAATCAAGGATAAATGTCAACTCCTTTTGTTAATCAAGTGAGGCGTACCATTCGACTCAAATACATGAGTTGTCGTACCGAAAAAAGCTATCTGCAATTATACAGACCGAGTGAGTCATTCTAAAATCTCCAAAGAAACAGCAGCATAGCGGAAGATATAGGGTCTGCAATGAGTTTCTCGATCGGGAAATGATGTACCAAAAAATGCTACATAGCAATCAAAATCGGAAATTTCATCGCTATACCAGCAGTGTACAACAATTCCATATTCTCCAGTGTGAAGCAGCTTTACTCTCGTACCCGGTTCAATATATTCATTATTTTTACAGCGTTTTCCTTCGGGGGGTTCTCCTCCATGATAAGCATAAACTCCATACCCATCAATAAATTCCAGAGCATATTTACCCTCACCATGAAGTGAATTTTGTTGATCGAATGACAACTTATAAGGTCGATCGCAAGCAATACAGACATTTTCAAATAGGAATATGAAACCACAGTATTGCATTAATTATTGAATCACTTCCCATTTTTTTTGATCGTGCTCTAAACCGAGAACCGATATACAAAAGTCGAACATACAACCCGAAATAGACCAATTTGTAGGTATAATTAGAGCATCCAATAATTTTTAAATCTCTGAATATTTAAGTTCTAAATAGTTGCTATCAGCTCTATCAAAATCGTTAATTATTTGAGTTTTTACACAACCTTGAATACCCCCAGGAAGGTTGATTTGGCCTATTAATTTGCAAAAGATATCCATGTCAATTTGTCTCTTTATTAAATGATCGAGATGCATAAAAACCCTTTTGTGAAATTTATGAAAAATGTCTTTTCCGAAGTATGTCTTGAAGTTTTTAGTCCCTAAAATTTCTTTAATTGCTGCAAAAGGGTTGGAAAAAAAAATAATTTCAGGTTCAGGAAAGTCACTCGCTCTGTAAGCAGCTCTAATTACTGCTTCAACTTTTTCTCGATCAATAGCTTGGGTTAGTGTTGCTATTGCTTGCCACTTTTCTATATACTTTGGAAGCAGTATTTATTGTTCTGGAGATAACTCAGAAACGATATGTTTTGGCATTTTACTTACACGTCTTGGCATAGCTTTAAGAATAGTCTCAAGGTACTTAATTTGAATTACATTCTAGTTGGGATAAAATAAAATGTCTAAATTTTCACTCTTATTCCGGATTATCTGGACTTTTTCTTATTTAATACATTATATCGATACCTTATGAGTTTTGGTATTATCTGTTTGCGCAGCATGACCTAGGAAAGCGTATTGTGTTATAATCATTAAAATTATATTGTAATTTATTTTTCATATCACAACAATCATAATGGTTTCATCTAAATTGCTTCAGCTAGAAAACGCCTTTAATAACTTATCTTTAGAGGAGAAAATCTGGCTAATGGAAAAAATCGTAGCTCAAATGAAAGAGCCAACAAAACCTGCTAATTATCAATCCCAATCTGATTTAGAATCTGGCTATCAAAATACAAATTTAGAAACCGAACCTTTGATTGGTTTATTTGCTGCTTCGCCAGATTTAGCTACTAATTCTGAAGAAATTTTACAAAGATAAATTATTGAAACTGATAAGCTATACATCATCAAATGTCCATTCTACTCGATCCTTTACAACTACCTTCTGTTTCTTTGACTAATCGTAAGGAATTACCAACTTATTCAACTATCTACTTTGCAATAGATACAAGTGATAGAATTCTATATGTCGGTCAAGCTCAAAACTTAGCAGAAAGATGGAAAAGTCATCATCGTCTTCACAAATTGGCAGAAATTAATAAAGAATCTCCTGTGCGAATTGCTTGGAAAGCATGGAATAAAGAAGATTTAGCAGCAGCAGAAAAAATCTTAATTAAACAATTTCAGCCGTTATTAAACAATACAAAGGTTGAAACTCCAACTGTAATTCCATCAGAGGATGTGTTGATAGATTTTATAAAGGCTTTTCAGCAGCGACTAATTATTTTTGGAACTGAACTTAAGAATTCCGATCAACTTCTTCACGTTCATCTCAAATATGATTGGACTAATTGCTCACCTAAAGGAACAGCGGCAAAAATCAAAGGACATATCAAGACAAATAAAGATAAAAATACAAGTTTAAAATTCAAGCGGCACAGTTATATTAAATTTGACGATTTTGCTGGAGAAGTTTTTCGACCAGGTAGTAGAGCGCACAAGAAGAAAGCAAGAGAACATCGCTCATATAATAATCATTGGGAACTTGCCTGCAATGGTGTGGTAATTCACATTACACAAGTTAAAGCTAGCAGGAGTAAACTTCCGTGCAATTACTCCAGAAGCATTTTCTGAGGGACAAAAAAGTAATGACTATGAATTTTCCGGATTATCTTGTTATATCAGCGATCCAGTACCTTTGCTTTGGATAAAGTCGTGATTTTATCTGTATCGCGTAATCTAAAAAATCCTTAAAAAAGTAGTGTGTTACGCCACTACTGAACTGACATAGCTAAAACTGTGCAGAGCGCTTTTTTCGTATAATTCTTGTTATGGCAAAGTTTGAGCATTTTTTTCTAATGTACTATTTAAGGTGTGTCGGTCTAGTAGGAAAATTTCACTACCCATCTCCCACAGTTGGGTGCTTGAGCAAATGAATTAACTATTGCGTCTAGAGCAACAGAAGAAAAATTTCACTAACCATCTCCCACAGTTGGGTGCTTGAGCAAATGAATTAACTATTGCGTATAGAGCAATAGAAGAAAAATTTCACTAACCATCTCCCACAGCGGGGTGCTTCAGCAAATGAATTAACTATTGCGTATAGAGCAATAGAAGAAAAATTTCACTAACCATCTCCCACAGCGGGGTGCTTCAGCAAATGAATTAACTATTGTGTATAGAGCAATAGAAGAAAAATTTCACTACCCATCTCCCACAGCGGGATGCTTCAGCAAATGAATTAACTATTGCGTATAGAGCAATAGAAGAAAAATTTCACTATTCATCATTAGCTTTTTTCGTATAATTCTTGTTATGGCAAGGTTTGAAAATTTTTTTTCTAATGCAACATTTAAGGTGTGTCAGTCTACTACTAGACCTGACTTCTAAAAATCCGGATTATTAGCTCTTTTCATTGTTTAATACATTTAAACCTATTTTGAGCAACAAATAAGGTCTCAAACCTCCCTTTTCAAGGAGATAAAAAAGGAAATTTCAGATTTTCTTGCCTTCTTATTACTGGAGGTACTGACAACTAACAATTGATAACTGAAAAGACTATGAATAATCAAACTAATGCTCCTGTTAATTCCGACAATTATTTATTAAGAAGCGTACATACAAACAATTTTCCCCAAATTTTAAACCAGTTAGGTATCTCTTTAGTTGTTTCTACTTATCAAGCAGGTAAATTAATCGTATTGCGTGCTGATAATGGGGTAATTAATACTCACTTTCGTACCTTTAATAAACCGATGGGATTAGCAGCAACTCACGAAAAAATTGCCCTCGGAACTGCTTATCAAATTTGGGATTTTCGCAATGTTCCAGCAGTAGCAGAAAAAATAGAACCGCAAGGCAAACATGACGCTTGTTATTTACCCAGAAATATTCAGATAACTGGAGATATTGATATTCACGAAATGGCTTGGGCAAAGGATGAATTATGGTTTATTAATACTCGTTTTTCTTGCCTTTGTACCCTAGGTCATCCTAATAGTTTCGTGCC
>JAAUYJ010190364.1_pt1 | contig 12278 bp, 11 predicted proteins | sample 7278031 | NCBI WGS metagenome assembly JAAUYJ01 (sample SAMN14350222, study PRJNA611818) | marine sediment metagenome | isolation source: surface marine sediment (1.8m) | place: French Polynesia: Moorea | collected 2018-08 | reverse complement strand
TTCACGCGACGTTTTTTTGGCAATCTCCGGTGATGCTCTCAGCCAAACGGTAGTGCGCCACGACAATTAACTGAACATGTAGTATAGGAACCCATTAGACATGCCCATCAACGCTCAACATGCGACAATGGCTGTAATTTGCCCTTTGTCACCCTAAGACGAAGATCCCATCACCAGGCAACAACGGTGAATTGCATTGATCGAGGATGCGCACATTTTGTATCAGCCAACTTTTCAGCAGACTGAGGGGGCGTGATTTGGCAAAAAAACCGATCGAAGTCAAACCCTCCTTCTCTCCTATCCAGCAACTTTTTAGGCGAAAGGCAACCCTAGAAGCTTTTTGCAAAAGTGATCATATTGATATGCCTGCCTGGAGGCGAAGCATACGGTCTGTGGAGACTTCGACGCACTCACATTTTGGAATTACCGAACAAATGATTCCTAGATCGTGAAACGAAAGGGGTTTCGTTGCTAAAGCAACGCAAAAACAATGAAATCGTACACCCACGTACGTCTCCTCCTACAGCATTACAGGCCCTTTTTATGTTTTTCGTTTGTTACTCCACTTTTTGCCCCGAGCCCCTCGATCCCGCCCATATTTCCTCAGCCGCCGCGAGAATATATTGAACTTTTGGAGCCGCCTCTTTTTTTGCCGACACCGACGCCGCCGTGGCATGAATATTCATGGAGTGACACTTTTGTGCTTTTGCTCTTTTTGTCTTCGAGTTTGGGTGGGAGGTTATTTCAATATTTGCTTCGCTTATTTCGCCCGTTTACACCTAGCACTAATTTTTAAACATGCCTCCGGGGATTTTTAAGAAAAAGTCTCGCATATCCATTCCCGAAACTAGCGCCAGTTGCCTGATCCTCTTTGCGGTCCCACAGCCACGAAATGAAATAAAATTTTGCTTGTCAGTTGGTAGCGCAAGAAAGAACTGAGGAAAGAGAGGAGGGGACTGTCAAATCGCATGCATTCAATAACCCATGAGGTTCTTTCAGAAAAAAACCGTGCAACAGCTTCCAATCTTCCTTCTTGTGGTCGCCGCCGCCGATTCCTCGAGTCGTAAAGTTCTTTCTTGTCTCCTCCCCTTTCCTCCTCCTCTCCTGTCCTTGGCGCGCGGCCGGGGCATTCCCGCCTCTCCCCCTCTGGTCTTTGGGTATAAGTGCATGACTCATGCCCTGCAGCCATGAGGGGCGGTCGGACGGGCAGCGAGCGGTGTTGTCGGAGGAGGAAGGTGGGGGGGATACATCACTTCACCCTCCCTCCACCTTTTTGGTGTTGCCCCCGACCGAATGTCGATGGAGGAGGAGGAGGCGAGACCTGTCGCTCTTTTTAACTTCTTTTTTCCCGAGAAATGTTTTGAAGGATGACGAGGACGAGGGGGTAGACTGTCATTTTTTACGACGGTCCTCTCCCCAAAGGGATACACTGTACCGTAGAAGAATACCTGTGAACTTTTCTGGAATGCAGCAGATGAATTATAGTGTTTTGATTGTTTTTTTCCCTTTTTTGCAGTCCCAGGCCAAGTTCTCCATGGAGATGGCCCAGCAGGCCCTGACCTGGATCGAGGCGGTGCTGGGCCAGGAGCTTGAGCACCTCCCTAACGGCGTTGAGGGCCTCTCGGACCAGAGCGAGTTCGGTGCCGCGCTGAAGGACGGCTCCGTCCTCTGCCAGCTCATCAACGCCCTCCAGCCAGGGTCCGTCAAGAAGATCAACACCATGAAGGCACCCTTCAAGCAGGTAAAATAGCTGTGTTATAGCTAATGTTTTCCTGCTGTTGTTATTGTTGTTGCTACTGCTGTTGCTGCTATTGTTGTTGTTACTGCTGTTGCTGCTATTGTTGCTACTGCTACTGTTGTTGTTGCTACAGCTACTTTTGTTGCTACTGAATAAGCACTGATGCTATTGTTATGTTGTTTGCTTCTGCTGCTATTGTTCCTGCTGTTGTTGTTGATACTGTTGCTATTGCTGCTGCTGTTGCTTTCGTATCTGCTGTGTTCCTGCTGCTGCTTTTTTCTAACATTGTTGATGCTAGGGCATATTTTGTTGTTGCTGTGCCTATTGATTATATGCGTTTGCTGTTGTTTTAAATGATTTTTGTTGTTGTTGCTACTGCTGTTGCTACTCCTAATGTATTCAATGTCTGTTACTACTAAAAAGTTAAACTTTCTGCTATCTCTTTCTGTCCTTTCCAGCGCGAGAACATCGAGATGTACCTGAAAGGGTGCGAGTCCTACGGCCTCAAGACCCAGGACCTCTTCCAGGTCAACGACCTCTACGAGAGCAAGAACCTGTACATGGTCGTCGACAACCTCTTCACCCTGGGAGGACTCGCGCAGAAGCTTGGATTCTCGGGCCCGCAGCTCGGGGTCAAGATGGCTTCGGAGAACAAGTGAGGAGACGGTTCACAAACCCACAGATAAAAACATCACGGCATTTTCTTTTTTGCCAGACATTAACGACAGCGGTGTCCTTACTCCTTAGCGAGCTACAGTAGCCAGTGATTCAGCCTAAGCTCAAGCCCAACGCAGTCTCTCCATAACAAGTTTTTTGTTCAAACACTATAGCCGCTTCATAACGTGCGGCAAAAACAACAAAACAAAAATGCCTTTTTCTTTTTCAGGCGCGCCTTCGACCAGGACAAGCTCCGCGCTGGCCAGAGCGTGATCGGCTTGCAGTACGGCTCAAACAAGGGGGCCTCGCAGGCGGGGATGACCGCCTACGGAACGGGCAGGCAGATCAGGCCGGACGGTGAGCATGGAGAATATATACTATTTTCAGGGGGAAAGCAGGCTTCTTCCTTGCCATCCTGTCTTGAGTTCGAGTTTTCCCGTCATTTTGCAAGATTCCAATGTCAAGAAAAAGTAAATCCGTACAAAATGGGCATGTTTCTCGTAGGTGTACCAATTGTCCAGCACCATTGGCAAAGGTTTTTGTGAAATGCCCTTCTTTCTGGTCTGTCTGTTCTCTGTAACACACACAGTCACATACATACACACAAAGTATTTTATTTAAAAAACCAAAAGTTCGTCCTCCCTCTAACGAAAACAGCTTGCGTGACTTCTATTAGACATCTACCAGGCACAACCCACACCGAATTCTCAAGTTCTTAACTCCCACCTACACACGCAACCGAAAATTGTGCCTTCTGATTAACCCTTCTTCTCGTATTTTGTAATTCGCCTCCCTCCGTCCCCCCCCCTCACCCCCTACCTGTACCTCTACTATCTCCTCCAGAAACCTCCATCCAGTAGAGAGGGGAAACAGAGAGGCCACCTCTGCAGCAGCAACACCCAAGACCACCACCTTCTCCCCCCCTTCCTCCACCTACAACATCCCACAACCACCTACTACTCCAACCAGAGGGGGAAGAAAATCCTTTGCAGAAGTGGCCTGTCTCCCAACACAGCAAAATCACCGGTACTTACACAACAAAAAGATCGTCGACATTAATTGTAATGTACAGTACAGCAAAAGCACGCCACCAAAAAGGCCGAAACGGGAAGCATGCTTCTCCTTCCCCCTCCTCTCTTGCTTGTTTGATCTCTTTTAAAAATTGTTTCTGCGAGCAGTACGAATAACCGCCGAACGCCGCTGCCCACTCACAAAAAAGCGTTCTGGTCAATCTAAAAAGTATCCGCTTTCAGCTTAAAAAAACTTCGCTTTGTGCCTCGATCTTGCCAATATGCGAATAACCTTTTTTATTCTGTGTTCCCTTTTCAGAGTTCGCCAACCGTGACCGGATTCACCAACAACAAAATCGGTCGTAAAAGAGGAGGCGACAATACGATTTAAAAAAGACACTCGCTCTCGTTTCCGGAATTGATTGAGGAAGAAAAGAAAGAAAATAGGCGCTGAATGTGCAAAAAAAAAAAAAAATTGCTGCGCCTCTCCATCTCTCGACGTGCCATTACAGAGGTCCGATAGTGGCGAGGGAGGGGAAAGGAAACGGCAAAAGAAGAATTTCAGTGATGAGCAGCAATGCATTAAAACAGGCCCAGTATTCAGAATGAGAAGAATCAATGGAAGAACAACAACATCTCTTCAACTCCAGCGCCGCTCCTCTTCCCTTTCCCCGCCCCGATCGTCCCAAACTTATTTTTGTGTTGTAACTTGTAACTTATGATGAAATCGCCTTCTCGTCTTGGTTTCCCCAACTTTTATACGCGAAAATCAATGTCCGGAGCATTCGAATATCCCATCTCTTTCATCTCGTGGCAATGCGTTTCCCTCCTAAATTTTTAGATTGTTTGTAGACAATGATAATCATCCGTCAATATTCCTCTACTGTGTATTCTCCACCATCATCCCCCCCGGCTGTAAAAGGATTGTTCCATTGCGACGTGCATTTATGACCATATCTCCCGCATTTTCTAAAAATATTAGGAAGAAGCTTACTAACAAATAAATTTGTGGTTTGCTTTCATTCTTTCGATCGCATCGCTACAAAACACTCTTCATAAGCAGGACCGTGGTGTAGACCTTCTCCACAGACAAAATACCGTATATTTTTTCTGTGCCTTCTCTCTGGTTAGGACGTCAAAAGAGGGGTTAACCCACGTTAACCGTTAACGTCTTTGGGAAAATGAAACGAATGGAAGTGTATTTTTGCGCATGCGCAGTAGAGCGCGGAGCTGACGCTCAAAACACGAAAGAAGGCCCAGAAAAAGAGGAAATCAGGAGGAAAGAGGAGCGAGAAAGAGAGGCCGCCAAGAGGCAAGAGGCTGTCTCCACCTCGTCCTCTGTGCTCCTGCCGGCCTCCTCGGATTGGAGGTTCTCTCTGCGTTCCTCTACTATCCTGCTGGAGAGGATTCTGGCTAGCACGGCGGCCACTGCCTTTGCCTCGTCGGGAAAGGGCCCCCCACGGGATAAGGTGGCCTCGCTCCAACTCTGGCTGGCTCTCTCTCTCTCTCCGGAAGTGAGGCTGCCAGGCCGGTGGCAGTGCTGCAGTAGGGGGGACTCACGCCATCCGACTATTGACGTGGGCCGCGGAGGAGGCCATTCATTCCATGGCATAATAGAGGTGCGAGGCCTAGGCCTGGGTCAGGGCAGCAGGCCCCACTGTCTGTCTGGCCTCAACATCGATTAGACATCTTTAGCGAGTGTACTTGGATCTCGGCCATCCATCCTCAACACAACACCTTTCCCTCGTCGTTCTTCTTCGTCGTAAAATCACGTTTTCTCGTCCGAGATTTCCTTTCTACGCCTCCGCATCCTCTCAAGATTGACCACATGCTCATGTAAGAAGGATCCTTTCTCTCTCAAGGGGGAGCGGACGAGAGAAGAGCTTTCAAGAAGACAGGAGGAGGAGCCTTTGCCACTTGATCTCTTGAATTTGAGAGGGAAGGAGGTGGAGTCAGCCATCAACATGATTGCTGTACATCAACAACGGCCAGGGGAGGAGACTAAGGAGGCGATTTTCTCACCTCTCCTAGCCAACGACACCGACTCCTCCTCACTTGTTAGCCAGGGTCGGCGACATGAACACCGGCGGGTCCGGAGCAACGTGTTCTAGGCGGCTTTCCATATGCTCCTCGTCGTCCCGCGGCAGGTGAGGAAAGTCTTGCATGCTAGGGGCTACTTTCGTGTCAAAAGAGGAAAACTTGAGATGCTGCCCTTGACAGCTTTGTAAATAATATAATAGGAAGGAAAGAGCAATATGCTGTATATATTTTTATCTTTGGCAAATATGTCCCTTCATTCATGAAATATCCATCATCAACCCACGTTTCGACACCACGCGCGACATTTGTTGCAGAAGCCTCCTCCTGCTATGTCTGAAGAAGATGCGCACCCGTACCGCCGCCCTCCTCCTCGCCGTCCTCTCCTTCTGGCTCCTCCTCGTCACCTTCATACACTTCTACTTCAGCAGGGAGATGTCCTCATCATCCCTCCGCCCGGCATCCTCCTCAAACTCCGGTGACAACACCCCCGGCGTCGACTACAGCGGCAACGGGTACGGATCTGGAGGGGCAAGAGAAATCACTCAAGGAGCCAAGAACGGAGGGCACAAGCTATGCATTATCATCCCGTTTAGGTACTGTCCGTATTTTCCTCCAACACTTTTTTCCCTTTTAATCAAACCTTTTTTTTGCAGAGACCGTGAGGACGAGCTCGCCAGGTTTCTCCCGTACATGGACAAGTTCCTGGCCGACCAGAGAGTCCCCTACTCGGTGTACGTGGTCAACCAGACCGACGCCCTCCGCTTCAATCGCGCCAGCCTCATCAACGCCGGCTTCCTCCACGTTAGGGAGAATGACCCCTCCTGCGACTACCTGGCCCTCCACGACGTAGACCTCCTGCCCGCCAACCGGAACCTCTCCTACTCCTTCCCCGCTCAGGGCGGCCCGCGCCACCTGTCTCCTCCTGGGCTGCACCCAAAGTACGACTACCCCAACTTCCTCGGAGGCATCCTGCTCATCCAGGCCGCTCACTTTGAGCTAGTGGACGGGATGACCAACAACTGCTGGGGATGGGGCCTGGAGGACGACGAGTTCCTAAGGAGAATCTGGGAGGCGAACCTGACAATCTCACGGCCGGAGGGAATCTCCTCCGGCAAGGACGACACCTTCCGGCACCTCCACTCGCCCAAGGTCAGGCAGAGGGACTACCAGATGTGCTACAACCAGAGGGACCTGACCCGGAGGCGCGATCGCGTCACTGGACTCAGCACCCTGAAGCACAGGTTGTCCCTCGATTCCCCCAAGCGGCTGGCCGAGAACGCCTTTGTCCTGGATGTTGAGCTGGAGTGCGACCTGAGCAAGACTCCATGGTGCGACTGCTCCGGCGCACCGGCCACGGAGGCGCCGCTTAGGCCGATAGAACCCGGAGAGAACATCATGCCGAGGTTCCCCAACAGGAAGAGGCGGAAAAAGAAGCAGCAATAAACAGAAAAAGTCACAAAAAAGAACTTTCGATCGATCGACGTGTTACAAAAAGTGTGATATCATACCCCATGCAACGGCTCGTCAAGTGTTGGGTCTCGGGAAGACTAAAAAAGTGCCATCGAGTCACAAAAAAGCATCATGATCATGATAACGTTGTCACAACGCCTGGGTGCCTTTTTCAATGTTCTTACCAAATCAAAGAATACAACATCCCTTTGCCTTTTTGGCATTCGACCTTATCATTTTCACATTTGTTCCAGGATGCTGTCGCTGACGGACCTGCCGGAGGAGCTGCTCGTGCTCCTCTCAGACTACCTCAACGGACGCGACTTGACGTCCCTCTCCCACTCCTGCTCGCGCCTGCTACGCACTTACCGGGGCCGAAGGCTGTGGCACGGGGTCTTCAAGCGGGAGGCCGTCGCAAGAGAAGATACTGTTGTGCAGTTCGCGCAGAAGGAGACGGAGAGGGAGGGTTCGGAGGAGATCTGCGCCACCAAGCTGAGCTACCTGGCACACCGGCGGCTGAGGCGCAACTGGCGCACCGGGCGCCACGCGGCTCCCGTGCAGAGCATCACCCTATCGGAGGGGTTCCGCAGCGGCCACGACGACCGACATTTGGTGGTGATGGAGCCTCACGCATCCAAGAAGGACACCTGGTACCTGCGCGCCTGGGACTTGGCGGGCAGGGGCGCCGAGCCGCTCCTCTCCGGCGGTGGGCGGCAGAAGGTCGCCTTCGACTTTGGCGCCGACTTTGACTTCGCCCCCGTCACCGTCCTCGTCTCCTCCGGCGTCGCCCTACTCAGCTTCACCGGCCGGGGCAGCGACACGCCGCAGGAGTTGGTGGCACTGGAGATTGCTAAGAGGACGACGTCTTCCCCATCATCTTCAACATCGTCGATCAAACCGTCCACTTCTCCGCAGCAGGGCGGCAAATTCCGGCAGCTCTGGAGGGACTCCATACACGACTGGGGCCACTTCCAGCTGCCCAACCTCTTCGCAGGCGATGTCTACAAGTTTAACCTCCTGACCAACAGGATAGAGGTGCGGCAAAAAGAACCTAGTTTCACATTCCCCGAATTTTGTCTTTTCAGGTGTTTAGCATCCGGACCTTCCGCAAGATCCACTCTATTCCCCTGGTTGAAGAGATGCGCTACCCCCGCGGCGACGTCTCCGGCGACGGAAAGTACCTCGTCATCCCGGGGAAGCTATCGCACGACAACTCGCCCGCCATTAGCGTGTGGACTCTGGGGGGAAGAGGGGGTTCAGGAGGCAGGAGGGGAAGCGGAGGAGGAGCAGATTCGCAGCGGTTCCTTGTGCCCAACGAGGCACTCTGCCCGTTCAGGTACAGTTACTGAATAGTTTTGTTTGTTTTTTCCCATAGTCCACATGTCAAAAATTATTCTGTCAGCAAAATTGCTAGGATCTTTTCTCCCATGTTCCTCCCGGTGGCTACAGTGTCTCCTGTGCTCTTTGCTTCCTTTAGGTGGTTCGAGAAGACGGCCGTCCGCGAGGGCCTGGTGTACGGGCTTCTAAACCGGCGCTGCCTCTTCGTGTGGAACGCCGACACCTCCGCCTGCCTCAACAAGGTGGAGCTGACGGACTCAGTGCCGGGCGACGCGGAGCCGGCCGTCAACTTCACCTTCGTGTCGGTCGGGCAAGGCCTCGTCGCCACCATACACAGGAACCTCTCCGCCGTCACCCTGCTGACGGAGGACGGGGGCGCGGAGGCCGCCGTCCTGGAGGTGCCGGCGCAGCAGCAGAAGTCCTCCATGTCCATGCTGCCGGACAAGGGGCCGGCACTCAAGGTGGGTTATCTTAAGATGGGATCTGAAAAAACTGTTCACTATTTCGTCATTTTAGGTTTGCGAGGTGGCCTTCACCCGGCATTGCCTCCTGGTGAGGTCCATCAACCTCGCCCGCCCGGACTTCCAGCTCACCACCTTCCCCCTTAGTGACGGAGACGAAACTCCTTTGAAAGAAAATGGAGCTTCTTCGGCGGAATCCACTCCTCACAGTCGCCGCAGAGTTGACGGCATCCCGGCGGGCATTCCCATGGTCCCCGTCAAGGACTGCGTGATGTACGAGATGGGAGTCACCCCGACCAAAATCCTTAACTTCTCCAGGAAGGAGCTCAGGGTCTTGGACTTTCTCACAGGATGAGTGATCTTTTTTTCCTGGTTGTGTTTTGGTCGAAGTGTCCTTGCGAAGAAAACCTCGATATTACAGTATGGTGATGTCCTTTTTCCTTCCCCTTGGCGGTGCTACTTAATGTCCCTTGAATCTTATCCCCCACTCAGCATTCCTCACCAAAAACCATTTCACATGAAGCGCCTCATTCTGATCACGAATGTTAGTCGAAACTCGAATTGTTCTATTAGATGTGTGTACGTACGAGAATAACGTGATGATGTTACAAAGTAGAAGATTTAATGAAACTTTCAAGACTTAAGTCCATTTCAAGCGGATCATTACTTGTCGACCTAGGAAAGAAATACACCAATCGTGAATGTCGATTAAAAAAGTCGCGAATCTGGGCCGAAATATATTTAGACTTCAAATTATTGGTTTTTATTCAAAAAAAGACCATACATACTAGACGGCACATCTTGGAAACACCCTTCGTCTGCCTTTCTCTCAGCCAAGGTCTTGGGGAAACGCTTCGCTCACGGTTAAATCAAACTTTTTTTCTTGACTCCCGGCTCGCAGTATATATGCTTTTGCAAAAGAGGTACACGTCTCGGTGACATATCGTGGGTGGGAGGTCACTAGACTGCTTAGCTTCAAAAAGATTGGGGGTAAACAATTCTCAACTATGTCTTGGAGCTGTAGCTAGCGGCAAATTTTGGATGGGGGGAGGGGATATTTTGAGTTTCAGTGCTACAAAGGGAGGAGGCTAATTTTTTTCTCGTTTCATAAAAAAGCCCTGACCATTCTCTTGATTGCATGACAGTGTTTGACCACACATACTCCGGAGGCTTTCAAACAGTGAGTCATGGATAGACCTTTTTAAAAGCTGCTTCGATTTTCGGTGGGCAGCAACATATGCAAATTTGATAAAGAGAGAGCTCAACTCAAAACATACGTAAAAAGAGGGGCTTTTTCGTTGAGGGTTTTCAAAGAACTTGTAGATGATTTCAACACACGATACAAATCCTCTCCCCCTCAGCAGTACTTTGCTGGACACGTTTCAGCCCCAAGAAAGATTCGTTAGACAGTCACTCTTTCGTATGAAAAAAGAGAGATGATTTTTATTCCGACCCCTTCTCTCCCCCCTACCGTCTTCGACATCTGGCATCCTTAAGTCGTCAGTTCTGGTTTCGTTTTTCCCTTGGATCTTTTCAGGCGGCGGTGGTCTCCCCGGCGGTTGTGCCCCCTCCTCCGGCCGTGGCGGCGGAGCTCTCCTGTCCGGGCTTCATCACGTCGGGCAGCTCTGGCGGGGACGAGTAGGGCGTCTTCTCCAGCTCCTCCCAGCCGCCGCCTCCCTCGCCCAGGAAGGCCAGACCCACCTCGGCGGGGCTCTGCGCCTTGGCCAGGCTGGAGGTCAGGCTGTAGTCCGCCAGGGTCTTGTCGTCCTCCATCACCTGCAACAAAAATGAACGGATAAGTATGAGATGCGCCGTGCTATTACATGTTTAACGCCTTAAATTATTGACGGAAGAAAGGAGCGCACAGTAAGAACATTTCATTCTGGTTTGGTTTGGTTTATTTAGAGGTTCATGTCAAGTCCCATGGCAGTTTTTTCACAAACAGCTGGATCAAAGAAAGGCTTGTTCAGGAGGATTTCAAACAACAATACTAAAGAAGAATTGTAAAAAAATGAAAGATAGTAAGCAGCAACGTCTTTGTTCAATATGATAAAAGGATACGCTTTGTCCAAAAATGAAAACCAGGGGGAATAGAGCGGTCCCGTAGGCGGAGGAACACCAACAATCAACAACAGAAAAGGAGGAAAGAAACGGCCTATATTGCACGATACTCACCGCGTTGTCCTTGTAGAGCCTCTGCTGCGACGGCGGCACCTTGGTGATGCCCTCCACCATCTTCTTGAGCTCGGCCACCATGGTGTTCTCCTTGGCGTCCAGGAAGAGCGTGGTCTTCTTGCGGCGGATCATCAGGAACACGTCCATGGTGAAGGCGAGGAGGGGACGGGGCCGAGGGTCCGGGCGAGGAGGGCGGGCGCCTGTCCACCCGGAGCCCGGGGGAAGAGGAGGAGGGAGGGACGAGGGGCGCGCGAGGGCCGCGGCTTCTTCGCAGTGGGCGTCCGGGGTCTCGGGGTGGAAAAAGTGAGTCCCGGAGGGGAAAGAGGCCGATGCGAAACCCCCTTGTCACGCCGCGGGGAACACAAAAATGAGCAGTCGTCGGCGCCGCGGGGGAAGCCAAAGGGGGGACTGCGCTCTGCGGCGGCGCTGCCAAAGTCAGTTGACTCACTCCCTTTTCTTTCCCAGTTATCGCGGCCGCGGCCATCCATTGGCCGCGGACTGCCATGCGGCCGCACAGCGCACACAGCGGTGTGCCGCAGAAATAGGCCGCACGCGCACAGCTGTTTTTCGGCGCGGCGGGAGAGGAAAGTTTCAAGTGTCCCCAAGTTGTCTTATTATTTTTTATTTTCAAATCTCATTGTCATTTTGTCATTGCAACTATTGAAGGAGATGTGTTACAAAAAAACTTTTGCCGTAAACATGTCTTCCATCATGTGTGTCTGTTGTTGTTTTCCTCTTCTGCCGACGCGAAGATGTGCTTAAAAAAAGCCCTGACGCCTCCCCGCGAAGATGACCCCCGAGAGGAGGAGTCCACTTTGTGGACGGGATGCTCCTTGCGCTCAGCCGGTGTCTTCCGTCCGCGCCCCGCATCCTTGTCGTGTTGCCCCTTTCCGCGTCCCTCTTCTTCTTCGCCGTCGCTGTCTTCGTCGCTGGAGAGCCAGATGGTGCCCTGGTCGGTGTCGTCCAGCAGGTGCACCGTCTCGCCAACCATCTTCACGTCCTCCTCCTCCGGAAGAGCCACGCGTTTGCGGACGCCTTTCATGACGACCGATTAATTTTTAAATGTCTTGCGAGCACACTCAGTTTCATACATTTTGTTACAAAGAAAAGAATAATAGGTAAACCTCATGGAATAGTGTCCAAAATGGCAAATCTGAAACTTTTCTCTCCCAAGAGAGTCAAAGACAAAAATTGCGCATGCGCATTCATAATTTCAAAACAAAGTTAAGTGCATCAAGTTTTTTTAACTACACTGTACCGAAGTACATTTTCTTTAGGTAGTACACTTTGAATACTGGAAGTTGAGTCAGAAAGTTTGCAAGAATTGATGCTTTTGGTGGTCCAAACTTGAAAAAGGCAAACAGGTATGAGGAGCTAAATGTGTAACAGCCTTACCGTACAATACCTATA